>Ga0209415_10002551_pt1 | contig 34151 bp, 32 predicted proteins | sample PeaSoiSIISIP2007_FD_187696 | JGI IMG/M metagenome (GOLD analysis project Ga0209415, IMG submission 187696) | Peat soil microbial communities from Weissenstadt, Germany - SII-SIP-2007 (SPAdes) (version 2) | ecosystem: Environmental > Terrestrial > Soil > Wetlands > Peat | place: Germany... | reverse complement strand
GGTGGTGACCAACGCCGCCGGCTGCGGCTCAACCCTCAAGGAGTATGAGGAACTTCTGCCGGAAGGTGATTCCGCGCATGAGCAAGCGCACGCGTTTCGCGCAGTAATGCGAGACGTCACCGAGTTTCTCGATGCACTTGGAATCGTTGCGCCGCTCGCGCCGGTGCCCGCGCGCGTGACCTACCAGGATTCCTGCCACCTCGTGCATGGGCAACGGGTCCGCGAAGCGCCGCGCCGGCTCTTGCGCGCGATTCCCGGCGTGGAGCTGGTGGAAATGGCTATGGCGGACTATTGCTGCGGCTCGGCGGGCGTCTACAACGTCACACAAACAAGAGCTTCCCTGGATTTGCTCGCGGAGAAGATGGTTCACGCGGGAGCCACGAAGGCACAGATCATCGCGACGGCAAATCCTGGCTGCCTACTTCAATTGCGCGCCGGCGCGGCGATTCATGGCACAGGACAGGAAGTCGTTCACGTCGTTGATCTTCTCGACCGCTCGCTCCGCGCCCCTATCTAGCGCGCCCGCCCCGAAATGCACGAGAAGGTTTCAGGGGCTAAAGCCCATTCTTGAGATCGCTTGCGCCGGACTAAAGCCCCGGCCTCCTAAAGAGAGCTGCTGGTTTTTCGGCGCGACGGCATCCAAGGCCTAGCCTTCTCCGATCAAGTACCTGCATCCCTTCGGCCCCATTTGCGCCGAATGCACCGCGCCCGCGGGAACGTCGCAGCGTTCGCCCGCGCGATACGTTCGTGTTTCACCGCCGGAGGTGAGCGTCATCTCGCCCTCCAAAATGATGTGCGCGGTTTCGCCCGCATGGGTGTGATCGGAATAATTTGCATTCGCGGCGTCCTGCCAGAGGTAGGTGTGCACAAATCCCTCTTTCTGCAATTGTTTTTCGAGCGCGTCCACATCCATCGGCGTTACGCCTCCTTCCTCGGTCGATACGCCTTCGCCGCCAAGCCGGTAATGAATCTTCGCGGCACGAGCCGCTCCGCTTCGATCATCAGCCAATTGCGCGCGCCCGAAACGACGCCGGTGCGCCCCGCCGCCAGCGCCGCCAAACCCGTGCGAGCAACTTTGTCCGCGGGCTCTTGTTTGCTGCGAGCGCCGCCGGTCTGGCCCGACACCTCATGAAACTCCGTTGCGGTCGAGCCGGGGTACAACGCGCAAACACGAACTCCGTGGGGCCGCATCTCGGCGGCCAGCCCCTCAACGAAGATTCGCTCGAACGCTTTCGTCGCCGCGTACGTGGCGTAGTACGGCACGCCCTGAAACGCCGCCACCGAAGAGACGATCAGGACGTCGCCGCGCCGCCGCACGACCATGCCCTGCAAATATAAATGCGTGAGGTGTATGACCGCGCTCACATTCACCTGCAACATGGCGAGCAACACTTCGGCGTCCTGTGCGGGAAATTCCCCGAACGCCCCGAAGCCCGCGTTGTTGACCAGCAGATCCACCGTGAGGCCGCGGCCTTCCGTGAACGCAAATATCTCGCGAGGCGCGCCGGGCTGCGCTAGGTCCGCGGGGAATACCTCCACCTTTACCCCATGTTTCGCAGAGAGTTCTTGCGCCAGCGTCGCCAACCGATCCCGCCGCCGCGCGGTGAGAATTAGATTTGCGCCACCCGCGGCCAATTGGGCCGCGAACTCCAGTCCGATGCCGGAGCTTGCGCCCGTCACGAGCGCCCATTTCCCTCGCCATGCGTCCATGCTTCCCCCTGTCAACCGAGCCCTTTGTCCACAGATGGAATGCAACAAATCAGCCAGCGCGTCAAGCAGAGTCAGGCTTGGCGGCCGGCGCGCGCCGTTGACATCGCTCGGAAAACAATTGCAATATGCCTTTCGGCCCGTTTTGCTGCCCCGCGGATTCACAAAGCCGCGAGCCGCTCACTCGAAGATCTTACATGGAGGTTTTCATGCCGGACCCAGTAAACCCGATACAGCCACGCTATGCCTCTTTGACGCCGAATCTCGTCTGTCGCAATGCCGCCGAAGCCATCGAGTTTTACAAAGCGATGTTCGGTGCGGTAGAGATCAGGCGCATGCCAGGCCCCGGCGGCTCCATCATGCATGCCGAGCTGAAAATCGGCGATTCGATATTTTTTGTCAGCGATACGATGAGCAAGCTTCCGCCCGCGCTCCCCGAAGCCGGCCAAAGCAATCCATCGTACCTGCACGTGCAGGTCACCGATGTGGACGACGTCTTCCAGCGCGCGGTCGCCGCGGGCGCTCGCACCGACATGCCCGTTCAGAACATGTTCTGGGGCGATCGCTACGGCAAGATCACCGATCCCTTCGGGCAGCAGTGGGGCATCGCGACGCACAAGGAAGACGTCGCGCCCGAAGAGGTGCAGCGCCGCATGAAGGAATTGTTGGCCAAAGCGGCGGGCTAAGAGAGCGCGCCCTTTCGCTACAACCAACTCTGCATCGTTGTTGTTCGCTCGCTTCTTCTGCGCGTGCATTTTTGTTACGCTGGAGAAGCACAGGGGAGAGGTGTCCGAGCGGTTTAAGGAGCACGCTTGGAAAGCGTGTGTGGGGGAAACTCCACCGTGGGTTCGAATCCCACCCTCTCCGCCAGAATTCCCGCCACTCTGCTACACTTTCTAAGCCGCTCCGGGGTAGTGCAATCGGTAGCACACCAGACTTTGGATCTGGTTATCCTGGTTCGAGTCCAGGCCCCGGAGCCAGCCCTACGAGGTCCTTCGGCTCGTGATGAATCGCGTTCGGTTTGCCTCAATTCTCATCGCCGCTCTCGCAGCGTTCGGCGCATCGCTCGACGCAGTTTCCGTCTCCCGGACGCAGACCAACGGGCCACCCTCGCAAGCAGTGCCGCAAGCGAACTACTCGCAAAGCGTTTCTGCGCCGCTGATTGTGCTGGACCCGGCGCACGGCGGCCTCGATCCCGGCGCGCACAACTCGAACGGCATCAATGAAAGCGATGTGGTGCTCGAGTACGCGCGGGTGATGCGCGTGGCGCTCGAAGCAGAGGGCCTTCGCGTGGTCCTCACGCGCGAGGGCAACCAGGATCCGTCGTTCGACGATCGATCTGCGCCCGCGAACTCTTCGCGCCGCGCCATTTTCATTTCGCTTCACGTCTCGACGACCGGCGCTCCCGGCACCGCGCGCGCCTATTCCCTTCCCGCTCCGCCGGCGCCGCAATCGTTCCCGATACCGGAGTCCATGCTGCCCCCGCCGGTGGCTGCGCCGAACGCGCATCCCGGCTTGCGCGATTGGGACCACGCGCAGGAACCCTTCATCGATTTGAGCAGTAAGCTCGCGGGACTCGTGCAAATCCAACTTGCGCAGCGATTCCGCGGCTCACCGGACACGCCCATGGCGGTCGCAATCCGCCAATTGCGGACGGTTGCTGCCCCGGCGATCGCGGTGGAAGTCTCGTGCGTATCCGTTCCCGATCGCAGCCAGTTGGAAGATTTCAGCGCGCCACTCGCGCAAGCGATCGCTAAAGCCGTCTCGGACTTTCTCCCCGCCTACGCCGCCGCATCATCCGGAGCTTCGCAATGAAGATGAAGCCGGACTGGCGCCGTTGGGTGCTCGTTGTATGTGCTCTTGCGGTGCTCGTGTTGATCGCCGTTTTCGTGTTTCTGGGCTTGCGCGAGCGCGTCACCCGCCTCGGCCAGGAAGAACTAAACGCGGAGCGGTCCGCGCGCGCGGTCCCTCAAGCCGCAATTACCACGCCGACGGACGAAAAGGTTCAGGCGCGCATTTACTGGCTCTCCGCCACCCAACGGGATACGCTGGAACCGGTGGACGTCGAATTGCCGCTCTCGGCCGACCCCGCCGTTCGCGCGAAACAGCTGATTCAGGCGCTTATCACGCAGGCACCGGACCCCGCGCGCCGCACGCTCCCGGCGGACGCCAGCTTGGTGCAGCTTTACATTTTGCCGGACGGCACGGCCGTAGCCGATTTCTCCGACGCGCTGGCGACGGAGACTCCTTCCGGAATCTTGAGCGAACAATTGGCCGTGAATTCGATCGTGAACACGCTGGAGGCAAACATGACTTCCATCCGCCGGTTGAAGATTCTGATCCATGGCCAGGAAACCGACACTCTGGCGGGCCACGTGGACTTGACCGGTTTCTTCACGGTTTCGTCGGCCCCTGCGCCGCAAGCCGGCATCCGGATTCCGATCACGCCCGCAAAGCCGAACCAGCTTCCGCCCCGTACGCCCGGCGGCGTCACAATTCTGAAACACCAATCCACGCCGCCTACTGCTCCTTCGCCCGGCACGCAGGGCGCGACGCCACCGAAGCCCACGCAGCCCGAGGCGCCGAAGAAACCGCAGTGAGCTTGGCGCCGCCTCCGCGCGTGTTGACACCGCCGCACCCGCCCGGCAAACTGACTCGCGGTCCTTTCCCTTTTCCCGACAGGAGGAATCTTGCGCACTGACGGACGCACGGCCGACCAAATGCGCCCGGTCAAGCTGACGCCGGACTTTATTCCCACGGCCGAAGGAAGCGTGCTCATCGAAATCGGCCGCACGCGCGTGATCTGCACGGCCACGGTGGACGACGGCGTGCCGCAATTCCTGAAAGGCTCGGGAAAAGGCTGGGTGACCGGCGAATACGGCATGTTGCCTCGCGCCACCGAATCTCGTACGGCGCGCGAGGCGGCGCGCGGCAAGCAGTCCGGGCGCACGCAGGAAATTCAGCGGCTCATCGGGCGTTCACTGCGCGCCATTACCGACCAGCAAAAATTGGGCGAGCGCACCGTGTGGCTCGATTGCGACGTAATCGAAGCCGATGGCGGCACGCGCACCGCGTCGATCACCGGCGCTTTTGTGGCGCTCGCGCTGGCGATGAAGCGCATGGTTGCCGCCGGTATTCTGAAGACGGTCCCGCTGCACGACTCCATCGCGGCCACCAGCGTCGGCATCATTGACGGCGCGCCGCTGCTCGATCTCGCGTACGACGAAGACTCGCGCGCCGAAGTGGACATGAATGTTGTGATGACCGGCACCGGGCGCTTCGCGGAGATTCAAGCCACGGCGGAAGGCGAGCCCTTCGGCGGCGATCAGCTCCACGATCTGCTTGCGCTCGCGGCCGCGGGGATCCGACGCCTCACTGAAGAACAAAATTCTCTGCTCCAGCTGAGTTTCCGTGGCCGCTCACGCTGAATCTCCCATTCGGCTATTCCTGGCCACGTCCAACCCCGGCAAGCGCGATGAATACCGCGCCATGGCCGAAGGCAAATCAGTCACCATCGATCTGCTTCCCAACTTCACCTCGCTGCCGCCCTTCGAGGAATCCGCGCTCACGTTCGCCGAAAACGCCGCGGGCAAAGCCCTGCATTTCAGCCGTTTCACGGACGAAGCAATTCTCGCCGACGATTCGGGACTCGTTGTCCCGGCGCTCGGCGGCAGACCAGGAGTGCATTCCGCTCGTTACGCCGGCCCCCGCGCCTCGGACGCCGATCGCTACCGAAAAGTGCTCGAGGAAATGCGAGGGAAGAATGGGGACGAACGCAAAGCGCATTTCGTTTGCGTCACAGCGGTAGCCCGGCGAGGTTTGGCTCTCGCGGTGGTTTCCGCTCTGGCCGAAGGCGTCCTACTGGAGGAGCCGCGCGGCAGCGGCGGCTTCGGCTACGATCCGATTTTTTACTTCCCTGCCCTGGGCAAGACATTCGCCGAATTATCGCGCGCCGAGAAAAATCAGCACAGCCATCGCGGGCTGGCCTTCCAGGGGCTTCTCGCTTCGCTGCTCTAGCGACGCAGCAGTTTGAAGGCCATCGGTCCAGGCAATCCACATCCTCCTTCCCTGCGTTTCGGCTATCATGTCCGCGAGTCAGCCAGTGACCGATCAATCGCCGCCGCAGAAAAGTTCGTCTCCATTTGCATCGGGAATCGCCATTGTCCTTTACGTGGCGCTCGCTCGCATCGTTCTCTACCTGATTGCGGCGCCCAATTACGGCTATTTCCGCGATGAGCTCTACTATCTGGCCTGCGGCGAACATCCGGCCTGGGGATACGTCGATCAGCCGCCCTTGATTGGCTGGGTGGCGTGGCTCTTGCAGCACACCATTGGCACATCGCTCTATGCATTGCGCCTCTTGCCGGCCGTCGCTCACGCGGGAACTATTTTTCTTGCCGGACTGCTGGCCCGCGAATTCGGCGGCCGGCGCTGGGCGATGTTCCTGGCCGCGCTCGCCGCGCTTCTGTCTCCGATTGCGCTTGCGTTCGGACATCTCTTCACGATGAACGCATTTGATCCGCTGCTCTGGACCGCGATCGCGTTCCTCGTCGCGCGAATTGCCACGCGACGCGACGAGCGCTTGTGGCTTGCCGTTGGAATGCTGGTTGGCATAACGCTGCTCAATAAATATGGCGTGGCATTTTGGGTAATCGGATTGGCCATCGGCGTTGTGTTGGCGCCCTTGCGGCAAAGCCTGCGCAAGTCCTGGCTGTGGATCGGCGCCGCGCTGGGTGCGTTGATCGCGCTGCCGAATTTTCTTTGGCAGTGGCGGCATGGATTCCCATTTCTGGAGTTGATGCGCAATATCCGCGAACACGGCCGCGACATCGTTCTTTCGCCGCCCGCCTTCCTCAAGGCGCAAGCGGAAATGATCGGCTATGCGAACGGCTTGCTTGTTCTCTTCGCTTTAATTTTCTTTTTCTTCGCGCCCTCGGGCCGATTGTTCCGTGCGCTCGGTTGGGCGTACCTCATCTTCCTGGCGGAAATGATGGCGCTCCACGGCAAAATGTATTACCTAGGGGCCGTTTATCCGATTCTTTTCGCCGGCGGAGCGGTCTGGCTCGAATCGGCGACCGCCGGCAAAGCCTGGATTTGGGCGAAAACCGCGGTAGCGGCGGCCATCGCGTTGATCAGCGGCATCTACGCCCCGATGATTCTTCCCCTTCTCTCCGTCGATTCCTTCCTTGCGTACGAACATCGCATGGGCATCGAACAGCAAAAGTTTGAGCACCAAAAGGAAGGAAAACTGCCGCAGATCTATGCGGACATGTTCGGCTGGGAACAGGTTGCACAGCGTGTCGCGGCGTACTATCACACCCTCTCGCCGGAAGATCAGGCCAAGACCGCCATCTTTGCAAACAACTATGGCGACGCCGCGGCCATCGACTTTTTCGGCCCCAGGTACGGCCTGCCCACAGCGATTGGCAATCACCAGAGCTACTGGCTTTGGGGCCCGCGGCAGTACACCGGCGAGAGCCTGATCGTCCTCGGGGAAGGTCACGAACGCAATATGCAAACGGAGTGCACGAGCTACTCAATCGTCGGCACTACCGAATATCCGCTCTCCCGCCCCGACGAGTGGAATCTCATCTATCACTGTCGCGGCCTGAAACCCGGCCTGCAACAGGTGTGGCCGCTCATTAAGCATTGGGACTAGTCGTTCTCCCAGTTGACCCCACGGCGCATCGCGACGCAGCGCTCAAGTCCGATTCTGCCGATCAACACCCGCTGTGCCGCTCTCTCGTGTATAGCTCTCGTGCTAAAGTATGGCCTTCCATGCTCACACAGCCAAATCGCAATCGCCGCAACACCGCCGGCACCCGCAAATCCAGGCTGGTTGTCGCTTTTTTCCTTCTGCCTCTCCTTGCGCTCGCCCAAACTCCCGCGGCTCATCCCGCGGCTGGCACGGCTGAAGATCGCGGCACACACGAAGGCGACCTGCAAGTTGACGCGGCCCGCAAGAATCCGCTGGCGCTCCGGGCATTCCTTTTCAAGATGCCTAAGGGCGCGGACCTGCACATGCATCTCACCGGAGCAATCTACGCCGAAACTTTCATTCACGACGCCATCGAGGATCATCTCTGCGTGGACACGCACACGTTTGCATTCGAGAAGCCCCAAGCTGCAACTGCTGATCGCGGCTCCGAGCCAACGTGCGCCTCGGGTCAGGTTCCCGTCTCGACGAGCCTGCACGATCCGCACCTCTATAACGGAATGGTGGACGCCTTCTCCATTCGTTCGTTTGTTCCTTCTACGGGCGTTAGCGCGCACGATCATTTCTTCGACGCCTTCGCGAAATTCGGCGGCCTCGATCGCGGTCATCTGGGTGAGTGGCTCGATGAAGTCGCCTCGCGCGCCGCGGCGCAAAATGAGCAGTATCTCGAAATTATGTACACGCCGCCGTTCCCGCACGCGAGCGACCTCGCCGCGAAATTGCAATGGAGCGACGATTTTGAACAGCTTCGGAAATCGCTGCTCGATGGCGGCCTCCGCGATGACATCGCAATCGCCCGCGACACTCTCGCGCAGGGCGAAGACCAGCGCCGTCAAATCGAAAAATGCGGCGCGCCGGACGCATCGCGCGCCTGCAGCGTGGAAATCCGATTTCTCTATCAAGTTCTGCGGGAAGCGCCCAAAGAACGAGTATTCGCGCAAACGCTCCTCGGATTTGAAGTCGCCTCCGCGGATCCGCAAGTCGTCGGCATCAATTATGTCCAACCCGAGGACGGCCAAATCTCCATGTCCGACTACGCCCTGCACATGCGCATCGTCGGCTATCTCCATTCGGCGTATCCGGCGGTCCACATTAGTCTGCACGCCGGTGAACTGGCCTTCGGCATGGTTCCACCCTCCGGCCTTTGCTGCCACATTCGATTGGCGGTAGAGCAGGCCCACGCCGAGCGCGTCGGCCACGGCGTGGACATCATGTACGAGGATCATCCACACGAGATTTTGAAGGAGATGGCGCGCCAGCACGTGATGGTGGAAATCAATCTAAGCAGCAATGACGCGATCCTCGGCGTCACCGGCGCGGACCACCCATTCCCCATCTACCGCCAGTTCCATGTCCCCGTCGCGCTCTCCACTGATGATGAAGGCGTGTCGCGCATCGATTTAACGCACGAATTTGTCCGCGCCGTAGAAACCTACGATTTGAAGTATTCCGATCTGAAGCAATTGGTGCGCACCGGCCTCGAACACGATTTCCTCCCCGGCAAAAGCCTCTGGCAAGAGGAGGATTCGTTCACGCAGGCTGTCGCGCCCTGTGCCCACGACAAACTAGGCGCGGAAATACTCACTATAAAGTGCGCTGCTTTCCTGAAGTCGAGCGAAAAAGCCGCGCAGCAATGGGAACTGGAACGCCGCTTCACAGATTTCGAGTCCGAGTTTTAGTATTGCCATTTGTCCCCCATCATCCACTGGAATTCCGGCGACTTCGGAAACGCACGCGGATGCTCGAATTCACGCCCTGGTCGTGAATCTCGGCTAAAATACCCACCAATGTCGGCTCGACCCCAACGGCTCGCGCGCCCGACAACAGAAACCTATATCGCGGGTTTCACCCTCCTCGCCATCGGCCTGCACCTGTACTTGCATTTCGCCACCGCGGTTTCGCGGCAGGCCGCGTTCGCTCCGCTTTACGCCGCGCTAGTCGTCGGCGGAGTGCCGCTCGTCCTGGAACTGGGCAAGAAGCTGGTCCGCAAAGAGTTCGGTTCGGACTTGTTGGCCGGCATATCCATCCTGACCGCGTGCCTGCTTGGCCAGTTCCTGGTGGCTGCCATCGTCGTGCTGATGCTTTCCGGCGGAGCGGCGCTGGAGGCCAATGCGACGGCCAGGGCTTCGTCGGTGTTGGATGCGCTCGCGCGCCGGATTCCCAGCCACGCTCATCGGCGCCGGGATTCCGCTCTGGCAGACGTCGGCCTTGCAGAAATCTGTGTCGGCGACGTCCTCGTAGTGTTCCCCCACGAGGTCTGTCCCGTCGACGGTGTGGTCCTGGAAGGTCAGGGAGTAATGAATGAAGCCTATTTGACGGGTGAACCGTACGAAATGTCAAAGACGCCCGGCTCGCAAGTAATTTCCGGCGCCATCAACGGCGAACGCGCGATTGTCATCCAAGCTGAGAAGCTGGCAGTAGATTCCAGGTACGCGCGCATTATGCGGGTCATGCGCGCTACGGAGCAGCAACGGCCGCGCCTGCGGCGTCTGGGCGACCGGCTCGGCGCCTGCTACACGCCCATTGCCCTGAGCGTTGCGGCTGTGGCTTGGGCGGCGAGCGGCGATCCGAAGCGATTTCTTGCCGTCATCGTGGTCGCAACTCCCTGCCCCTTGCTGCTGGCGATTCCCACCGCGATCATCGGCGCCATCTCCCTTTCCGCGAGGCGCGGAATCATCATCAAGAACCCTGCGGTGCTCGAACAGATTGACACTTGCCAGACCCTAATCTTCGACAAGACCGGCACCTTGACCTACGGACGCCCCTCGCTGACAGCCGTGAATTGTGCCGATGGATTCGACCGATCCACCGTTCTGAGTCTTGCGGGTAGTTTGGAACAATATTCCAAGCATCCCCTTTCAGGCGCGATCGTCGGCGCTGCTAAAGCCGAACATGTGCCGCTGGTTTCCGCGGCGCACATCAACGAACACCCCGGGGAGGGCCTGCGTGGAAGCATCGACGGCCACGCGGTGCAAATCACGGGCAGAAAGAAAGTATCGAAGGACGATCTACCCTTGCCCCAGGAAACGACCGGTCTCGAATGCCTGTTGTTCGTGGACGGGCGCTATGCCGCGGCATTGACCTTTCACGATGAGCCGCGCGGCGAGGGCCGTTCGTTCATCCAACATCTCGCGCCAAAACACGCCGTCCGAAAGGTCATGCTGGTTTCCGGCGACCGTGAATCCGAAGTGCGTTATCTCGCCGACTCGGTCGGAATCGGAGAAGTGCATGCAGGCAAGAGCCCTGAAGAAAAAGTGGCGATTGTGAAGCAGGAAACCGCGAAAGCGCGCACCCTCTTCGTGGGAGACGGCATCAACGACGCCCCGGCGCTGCTTGCCGCAACGGTCGGAGTCGCCTTCGGCTCCGTCAGCGATATCACGGCCGAGGCCGCCGATGCCGTAATTCTGGAACCCGCGCTGGGGAAGATCGACGAGTTGATGCACATCGGGCGGCGTCTGCGGCGAATTGCCTTGCAGAGCGCGCTGGGCGGAATGGGCGCCAGCATTTTGGGGATGGCCGCCGCTGCCGCCGGCTATCTCCCGCCGATCGGCGGCGCGGTGGCGCAAGAAATCATCGACTTGATCGTGGTGCTCAACGCCGTTCGCGTTGCCCTCCCCACCAGCGAGCTCCAGGACTTTTGAGGGCAGCCCTACCCCCGCATTCGGGTCTCGCTCTGCTAAGGGTCCCCAAACCTGCCCGCTCTTCCAGACTTGCCGATCGCGGGAAGCAGCTTGAAGGCTTCTCTAGCCCCGCGAGCGTCACCGCCTTCGTCGCCGCAATCTCCGCGTCGTGAGTGGCAGGCCGGCCTTCCGTTCGACTGCCCGGCGCCAGCCGCCGGCAACCGGACGAAACGCAATTTGGTGCAACCGAAGCCATGTGTGGTGTATAAAGGCTGACGCTTGGCAGACCAATACTTTAATTCCCGAAATTCAATGCATCGGTATCGAGTGGCTTCAGCGTTTGCTGATGGACGGCGCCCCACGTGCCACTCCGGATCCGGGAAAAGAAAGGGCCGAACTAAAATGAAATTGAAGCTGACATTCTTATTCTTGTTGCTGGCCGTCTTCGCAGCGACTGGCAGCGCGCAAACCACGACCGCCCCGCCCGCCACAGGACCCACATCTCTCGCCGCGCCCCCGACTTACAAAGCGGGCGGAACGCCGATCGTAATTCCCTCGCCGACTACCGATCTGGTGGAAGTGGGTGAGGAAGGCCGCGGAGTGCTGGAAGTGGCGGTCCCCGATTCCAATCGCTTGATCGCCGGCTTCCTACTCGCCCAGGATCTGTCGCGGCTCACCAAGGGCTCGGACACTCCCGTGCTCACCAAGTATGCGCTGGTGGAGGTGCCGCGTAATGGCGAATATTCGGATGTGAGCGTCAGTGATTTCAAGGAGATGATAGACGGCGCATCGCAAGAGCTCGGAGCGAGCATGAGTTCATACTTTTCGAGCACGGAAGATGAATTCAACCGCCGATTGAAAGACCTCAATGTGGATGCGACCGTCAGCCTCGGCAAGCCGGTGCAACTTGGGGCCCTCTTCTCCAAGACAGACGCCTTTGGCTTCGGATTGATCACTCAGGTCACGGTGGGCGCAACCTCCGCCAACATGGCCATGGCGGCCGCAATTGTGCGGGTGAAGCAGCGCGTCATCTTTGCGTATCTCTATGCCGAATACAAAAACGATGACACCGTGAAATGGCTGCGCAAAGCTTGCGAGGACTGGGCGGACGCGATCCTCAAGGCGAATCCGGAGCTTCCTCCAGCGGCCCCGACCCCGTAGGGACTGCTCCCGCCGCGAATCGCGTGTGCTATAGTCCGATGCCGAAGTGAAAACGAAAAAGAAAGCCGCAACCGAACGCCGCGCCGCAAAATCGAAGCCTCGCGCCGCTAAAGCCGCCGGCAAACCGGCGTCGCCGGCAGCCGGGCCTACGCCGGCGCGCGTCCGCAAAATCCTGGCGAAGCTGGACGAGGCCGATCCCGCCGCCACGTGCGCGCTGACGCACGACAACGCGTTCCAACTGCTCATTTCCACGATCCTTTCGGCGCAGTGCACCGACGAGCGCGTCAACCAAGTCACGAAGACGCTCTTCCCGAAATATCCCACGCCGCAGCATTTCGCCTATGCGAATCCCCGCGAGCTGGAGACGGACATCCGTCCGACGGGTTTTTTTCGCAACAAGACGAAATCCATCATGGGCGCCAGCAAGAAAATCGTCGAGGAGTTCGGCGGCGAAGTCCCGCGCACCATGGAAGAACTCCTCAGCCTCCCCGGAGTCGCGCGCAAGACGGCGAACGTGGTCCTCGGCACGGCTTTCGGGATCGCCTCCGGCGTCGTCGTGGATACGCACGTGATTCGGCTCTCGGGCCGCCTCGATCTATCACGCAACTCGGATCCCAAGAAAATCGAGCAGGATTTGATGCGGGTGATTCCGCAGGACCACTGGATTCTCTTCTCGCACCAGCTCATCTGGCACGGGCGGAGAGTGTGCCAGGCGAGGAAACCGCGCTGCCTGGACTGCAACCTCGCAAAGCTCTGCTACTCCAAAGACAAGACTGCGTAGTTTTCTTCGCGGGCGAAAATGCGCCTGGCCGACGGCGACCGATGTGATTTGGTTTCCGGAGTGTCGCAGCATTCGCCGGACATGCCAAAAGACAGTAGTGACGGGCTTTTCAGTATAATTGAAGCGCAGGTGGGGACCGGAGAAAACACCATGGAACTTCACGGCGGAAATATCATCGGGGCGGGAATGAGCGCGGAGGGAACCAAGACCTTTGTGGCGCTCGATCCCGCCACGGGGCGCGCGCTCGAACCGAAATTTCACGTGGCCACAGAAAACGAAATCGCGCGGGCGCTGGAACTCGCGGAAGCGAGTTTCCCTGCTTACCGCAGCCAGAAACCGGAGAAGATCGCGGCGTTTCTGGAGGCGATTGCGGCGGGATTGGAAGGCCTCGGCGACGAATTGATCCAGCGCGTGCGCACCGAAACCGGATTGCCGGAAGTGCGATTGACCGGCGAACGCGCGCGCACGACCGGCCAACTGCGGATGTTCGCGGCGCTGGCGCTCGAGGGTTCATGGGTGGACGCGCGGATCGATCGCGGCGATCTGGCGCGCACTCCCGCGCCGAAGCCCGATTTGCGGCGCATGCTGGTGCCGCTGGGGCCGGTGGCGGTTTTCAGCGCGAGCAATTTTCCGTTGGCCTTTTCGATTTGCGGCGGCGACACGGCGTCCGCGCTTGCGGCGGGCAATCCTGTCGTCACCAAAGCGCACCGCGGGCATCCGGGGACGTCCGAGATGATGGCGCGCGTCGTGCAAGAGGCCGTGCGAACTTGCGGAATGCCCGCCGGAGTTTTCTCGATGCTGCAAGGAACGTCTACGTCCGGAATTGCGCTCGTGAAGCATCCCCTGGCGCGCGCGGTAGGATTCACCGGATCGGAAGACGGCGGCCGTGCGCTTTTCGATGCAGCTGCGGCGAGGCCCACGCCAATTCCCGTTTTCGCCGAGATGGGCAGCATCAACCCGTTCTTCGTGCTTCCGGGAGCATTGAAGATTCGCGGGACTGAAATCGCGCAGAGCCTGGCGAAGTCGGCGACGCTCGGCGTGGGCCAGTTCTGTACGAAGCCGGGGCTCGCGTTGGGGTTGCATGGCGAGGAACTCGACAGCTTCATCTCCGCGCTCGGCGCCGCATTCACCGCCACTCCCGCGGGCACGATGCTGCACGCGGGCATCGCGGAGCGTTATCGCAGCGGCCTCGCCGAACGCCGCGCGGCCCTGAATCTGCGCGTTGCGGGCGAAAGCGCCAGCGCGGGAACGGCCGTGGCGAGCGGCCCCGCGGCTGTGCTCGCGACGGACGCGAAGACATTTCTCGAGGACGCGAAGCTGCACGAAGAATTGTTCGGGCCATCGACGCTGGTGGTGGCGAGCGATTCGCGCGAACGGTTGGAGGAGATCGCGCGCAATCTCAAAGGGCAACTCACGGTGACAATTCATGCGACGCCGGAGGACGTGAAGGAGTTCGCCGGATTGATCGATATTCTCCGCGAGAAAGCGGGGCGACTGGTGTTCGGCGGCGTGCCGACGGGCGTCGAGGTCGGCAACGCCATGCAGCATGGCGGGCCGTATCCCGCGTCCACGGATTCGCGATTCACTTCCGTGGGAACGGCGGCGATTTATCGCTTCGTGCGGCCGGTGTGCTATCAGGATTTTCCCGCGGCGTGGCTGCCCCCCGAATTGCAGGACGCGAATCCGCGCGGCATCTGGCGCGTGATCGACGGCAAGTGGACGCGCGAGCCGTTGACCGCGGCAAAACCCGCGGGCGCGTGACGCGGATCATCCCCCAAATCATGAGAACCCGGTGGAAGCTCCTAGTTTCGGCCGCGGGCCTCGCCGCATGTCTCGCGCCCGCCGCCGCATTTGCGGGACCGCCCTTTCAAACGGACGATCCCGAGCCGGTGGATTTCCGCCATTTCGAATTTTACGTATTCGGAAGTTCGGACGGCACCGGAGTGGCGATGGCTACGGCCGGGCCGGCCGTGGAATTCAATTGGGGCATCGCGCCCAATGTGCAATTCCATATCGTGATTCCCGCCGCCGGATCGTTTCCCTCGAACAATCCCAATTTCTTGCCTGCGGGCGCGGGGCCGAACGCGTTTGGCCTCGGTGACATCGAGACTGGCGTCAAATTGCGGTTCGTCAAGGAAACCAAGCGCCGCCCTATGGTCGGGATATTTCCGATGTTTGAGATCCCCTCCGGCGATTCCACGAAGGGATTGGGCGTCGGCAAAGGTTGGGCGAAATTGCCCGTATGGTTGCAGAAGGGTTTTGGGCCGTGGACGACGTACGGCGGGGCGGGCGAAGAGATCGTGCCCCAAACGGGCTACAAGGATTTCACCTATGGCGGCTGGCTGGTGCAGCGGGACATCGGGAAAAAATGGACGCTGGGCGCGGAAGTCTTCTCGCACGGCGCGGAAGGCCTCGCTGCGCCGCAGACCGGGTCCGCGACGCTGATCGACGCCGGCGGATACTACTATTTTCGCAATCCCGGATTTCAATTGCTGTTCTGTTACGGTCATTCGATCGCAGGCCAAGCGGAGAATTACGGGTATCTCGGACTGTATTGGACATGGGGAAACGATTCGTCGCCGACTGCCCTCTTGAACTTATCCCAGCACTTCTAAGACGCGCGGCGCGCACATGAATTTGCACGCGGTCTCCGCGTGGCGCCTCAGACCTCAGCCTCGACTGGCACGGAGATTCCGGTCCTCAGAAGTTTCGCAAACTGCTGCGCCGAAACCGGCCGGCTAAAGTAATAGCCCTGCCCTTCCGCACAGTGCTGCTCCTTGAGATAGTCAAGTTGCTCCCGTGTTTCCACACCCTCTGCGATGACGCGATGCTTCAACGTCCGGCCCATGCTGATCATGGCGCTGACGATCGTGGCGTTGTCCGGACTGGAAGTAATTTCGCGCACGAAGGAGCAGTCAATTTTTAGAGCGTCGATTGGAAATCGCCGCAAATAGCTCAGGCTGGAGTAGCCGGTCCCGAAATCATCCACGGCCGATTGCACTCCCATGGCTTTAAGTTGCTGCAACACGGAGGTGGTGGTTTCAAGATGCTGCATTAGGACGCTCTCCGTCAGCTCCAACTCAAGATAACGGGGGTTCAGGCGGGTCTCTTTCAGGACGGCGCGAAGATCTTCGAGAAAGTTCTGATCGCGGAATTCCACTAGGGAAATGTTGACGGCGATGGGCAGTGCCGGCAAGCCGGCGTCCTGCCAAGCGCGGGCTTGCCGGCACGCATGGCGCCGCCCCCACACGCCAATCGGCAGAATCAAGCCGCTATCTTCGGCGACCGGCACGAACATTGAGGGATGGACCAGCCCGCGCTGGGGATGCATCCAGCGGATCAACGCCTCAGCGCCGGTGATCGCTCCCGTTTGAAGGTCGATTTTCGGCTGGTACAGCAGCAGGAACTCTTTGCGTTTAAGGGCGCCGCGCAAGTCTTCTTCGATGGTTTGCCGCTCGACTGCGCGGGCGTTCATCTCCTGTTCGAAGAATCTGTAGTTGTTACGGCCATTTTCCTTGGCCTGATACATGGCGGTGTCCGCCGTCTTGATGAGAGTTTCCGGATCCGTGCCGTCTTCAGGGTAGATGCTGATTCCGATGCTGGCGCTGATTTCCAGGCCGTGATGGCCGATGGAGTTGGGCGCTCTAAGCATCTTCAGGAGCTTCTGCGCACAAAGCGCCGCATTCTTGGATTGCGCGACTTCAGAAAGCAGCACGATGAACTCATCACCGCCGAGCCGACTCACGGTATCTGAAACGCGCACACATTTCACGAGACGTTTGGCAACGGATTGCAGAAGCAAATCGCCCATGGAATGTCCGAGGGAATCGTTGATGTGTTTGAAGTGATCCAAATCCAGGAACAGTACCGCAACCTTGCTGTTGTGACGATGCGCGGCGGTAATCGCCTGGGCGATGCGGTCGTACAGTTGCATGCGATTCGGCAAACCGGTTAGAAAGTCGTTGTGCGCCAATTCAGACATCTTGACCGTCATGGCCTTCGCCACGCTCACGTCATGGAAAACGATCACGGCGCCGGTGACTCTCCCCTCGCGATCGTGAATGGGAGCAGCGGAATCTTCGATGGCGGCTTCGACGCCGTCGCGCCGGATGAGGATGCTGTTGGCGGCGAGGCCAACGGCCATGTTCTGCTGAATCGCCAGCTCCATGGGATTGCGGCAGCTTTCGCGCGTGGCTGCGTCAATAATGTGGAACACTTCGCCCAAGGGGCGCCCCCCGGCTTCCTGGCGAGACCATCCCGTCATTCTTTCGGCGACGAGATTGAGGTAGGTGATATTGCCGGAGGCATCGGTGGCGAGCACGGCGTCGCCGATGGAATCCAGGGTGACTTGGGCGCGCTCCTTTTCGACGAACAAGGCGTCCTCGATGGCGCTGCGCTCGATCATGTTTTGCAATGCCCGCGAGAACGAATAACTGTCCATATGTTCTTTGAGCAGGTAGTCTCGCGCGCCGCGCTGCACGCTGCGGATGGCGAGGTCTTCTTCGTCCTCGCCGCAGAGGGCCACGGTGGGGATTCTCGGCGCGGCCCGCAACAACTGCTCCAGAGTTTCGATGCCGCGGCTGTCCGGTAGAAAGAGATCGGCAAAGACAGCGTCGATGTTGTTGCCGCGGAGGCGTTCGAGGCCGTCCGCGAGTTTCCTGACCCATTCGACTTCATAAGGACCGCCGCGCGCGTCGGCTAGCACGGCGCGAACCAGCCCGGCGTCGGCGGCATCGTCCTCAATGAGCAGGAGTCTGCGGCGCGTGCCGTCGGTTTTCACGGGTGCGCCGAGGCACTGCGACGGGGCGTCAACTTCGTGTTCGGGAAAGCTCATGTGCTGATCCATGTGATTCTCCGAAATACGTTCTCGTCCGGCTCTGCGCGCGGGAGGCCGCGCGGTGGAAATGAACACGCGGTTCCTCACTCATCAAATCGAATTTGCGACGCCACGATTCAAGACCCTCGAAAGCCGGCCGCAGGTTGCGATTTAACAGAGAGCGCATCTCCATTCACATCGAGCCAGGAAAAGAGGGTTTATGCCGGGCACGGCACTGAAGGCTGAAAGGGGGCAGCCTCTAGCCGCGCGCCGGTTATCTTGGAAGGGAATATCAGTTTATAACAAGCTTGCGCAGGGTCAAGCACGATTGCGCGTGGGTGTCGAAAAGGCTATGCCTCGCGGGAGTGTAAGTGTTCAAAAAGGAACCGTCGCGATGGGCCCGGGGCAACATCGGAGATGACGCACATGGGGCACGGCTGGGCCCAGGCCGATGGCTTCAAGTGCGCCAGGTAAGCTAGAATGAAAAGTTAGTTCTGTCGGGGCGTAGCGCAGCCTGGTAGCGCGCCTGCCTTGGGCGCAGGAGGTCCGCGGTTCGAATCCGCGCGCCCCGACCATCGTCTTCCCTTCTCTCTTAGTCTCACTGAACAAAGAAACAGAGGGGTCCCTCGTTCCTGGGGATTTCGGCACGCGGCTCGCACGCCGCGTCATCGCCTCAAGTTCAAATCCGCGCGCCCCGACCATCTCCTTCAAACCCAGAAAAGAGGGACTGTTCAGTTTTATACACTCTACGGAAGGCTTTCCTGTTAAGGTGGAGTCAGCCCCAGTACGCCTGCCTCGCGATGGTGGTACGACATGAATATGAAGCCAAGAAATCACAAGAGTAATGGAAGCGCTGCTGCTTTCGATCCCCAAGTTTTTCTGGATACGGCGGGAGTGGCGCGAAAGGTCGCGGAATACCGGAGAGGCGAATCCATCTACTCGCAAGGTGATGCCGCGCAAACCGTCATGTACGTTCAGAACGGGGGCGTGAAATTGACCGTAGTGAATGGATCGGGAAAAGAAGCCGTCGTTGCGATGTTCGGCCCGACCGATTTCTTCGGCGAGGGATGCATGGCGGGCCAGACACTCCGCATGGGGACGACGACTGCCGTCACGCCGACGACCCTGCTCGTCATCCAAAAAAACGAGCTGCTGCGCGTACTGCACGCGGAACATGAACTATCGGATCACTTCATCGCCTACATGCTCAAGCACAACATTCGGGTGGAAGAGGACCTGATCGATCAACTCTTTAACTCCAGTGAAAAGCGCCTGGCGCGCACCTTGCTGCTGCTAGCCCGATACGGGACACAAGAACAACCGGACGGCATGCTGCCGAGAGTTTCCCAGGAAACGCTGGCGAACATGGTCGGGACAACGCGCTCGCGTGTGAATTTTTTCATGAACAAATTCAGGAAATTGGGTTTCATAGAATACAACGGGAAGATCAAGGTCAATAAATCCCTATTGACCGTAGTTCTACACGAGTAGGGCGACGCGATCGACTCCGATCGCCGGGACGCACTCCGGAATCTGGCGCCAGAGTCCGGCTGTCCGAGAACATTCACCGCGAATGGAACAGAAGGGGTTTTGAGACAGGCTTGGCCCGGCCGTTCGCTGATACGTTCACACGTTCAGGATTCATAGGAGATCGGATGTCGCTGCAAAAAATAGTTCCACTCGCGGAAAACGCAGCGCTCCTTGACCTGCAATCTCTCGCCTTGGAAGTGGAAACCGTCAAGCTTCTGCCCGTGGCGTCGCGCCCGGCGCTTCCCAATCGAATTGCGGTCGTGGGGAATTACCTTCCGCGGCGCTGCGGAATCGCGACGTTCACCACGGATCTGTGCGACGCCCTGCACGCGGAATACGCCATGACGGAGCTTCTGGCGTTGCCCGTTAACGATACGGATGAGGGATACAGCTATCCCGCGCGGGTGCGGTTCGAGTTATCGGAAGGCGATGTGGCCTTGTACCGGCAAGCCGCGGACTTCCTGAATTTCAGCAATGTCGATCTGGTTTGCTTGCAGCACGAATTCGGGATTTTTGGGGGCCGTGCCGGCGCGCACATTCTGGAGATGCTGCGACGGCTGCACATGCCGTTCGTCACGACATTTCACACCGTGCTTCGCGACCCGAATCCGGACCAGCGCGCGGTAATGCAGGAGATCACGAAGCTTTCGGACCGCTTGATCGTGATGAGCCAGACCTCCGCGGAGATGTTACGGGAAGTCTTCCACGTTCCCGCTGACAAAATCGATCTGATTCCGCACGGCATCCCGGATCTGCCGTTCACCGACCCCAATTTCTACAAGGACGGCTTCGGAACGGAGGGCAAGAGCGTTTTGCTGTCCTTCGGCCTGCTCTCGCCGAATAAGGGCTTGGAGTCCGTCATTCAAGCTTTGCCGGAGATTCTGGCGCATCACAGCAACGTCGTATACATGATCTCGGGCGTGACGCACCCCAATGTATTGCGGCACGATGGGGACAAATACCGCCATTACTTGCAGGAACTAGCGCGAGAACTTGGCGTCGATAAGCAGGTCATCTTTCGCAATCGTTTCGAGAGCCCTCAGGATCTGGTGGAACTGATCGGCGCGGCGGACATTTACATCACGCCTTACAAACATAGGGATCAGGTCGTTTCCGGCACGCTCACGTATGCCTTGAGCGCCGGCAAAGCGATCATTTCGACGCCGTATTTGCACGCGGTCGAGGTGCTCGATGACGGGCGCGGCGTGCTGGTCCCCTTTGAGGATCCGGAGGCCATCGCTGAAAAAACGATTGCCCTGTTGGACGACGAGACCGGAAGACACGCCATGCGGAAGCGCGCGTACCTCCACGCAAGAGACATGGTTTGGAGCCGGGTGGCGCAGAAGTACATGAAAAGTTTCGAGCGCATTTACAACGAACGGCTGCGAAAACCGCGCGCCACGTTTTCCGCCCAGAACACGGTCAAGGCACTCGACCGGCTCCCGGCCATCAAGTTGGATCACCTGCATCGGCTGACGGACCAGACGGGAATCATCGAACACGCGGTCTTCGTGGTGCCGAATTATCCGGAAGGTTACACAACGGATGACAACGCCCGCGCACTGATCGTCACCACGCTCCTCGAAGATCTCGGAATCCGCGCGCCGGTGGGATCACCCGATCTGGCATCGCGGTATCTGGCTTTTCTGTGGTTTGCGTTCGACCCGGCCACCAAGCGATTTAGGAATTGTCTGAGTTACGAACGCCAGTGGCAGGAACCGGAAGGCTCGGAAGACGGTCATGGCCGGGCGATCTGGGGATTGGGAACCGTTCTCGGCAGATCCAAGAACGCGGGATTGCGAGGAGCGGCGAGGCGTCTGTTTGAACTCGCCGTGCCGGCGGCGGTCGAGTTCCACAGCCCACGCGCCTGCGCGTTCGCGCTGCTGGGACTGCAGGAATATCTCGAATCGTTTCCTGGCGATTGCGCCGCTCTCACTGCGGCTGAAGCGCTGGCAAATCGCTTGCTGAGCTCCTATCGCGCCAATCATTCCGCTGAGTGGAATTGGTTTGAGAATGTTCTCGCGTACTCGAATGCGCGATTGCCGCAAGCCCTCATTCGAGCGGGGATGCGCGCCGCAAACGATGAGATGGTCAATGCGGGCCTTGCAGCGTTGAGCTGGCTGGTTGGCATCCAGCATTGCGAGTCGAACGGTCATTTCGTTCCCATCGGCTCGAAAGGTTTTCATTCCAAGGACACGGAGAAGGCCCGCTTCGACCAGCAGCCGGTCGAAGCCTGCGCGAGCGTCTCCGCGTGTTTACAGGCCTACCGCGCTACAGGAAAAGAGCGTTGGCGCAAGGATGCGTGGTGCGCGTTCAACTGGTTCCTGGGAGACAACGATCTTCAGATTGCGCTCTACGATCCGGCTACCGGCGGTTGCAGAGACGGGCTCCACCCCGACCGCGCGAACGAAAATCAAGGGGCTGAATCCACTCTGTCTTTTCTGATGGCCCTGCTCGAGATGCGCGGGTTGGACGAAGACAAAGGAACAGAGAAAAAGCTCTGAAGATGGCGTAATTGCTCAACCACTCCACCGGAACATCGGGAAATCCCCTCCATTTGTGCAACGAGGTCGCCGATGAAGGCCATGATGAAACAATATGAGACTCTTTTCACGCGCCACCAGGGCAATCCCATCCTGACGGGGAAAGATTGGCCTTATTCCATCAACAGCGTCTTCAATGCGGGTGCTACGCTTTTGTCCGATGGCACGACGCTTCTCCTTTGCCGAGTGGAGGATCGGCGAGGAATCTCCCATTTGTGCGCTGCCCGCTCAACGGACGGCGTCGTCGGTTGGCAAATCGATAGCGAACCGACGCTTCTGCCCAACCCCGAGCAATTTCCAGAGGAGGTGTGGGGCATCGAGGATCCGCGGATTACCTACGTGCCGGAACTCAAGAAATTTGCTGTGGCTTACACATCGTATTCCCGCGGCGGGCCAGGAGTGTCGTTGGCTCTCACAGAGGATTTTCGGAGCTTCGATCGAATTGGCGTGATCATGCCGCCGGAAGACAAGGACGCCGCGTTGCTGCCCCGCAGGATCGGCGGATTCTGGGCGTTGATCCATCGGCCCATGACGGCGCTCGGAACCCACGTTTGGATCTCGTACTCTCCCGATCTGCGCCATTGGGGAAGCCACAAGCTCATGCTGGAAGCGCGGCGCGGCGCCTGGTGGGATGCAAATAAGATTGGGATGTCGCCGCCGCCGATTGAAACCTCCAGAGGCTGGCTGATGATTTACCACGGCGTGCGAAGTACACCTTCGAGTTCCATCTATCGGCTAGGTTTGGCGCTGTTCGATCTTCACGAGCCGGAAAAATGCATCATTCGCGGCGATTCCTGGATGTTTGCGCCCGAGGCGGAATACGAGCGCCAGGGTGATGTCCAGGACGTCGTGTTTCCGTGCGGCTACACCATCGCGGCGGACGGGGATACGATCAATCTCTATTACGGCGCTGCGGATTCGAGCATCGCTTTGGCGCGCGGCAGCATTCGTTCTCTCTTGAACTGGCTGGATGCCAACGGCCACTCGGAGCACAGCCACGATCGGCGCCAAAGAATGACCCCTTCGGAAGACTAGGACGAATCTCTGGTTAGACGAACTCCGGTTTGGATTCCACTCATTGCGAGCCGTGGGCGACGGTTCACCGTGGACGATGGCGCGGGGTTTTCGCGGGGCCAATTTTCACGAGGAAGATGGACAGCTTGCCGGGAAGGAGAAACGTCCCGGCAAGCCGCCGACTGCGTTACTGCCGGTTCGCCGCTCGCTCTGACTCGTTGTGCGGCGCACTCTTCTCCAGGACGTTGACGAGACGGCGGCCGGTGCGCGGCACGCCCACATTCTCGCCTCTCACGATATCCTTCGCTTTGATGGCGTGGCCATAGACGTCCGCGCTCGCGTCATCGTCGGGGCGAATCGTCGAGCCCCCGATCGAAACGCCGATGAACACTCCTTGGGAACGCGAGTAGCTGAGGATCTCGGCCTGCATCCAAGCGTCGGTGGCCGCGGTAAGGTCACGGCCCTTTGGGCCCCCGGCGATGGAAGCATCCGCACCCAGCTGAACTTTGCTGCTCAGGATTGAGTCCATACCCTTGTCATTCATTACGAGTAGGATCAGGTCTGTCGCTTCGCCGCCGATTTGGAAACCGACGCTGCCGCCTTCGAGCGCGTACATGGCGGGGGCTCCCCACGGTCCGTTGAAATGCTCGCCCGTCCGGCAGATCATGGCGCCGCGCCCGTAGTCCGCGCCGACTCCGTACGCCAGCTTTTTCACGGACGGAAACACGATGACGCACTCGGCCTTTTCCAAGAGTTCATGGGGAATGTTGTCTGGAATGTTGAGCACTTCCTGCATGACCGTGCCACACTCTTCGAGTCGTTTCTGCTCCTTGTTCAGACTTCCGGCAAGCAACGTGCCGGATACGAATGTAAGACATGCTGCGGCAACCATAAATCGTTTCATCGTTGACCTCCACGGTCAAACTTCTCTTCTAGGCTTTTCAATTCATCAAAATGACTTGGCCGAATTGCTATCAATGCCTTCCACTCCACCGCTCTGCGACTTCCTCCTCCCACTCGGAAAAATAAGCGCCTAGCCCGCGTAGAAGCTGATGGCAATGCGATCGTTTGGAGATCTGCGGTTGACCATGTAATAGCCGTAGCCGTCGTACACGACGTACACATCATCGCTGTCGTACCAATCGTTCGACCACGATTCCGGCCACGGATCGATCATGCCAAACCAAAAACCTCCGTACTGAAAACGTACTTGTCCGCCGACAAACATCATCGGAAGACCGCCCAGTAGGAATGCATGATTCTCGCCATAGTAGGAACTGAAGCCGACATCCGGCACGCGGTAGCCGTCGTAACCGCCACGCTGCTGCCAGGTGCGGTGCTGCGATTGCCAGTTGCTCGCGCGATTGCCTTGGAAGGAAGCCTGCTCCTGGTGAGCCTGTGCGGGGCTGCGTTGCTGGGTTGACCGGTTGTTCTGTTGCTGCTGATTCTGCTGATTCTTCACTTGTTGTTGCTGCTGGTGCTCTTGATTCTGCTGGTTCTTAACCTGCTGTTGCTGTTGGCGTTGTTGGTTCTGTTGATTCTGTTGGTTCTGTTGATTTTGTTGGTTCTGTTTGTTCTGAACCTGTTGTTGCTGCTGCTGTCGCTGTTGGTTTTGTGCCGCAGGTTTCGGCTGCTGCTGTTGGCGCTGTTGATTTTGTGCGGCCGGCTTGGGCTGTTGTTGCTGATGCTGCTGTTGCTGCGCCGCAGGCTTCGGTTGTTGCTGTGGTTGCTGGTGCTGTTGTGGATGCTGCGCCGCAGGCTTAGGCTGTTGCTGCGGTTGCTGGTGCTGTTGTTGCTGTGGTTGCTGGTGTTCCTGGCCCTTCGGCTGGTCCTGTTTATCCTGGCCTGAGATAGCCGGAACAGTCCATCCGAGGAGCAGAAGCAGAGCGGACGTACCAATCACTCGAAACGATTTCAACATTTTGTCTCCCTTAAATTGCGTGCGGACGCCCGCGCCACTTCGCATGCGGCGCAGGTTTCGTGCTCGATTCCTGTTTCAGGTGCGCGGCGCAGCTCTCTCTCTTGTTGTCGATTCAACTAAGGTTTACGATCCGATGCGCATTCGGGAGAGAGAGTGCAAAAATCCAAAAATGTTCATGAGCCACACCACCACACCAATGACGACGATTCCGTTCAATATCGACTTGATGGTGCTTTGCATCGGGATGAAACGATTCACCAGCCAAAGGAGCACTCCGATGGCAATCAGAATCATAAGGACCTGAAGTAGCGGCATAATCTGATTCCCTTTCTTTTTCGTTGCTGCGAGAAATTCGATGTTGGGGGCTTGATGCTCTGCCAAAGGCGAACTGGCCAGAGCCACAGTCCTTCCGGTACAAGTCAATCCTGGACTCTCACTAGACGGAAGTCTGTTCACTTATGTACAAGCGGGAACTTTATCTGCGCGGAACTTCGACTGCGGGCGCGAGGCCGAAGAAGGGCGCCGCCGCCAAGGTCTGCGGCGCGTGCGCGTAGTTGGAACTTGGCGGCATAATTAAGGCAGGCATTTCGCACTGGGATGTGGTACACTCTGTTTGCGCTTAATACCAACGGTTGTGATGCGGTGCTCCGGTTGAGTTGTTGATCTGAGATTACCCGCCTTCAGTTTCCTCCGAAAGTCTTCAGCGTAACTTAAAACTAGAACTGGCATCGCACGTTTCCCGTGCTCGCTCGGAAATTCGTGTACGCATCGTGAACGCAATCGCCAGAGAAAAGACAACAGAATTGAATACTTTTTCAGAATTACCGATTTCCTCGTACGTGAAAGAACGGCTGGCAGCCGCTCGTTTCTCGGAACCGACGCCGGTGCAAGCCGCCGCGATTCCGCAAGCGCTCGAAGGAAAAGATGTGCTCGCTACCGCCCAGACCGGAACCGGCAAGACGCTGGCGTTCCTGATTCCCATTTTTGAGCGTTTCTTGAAAGAACGCGCGTCCGGAGTCGCTGCGCTGGTGCTCGTGCCTACGCGCGAACTCGCCATGCAGGTCGTCGAGCAATACAACGCGCTGCGCGGCAAACAGCTCTCGCCCGCGGCTTTGGTCGTCGGCGGCTTGGCTGAGGGACAGCAGCTTAAAGCGTTGCGCGGCGGCGCACGCCTAGTGGTCGCAACCCCGGGTCGCCTAGAGGATTTTCTCGATCGCAAGCTCGTCCACTTTCGCGACTTGCGCGTGCTCGTGCTCGATGAGGCCGATCGCATGCTCGACATGGGATTCATTCCCGCGATTCGCCGGATCGCCTCAGTGCTGCCCCGAGATCGCCAGACGATGTGCTTCTCGGCAACACTCGAAGCCTCTGTGGCGCATCTCGTCCACGATTACATGCGGAATCCCGTGCGCCTCGCATTCGGTTCGACGCTCAAGCCTTCCGAGAACGTGCGCCTGCGCGCATTTGAGGTGGCGGCGGATCGCAAACAGGATCTGCTCTACCGCTTGCTCGCGAAAGAGCCCGGCCGCTGCCTGGTCTTCGCGCGCACCAAGCGCATAACCGAACGCCTTGCCAACAATCTGAAGCGCGACGGATTCTCCGCGGCCATGATTCACGGCGATCGTTCGCAATCGCAACGCAACGCCGCGCTGCTCGGGTTTCAACAGGGACGCCACCGGGTGCTGGTCGCGACTGACGTTGCCTCCCGCGGCATCCACGTTCAGGACATCGCGCACGTCATCAACTACGACCTGCCCGAAGATCCGGAAAATTTCATCCACCGCGCGGGCCGCACCGGACGCGCCGGCGGACGCGGCGTCGCATCGACGCTCTTCGGAAGAGACCAGCGATCGGACCTGCTGGCGCTCGAACGCACGCTCGGCATTCAGATGGAACGGATGCGGGCGGACGGCGAAGCGCATGAAGCAGGAGGCGCCGGACCGGCCACGCGAGTGAACTATTCGCCCAAAGGCAGCGCCTCCGCTGGAATCGGCGCCATCACCTCGACAGCTCCCTCCCGCATCGCCCGGCTTCCGGGCGAGGTGCTTCAGGCACAAGAAAGCTAAATCAGTTACGTGCGCCAAGGCTGGGCGCCCCGATTGGATTGGGGCGCCCAGTTTCGTATAGTCCACGTTCTCCGCGATCTCTGTGCACTCTGTGTTGGTTTCCCCTTTTCCTCAACAAGAGCGAATGCCGCCATAAGGAGAAAAAGCCATCACAGAGAACCCAGAGGTACACAGAGGAATTGGAATCGACCGGTAGTATTCCAACCGCGGTTGAGGACGCGAGTTAGTATTCCTGCGCGGCCTTGGGCGAGAAGAGTTTTCCCTTGGACTTCGAGGTGTGGGCGCCGCGATAGTCATCCAAATCCGCTTCGCTGATCTGAAACTTCGTCTCTGAGGGTTCGTTCGCGGAAGCGGCCAACTCCTTATGCAGTTTGACCGAGCAGATATCGGGCGCATCCTGATAGCGCACGCGGCGGGCATCGAACGCCTCATTGCCAATCGAGAGTGTAAACTCCCGCGGCTCGTTCGGCGGCTGCCGCACAAGAAAACAATACTCGCGAACGACGTCGGTGGTTTTAAAGCCGACGTACTGGACGATTAGGTCGTCGCTCATTGCGGGCCTGCCGTCGTGAGCGCGAACCCCTTGATGTAATCCCCTATGGCAGAAATTTTCACTGGAACCTCCTCAACTCGAACGGCGCGCCTCAATTGGGCCCTTGCAAGAACACACGAAGCCGGCTCGAACGCGCGGGATGCCGCAGCTTGCGCAGCGCCTTGGCCTCGATCTGCCGGATGCGCTCGCGCGTGACGGAAAACGTCTGGCCTACTTCTTCCAGGGTGCGCTGGGTGCCGTCGTCGAGGCCGAAACGCATCTTGATGATGCGCTCCTCGCGCGGCGTGAGCGTCTTCAACATGGAGGTCGTCTGCTCGCGCAAATTCAAGCTGATGACCGCCTCCGTGGGCGACACGGCGGTCTTGTCCTCGATCAAATCGCCCAAGTGCGAATCTTCCTCTTCCCCGATGGGCGTTTCGAGCGAGACGGGTTGCTGCGCGATTTGCTTGGTCTTGCGCACTTTGTCCACGGAAATGTCCATGCGCTTGGCCAGCTCTTCGGTCGTCGGCTCGCGGCCGAGCTCCTGCACCAACTGCCGCTGCGTGCGGATGAGCTTGTTGATGTTCTCGATCATGTGCACCGGGACGCGAATGGTGCGCGCCTGATCGGCGATGGCGCGGGTGATGGCCTGCCGAATCCACCACGTCGCGTAGGTGGAGAATTTATAGCCGCGGCGCCATTCGAATTTTTCCACGCCCTTCATCAGGCCGATGTTGCCTTCCTGAATCAAATCCAAAAACTGCAGGCCGTGGTAGGTGTACTTCTTCGCGATGGAGACCACCAACCGCAGGTTCGCTTCGGTCAGTTCCTTCTTCGCCTGCTTGGCTTCGGCTTCGCCGCGCAGGATCAGCGTCAGGGTGCGCTTCAAATTGACCAGGCTAACTTCGCTCGAGTCTTCGATCTCCTTCATTTCCGCGCGGCGCGCGCGCAACTCCTTGCGCGCTTTGGCGGCAACCTCGCCCAGCGAAGCGTCGGCGCGGCGCTCCAGGCGAACGGCTTCGCGCTCGAGAAAGTGCAGCCGCTCGACCGCGTGCCGCATGACGTCGATCAGTCGCTTCTTCTCCAGCGGGTTGAAGTCGATCGAACGCGCCAGCAACGACATCTCGATTCGCGTCCGCGCCAACTGCCGGCGCGCCCGCAAGTAAACGCGCTTGTTCGATTTCGGCAGGCGCTCGAGCCGGGCCGCCTGCTTGTGCGCCACCTCGTAGAGCTTTTCGATTTTCCCGATGATCTTCAGCGTCTCGCGCTGCCGGCTCTCCGTCATCTCGTCGGTGAGTTCTTCTTCGTTGAAACGCACGATCTCCTTGATGGAACGGGTTCCTTTGCGCAGCGCCTCTCCCACCGCCAACAGCTCTTTGAGCACGATCGGCGAACGCGAAATCGTCTTCATCACCAGCAAGCGGCCGCGTTCGATGCGCTTGGCGATCACCACTTCGCCCTCGCGTTTCAGGAGCGGCACGGAACCCATTTCGCGCAGGTACAAGCGAACGGGATCGTTGCTCTTGTCGAGCAGGCCCGGCGTAAGGTCGAGTTCCGCTTCTTCGGCGCCGGCCACGTCTTCCTTCGGCTCGGCTTCGCTCGGCTCCGCGGCTTCGAGCGCGGCGCGGGCCGTCTTCGCCGCAGTCAGGTCCTCGTAGACCTCGATGCCGTAGCGCTCAAACGTCGAGAGCAAATCCTCAATCTCTTCCGACGAGTGAATCTCGGCGGGCAAGACGTCGTTGATCTCGTCGTATAGCAGGTACCCGCGCTCCTTGCCGGTAGCAATGAGCGTGCGTACCTGATCGTACTTTTCTTCAATCGCCAGCGACAAAGGTTCCTCCTGAAATCAAAAAGCGAACGCCAGCCACCATCCCCATCTGAGAAATGCGAATAAGTCCCCTTAAGACTCCGCCTTCTTGCTCTGCGTCCCGCCGCTCTTGCTTCCCGTCCAGCGCCGGACTCCGTTCTTCCGTCCGCCCAGCGGAAGCGGCCCCGCGACGCCCTTCAACTCGAGAACCTTACTGACCGGCGCGGCGGATTGCCCCGGAAGTTCTCGGCCACTCAGTTCCGGACGCGGGTCTTGAGGTGATAGTTGAAAATGAAGCGGATCCCTCAAATTCTGCAATTCCCGGTAATAATAGAGCGCCGTGGGCCTCTTCCCGTCGAACTTCAGCCGCCTCAAGAACTCAATCTCTTCCGCGGCTGCGTCGCCGCTCAAGGAACGGTCACGGAGGAACCGCTTGAATCCCGGCTCTGTTTCAAATGGTTGCTCCGCTTCCAGTTCGACGTACTCAAACTTCTTCGGGTTTCCCGGAGCCAGCCGCCGGCTCAGAACAATCTCCATGGCAAAGGTTCCGAGGTCGATATTCCACGATTCAATCAGCGGATCCAGGAACGAATAACAGTTTTCGACGGACAGGTTGTAAACATCCGTGTCCAGAAATTCCAGCACGATGACGCGCATCTGTTCGTAGCTTCGGCCGATCATGCGCGCCACGAGGTGCAGCCAGCTTTCGCTACCCAATTCTTCCTTGGCCACCCGCTTGACCACGTCCAGCAGCCTCTGCGTCACCAGACGCTCGAGTTCCCCGAACGGCTGCGTTTCGAAAATCGCCCGGACCTGCTTCTCTTTGTCCGGCACGCACTTGCGAAGAATCAGCTCGCGAACTTCTTTCAATAGCGGCGCGGGAGCGCCGGCAAAATTTCGTTTCAATTCTTCCCGGCGCTGGTGGTGGGCCAACTTCGATAGTTCATCGCTGGGAAGGTTTAGAAATTTCGCCATCTTGTCGTAAATGTCTGTACGGTCCGGGGCAGGCGGAAGTTTCTTGCGCGTCAGCAGCTGGGAAATATAGGATTCCGTGACCTCGGCGGCAGCGGCTAAATCCCTCTGCTCGGCTCCCAGTTCTTCCAGGCGCTGCTTAATGACTAGACAAACGTCCACGCGCGGGAACCCCCAGCCAATTAACTGATTCTATTTAAGATGCTGAATTATCGCAGATTCTCGTTGACACGTCAAGCCACTTCACCTAATATAGTTAAGTATTTTCGACCGTTCTGCCAGCCACTCCAACCGAAGATAGTTAGTTACCTTCCCTTGGCCGGGCAAAGGAGATTGACATGTTTGCACGCAAGGTGTCGATACATCTGAAGCCCCATAGCGCTGTTGAGTTTACGCGGAAGATCGAAGAGGAGGTCATTCCCCTTCTGCGTAAACAGGCGGGCTTCCATGACGAAATCACGTTTCTGGTCCCCGGCGGGGCGCAAGCCTTCGGAATCAGCCTGTGGGAAAGAGCCGAGAACGCCGAGGCCTATAACCGCGGCACGTATCCGGAAGTGGCCAGGATACTGGCGAAAGTGATTGAAGGGACTCCACGAATTGAGACCTTCGAGGTTTCCAATTCGACGTTCCACAAAATCGTTTCAGTCTTGGCGGCCTGAACCCGGCAAGGCCAGTTGGCTCAACGGCAAGCAGTTTGACTCAGGGCAGGAATCTCACGCACCCCACTGAAGGTGAATTTTGAAATTCTACATCCTCTCGTGGATCGTCCTTGGAGCGCTCGCCGGGTGGGTCACGGGGCGAGTCCTAAAGGACAATCAACACGGTCCTTGGTTTTATTCGGTTGTGGGTGTCGCGGGCGCGCTGGCAGGGGGATTCCTGATGTATTACGGCGCAATCCCGGGGCATTTTGAGGTTGTCTCTACGACACTTAGCGCGATCTTCGGGGCGGTCGTCTTGACGGGAATCACCGGCTATCTCAACGGAAGGAAGCGCTACGCCTGATCCTTCCCATTACGGCCGGGGCGTTCGCGCCAGGTAAACGTGGCGATCTGCTCTGTGCAGCGCGAGTCTTCAACGAATTCAAGGAGAATATAGTGAACGCACTTCCGAAAGGTCAGTACATCAAGCACTATCGATACGGATATGGCTTGATCCTCGGCTCGGACGACGAAGAGACGCGCATCGCGTTCGAGACGCACGGCTCGAAAAACTTTGTCACCAGTTTGATGGTGGTGGAACTCTCCGACTTGACGCCTCCAGCACGCTTTCGCGCAAACTGGGTCAAGACGACTCCCGAGCCGCGTCTCCGGCGAAAAGCTACTCGGCCTAGATGAGCCTGCCGAGATCGGATGTGGGCTTGGACTTGGAGCCTGCCCAAGGAACGATAACTTGTGCCAGGAGCAACAAAGGCTGATAATCGAATTCAGGAGCGGGTCAAAGGAAAGGGTTAAGGATGAAGAATCTATTTGTCGGCAATCTCAATTTTCAAACCACAGAAAGTGAACTTCGGACATTGTTCGAGCCGTTCGGACCGATCACGCGCGTGCACGTCGCGATGGATCGTGAAACGGGCCGCGCTCGAGGTTTCGCGTTCGTGGAAATGACGGACGACGCAGGCGCCGCGCAGGCCATCGCTTCGCTCAACGGCAAAGAGATCGGCGGGCGCGCGCTCCGGGTGAATGAGGCCGTCCCCAAGGGCGATCGCCCCAGCAGACCCTCCTCCAATTTTGCGCCGCGCGGGGACTCCGGTCGTGGCGGCAGCGGCAATCGCAGTGGGAATAGCAGCCGTGGCAGTAACAGCGGCCGTGGTGGAAACGGCGGCGGCCGGGAGCGATTCTCGCACGAGGATTACCGCGATTCTCCGCGCCAGCCCCGCGAACCTCGCTGGTAATTCGCATCTCGGGGCGGGATCGCCGGCGCGCAGTTCCTTCCCCTCCAGGACTCAACTCTTACGCCAGATCAACGGAATTCTTACAACTTCTTAACGGCTTTTCTTCTAGGCTCTCCCCATGAGCGCGGCCATGCAAGCCGGCGAGAAACTCGACCACTACGTCATCGAAGACGTCGTCGCGCAAACGGGAATGTCTACGCTGTTTCGCGCCACGGACGAACTCACCGGCGAGAGCGTCGCCCTAAAGGTTCCCGAGCCGCAGCTCGAAGCGGACGTAATCTATTTCGGCCGCTTCCAGCGTGAACAGGAAATCGGAAAGCGCCTATCGCACCCCGGAGTGATTCGCGTCCTCCCGGGCAACCACCAGAGCCGCCTTTACATGGTGATGGAATGGGTGGATGGACGTCCCCTGCGCACAACTCTCTCCGAGCAAGGCAAATTGCCCCAAGATCGCGCGATCCGTATCGCCACCGGAATTCTCCAGGTGCTCGAATACATTCACAGTCAGGGCGTCGTCCACCGCGATCTCAAGCCAGAAAACATCATGGTCTGCGCCGACGACAGCATCAAATTGATCGACTTTGGGATAGCCTCACAATCCGGCGCGCGCCGCCTGACCTTCGGCAAACTTTCAACCATTGTCGGAACGCCCACGTACATCTCGCCCGAGCAGGCCAAGGGCAAGCGCGGGGAGGCGCGCAGCGACGTCTACGCTGCCGGCGTAATCCTCTACGAAATGCTCACGGGCCAGGAGCCGTTCCACGGCGATAATCCCCTCGCGGTGATGAACGATCGCCTGTTTAACGATCCGACCCCTCCGCGCGAAGCCAATCCGGAGATTTCACCGCAATTGCAGGAGGTTATCTACCGCGCCCTGGAACGCGACCCGCGCAACCGCTATCCCCACGCGCGAGCATTCATTTCAGACCTTGAGAATATGGAGAAGGTGGGCGTCGACGCAAACCGTCCTGAGCTGATGAATTGGCGGCAGCGCCGCAACGCCCGCTCGTCCAATTTCTTGATCCTGCTCATCGCCCTGGGATCCATTCCCGTGATCGTCGCCCTGCTGCTCTTCGCAGCTCGCCGCTGGTAGGCGACTTATCGCTTCAGCCCATTGCGAGCTTCCGGTTAGAATGAAATCGTGGGATCGGGTCGCGCGGCCTGCGATTGCTGCAACCATCCTGCTGCGCGATGCGTAGTACAACTGTGAGCTCAACTACGACGTCATTACCAAACCAGGCCGACGGCGCGGCGGTTCGCGCCGTGGACGTCACGCGCCACTACCAAATGGGCGGGGCCCTGATTCGCGCGGCGGACGGCATCTCGCTCGAAATCCCGCGCGGCGAATTCCTCGCGATTCTCGGAGCGTCGGGCTCCGGCAAATCCACGCTGCTGAATCTGCTCGCGGGTCTCGACCGCCCCACTTCCGGAGCGATCTTCGCCGAGGGCCGCGACCTCGCGAAAATGTCCGGCGAGGAACTGGCGCACCATCGCAGCCACACTATCGGCATGGTGTTCCAGGCGTTTCATCTGCTACCCCGCATGACACTCGAAGAAAACGTCGAGCTGCCGCTGCGCCTCGCGGAAGTGCCGCGCGCCGAGCGGCCCGCGCGCGTCAGCGAAGCGCTCGAGCGCGTGCTTCTCAGCGCGCGGCGCGGTCATCGCCCTACGGAACTCTCCGGCGGCGAACAGCAGCGCGCCTCCATCGCGCGCGCTCTGGTGAATCGCCCCACCATCCTTCTCGCCGACGAACCCACCGGCAACCTAGATAGCCGCACGGGCGAAGAAATCTTGCGTTTGATCGAGGAGATTCACCGCCCAGGTGGCGGCGCGCCCGCGGTGACCGTCATCGTCGTCACCCACGAGCGCGCGCTCGCCGAGCGCTACGCTGACCGCATCGTCACCATGTCCGACGGCCGCATCTCGAACGAGGAGCGCCGGCGATGAAGCTCCGCGATCTGTGCGAACTGGCCGCTCGCAATCTGCGCGAATCGCTTCTGCGCAATTTCCTGACGACGCTCGGCATCGGCGTGGGCGTCGCGTCGCTCGTCGCCATGCTTTCGCTCGGCATCGG
>Ga0209415_10002550_pt1 | contig 34152 bp, 35 predicted proteins | sample PeaSoiSIISIP2007_FD_187696 | JGI IMG/M metagenome (GOLD analysis project Ga0209415, IMG submission 187696) | Peat soil microbial communities from Weissenstadt, Germany - SII-SIP-2007 (SPAdes) (version 2) | ecosystem: Environmental > Terrestrial > Soil > Wetlands > Peat | place: Germany... | reverse complement strand
CGGTCGCGAGGGCAATGATCGGGCCGGTGCGCTTGTAGAAGAACGAACCGGTGTTGCCGATAGCGGAAACTCCGGGCTGCGCTGCCGGGTGCGCCGGAACCATGCGGCGCAGGTGTTCGATCGCCACCTGCGGATTGGTGTAATAAATCAGCAGCAGCGTAGACTCCCCGCTGGGCGTGTTGTAGCGGCCGAGCGTCACTTCTGCGCTCGAACCAAAGTCCACCAGATCCGCTGAAACCGCGGGTGTAAGCACCGCCAGCGCAGCCGGGCCTTCCGCATATTTCTGGGTATTGGCGATGTAGCCGCGACGCGGCAGGTAGTTCAGCACCGGCGGCAAAGCCCCAGCGCCTCCGCCAGGACGCGGCAGGGCTCCGGCCAGTTCCCGCAACTCTGCCGCCGACATCGCGCTTTGCCGGCTGAACAGAGCGTCTACCAGCACGTGCCCGCGATAGAAAAGCACGCGCTGCCCCGCTCCCGACATCAGCGACGCTCCCTGATCGCCGATCTGCTCGCGCGCCATGTCCGTCTGCAGATAGAACGTGTACGCTCCGAAAGCTCCAGAGGCGTCCGCAAACCGCGCGGCGCGAATTTTCAAGGAGCGGCCGTCGTCGCGCGTGTACGTGGCCGAGGCAAAGTCGGTAAAGCGGTATTCCTTCAGGATGGCGGCGTTCGCAGGATCAGCCGTGCCAGCGTCCGGGCTGGCCGCAGTTGAACCTTTCATCTGCCATCCGCCGAATTGGCTGGGCAGCAAGGGCGGAGGAGGCACAGTCTGGGCTGCTGCCAGCCCCAGCCGGACCGCAAAAAACAGGATTCCGACGGAACGGGAGATTTTCATTGGTAACCCGCGAGCGCCCCTTTCGTAATTAGACCATAGCCTGCGCCGAAAAGTTTCCCATTCCCGTAACTCGCTGATGTAGCAGCCTTTCGAGCCTCATTACCATCGGGCCTCAGGCTCGCCTGATTGAGCCATTCACAGCTTTCGGCGGAGGGGGCAAACTGGATGCAGGTGGAATCATGCGACCCGAAAGTGTAGAGACGAACCAGCGGCGAGGAAACCGCACCAAGGCCGTTCTTCCCGTCAGAATGAAGGGCAAGGACAGCGCCGGCACGGCGTTCGAGGAGATGGTGCACACGCTGGACGTGACTCCGGGCGGGATTCGCCTGGGCTCGGTGCGGCGCGCACTGAATGTCCTCGATGAGATTACGATCCTGTACCGCGGGCGCAAGCTGCAGTATCGCGTGGTCTGGATCAAGCCACTGAAAGGCACTTCGGAATTTCAAGTGGGGCTCAAGGCCCTGATGCAGGACGGTGAGGCCTGGGGATTGGGCACGTCGGAACAAAAAGATCAACCGGGTGCGGGCCGGGCAGTTTCTCATGCCACTGGCATCGCGTAGTAAGGATTCGCAAAAAGGCTCAGGGGAATTAGGGGCTGAGGCTAGGAGAAAGAGAGAGAAGGCTTATGGTCAACACATTCCGTTATCTTTGGTCGGACGAACAGGGCCAGGACATCGCTGAGTATTCGGTTATGCTGGCGGTGGTTCTCGTCATCGTCGTGGGGACGGTGCGCCTGATCGGCTCCAACGCCGGCAACATCTTCTCGTCCGTCGGCAGCTCGCTGCAATAGCCCGCAAAATCGCTCCACGGCCCCATTTCTCGCGCGCAAGTAACGCGAGAAGTGGGGTTCCGATTTCCAAGCGGGAACTCAACCAGATATTCCCTTACAAAGCCGCCCGCTCATTGCCCCGCTGCCTTATCCATCTTGCTCGCTACTTTCACCCCGCTCAGGCCGTTTACATATTTGGCGATGCCGCGGTAGAGCGATTCGGCGATGCGCTGACGGTAGTCGCCGGTTTCGAGCCGGTGCTCGTCGCCGGGATTGCTGACGAACGAAATCTCCGCCAGGATGGAGGGCATGTTGGCCCCGATCAGCACGATAAACGGCGCTTTCTTCACGCCCCGGTTGCGGATGCCGGGGCTTTTCGCCGCCAGCCCGCTGTGCAGCGACTCCTGCACGTCGCCGGCAAACTCGCGCGATTCTTCGATTTTTTCCTTGAGCGCGATTTTCTTTACCAGATCCTGCAGTTCGTAGATGGATTTCTCGGAAACCGCGTTCTCGCGCGCCGCGACTTCCAGGGCTTCCGGCGAGGAGGTGAAGTTCAGGTAGTAGGTTTCCACGCCGCGCGCTGCCGGATCGCGGCTGGAGTTGGCATGTATCGAGATGAACAGGTCCGCGCGCTGCTGGTTGGCCACGGCGGTACGGGTCTCGAGCGGAATAAACGTGTCGTCCTTGCGCGTATAAACCACTTCCGCTCCCAGGCGGGTCTCGAGCAGCTTGCCGAGGCGACGGCCCACTTCGAGCACCAGATCTTTTTCTTCCAGCCCGTTCGGGCCGATCGTCCCCGTGTCGTGCCCGCCGTGGCCGGGATCAATCACGATCCGGCCAATCTTCAAGCCCAGCGCCCGGATCAACGACCGGTCGCCCGTGGCTGTGGGCCTGGCCTCACGCATTTCGGCGTCGCTTGTGTGTTCGATGGCGCGCGCGCTCTTGGCGTGAGAAGTGGAGACTTGCCCCCGCTTGTTCCGCGTTGAGACATCATCGTCGTCGGCCTCGACCACGACCTTGGTGACTGCCGGAGTTTCCCGCTTCGCATCTACAGACGTGGCCTTGGGTCCTCCGGACCCGGTGGAGATCGCCGCGCTGCTGCCGCCCTCGGGCTCGATCTTCTCGCTGTCGCCGACGTCTTCGGTGGTGACCGGCACTTTACTGGAGTCAGTGTGCTGATTTTCTGCGCTCTCCGCAGGGTCTGCATCCGCCTTCGACCTGGCCTGGGGCGGAGCCTCCACATCCACCATGGTGGCGTCTTTCGGGGGCTTGACCCGCGCGGTCTTAGCGTCCTTGCCGTGGATATCAACGATCAGCCGGTACGGATTCGGCAGCAGAAAGGCGTCGTAATCCGAGAGATTGTCCACCTCGAGCACAACCCGCGTGCGCCCGGGCTGAAACTGCGCCACGCGAATCTTCTTCAGGAATCCGTCGTCCACGTCAAAGCTCTTGCCCACCAGCGTGGATGCCAGCTTGGTCTCGCGCAGGTCGAAGAAAATGCGGTCCGGATCGGCTATGCGCTGGGACGAAAACTTGACGTCATTCTCCAGGTCAATCGCCACCCGGGTGTAATCCGGGGTGGACCAGTGCCGGATTCCGGTCACGCGCGGCAGGTGGCTGCCGTGATGCCCGGGGGATTCCGTCGCGGCTGAGCCGACAATTTCGGCTTCCTTCGGTGTGGCATCCTTGCTGCCCTGGATCTTTGCAGTCCCGCCCTTGTCCGCCGCGTTCTTGTCCCCCGCCGCCCTGGCCGCCCTGCTCTGGGCTCCGGACTTCTTCCCGGCTTCGGCCTTCTTCTCGGCGGCCGCCTGGCGTTCAAGTTCGGCGACCGCCTGCTGGGCGTCTTCGACCAGCCGGTTGTGCGGATAGCGCCGCAGGAATTCCTCAAAAACGGCGCGCGCCTGCTGGGGATCGTTCAGGTCGTCTTTGTAGATCTCGCCAATCGTGAACAGCGCGTCACAGCGGTACTTGCTGCCGGGATACTCGCGCCGCAGAAACTTGTATTGCCCGATGGCGGAATTCAGAATCTTGTCGTCGTTGAAGCGGCGGCCCATCTCCACCAGGGTCTCGGCCACAGCGACCACGCTGGGATCGGCCTTGGAGGAAGCCGGCGCTCCGTAGTAAACGTTGCGATAAGCGTCGAGTACGCGCTGGTAGTCGCGCCGCGAGCGGTCCGCCGGCGGACGCCCGTTGAGCGCTTCCCGCATGCGCTCGGCCGCGGCAAAGTGGTCGCGGGCCCACCCTTCGGTGTGGCTGCGGCGCGAACGCGCGTAGGACGCCGTTCCAGGCAGCGCCACCAGCAATAGCAGAAGTACCGAGTATCGGGTACCGAGTCCCGAGTGCAGGCTACGGGTACAAATTTCCCGGCGCTCGGCGCGCACAACTCGGCACTCGGAACTAGACTCGCAAGTCGTTATTCGGAACACCTGGGCCACCTGGGAAACTTCTTACACAGATGCTGCAACCCTACTCTGATGCTGCCATGTTTTTTCTCGGTACCCGTACTCCGTACTCGTTACTCGGTACTCGCAACTAGTCCGTGTTGCTGATGTAAAGCACGCCGCGCGCGTCCCGCTGCACCCGCACCGGATCGCGCGATGCACCCGACCGGCTGAAATCAAATCCGCCGTAGTAGAGGTTGGTGATCCGCCGGACGTAATTCTGGGTCTCGGGAAAGCGAGGCACGCCGGCACTGCGCGCCACCGCGCCCGATCCCGCGTTGTAGGCGGCCAGGGTCAGATTCACATCGCCGCCGTAGCTTTCGAGCAACTGCTTCAGATGCCGCACGCCGGCATCCACGTTCTGCTCGGCATCGAACGGATTCTTCACATTCAGCTGCCGCGCCGTCGAGGGCATCAGTTGCATCAGGCCCATCGCTCCCTTGCGCGAAACCGCATTGGAGTTGAAATTGGACTCGACCTTCACCACCGCCCGCACCAGGTTGGGATCCACATTGTGGCGGGCAGCAGCCATCACGATGGCCGCGTCAATTTCTTCCGGCGTAGCCTGGTGGCCGCGGAAGTTGGCGGTCAGGATACGGTCGTTCGCCGACTTGGCCGAATCGTGCACAAAGTACCGGCTGATCTCCGCCGCCGCCGACCGCGCCGCCTGTCCGGATACCGTGCTGGCCGAGGGCACCGGCTTCCACCGGTTCTCCTTGGCGCTCCAGTACATCAGCGACGTCCGCTTGGGCTGCGGCGCCGGCGCCTGCTTTGGCGCGGCAGGGCCGTCGTTCACATAAATCTTGCGTCCGTTTTCGTCGGTCGTCACGACCAGCCCTGAGCGGTTGTCGCCTTCGGCGGCCCACACGCGGACGGGTGAGAGAGAGTAGGAGGTCGCGATTGCCGTGCTGGCCGTCAGCATCAAGGCGATTTGCAGGCGCTTTCGCATATCCGGGCGTTCCCTTTCACTGAACCTTCGCGGGGGGCGCCAGAAAACCGCGCTCAGACAAACTTCCCCCTCCAACTTCCTACCCGGAGCCTGACGGAGAACCCACTACCAGAGTAAGGCGATTATAGGCGGCAGGCAGGGCAGGGGCAATCTCTCGGAAGGGAGTAGAACCAGCAGAGTAATCGAGGTAACCTATTGAAGAATATGATTATTAGAATGGTCTAAGATTCGCGGGTGACTCACCCTTCAAAGCGGCGCACGAGCCCTGGGTGGCCCTGGCGCGAAGGATGAGCCACCCGCTTCTTGAAACGGCGCCCCGGACGGGACGCCTGAGTCCGCTGCCCAGCCGCTGCTGTTACATAGCGTCGTCAAAGTGGTCGCGCGCTTTATAAGAAGCGCGGGGCGATCGGCCTTTCCACTTATCGAAAATCCTTGCAAGCTCGATTCCGCTTACCGAGATGAACTTCGGCCACAGTTCTTCCTTGTGCCCCGCCGGGTAGCCAAGTAGGTTGTTGAACGAGTTGTTGATCGCCCGAACAACGGACTCGTCGCCCTCGTTGAGATCGGGCCAAGAGGCTAGAACCTGCCTCACTTCCTCCCGCGTAAGGCCAAATATTGTGCTGAACTCCCAGTCGGGGAAGAAAGGACCATTCACCGCAGCCTCCAGACACTCCCGCACGACTTCGCGTTCGCCGTCTTCCAAATCAGCTATTGGCATTCTGACCTTCTATTTCTCCAGCGCTGCCGCGAACGCGTCCAGCGACAGCGACCGCAACAGGTTCCGCCGCAGGCCCCGATCCACCTCAGCCAGCCGGTCCGCAGCCGCCGCAATCCAGTCGAAATCGGCCGACTCGGCCAGCCTTTTCAACTCCGCTGCAATGTCCGTGTTGCGGATCATCTCCGGCTCTCCCGACTGGATGAACATCAGATCACGCAACAGCGAATACAGCGTGCGAATCAACTGCTCGATCTTTTCCTTCCCCTCCGCGCCGGGACGGTACGACTCGGTGATCTTGAACAGTTCCCCGTGCTCGCCGCCCACCAGCGCCGATTTCAGGATCGCGACCGCGTGACCGCGCGCCGCGCTGTAGGCCTCAAGATCGAAGCTGCGCGCCCGCCCGACCGCACCCTCTGAAAGCCGTGCCACCAATGCCCGCTGCGGCGGCTTCCAATCCGGACGGTGTTCGGCCAGGTATTTCTCGATGTCCTCGGCCGGCAACGCGGCCAAGGTAAACACCATGGAGCGCGACCGGATCGTCGGCAGCAATTCGCCGGGATTTTCGGTCAGCAAAAAGATCGTCGCGAATTCCGGCGGCTCCTCCAGCACCTTGAGCAGCGAATTCGCGGCCTCCTTCATGAACGCGGAATCGGTAAAGATATAAACCTTCTCGCGGCCCTCCGCCGGACGGTAATAGATCGTCTCGATCACCCGCCGCACCTGGTCCACCTTGATCATCATCTGCGGAGGATCGGGCGGAACCACCAGCACATCGGGATGGGTCTGCACGAAGAGGCGGGTCTCCCGCTTGTCGGTCTCGCGCAGGTTCTCGCGCGCCTCCACCGCCTCGTCAAATCGCGCGTCGAGATCTGCCGCCTGCCCAATGCGGGTGCAGTTTGAGCAGTTGCCGCAGAAGTCGGGCAAGCCGTCCGTCTCAGTGGGCGAAAGGCAGTTCAGCGCCTGCGCCAGCATCAGGGCCAGCGTGTACTTGCCCGATCCCCGCCCGCCGGCAAGCACAATGGCATGCGGCAGCCGCTCCCGCGCCATCATCTCGCGCAGGCGGTGAACGATTTCGGCGTTGCCGTGAAAATCAGCAAATGGCATAGGCTATGGCAAGGCAGAACCTACCACGGGGGCACAGAGACACCGAGAAAACCGCAGATCATTGTAAATCGAAGGCGGACAGTTGAATGGGTTGTGACTCTTCCGCTGATCTCCTCCGTGACTCCGTGCCTCCGTGGTGGAATCGCGGCTTCTTATATCTTCAATTTCCTCCGCACCACTTCCAGAATCTGCTGCTGCGTCTGCCCCGGAGTTCCCCGCGCGTCCACCACAACCACGCGTCCCTGCTCCCGCCTGGCAATGGCGTGATACCCATCGCGCACTCGTCCAAAGAAAGCCCGCGTTTCCTGCTCAAAGCGATTCTCGTCGTGTCCCGAATGACCACCCTTCGAGACGCGTTTGTTGCGCCGCCGCGCCCGGCTCACGCTGGCATGCGGATTCGAATCCAGAAGAATCGTCAGATCCGGTTGCAGATTTCCGCACAGCACCCGATGCAGATCCAGCACCGCCGCGCTCCCGATTCTTCGCCCGGCGCCCTGGTAAGCCTCGGTCGAGTCCGTAAAACGATCGCACAAAACAATCTGCCCGTGATCGAGCGCCGGCTGAATCACCTCGGCAATGTGTTGCGCTCGCGAAGCGAACATCAGCGCCATCTCGGCCAGCGGGTCGAGTCCCGCCGTCGCCGAATCCAGGAGCACCCGCCGCACTTTTTCGCCGGTCGCCGTTCCGCCCGGCTCGCGCGTTTCCACCACTTTGTGTCCCGCCGCGCGCAGCGCCGCCGCCAGCCGGCGCATCTGTGTACTCTTGCCGGTCCCGTCAAGCCCTTCAAAAGTGATGAATTTCCCGCGCCGCGACATCTGCGGAATGATAGCAGCGCAGATGCTCTCCTGTACCGCCCGCGCCCCGGCTGCTATAGTCTTAACATCTGCCGCACACTGTGGGATTTCAAGTCATCACTTCTGGGAGACCTCATACTAATGAAGCTCGTAAGCATCCTGGGAGTCGTCTGCGTTGCCGCTTCGTCTTTTTCCGCCTGGTGCGCCAATCCGCCGACGGTCACGCTTTCGGTGGACGCCACCGCCGCGCCGCGCAAGATTTTCCACGCTTCGCTGAAAATTCCCGCCAGCCCCGGCGACCTGACACTCTATTACCCCAAGTGGATTCCCGGTGAACACGCGCCCGACGGCCCCGTCGTGGATCTCGCCGGACTAAAGTTCTCCGCCGGCGGCCAGACGCTGAAGTGGCGCCGCGATCTGCTCGACGGTTACACCATTCACGTCGAAGTCCCCGCCGGCGAAAGCGAAGTCTCCGCCGAACTCGACTTTCTTTCCCCCGCAACCTTCGAAGGCGGATTTTCTTCCGGCTCTTCCGCCACCGACAAGCTGGCGGTGATCAGCTGGAATCAGGTGCTGCTCTACCCCAAGGGCTGGAAATCCGACGACCTCAACTTCACCGCCAGCCTCAAACTGCCGGAAGGCTGGAAGTTCGGCACCGCGCTCCCGGTTTCCGGTCAAAGCGGCAACGAGATTCATTTCGCCACCGCCTCGCTCACCACCCTGGTGGACTCTCCCATCATCGCCGGCGAATTTTTGAGGATCGTTCCCCTGGCCGAGGATCCGCCCACCGAAATTGACGTCGCCGCCGACAGCGCCGCCGCTCTCGACGCCCCCCAGGAAGCCTGGGATCACCTTAAGAATCTGGTCGAGCAAGCGCAAAAGCTCTTCGGAGCGCATCACTACCGCGACTATCACTTCCTCTACACGCTCAGCGATCACGTCGCCCACTTCGGCCTCGAACATCACGAGTCCGACGACAGCCGGGTTGACGAGCGTGCTTTGGTGGACGAAAACTCCCGCAAGCTCTCCGCCAGCCTGCTGCCTCACGAGTATGTGCACTCCTGGAATGGGAAGTACCGCCGTCCCGCCGGCCTCGCCACGCCCGACTACCAGCAGCCCATGCAGGATGATCTGCTCTGGGTCTATGAAGGCCTCACCAACTATCTCGGCTTCGTGCTCACCGCGCGCAGCGGTCTGCTCACCGTCGAGCAGGATCGCGACGACCTCGCGCTCACCGCCGCGGCGCTTGACCATCTGCCCGGCCGACAGTGGCGCAGCCTGCAGGACACCGCCGACGCCGCTGCCCAACTCTATTTCGCTCCCGGCGCCTGGTCTTCCTGGCGCCGCGGCACCGACTTCTACAACGAAGACACTCTCAACTGGCTCTGGGTTGACGTCATCATCCGCCAGCAGACGAAAGGCAAGAAGTCCATCGACGATTTTTGCCGTCTCTTCCATGGCGCGCCCAGCACCGGCCCCCTGGTCAAAACCTACACTTTCGACGACATCGTGAACACGCTGAACCAGGTCGCTGCCTACGACTGGCGCGGCTTCTGGACCGAGCGTCTCACCAATCACGGTCCCGGCGCCCCACTGGGAGGCATTGCGGGCAGCGGATGGAAACTCGTCTACGACGACACTCCGTCCGACATGCTGAACAGTTCGGCAGCCGCGGACCACTCGGTGGCGGCAGCCGGCGCCCTTGGCCTCGAACTCGCCAACGATGGCGGCGTCTCAGACACCATCGAAGACGAAGTCGCCGCCCGGGCCGGCATCGGCCCCGGGATGAAAGTGGTCGCGGTCAATGGCCGCCACTTTTCACCCGAAATTCTGCGCGACGCCATCAAAGCGGCCAAGACCGGCACCGCCCCCATCGAACTGCTGGTCGAAAACAGCGACTATTACAAGACCTGCAAACTCGACTACCATGGCGGCGAAATGTATCCGCACCTGGTGCGCGACGAATCGAAACCCGATTTGCTAGCCGACATTCTGAAAGCGAAGTAGCTTTGCTGGTCTGGGGCTTTGCTGGTGCGGGGCTTTGCTGGTGTGGGACCGGTCCTCTGACCCGGTCAGGCGCGCAGAACCGTAACCGGGTCTGAGTGAAATCGCCTGATTTCGACTGGGGTGATAGCATCTGGCATGCGAAATCCAGCCGTCTTCGCTCTCGCTGCTACGCTCTGCTCTGCCCAAGTACCGGCGCCAGTGCCGTCGCCGGTGATGGCCGCCACTACGTATCACGACGCCGCCATGAACTTCGATTTCGTCTATCCCTCCAGCTTCCACGCCTCCAAGGGGACGACTGACGACGCGCCCAGTGAGGAACAGGGTAAGGGCAGTGGAACCGAAAAGAAGGGCCCCATTTGCGCCTCTGTTCCTGTCGCGGTCATGGACATGCGCACGGGCTTCAACATGATCATCCTCAAGCGCTACGACAATACCTGCCTCAGTAAGGAGATCACCCCCGCTGGACTCGGCACCGCCGTCGCCAATGTCCTCGCTAATACTCTCGATCAGTTCGGCAAACCCGCACTAAACTCCAGCACCGACTACGGCATCACCGGGCACAGTGCCTCTACCGTCTCCGGTTCAGTGAAGGTTCCTAACGCAAGCGGCAAGTCTGTCATCTACGGTGCAGCGAGCTGCGTCCTCGCGGGCAAGAACATCGCTTGCTTCCAGTTCCTTTCCAACGACTGCCCAACCCTCGCGGTTCTCTCCGCCACCACCGTCAAGTTCGCAGACACCGCCGCGACGCCCGTCATGCCGGCCAAACTCGTGCCAGCCTGCACGCCGTAGCAAGACGAACTACCTTCCTCGACCCGTTAAGTGGTGAAACATCGCGATTACACTCATTAACCTGCATTGCGTATTGCATCGCGCCGTTCACCCGTGAGTTACAATCGCATTCGCCCATGACCCTCTCGCGCTTCGCACTCAGCGCTTTATTGCTTTGCCCCCACGCCCACGCCCAAACCATCCTCGGCTTCAGCGGCGCTTCCGCCGCCCGTCAGACCGCGGTCGAAACAAAATTCAAATCCATCCCCTCCCCAGACGAAGAGCAGCGCCAGCACAAAATTTTCACCGCTGAGCCGCACACCGCCGGATCGAAGCGCAACAACGAGCTCGCCGACTACATTGCCGGCGAGTGGCGCAAGCAGGGCCTCGAAGACGTGGTCCTGCGCCGCTACGACGTCTACGGCACTAATCCAAAGTCCGCATCGCTCGAAATGATCGCGCCCACACACTACAAAGCTCTGTTGCGCGAAGCTCCGATTGCCGCCGACTCGGACTCGAAAAATCCCGCCATCAGCAGCGCGTGGCTCGGTATGTCCATCTCCGGCGAAGTCACCGCCCCCATCGTCTACGCTCACAGCGGCAATTCCGAGGACTACGACCTGCTCCGCAAAAACGGCATCAGCGTGAAGGGCAAAATCGTGCTGGTGCGCTACTCGAATCCCTACAGCTATCGCGGCTTCAAAGCGCTGACCGCGCAGCGCGAAGGCGCAGCCGCCATCCTGATTTACAGCGATCCCGCCGAAGACGGCTACAAGCAGGGCAAAGTCGTGCCCGAAGGCCCGTGGGGGCCCGAATATCACATCCAGCGCGGCGCCATCACTTACGACTTCATGGTTCCAGGCGATCCGCAAACGCCGGGCTGGGCCTCCGTTCCCGGAGCCAAGCGCATCCCCATTGAAGAAGCCGTTTCCGCGCCGAAGATCATGGCCCTGCCGCTCTCCTGGCACGACGCCAAGCCGCTGCTCGAAAACATGGACGGCCCCGTCGCCCCGGAAACCTGGCAAGGCGGCCTGCCCATCGAGTATCACCTCGGCGGCGAGCGCGTAAGAGTCCATCTCAAGATCGAGATGGACAACGGCCTGCAGCCCTACTATGTCGTCGAAGGCCGCATTCGCGGCGCTGAGTTACCCGACGAGTGGATCGTGCTCGGCAATCACCGCGATGCCTGGGTCTTTGGCGGCGTAGATCCCTCGAGCGGCACGGCCTCCATGATGGAAGTGACGCGCGCCCTCGGCCAGCTCACGAAACAAGGCATGCGCCCGCGCCGCACCATCGTCGTCTGCAGTTGGGACGGCGAAGAGATCGGCCTCACCGGTTCTACCGAATGGGGAGAGCAGTTCGCCGACGAGCTGCGCGCCAAAGCCGTCGCCTACATCAACGTGGATGAAGCCACCTCCGGCCCCAACTTCGAAGGTCAGGCCGTCGCCTCGCTCGCTCCCATGCTGGTCGAAACCAGTCGCACGCTGCAGGATCCCTCAGGCAAGAGCCTCTACGACGCCTGGAAGGAATCGAGCGCCCGCCTGCGCCGCGAAGCGCACATCGAAGCCGAAGTGACCGACGCGAATCTCTCCGACACCCGCATCGGCAGCGGATCGGACCACACTGTCTTTCTGAATTTTGTCGGCATGCCCGTCCTCGGCCTCGGCTTTGTCGGGGACTACGGCGTCTACCACTCCGCTTACGACGACTTTTTCTGGATGAACCACTTCGGCGATCCCGGCTACCGCTACCACACCCTCACCTCGCAGTTGTGGGGCGTGACCGCGCTGCGCCTCGCCAATGCCGACCTGCTGCCCTTCGATTTCGCCGCCTACGCCAGCAACGTCCGTCAGTTTGTAGAGGAACTCTCAAAAGCCAATGAAAAAAACATGTGGGAACAGCCGCCCTCGGCTGTCCAGCCGGGCGAAGCCCGGCAGCCGCAGCTGGACCTGAAACCAGTCCTCGATGCCATCAACACCTTCGAAGCCGCCGGCCACGACCTGAACGAAGCGGTAAGCCGCAAACTCGCCGCCGGCCAGCTTGACCCAAAACTCGCCGCCAACATCAATCACGGCATGATGCAGGTCGAGCGCAACTGGCTCAATCCCGACGGCATCCCTGGACGCCCCTGGTTCAAGCACATCCTCTACGGCGCCCGCTTCACCTACGCCCATCTGGAACTGCCGGGCCTGACCGAAGCCGTCGAAAAACAAGACTGGCCCACCGCCAGGCAGCAAGCCGAAATCCTGCAGCACGCGCTGGAGAAGAACACAAAACTCCTTAACGAACTCAACTCCACGCTCACCCCCTAAACATGCCTTGTCATTCCGAATCGGTCTGAAAGACCGGTGAGGAACCTGTTTCTTTGAAGCCTGGCACGGTTGAGATTTTGACGTTCGATCTGTGACTAAACCGCGAAGAATGGTCGGCAGCGAGAAAAATATGCGGGAGATGCAACCGGGAAGGGCACGAGTTTCCCTCGCGCCGCAAGAGGACTGCAACTCGCAAAGGGCAGGATCAATTGGACATATAAGGTTTTGTCAGATCGTTGAACTCGCTAAGGCTTTTGCATTCCTTACCTGCGACGTCACATTGTGCGACGCCGTCGCCTACCGTGTATTGAGGCTTCAGGTGCACAAGATGATCTTCTTGAATTGAAGCATACTTGTTATTTTCCAACACGTCCCATAGTTCGATCACATTCGACCAAGATCCATTGTCACCAAAAATTGATTTCTCGTGGCGTTCAACGACGATGAAGCAGCGATTGCTCATCCTGTTGTAGTGGCTGTCGTACGTCATGAAGATCGTATCCTTGCTGCTCTGCCAGTTCTCGCGAAGCCAGTCCCTCGCGCCGTGACTACACTTCTCCTGCATATCGTAGTCGCTTGCCACTTTTATCTTCTGAAGTTCCGCGCTCAATTCGGCATTCTGCTTTTCAAGTTTTGACACACGATTAGGGATGTCGCAAGACAACGTAAACGCGACAAAACATCCGCACGTAATCAGAGCTGTGCGTTTCATCGACGGGCGTCTAGCATATCAGCATGCCTGGGTGCCCCCTAACTCCCTTTCAACTCCCGCTCCATCACCTTCCGCAGCGCGGATGCCCCACCCTTGCGGCATTCTTTGGGAAAACGTCGCGCCGTTGATCGGAACCGCACGCTTACCGCGCGGTAGCAACGGCTGGGTTTTCGCCCGCGACTCTGCGCGGTTTAATCCGTTTGCCAACTCCACTGCTCGCCGCAATTCGCAGGTCATAATCATTTTGCAGGTTAAGCCAAAACTGCGCGGGCACCCCGAAATACTTCCCCAATCGAATGGCAGTGTCGGCGCTGATGGCACGGTCTCCGCGGACCACGTCATAAATGCCGGGAAAATCCAGCGCCTTCGCCAAAGCGTAGGCGCTCACCCCCATCGGTTCCATGAATTCGGTCTTCAAGATTTTTCCGGCATGAACCGCGAACACTTTCCTCGATCTAGACATTTTCCCCCGCTCCTAATGGTAGTCAACGATCTCGACGTTGAAGGCATTGCCGTCCCGCCACACGAAACACACCCTGTATTGGTCATTCACTCGAATGCTATGTTGTCCGGCACGGTTCCCGCGCAGTGCTTCCAATTGATTTCCCGGCGGCACCTTCAAGTTGTCGAGCGCGACCGCAGCATTCAAAATCGCAAGCTTCTTGAACGCCCGCAAGTGCAGATCGGCGGGAAGCCGCCGGCTCTTGCCCGATCGCCACAGTCTTTCGGCTTCCTTATCCCGGAAACTCGCGATCATTTATACGGAATACTAATGCTACGCAGTACTATTGTCAAACAGCAGTATTCTTCGTCAGGCCCCGCCCCCTTTGATCTCCTTCTCCATCACCTTCCGCAGCGCCGCGTTGATGCGCGTCTGATACCGCCGCCCGTCTTTCTTGAACCACGCCAGCACGTCGGCATCAATCCGCACCGTGATCGGCTTCTTCACCGGACGATACAAGTCCCCGATCTTCAGGTCGCGCAACTTCGCATCCCGCGCCGGAGCCGACAGGCTCAGTGCCTTCACCACCCGCTTCCGGCGCCGCCCCACCGCGCGCCGTGACCTGTTTGCGATCCCGCCTGCTTTTGTTGCTTTCGCCATAAACCCTTCTTCGCATGGAACTTACTGAGATAATGGAACTTACGGAAATATCAGACCACTGTACATACATTATTGTACATAAAAATGTTCCTGAAGGAACACTGTGGAAATCTCCCGCCCTCGCCTCCTAACCAGCCAGATCTTCAGCAGTTACAGGCACTTCCCCGTCGTCTTCCTGCATAAAGCCAAAGACCTCCTGGTTCTGCCACACCGGCGCGAACGACCGCCGGTGCAGTGGCGTGGGGCCATGCTCGCGCAGCGCCGCCAGATGCTGCGGCGTGCAGTATCCCTTGTGCGACGCAAGACCGTAGGTCGGATACACCGCATCCCACTGGCACATCATGCGGTCGCGCTCCACCTTGGCCAGAATAGACGCCGCCGCGATCGAGGCCGAGAGCGCGTCGCCGTGAATGATGGCCTGCTGCGCCACTTCGCAGTCGAGCCGCATGGCGTCCACCAGCAGGTGGTCCGCAGCGGGCGCCAGTTGCCGCACCGCGTCGCGCATCGCCACCCGCGACGCCTGATAGATGTTGATCTGGTCAATGCGCTCCGCATCTACCGCAGCGATCGCCCACGCAATGGCATGCCGGCGAATGCGTTCGGCCAGCACCTCGCGCCGCTCCGGCACGAGCAGCTTCGAATCGCGCAGCCCGCGCACCCGGTAGGAGGGATCCAGAATCACGGCCGCCGCCACGACCGGACCGAACAAAGAGCCGCGGCCAACTTCGTCCACGCCTGCAACCATGCGTGCGCCCACGCCCCAGGCTTTCTTTTCATAGAGCAGCGTGCAGCGCAGCCGTTTCAGCAGGCGCATCTTGGCCGCCGCCGCAGACAGCGGCCGCTCGGCGAGAGCCTGGATCGCAGACAACTTCATGAGCCGGTTGGAAAATGGAATCCGCCAAACATCTTCAAGGAGAAGAACCAATCCTGCAAGAGAGAATTCAGCGCTCAAGATTTTCCTCGCGCGGAGCGTACTGACCCCTAGCCCCTGCCCCCTGGCCCCTGCTTCCCACCCCCACCCCACCTCGGTAATAGCACCCGGTAACCGCCCGCCGGATTACTCACGTACATTGTCCGTTAGTACATGTACTGCTAGCCTCGCTTCATCACGACTGCACCCGAGCGAGGTGGTTTTGCCCAAGCCTGACATCGAGATCGGTCTGCTCACGGACAAGATGGTGCACCTTGCGCTGCCAGTGCGCTGGAGTCTGGCAACCCAGGATCGCAGCGGTCCGGTGGAAACGGCCTGCACTTACGACATTTATCCGCGGGGCGCGCGCCTGCTCAGCGCCCGCCAGGTGAACGTCGGCGACCTGGTCATGATCGAGCGCGGACGCAGCAAGGCAATCTGCCAGGTGGTCTGGACCGCCGACCCACACTCGGCACTGCGCGGCCAGTTTGCCGTGCGCTGTGTAAAAGGCCGCACGCCCTGGGATGACGAGCTGCGGCAGATGGAGGAGCAATACCAGCCCGTGATTCTCGACGGGCTCGAGCGCCAGCGCAGCTTAGGCCGTCTCGAATCCAATCGCCGCCGCCGGCCGCGCTTCCAGGTGGAAGGCCAGGCCGAGGTCGCGGGCGGCAAACAGGTGGTGCGGGGCGAAGTGCAGCAGCTCTCCGAATACGGCGCGCGCATTGCGGCCAGCGAGCCGATGCTTCCGGGAACGGATTTTCGCCTGATGTTGAACGTTCTTGACGTTAGCCTCGCGCTCAAAGCGCAGGTGAAGTGCCTGGTGGACAATCTGGGGATGGGTGTGGAGTTCCAGGAGATTCGCCGCGGCGACCGTCCGCTGCTCAGCTATGTGCTGAGCCGGCTGCGGGCGCAGCGAGTCGAAGAATTCGTCCCGGTGGAAGTTGAAGTGGTGACGGAACGGCTGGCCGCCGCGGGGTAGGGCGCCAATTCAGACCAATGGAGCGGCGGACGCCTCGTCCGCCGATGCCCGCTCTACGGACCGCGCTCCCCGGACGGGGGCGTCCGGGGCTCCATGTCTCAACGGTTAGGCTTTCTCGACGTCGCGCAGACGGGCGGCTTTGCCCCGCAGGCTACGCAAGTAATACAGCTTGGCGCGGCGCACCTTGGACGAGCGCATCAGGTCCACCTTGTCAATCACCTTGGAGTGAATCGGGAAAATGCGCTCCACGCCCTGTCCGAAGCTGATCTTGCGCACGGTGAAGCTGGCCTGAGGGCCGTTGTCGCGCTTGATCACCACGCCTTCAAACGCCTGCACGCGTTCCTTGTCGCCTTCCTTGATCTTGACATGCACGCGCACCGTGTCACCCGGACGAAAGTCGGGAATGTCGGTGCGTTTGGTTTTGGCCAGCAGTTTTTCGATGATTAGGTTTGACATATCGTTATCCTTCGTCGTTGGTCGTTAGTCGTCGGTGGTTGGCCGATCCGTTTCTTTTCACTGGCGCTTCATACTGGCCAGAATCTTTTTGTCTTCTTTGCTGAGTTCCGCCCCCTCGAGCAGGTCAGGACGGTTACGCAACGTCTTCTTCAGCGCCTGTTCGCGGCGCCAGCGGCGAATTTGCTGGTGGTCGCCGTTCAGCAGCACTTCCGGCACCACCATCCCGCGAAACTCCGCGGGCCGCGTGTAATGCGGATAATCGAGCAACCCGCCGGAACCGCAAGTGGAATCCGCCGCTCCCGCGTCCGCCGGTTCATGCGCGGTGAACGATTCCTGCCGCGACGACGCTTCGTTGCCCAACGCACCGGGCAACAAGCGGGTGATTGCCTCGAGAATCACGGCTGCGGCCAGTTCGCCTCCGCTTAGCACGTAATCGCCGATCGAAAGCTCGCGGTCGGCAAGAAACTCGCTGATGCGTTCGTCCACGCCTTCATAGCGGCCGCAGATGAACACGACGCGATCGAGGGCGGCGAGTTCGGCGGCAACTTTCTGCGTAAAGCGCTCGCCCTGCGCCGACAGCACAATTACGCTCTCCTTGACAGCGCCAGTCCGACGCTGCTCGCGAGACGCCAGCCCGAGCGGTTCTAAACTATCAAAGATCGGTTCCGGCTTCAGGACCATGCCTTCGCCGCCGCCGAATGGGCGGTCATCCACGGTGCGGTGCCGGTCCTGCGTGAACTGCCGCAGATCGTGGACTGCGATTTTCGCCAGGCCCATCTCCTGGGCGCGGCGGGTGATGCCGTGATCGAGCGGTCCGCGAAAGAAGTCCGGAAAAATCGTGACGATGTCGGCCTTCATTGGCGAACCCTGAGACCCTTCACCACAGAGGGCACAGAGGAGCACAGAGGAAAACCTTCTTCTTCCCTTGCGCCTTACGGCTTTCCCTTTCGCGCCGAGTTCTGTTCCCGCTTTTCTTCTGCCGTCACCGGCGCGTTGACTTCGAGCATGCCCTCGGGAAGGCTCATGCGCACTTCGCGGAGGGCGGCGTCTACGCGTTGCAAGTATGCTTCGGCGAACGGGACGTCATACTTCTTCCCTGCGCCGTCGGCCACGATCAGCAGCGGCGCTTCTCCGGCTCCGAACTGAACGTCTTCGATGCGACCGATCTCGCGGCCGTGATCGAATACCGCGCACCCAACTAGATCGCTGACGAACGTCCAGCCCTCTTCCAACCTTGCCCGCTGGTCATGCGGGACCTGCAATTCCGATCCGATCAGCGCTTCGGCTTCGGACATCGAATCCACGCCGCGGAACTTCAGGACCAGCAGGCCCTTGTGCGGCCAGAGGTCCTCGATCTCCAGTTCGCGGCGCGTCTGCGTCTTGTCGAGCGCCGAGAGCTTCATGCCTCGGGCGAAGCGCTCCGGAACATCGCTATGCACTTCGGCAGCGATTTCGCCGTGGCGGCCCTGCGTCTTCACGACGCGCGCCAGCGTGATGAAGTCGCCTGTCGTTTCACCAGGACCGGGGCTAAAGCCCATTGATAAGGCGCCTCTGACGCGGCGCTCAAGCGCCGCTCTTCCACCTTTACTCGCACCTTTACTCGAGGATCTCGAGTTGATAGCGCTTGTGGGCGCGGTGGCCGGCGGCGCTCAGCAGGGCGCGCAGAGCGCGAGCCGTGCGACCCTGGCGGCCGATGACTTTGCCCACATCGCTTTCGGCGACTTCGAGTTCGAGGACGCCGTCGTCGAACAGTTCGACGAAGACGTCGCCAGGCGCGTCCACCAGCGACTTGGCGATCAGTTCCACCAGACGGGCCACATCTCCGGAAGGCTCAGTCATAAGTTTCAGTTCTCACGTGGAAATCGCAAGGCGGCAGGTGCCTCACCGGCTAAAGCCGCCAACTGAAGAGCGGCACCGATTCGCAGCGCTGAAGCGCTGCGCCACCCAAAAGTCCAAAGCTGCAGGAATCGCACTCAGGCCGCAGGTACCGGTGCGGCGGCTGGGGCCTTTGAGAACAGCTTGTGGACCCGCTCCGACATTTGCGCGCCCCTCGACACCCAGTACTCCACCCGGTCGCGCTTCATCTCGACCGAGGCGGGATTGGTGCGGGGGTTGTAGGTCCCGACCACTTCCACCGGACGGCCGTTGCGGGCGCGTTCCTTCTCAATGACCACGATGCGGTAATGCGGTTGTTTGCGCGCACCTACGCGCGCCAGACGAATCATTAACACGAGACGTATATCCTTGTTCCGGAAGAGTCCGGTGAGGTTGAGACAAACTTTTATTATGCCGGAGGTTAGCGGGAAAGGCAAGGCGAGGGATCGATGCCGTGCCGCTGCCGGCAAGTTGCACAGGTCCTTCGCTTAGCTCAGGATTACAGAGTTATTGGCGATCGCCAGCTTTGAACAGCGGCGCGGCCGCCCAGGTGGCGCTTCCTTTCTCAGCGGCTCACTGTAGGGAGGGCGGCCCGTCCAAGGTGGACAGACGCAGTAAAACTGGAGTCATCACAGAAACGGCGGTGAATTATGACTTCGCTCACTTTTGCTGGTACGGCTGCGCTTATGATTTCGGCGGCTCTGGCTGCCGCACAGAGTCCGGCGGCGGGAGCTCAAGCACTGCGCGAGGTGCGGGGTCAGACCATCGTCTCGACTGAGTTGCCGGCGGCGGAGTTGACCTTTGGCAAGGACTTCCACTATGTAGGAGGGCAGCGGGTCAATCTTTATGGACTTGCTGACGCCGAACAGCATCTTTTCGTCAAGGCCGGCGACGACGGGGCCATCGAGCGCTTCTACTGGGTACAGTTTGAGCATCGCCTGCCGACAAGTAAAGGCCCCTACGACTACCAGCTGAGCGGGACCACGGAGATCGGGGACCTGTCGTTCGTTTATGACACCAAGAGCTGGCCGGACTACGCGGCCAACAACGCCGAGGATCCGGCTTCGGACGGGGCGGCGATCTCGCGGCTGGCGGCGGAGCACAAGCTGGCGTTTCCGCAGCGAGCGGCGCGGGTGCGCATGTTTCATCTGCCCACGGCCGACCGGCGGACGGAGTTGATGATCATTTACGGCGAAGCGCTTCCGGAGGGGTCGGCGGTTCCGGTGCGCAGGGAGGGAGTCCTGCTGGATAAGGAAGCGCCCGCGGCGGCGCAGGCCTTGCTGCAAGATGTTCGGCGGGGTTTGACGATTCGGAAGAAGTGATCTCCGCTTGAGTTCGCTCGCACGATGAGATGAGATCCAATAGCCTTATCAAAACTCTTCAGAGTCGAAATCCCCACCCTTGCGCAGAGAACGCGCAAGGATGGGGCACCCGCACCAGAGATGCTGGCAGCTCTCTCCCCTGCTAGACTCAAGCGTTTGGAGGTGGGAGCGTGCAGGCGGTTTACATACTCTCGGCGGTGCGGACGCCGATTGGCAAGTTTGGGGGATCGCTCGCGTCTTTGACCGCGGCCGATATGGGCGCGGTGGCGGCGAAAGCGGCGCTAGAGCGGGCCGGGGTGCAGGCTTCGCAGATTGAAGAGACGATTTTTGGCAATGCCCGGCAGGCCGGAGGCGGGCCGAACGTGGCGCGGCAGATTTCGGTGCGAGCCGGCGTGCCCGAGGAAGTTCCTGCGTACACGGTCAATAAGGCCTGTGCGTCGGGGATGAAAGCGATTGCCCTCGCCTATCAGGCGATTCTGCTGGGCGACGCGACCAGCATTCTGGCGGGCGGGACCGAGTCCATGTCGCGGCTTCCGTACTATCTCGACGGGGCGCGCTGGGGATACCGGCTGGGCCATCAGGAACTGGTGGACGGGATGTACCGCGATGGATTTTTCTGTCCGCTGGCCCAGATGGTGATGGGCGAGACGGCCGAGGCGCTGGCCGGGCAGTACAAGATTTCGCGCGAGGAACAGGATGAGTATGCGCTGATGTCGCAGACGCGTGCCGCGCGGGCAATTGCGGCGGGACGGTTTGAGGCGGAACTCGCCCCGGTGATGATCGAAGGAAAGAAGGGCACGACCAGGTTCAGCCGCGATGAGCATCCGTTCCTCGATGCGAGCCTGGAGAAGCTGGGGAAACTTCCGCCGGTGTTTTCGCGGTCCAAAGAAACGCCGGGAACGATTACGGCGGGAAATTCTTCGGGGATTACGGATGGCGCGGCGGCGGTGGTCGTTGCCAGCGAACACTTTGCGAAGCAGAACAACCTGAAGCCGCTGGCGCGGATTGTGGCGGTGGCATCGGCGGGAGTGGATCCGCGGACGATGGGGATCGGGCCGGTGCCGGCGCTGCGCAAGCTCGAAGGTAAACACGGGCTGCGGCTGCACGATTTCGGGCTGATCGAGTTGAACGAGGCGTTTGCGGCGCAGGTGCTGGCTTGCGACCGCGAGTTGAATTTCAACCGCGAGCGGCTCAACGTCAATGGCGGGGCGATCGCGCTGGGACATCCCATCGGGTGTACAGGGACGCGAGTGGTGGTCACTTTGCTGCACGAGATGCTGAAGCGCAATACCAAGCGCGGCGTGGCGACACTGTGCGTAAGTGGCGGGATGGGCATGGCGGTGGCACTTGAGAATGTGGTGTAACGTATCGGTTGATTGCACCACAGAGGACACAGAGGAACACAGAGGAAAGCTCCGGGATGATTGGGTGGATCGGCATGCGACAGATTAGAGGCCTTTGCGTGGGAGTCGCGTTCGGCATTACTGGCGCGGCGGCATTCGCGCAGGCCGATTTTTCCGCGGACATTGTGAGCCTGTCGGCGGATCGGAACACATTTCACTCTAAGGTTTTTTCCAGCCAAGAGAGGCTGCGTTTTCAAGGCGAGGATCGAAGCGGGCGAATCAACAGCATCCTGATCGCCAACCCGGCGACGCGGACCTCGATTGTGCTGATTCCGCAGCAGCACGAATATGTCGAGAGCAAAGTGCCGCAGATTGCCGGACAGGGCGTCACGTTTTTTCGGCCTGCCGACGTCGAGGACGCCTGCGATGATTGGAAGCGCATCACCCACACCGAGAAAGGCAAGTGCCGCAAGGTGGGGCATGAGCAAGTCAATGGGCGCGATACGGTGCGGTATGAGGTTGCGCCCGGACAGGGCAGCGCGGCTCCGATGTGGATTGACGTCAAGTTGCATTTTCCGGTGAAGTGGCAGAACGCGGTCGGAGCGGGAGAGTTGCGCAACATCCAGGAAGCGGCGCAACCGGCGGAGCTGTTCGAGGTGCCTGCGGGATACAGCAAGCGAACCCCGGGAGGGCCGAAGGCGCAGCCGCCGAAACCGTAGGTCTGGGGTTGGCCTCATTGCGCGGCGAAAATCAGGCCACTATACTTTTTCCAGTGCCGCTTTCCGGCCGGAGAACCAATGCCCTTATCAGCGGTAATCGTGGACGACGAGCAACTGGCCCGCGACGAGCTGGCCTATCTGCTGAAAAATGCGGGCGACGTGAACGTGGTCGCCCAGGGCAAGAACGGGCTGGAAGCCGTCAACCTGATCAAGGAACACAATCCCGACCTGGTTTTCCTGGACGTGCAGATGCCCGGGCTGGACGGCTTTGGCGTCATCAAGAAGCTGCTCGACAAGAAAGTTCCCTTGCCCAAGATCGTGTTTGCCACGGCGTTCGATCAGTACGCGGTCAAGGCTTTCGAAGTGAACGCGGTGGACTATCTGCTCAAGCCCTTCGACAAGAAGCGGGTGGCGCAGTCGCTGCAGAAAGCCCGCGCCAAGCAGGAATCGGATACGCTGCCGGCGGAGAAAATTGACGCGCTGGTGCGCATGATCGAGTCCCAGAAGCAGCCCTCGGCGAAGATCCTGCTGAAGGCTCTGGGCCGCATGTTTCTGGTGGACCAGCGAGACATTTGCTATGCCTGGATCGAAGACGGCGTGATTTCGGTGGTGACCGGCGGGCCCAACAGCATGGAGGGCCAGTCAAACTGCCGGACGCTGGAAGAACTGCTGGACAGCTTAGACGCGAAGCTGTTCTGGCGGGCGCACCGCTCCTACCTGGTGAACATCAACCGCATTCGCGAAGTGGTGCCCTGGTTCAAGAGTTCCTACCAGCTTCGCATGGATGACAAGAAGCAGACTGAGATTCCGGTCAGCCGGGCTCAGACCAGGCGGCTGCGAGAACTTTTTGGTCTCTGAGTTTTCCTTCCGATTCTTCTCGATTACCCGTTCTTCTCAATCACCCGCAGTGGGTGGGCCTTTCCCGCTGGCTGGGTAAAGCAAAAAATCCGGAGGACACCCAGGTACCACATCGGTGTCCTCCGGTTTCAGGGGGGAGGGTCAAAAGGCCAGAGCCTCCAGCGCATCGCGATCGCGGATGACCAGGGTGGGGCCTTCCAGATGGATCAGGTGCTTCCGGCGCAGGTCGCTCAGCAGGCGAGTCACCGTCTCACGAGAAGAACCGATTCGCTGGGCCATCTCTTCATGGGTCATGGCGGAGGGAGGGCGAACCTCGCCGCCTGGATCCTTTTCCCGCGACTGCGCAAGCAGAAGCCTGGCTAGTTTGCCGGCGGAGGAACGGGAGAGAACCAGGTCATGGATGTCGCGATAGGCGGCATGAAAATCGCGGCTGAGGGCATGGGCCGCTCGCATGCTGACATCGCCATAGGTCTGCATCAACTCCAGCAGATCCTCCCGATTGATGAAGTTGAGCTGGCACGGGGACGCGGCCTCGGCGGTGGTCTCATAGCCGTTGCCGGAAATCGCGGCGCTCAGGCCGAGGGCCTCGCCCGCTTCGGCGGTTTTGAGAATGAGAACCTTGCCGTCACGAGCGGTGGTGGAGAGGTTGACGCGGCCGGAACAGAGAATGAACATGCCGCGCGGCGTCTGCCCTTCCACAAACAGGATGGCGCCGGCCGGGAGCGTGCTCTTGTGGCTGAGCTCGTTCAGGCTGCGCAGCACCGGAGGCGGAAAAGCGCAAAAGAATCCGGCTCGCGAACAGGAACAGCCGGTGCAGTTTTCGATAATGGGAAGTCCGTAGGGAGTTTTCATTTCTGCTGCTCCATGGGAACGTCTGGTTCGGACCAGGCTGGGGGAGGCCACAACGACACTGGCCGCGCCCAGGTGGCGGGAACCGGCCAGCAGGGCACGGGCATGAGCGCGGGTATCGGCATGCAGACTGTGCGCGGCCGCAATCAGCTCCCAGGCCGAATTGGTGTCTTCGCGCTGCTCCCACTCCACGTGGCAGGCGAACAGGTATAAGGGATCCACCGCCGCCGCGGATGTGTCTGCCGCTGCTTGCGAGGCAGACGGACCGGCGGCCGGCAAGGGGATACGCTCCGCCAGTATGGCCAGCGTGGCTGAGGGATAGGCGCGGTCGCCAGGACGACGCAGCGGGCCAGGTACGCGGGCCAGGGTGCTTAGCCTGCTGCCCAGCAGGGCGGCGGGGATCGAGGGTTGTAATAACAAGGCTCCGACTCCATAAGCCACGGCCCGAGCGCCGTGGCCTTGTGTGTAGGGAGGGCTGGTCCCTCTTCGCGAATGGAATTTGGAGAGCGATGGCTGCCAGAGGCGAAGTGGACTGGAAAGAGCACGTGGGGTTCCAAAATGGAGCGGCGCAGGACGGATCGCAATTGCCTGTTTTGGAACGAGTTTCGAAATAGTAACCCAATGGCCTGGTTCGGGAAGCTGCCGAAAACACGGCAAGCCGCCGATTAGCCGTCAAGATGCTTGCGAGTCGGAATCCGGGACGTCGGCGTAATCGGAACGAACAATTTTGAGGCGCTGCATCTTCGATTGCAAGGTGGTGCGCTTCAGCCCGAGGCGGTGTGCCGCGCCATCGGGACCGGAGAGCAGGCCGCCAGTTTCGCGGAGCACACGGAGGATGTGCTCCCGCTCGGCGTTATCGAGAGTGGAATCGTATCGGGCCTCGAGGGCCGCGGCCTCATTACGGAGTCCCGCTAAGGGAACTCGCAAAGCAAGGCCGTGGGTCATGATGACTGACCGCTCCATCAGGTTTTCCAGCTCCCGGACGTTGCCCGGCCAGAACCACTCCGTAAGCGCCTTCATGGTTTCCGTCGGAATCGTCTCAATGTGGCGGTTCATGCGCGAGGTAAACTTGCGTACGAAATGGCGGACCAGAAGAGGAATGTCCTCACGGTGGTCGCGCAGGGGTGGCAATTGGATGGGAAACACGTTGATGCGGTAGAAGAGGTCATTGCGAAACTCGCGCTCGGCGACGCTGCGGGCCAGATCGCGATTGGTGGCGGCGATCAGGCGCAGGTTCACTTTGAGCGTGTGATTGCTGCCCAGACGCTCGAATTCCTGATCCTGCAGCACGCGCAAGAGCTTGGGCTGGAGTTCGAGCGAAATCTCGCCGATCTCGTCGAGAAACAAGGTGCCGCCGTCGGCTAATTCCATGCGTCCGATCTTGCGGGCGACGGCGCCGGTGAAGGCTCCTTTTTCATGACCGAAGAGTTCGCTTTCGAGCAAGCCCGTGGGGATGGCCGCGCAGTTGACCTTGATGAAGGCGCGATCCCGGCGGTTGCTCATGCGATGGATGGCACGCGCCACCAGTTCCTTGCCGGTGCCGGTCTCTCCCAGAAGCAGCACGGTGGCGTCGCTGGGAGCGACCAGGGCGGCCTGATCCAGGGCATGGCGGAGAGCCGGGCTATCGCCGATGATTTCGCCAAAGTGGCCCCGGTCGCGGGCATCCTCTTCCAGATACTTTGCCTCTTCCGCCAGGCGCTGCTGCAGCGCTTCAATCTCGGCCGCGGCGCGCTGGTTTTCGATGGCAGTGGCGAGTTGTCCAGCCACTTGCTGGAGCAGGTCGAGATCGCCCGCGTGAAACGCATTCTGGCGGGTGCTGCCGAGAACGAGAACTCCACCGGACCGCTGGGACGAAGAAGCGGCACACAGCATAACGAGCGGATTCCCTCTTCCAGAACCCTGCCCGTGATTTCGAAACTAAAGGTCCCCAACTGATCCTGGGAGTAGATCACTGGCGTCCTGCATTGCAAGGCGCCCTCTCCCGGGCTCGCGGCGGCTGAGACAGGGGCAGGCCAAAGCCGGCCTCTGCCCAGGGGAAAATCAAAGGCCTGGCTGACCAGGAGTCCCGTGCCAGAATCGTATAAAGAAAAGCAGGCATATTCCTGGCGGAACAAACGGCGAAGGCGCGCAGAGATCGCGGGAAAAACCTTGGGCACATCCCGGTTGGCGGCCAGGATGCCACCGACATCGAGCAGCGCCTGGAAGCGGCCGGCTTCGCGGCGGAGTTTTCCGCCAACTTCCTCCAAGGATTGCTCCAGATGCTTCTGCGCGGTGACCTCGAGCACAACCGAGCAGACTTGCGTCACTTTTCCATCAGCGCCCTTGATCGGAACCATATGGCAGGCCCAGTGGCCGACATCGGCCCGTCCAGGGAGCGGGCCGGAGCCATGGCCATGAAACATCGGTTCGCCGCTGGAGATCACCTGCCGCACGTCGGCCTCGACTCGAGAGCCGTAATCCCCCAGGACTTCCCGGGCTGTCTTGCCGATGTGAGCTTCGGCAGGGACGCCGTTCATCCGGGCCAGGGCCTCGTTGATCGCCAGATAGCGATACTCCGCGTCGTAAATGCAAAGCCCAACGGTGGAGGAATGGAAGTAGGCTTCGAGGAGATCTTCCGGGTGCTGAGGCGCGTCCGGTCCAGCAGCAAGAGTCGGATGGCCCAAGGCCGTTGCCGGATCAGCCACGGGGACAGGACCTCGGCCTGGAAAGAGAAGGGCACACTACAACCGCCGCACTTTCGCGCGTGGTGCACAGCCGAGGCCGAGATTTCGAGCGTGGCGCGCTCAAAGTGCCCAAGAGAACTGCATCAACTCCTTGAATCAGTATTGGGCGAATCGGATCAGCGAATCATACTCACCACGCGGCGAAACGCTGCAGGCATTTGATTTTTGTCCGGATTTTGTAACAAGGCCTCGCTTGCCTGAAGCTCGCATGATCGGACGCCGCCTGGGGAAGGGCGTCGCGCCGCCGAATATAATCGCCGTTATGGCGCGGGGATGGGAGAGCAAGTCCGTCGAAGAGCAGCAGGCAGAAGCGCGCGAGAAAACGGCGCGGCCCAAACCTGCGATGACCGCCGCGGCCGCGTCGCGCTGGCGGGAAAAAGAGAGCCTCCGGCTGGCGCGGTCGCGAGTGTTGCAGCAAATGGCTGCGAATCCGAATCCGCGCCACCTTGCTTTGCTGAATCAGGCCCTGGCGGACCTGGACCACAAATTGCAGTGCCTGGAGGCCGGCCCTACCGGGTCGGAGGCGGCTTCGCCTGACGTATAATGACCTCTCAATGACTGCCTACGTCTACGTTTCTCTCAAAAAAAGCGTGCTCGATCCCCAGGGCAAGACGATTCAGGGAGCGCTCCACAAAATGGGTTACAAAGGGCTGGAGAGCGTTCGCCAGGGTAAGTACTTCGAGATTGCACTGGACGGAGAGCTTACGCGGCAAGAGGCGGAGGCCGAAGTCGAGCGCATGGCCCGCGAGGTGCTGACCAACCCGGTCATTGAAGAATTCCGTTTTTCCCTGGCGGAGTAACCCGGCCCGGGAATCCTTTGAGGGTCCCATGTGCGGCATTGTCGGCTACGTCGGTAAGAAGAGTGTCGTTCCGATCATCATCGAGGGCCTGAGGCGGCTCGAGTACCGGGGCTACGACTCGGCTGGAATCGCCGTGGGCGGCAACGGCGACGGCTTGCAGATCCGGCGGGCGGAAGGCAAGCTGCGGAACCTGGAAGAGGCGATCCGGCAGAGGCCGCTCGATGGAACCTACGGCATCGGACACACGCGCTGGGCCACCCATGGCCGTCCCACCGAGGAGAACGCTCATCCGCATCGCGACTGCACCGGCAAGATCGTGGTCGTGCACAACGGGATCGTCGAGAACTATCTAAGCCTGAAAAAGAAGCTGATCGAGGAAGGCCACAAGTTCACGACGGAGACCGACACGGAAATCATCGCGCACCTGGTGGAGAAGTATGCGGCAAGTTCGGGAAACGGCAAGCGGCCGTCGCTGGAAGAAGCGGTCCGGCAGGCGGTGAAGCAACTCAGCGGCGTTTTCGCGCTGGCCGTGATCTCGACCGACGATCCGAACAAGATTGTGGCGGCGCGCAACGGGCCGCCGGCGGTAATTGGGCTGGGCAATCACGAGTTCTTTGTGGCCTCCGACGTGCCCGCGATTCTGCATCACACCCGCGACATTTTCTTCCTGGCCGACGGCGATCTGGCCGTGGTCACGCCCGAAGGCGTGAAGCTCACCGACTTTGACGGAAAGCCCATCGAACGCAAGGTGCAGCACGTGACCTGGGACCCGATCATGGCGGAAAAAGGCGGCTTCAAGCACTTCATGCTCAAGGAAATCTACGAGCAGCCGCGCGCCGTGCGGGACACCGCGCTGGGCCGGGTTTCCCAGGAAACCGGGCACATTTTTCTGGAACAGATGGAGATCAGCGAGGCCGAGTTTCGCACGGCGGCCAAGATCAACATCATCGCCTGCGGAACCAGTTGGCATGCCGGGCAGGCCGGCAAGTTCATGATCGAAACGCTGGCGCGCGTGCCGGTGGAAGTGGATTATGCCAGCGAATGGCGCTACCGGAATCCGATTGTGGACCCGGACACGATCACGCTGGTGATCTCACAGTCGGGAGAAACGGCGGACACCATCGCGGCCCAGCGCGAAGCCAAGTCGCGGGGATCGAAGACGTTGGCCATCTGCAACGTGGTCGGCTCGATGATCACGCGCGAGGCGGCGGGCACAATTTATACCCATGCCGGCCCGGAGATCGGCGTGGCTTCGACTAAGGCGTTCACGGGACAACTCACAGCGCTGTACGTTTTTGCCATGTACCTGGCGCAGGTGCGCGGAGTCATGACCGCCGAGCAGGCTCGGGCCGCGATGCTTGAACTGACCCGGATTCCCGGAAAGCTCGAAAATATTCTGACTCACGACGAAGCTTGCGATGAACTGGCCAAGCGCTACCAAAAAGTGCACGATTTTCTGTTTCTGGGCCGGGGCATTCATTATCCGATCGCGCTCGAAGGCGCGCTCAAGTTGAAGGAAATCTCTTATATCCACGCCGAGGGGTATCCCGCTGGCGAGATGAAGCACGGCCCCAACGCGCTGATTGACGAGAATCTGCCGGTCGTGATCATCGCGACGCGGGACGTGAACAATCCGGGCTCGATGGTGCGGTATGAAAAGACGATGTCGAACCTGAAAGAAGTGAAGGCGCGGTCGGGCGTGGTGATTGCGCTGGCCACCGAAGGCGATGAGGAGATCAAGGAGGCGGCGGATCACGTGCTCTACATTCCGCCCGCGCCGGAAGAGTTGTCGCCGATTCTGGAGATCGTTCCGCTGCAGTTGCTGGCCTATCACATCGCGGTGCGGCGCGGCTGCGACGTGGATCAGCCGAGGAACCTGGCGAAGTCGGTGACGGTGGAGTAGGAGCTCAGGCTCGGCGGCTAGAATTCCACGGCTTCGATATCAGTGCGGTTGAAATCATTTCCTTTGAAGAGCAGCGGCTCATCTATTTCCTTCGCCAACGCGTAGGCGAAGCAGTCCCCAAGATTCAGCCCCGCCCGGTGCCGACCTTTGCCGAAATCACGATACGCTTGCCGGGCAATCTCCGCTTGCCTTACGGTAACCGGCTCGACCAGCATCTTCGCATCGCGAATCAGGTTGTCGAACCGCCGGCTCAGCACCGGGTTCCGATCGTTATCGGCGACGACAGCCGCCTCCACATAGGTAACCGCAGAAATACGGCGGACGGGTGCTTGCTGCAAAGCTTCTGCGATCGCGGCGGCATCGGGCTCATCCCGCAAAATCGCGAGGATCGTCGATGAATCGACAATCATTTGAGCCCCTTCGGGAGTCCTTTTTCGTCGTACAACAATTCATCGATCGAGACGTACGGTTTCTTCCAGAGAGGGCCGGTCTCTCTAGCGATCTTCATCAGCTTCTCCGCCAAGCCCTTTCTGGATTTGCCCCGGACGCGCTCCAGACGCTCCCGAATCGCCTCACTCACCGCCGCGGTCATGCTTTCTCCGGTGAGGCGTGCAAGTTCCCGCGCCTGCTTGTGGGTCTCTTCGTTTTTGATGTTTAGACTCATATCCACCATTCTACCCTATGTATCTACCATTCTACCACGCGACGCAAGTCCCTTAGTGTAAGCAACAGCGCAGTAATGCCCGCGATCCATGTCCCAAACGCAGCGTCCACCACCCAGCGCGGCGCGGCGCCCACCCTGCGCAACAAAAACGGCAGGAAATTCCACGTCGTGATGTGGACGTAATCCCAGGGATCGTATCCCATGGCGTCGGTGTTCAGGCGCCAGGCGTCCATCTTGCCTAGGGCGAAGGCGGCGATGTTTTTGAAGCGCAGCGCGATCACGAACGTGGGATGGCCGAGCGTCTCCATCTGGTAGATCTCGAGCGGCAGCCAGAAGGCGAGCGAGGCAATCTGGATGACGAGGCTGGCCGCGATGAGGACCGCGCCGGCGTAGACCACGGCTCGGCCAAGCTCGGTGCGATGGCGCAGAAGCAGCGGAACCGCCAGCAGCGCCACGAGTTCGACAGCGGTCGAAACGTAGCGGTCGCCCCAGGCAAAGTCTCCGGCCCAGTAGGTATAGCGGGCGTAGAAGCTGATATACGCGATCAGCAGGAACAGCGATGCTGCGGCGAAGGCGCGGACCTCCGCGGACAGGCGCTTCCAGAGCAGAACCAGCAGCAACAGCGCGAGCACAAGCAAAGGATCGAAGAGGAAGATGGACTTCTCGGGCTGGAAGAGCGCGCCGAAGACTCCTGCGTGGAAAGGCGTGCTCCACGGGAAGTTGGCGGGCAGGGTTGGATCCTGCAGGCGCTGCTCTCGGGCGAAGATCGGGATGTAGCTGTGAACCCAGGAGCCGAATCGGTAGTAGCTGTAGGAGCGCTCGATCAGCGCGAACAGCAGGTAAATCGGAGCCGCAGCCCTGCAGTAGACGATAAGGCGCTGCCATAGATTCCGGCCGCTGGCGCGCTCGAATGCCATCACCGCCAGGAGGAAGACTCCGGCCGCAATCAGATCGAGGCCAGTCGTGACCCGGGTCAGCAGATTGAGTCCGAGCGCGGCAGAACCGATGAACAATGCCCGGGCACTGTCGGTACGCAGCCACTGGTACTGAAAGGAAAAGCCGACCAGCGTCAGCAGCATGATGTAGTTGTTCTCCTGCATGTTCTGGGTGTAGTGCAGGTGAGTGGTGCAGAACAGCAGGGCCAGAACGCCGGTGATCGCTTCTTTCGTGCTGAACCTTAACTGCATGAGCAGGCGGAAAGCGATGAGCGCGGTCAGCACGTTGAGCAGAATGCTGGTGCTGTAGGCGACGACGATGCTGCGGACGGCGGGATCATCCTGGTACTCCGAAAACATGTGCCAGCGCGAGATCCAAGTGCCGACCAGATCTGGTGGCAGCATCAGCAAAGATTGGCCAATGCCGTACCAGCTATAGATCTGTCCGCCGCGGCCGTGCAGGCCGAATTCAGGATATTCGTCGGGACGCACCTGCGGGGAGGAAGTCCAGAGCCAGTGGGTGGTTTGCAGCCGGTAGGTGGTGTCGGCGGTGCCGAGTTCGCCGGATTGGACCACGAACGCCAGCAGGCCGGCCGCCAGGCATAGGAGGAATCGAGGATCCTGCAGCCAGCGGCGGACGGGTGAGCTCATTGCTGGGATAGTAACAAAACGGCGTCGGGCGTCGGACTTCGGACCTGGCAGTTGAGGGTGGGCGCAAGCGGCCCAGTTGATTCCGGCGCGCAACTTCGTCCTCTCCCGCTGCATCTAAACCTTGACAGCAATCCACTCAAGTCTTAGCATGGTTTCGAACGCAATCACATTTGCATTGATTGTAAAGGACTTATCTAGTTCAGGAGGACCGTTTTATGGGAAAGATTATTGGAATTGACCTGGGGACCACCAATTCCTGCGTGGCAGTCATGGAAGGTGGAGAGCCCAAGGTGATCGCTAATGAAGAAGGAGGGCGGACCACGCCTTCGGTCGTCGGCTTTACCAAGACCGGCGAGCGGCTGGTGGGGCAGGTGGCCAAGCGGCAGGCCATTACCAACCCGGAGAACACGGTGTATTCGATCAAGCGGTTTATGGGACGCCGCTATGACGAAGTCAGCGAAGAGCTCAAGATGGTGCCCTACAAGGTCGTCCGTCAGGGCGATCATGTGGCCGTGCTGGCGCAGGGCAAGGAACACACACCGCCGGAGATTTCGGCGCTGATTCTGCAGAAGCTGAAGAAGGCGGCTGAGGACTATCTCGGCGAAAAGGTGAGCGAGGCGGTCATCACGGTGCCGGCGTACTTCAACGACGCGCAACGGCAGGCTACCAAAGATGCCGGGCAGATTGCCGGGCTGGAAGTGAAGCGCATCATCAACGAGCCGACGGCGGCGGCGCTGGCCTACGGGCTCGACAAGGGCAAGGACGAGACGATTGCCGTATATGACTTTGGCGGCGGCACGTTCGACATTTCGATTCTCGAAGTCGGCGAAGGCGTGATTGAAGTCAAGGCCACCAACGGCGATACCCACCTGGGCGGCGACAACATTGACCAACGCCTGGTGGATTGGCTGATTGACGAATTCAAGAAGGACGAAGGCCTCGACCTGCGCGGCAAGGGCAACGAGATGGCGCTGCAGCGTCTGCGCGACGCGGCGGAGCGGGCCAAGATCGAGCTTTCGACGACCATGGAGACCGAAATCAATCTGCCGTTTATCACAGCGGATGCGAGCGGTCCGAAGCACCTGGTCAAGAAGCTGACGCGGGCGAAACTCGAGACGATGGTGGAAGACATCATTTCGCGCTCGGCCGGTCCGTGCAAGCAGTGCATGAAAGACGCGGGCATTGATGCGTCGAAGATCAACGAAGTGGTGCTGGTCGGCGGGCAGACGCGCATGCCGCGGATTCAGGCGCTGGTGAAGGAGTTGTTCGGGCGCGAAGGCCACAAGGGCGTGAACCCGGACGAAGTGGTGGCGGTCGGTGCGGCGATTCAGGGCGGCGTGCTCAAGGGCGAAGTGAAAGACCTGCTGCTGCTCGACGTGACTCCGCTGACGCTGGCGATTGAGACGCTGGGCGGGGTGGCTACGCCGATGATCCCGCGCAACACGACGATTCCTACGAAAAAGACGGAGACGTTTTCGACCGCGGCCGACAGCCAGACCTCGGTTGAGGTGCACGTGCTGCAGGGCGAGCGTCCGATGGCGGCGCAGAACCGCACGCTGGGCAAATTCCATTTGACCGGGATTCCGCCGGCCCCGCGGGGTGTGCCGCAGATCGAAGTGACGTTCGACATTGACGCCAACGGCATCCTGAACGTGACCGCGAAAGATACGGCCACGCAGAAGGACCAGAAGATCACGATTACATCGTCTTCGGGCTTGTCGAAGGACGAGGTCGAGCGCATGGCCAAGGAAGCCGACGCGCACTCGGCCGAAGACAAGGCGCAGCGCGAGGCGATCGACGCCAAAAACCAGCTCGACACCATGGTCTACCAGATCGAGAAGATGCTGCGCGAATCGGGAGACAAGATCTCGGGCTCCGATCGTGGAGACGTCGAGAACGCGCTCGCCGACGCCAAGAAAGCGCTGGAGTCGAACGACAAGGCCACGATGGACAAAGCCCGCGAGACGCTGACTGCGGCTTCGCACAAGCTGGCCGAGCAGATGTACAAGGCGGCGCAGTCCACGCCGGGAGCGGCCCCAGGTCCCGGTCCAACACCGGGCAGCGAACCCAGCGGCAACGGTCAAGGTCAGAAGAAGGACGAAGGCGTGATTGACGCCGAGTACGTGGATGTAGAGGACAAGAAGTAACGGCAAGAGAATTGGCCACGGATTCCCACGGATCGACACGGATGAAAACAAATCCGTGAAAATCCGTGAAAATCCGTGGCCTATGATTTAGTCCGATCCAATGCCTACCACCACCAAGAAGGACTACTACGAGCTCCTCGGGGTAAAGAAGTCGGCTTCGGCCGAGGACATCCGCAAGGCGTTTCGCAAGCTGGCGCGCAAGTACCATCCTGACGTCAATCCCGACAAGTCGGCGGAGGAGAAGTTCAAGACCATCTCCGAGGCCAATGACGTTCTCAGCGATCCCAAGAAACGCAAAATCTACGACCAGGTGGGGTTTTATTCCGACAACATTGATCCGGCGACAGCCGAGGCCTACGCGCGGGCGGGCGGACAGACCGGCGCGGGCTTTCCGGGAGGATTTCCCGGGGGCGCTCCGGGCGGAACCGGAGCGGGAGGGCAGGGTGTTCCTTTCGATTTCGGCGGGTTCGATTTCTCGGACCTGATGGATAGCGCGGGCCGGGGACG
>Ga0209415_10002549_pt1 | contig 34153 bp, 30 predicted proteins | sample PeaSoiSIISIP2007_FD_187696 | JGI IMG/M metagenome (GOLD analysis project Ga0209415, IMG submission 187696) | Peat soil microbial communities from Weissenstadt, Germany - SII-SIP-2007 (SPAdes) (version 2) | ecosystem: Environmental > Terrestrial > Soil > Wetlands > Peat | place: Germany... | reverse complement strand
CGCGGCCGCGGTGCTCTGCGGTAGCCGCTTTCTCCTCACTACCGAGTGCCCGGCGCACCCCGAATACAAGCGGCGGGCCCTCGGCGCGACCCGGACGCTCGAAACCACCCTGTTCGGCGTCGGTTGGCCAGCACGCCATCGCGTGGTGCCGAACGCGGCCACGGATAGGTGGTGTGGGCCCGACGGGACGCCACGCCGGATTGTGCGTGCTCTGACGCGAATGAGCGCCTCGCTGGCACGCGTGGCACCCCTCGATCGGGCGGGGCTGCTGCCGAAGCTGCAGCGCGTGGCGATTCCACTCTTCGGACCAGAGGCGCTACTCGAGGGAGGGGACGCGGGCTCGATCGAGGTGACCCCCCTCTACGCAGGAACGTGCGTGCAGCGCATTGGCGTGGTGGTCTCCGCGGAGGAGGCGGTACGCGCGCTGGCACCGTGATGACGCGAGTCTGATCCTGCGAGCGCAAAGGAGCGTCGCGGGACGAGCGCCGGAACGCCGGCGGGCGCGAGACCTCTGGCCCCCAGGGGCTCGCAAAAAAAGAAGTACTCCGCGAGCTACTGCGTAACGAACCGGTAGACGAGAAAGCGCGCAATCTGCCCGTCGACGGGGCCATGTTGTGGAGGACGGGCGGTCGCATGTTCACCGAGAAGGTTAGCCGCCGTGGGTTCCACCTCTCGCTTAGCGAATGGCGCCCGTAACCAACGGCCCGTGATCTGCAGTGAATTCGCGGTGCATCTGGTTGCGGCGAGAGACCAGAGCGAGGTAGGTGTCGGGCGGTCAAGCGGCTCAGCCTTCCCTCGGGCACGGAGGTGAAACCAACGGTAGAGACGCTGGGCGTCTGCTTCGTGGTTACTTTCCCCGTGATGCTAGCGAGCGCCAGCCGAGTTTTCAGGGATGAGCAGATGCACTGGACGCTCCAGGCGACGTGTTCGATTTGTCTGCGCGAGACTATCGCGCCGCTACTCATGGGCATTCCGGTGCATTGCGACGGCTGCTTGGCGTTGATCAAGATCGACCCGCAACGGACCTCGTTCTATCGACAGGGGCTCTCGCCAAGCAACGTTTGCGCGACCAGGGTGTCGAGCGGGGCTCGCGGGAGCTGAGCGCCTTCATCTCGATGTCCCTGGATAGTTCGGCAGCGTGGAGGTCGAGAGGCGAGCCCGGACGATCGACCTCGCGGCCAATGGGACAAGGTCGTCCCGCGATGCGTCCTTGACTGCCGCCTCGAACGCTTTCCGATCGTCGAGCCGAGTGAGTTGCGCATGCACGGTGGTGCAGATGTACGCAGCATTCAGATTCGTGAGGGTCGCCACGACCTGGGCGTACATCGCGTCGGCGTCGGGGGTCTTGAAGGTCATGTCGTCGTCCTCATCGTGGGCTCACCCACCTCAACCGTGCCGTCCCCCCGCCCGTCCAAGGCCATCCAAGGCTTGGTCGAATGGGTGCCCGAGACGGGTGGACGGTTTGCCTGGAAGTCGGTGGGCCTGGTGAGGTAGTCGGCGACGAGCAGCGCCAGCACCCGGTCGACCAGGCGCATTCGCCCTCTGTCGATGGGAATGAAGCCGTGATTTCCGTACGCGTCGTGCACAGGCTCGACCTGCACGACCGGAGGTAGCAGCTCGACGAGATCGTCAATGCCACGCTGAGCGGCGGCGAGCGCGGCGGTGACGACGGTCTTGGACATGGTGACGAGGTCTTCGATGTTTGTCGGAGTCGTGTGATGTACGCCACGTAATGCTTGGGGGTGCCCATGGCCACTGCGGCGCGGGCCGAAGCAGGTGGCTTCGCGGTACGGGCCAACGAGCCAGTCCGCCAACGAGAGTTTGTCTGGATCCATGGCAAGGAACGCGCGAAGCGCACGGCGAGAGGCGTCGACGACGTCTTCTACGACGAGATCTCGCGGTAGAGCGACAGAAGGGCCCCTCAGCATGACGTGACTGGTTGCAAGGCTCGGACCGACGCAGCGACTCCGCTTCGCCGTGCGGTTCTCGCGGCAAAGCAGCCTCGCCGGTGCATTCTCTGCGCTCGAGCGCAACCAAACGGAGGTTGAGCCGCACTGCGCGAGCGCTACATCAACACGCTCACGGTCTGGCAGCCGAGCACCACGTCGACCAGGCCGCCGGTCTCGGTCTGGAACTCGGAGCAAGTCGCCGGGCAGACGACGATCTGGCTCGGAACGCCGCCTTCCGCGGGATCCACGTCGTAGTACCAGCCGCCGGTCATGGTGCATCGTGACGGTGACTCGACGTATGGAACCGTCGTGGCCGTACCGCTTGCGGGCGTGTACTGCACGTTGAGCTTGCTGAAGTCCGGCGCGCCGCTGTCGGGCACCGGCAAGAGGTAGCTGCACGGCAGCGACGCCCCGCGGATGGCCGTCAGGGCGGCGCTGAGTTGCTGCTCGACGTTCTGGGTCGACGAGTTCACGATGAACGCCTGGCCGGTGCCGCCCGCGCTGGCGATGCCGTTGAGAGCCGAGGTGCCGGAGGACACGTCGTCCGGCGTGAAGACGCCGATGGTGAAGGTCTTGATGCTCGGAGATCCAGCGAGCCCTGCGGCGGCGATCTGCTCGATGCCCGGGATGGCTATCGGCGTGCACTCGTCGGGAATGCCATCGGTCGCGAGCACGGCGACCACTACATGGCCTGGGTTCGCGCGCGCTTGGGTGGTGGCCTCGTCGATGGCGCCTTGGAGAGCGGCCGACGTCGGCGTGTTGCCGACCGGCTGATGCGACGAGAGCGAGGAGATCACGGACGCGGCGACGCCGGGCAACGGCGCGATGGCCACGGCGGGGGTCGCGTAGTCCTGCGCGGAACAGCTGTCTCCGTTGATGCACGTGGAGCTCGTCAGCACCTGGCACGCCCCGAGGGCAAAGCCGTTCGGATCGGGGCTGCACTGCGAATTGCCGGGGTCCTGGCACAGGTAGTTGTGGTCGTTCTCGCACTCACCGATGCTGACGCAGGCCGCGCGCCTGGGGCAATCGGCGGCGGTCGAGCAGGGGATGGTCTCTTGCTGATTCGCGCAGATCGCCAGCAGGCACGGGCCCCCCGTCCCGCACTGCGCGCTCGACGTGCACGAGGCAGGCACGCCTGCGGCTGTCAGCGGAAAGTACTGCAGTCCGAGCCCGATGCCGGCCGAGGCGGGGTCGTTGACGAAGGTGGTCATGGCCGAGGTGATGGCGCTCCACTTCGATTCCCCCGCTGCGACCAGGTCGTCCATCGAGGCCGACGTGTCGATCATGAAATAGAGATCGGAGGGGCGACGGCGTCGCCTTCTGCGTGGTCGTGGCGCAGCCTACGAAGGAGCCTCCGCTCGACGATCCCGAGGCGTCCTCGAGGTTCGGCACGGCGCCGGAGTCTTCGCCCGAGCTCGAGCCGGAAGAAGTCGAAGATTGGCCGGCGCCGTCCCTCGTCAAGCCGGTCGCGGCGTCGCCGCCCGACCCTTCGCCGGACGAGGAGCCGCACGCGACTCCGATGAGCGCGGCCCCTACGACCGAGACGATCTCTGCATTTCGCGGCGCCATCCTGGGGGGATGCTAGCCCCGCCGGTCGCAACTTCCAGCGGCTCGGCGCATTCCAGCTGCAAGAGGAGAACTACAGGAAGTGTCGAGGCCGTCCGTCTATGCTGACGAGCCGTACGAACTGCGCTACCAGCCGTCGCGCGATCCCTCTGGCCGCCATGGCCGCCGGCTTCACGCGCGCGCTATGGATGCTGATACGTCGCGTACCACCAGCCATAGCCGCCGAAGTCGTTCATCGCGCCGATCTTGCCGTAACCCGCGTCGGACAGGTAGTCGCCGAGCGTGCCGCCATCGGGCAAGGGACCGCTTCCCGAATACCCGGCGAGAGACTCGGCGCCATTCCACGCGCCCGGGTCGTAGTCGCTCGCGTTGGCCCCGAGGGGCGGGGGAACAGTGCCGAACGCCGGCGGGCCGCTGCCGCCGCCGTCGATGGCGCCGGCGCCGCCGTCACCGCCGGTGCTCGTGTAGAAGTAGTCGGCGGTCAGGGGCCCCGCGAACTGGCCGCCGGTGCCGGTCGCACCCCCGCCCGCGCCGCCGTCGCCGCTCCCGAGGATCGCGCACGACATCCCGCCGTCATTGAGCGGTCCGACGCAGTAGGTGCATTCGATCCAGCCACCGACCAGCTTTCGTTCCTTGCAGCCGAGCGTGCCCGTCAAGGAGCAATAATAGGGGAATAGCCCGTCGGCTGTTCCCGTTATCACGCCGTTTTTGACGGAGAAGACGTCGCTGCACTTCGTCGCCTCGCCTTCGAGCATGCACGTCTCCTGGCCGCTTCCCTGCTGGTCGAGGGTCAACTGCACGTCCCCCACCACGGGGATGTTGACCCCGACGAGTGTGAGGTGCGACGAGTAGAGCCCGCCGAACGACCCCTCGTAGAAGCCGCCCTTGCAGAGGCTGTCGGCCGAGGCGCCCGCCCCACCGTCGTCGCTCAGGCTCAACCCCATCGGGTTGTTGTTGCCGGGCAATGACACGCTGCTCGACGAGTCGTCGCCGCCGTCGGAGCCGGCGAACCCGTCGTCGCCGAAGCCGGCCGGCTTGGCACTGCAGCCGACGAGCCCCGGTGCAGCGAGCAGGCCCACCGAAAGGAGGGTGGCGCCGGCGACGGGTACGAGGACGATGCGGGTGAGGCGCTGTCCAGACGACGACATGGCTGTCTCCTTCTCGAAGCGTCCACCCCGCGTCCCTAGGATGTAACTTGGGGCGTTCTTGGAAGGACAACTTCGAGTCATTCGAGGCCGGATTTCGACGAGGGAACCGGGCCGTTTTCAGGAAGTTACTCGGACGAGCGCCTCTCTCAGCATCGTTCGTGCCGGCCCCGACAATGTGCAAATTGACGTCGAAGGCGCACGGAACGGGGCGGTTCCCGCGCAGGCGCTTGCGCAGGACGCTCAGGTTGCGCAGCGCGCAGAGCTTGTTCGACCGAGCCACGTCGTCGAGGATCGCGGGGCCGCACTTCCCGACGATCGCGTCCGCATTTGCCCTTTGGACGACGCGGGGACTACGGAATAGTTTTCGCGCGCACCTTGATCAAGGGCGTCCCTTGGGACCACGATAGGAGGATGGGCCCGAGGGTGGCAGTCGTCGGGGCGGCGACTCTCGCCACGGCGCTCTGGGCCTGCGCGTCGATCTCCGGCCTGACCTCGTTCTCGGCGGGCGACTGCGCGACCGACAGCTGCGACGCGAGCGTCCACCCCGCGCCCGGAGATGGGACCAGCGAAGCCGTCGTCATGTCCGGGCCGGGGGCGGGCAGCGAGGAGCCGGAGGCAGGCCCCGGGGAGGACGGCGAAGCCGACGGCATGCCGCCAGAGGCCGGCACCGGTCCCGAGACGGGCGCCAGCGCGGGTACCGACGCGGGAGTCCCCTGTCCGGACGGCGGGTGCCCGATGTCCACCGCGACCGGGTTCTCGTGCCCGTTCGGCCACTGCAACGGCACCTCCGGCGAGTGCGCGACGCCGGGGGGATGTTTCTGCTCCAACGACAACCAGTGCCTGAGCGAGAAGTGCGTCAAGGTCACTGGCGAGAACGATGTTTCCTGCGGAAGCAACTGCTCCGGCTCCGGCGGGCGCGACGGCTTCGACTGCGAGCTAGTGAGCCCCGGCATCCCGGAGCTCGTCGGTGCCACCTACGCGTGTCCGGCCGGCAGTGGCTTCGGCGGCACGACGCTCTCGTGCGATCCGACGCACACCAACTGCTACTGCATCGAGAACGCGCAGTGCCCGAGCGGCCAGTGCGTCCCGAGCGCGAACAACGGCAACTGCAGCGGCTGCACCGGGACCGGCACGCCGGACTACCGCGGCTGCGCCCCGCCAGTGGCGCTGGCGACGCAGTGCAACGGGATCGGCTACTCGATGTCGTGCACGGTGGGCACGTGCACGGTGGACAACTTCGATCCGATCGTGCTGGGCGTGTGCCTCTGCAACGACGACAAACAATGCGAGAGCGGCAAGTGCGTTCCCAACGGGACCGGCGTTGGCGAGAACGGCACCGCGTGCGGGTCGAACTGCACCGGATCGGGCGCGGCGGACGAGCACCAGTGCCAGACGGCGCCGAGCTCCGTCCCTTGCATGGGGACGGGCGGCACCTCGTGCTCCACGACCCTCACGCCGGCACCGGTCCTCGTGTCGGGAGGGTCGGCCTGTCTCTGCGTCGCCGACTCGGACTGCTCGAGCGGCACGTGCGTCAATGCCAACAGCCAGTGCACGGGCACGTGCACGGCGACCGCACCGCACGACAGCCAGGATTGCGAGACCGTGACCTCGGTCGCCAATGGCTGGTCCTGCTCGATCGGCAACTGCGACGAAGTAACGGCGCCGAGCGGCCGGTGCACGGCGGCGGGCGTCCCGTGCTGGTGCACGAGCGACGCGCAGTGTCCGGGTGAGACCCATTGCGTCAGCTGGGCCGGATGCGCGGAAGGGGCCTGCACGGGCACGGGCACCGGCAACGCGTTCCACTGCGTTCCCTGACGGGCGCTCGCGGACGCAGCCTCGTTGTCCCGAACCGTGTCGGCGTCGACGGTGACGGCAAAGTTCCCCGCGATGGAGACGCGCCGGACAGGGGCGTAGGATAACGCCCATGCGAACGCCCTCTGGACGCACCCTTCCGCTCCTCGCCCTGATCGTGTCCGCTGCGGCCTGCGGCGGCGCCGCCGGCCACGCCAGCGAGCCCGCGCCGGCCACGCAGACGGCGGTCGCGACGGCGACCGAGTCCTCGGCCGAAGGCGGAGCGCCGGCCTCTCCTACCACGGCCGCGACGACCGCGAGCACCGAGCCGGCCCCTGGCTCCGCCACGAGCGCAGGTACGGCGCCTGCCGCCACCGCAGCCGGAGCGAACGCCGCCAAGCCGGCGCCCGAGCGACCGTACGCATCAACCGCCGCCGAGGCGCGCTCGCTCATCGATGAACAGATCCGCGGACACATGGAAGCGCTCTGGCAGTGCGTCGCCCCCCGCATCGCCGCCGGCAGCGGCGCGAACCGCAAGGTCGCCTTCGACTTCGGGATCGATCAGGACGGACGCCTCATCAGCGTCGTGGCGAGCGACGCCAAGAGCAAACCCCTCGAGCCTGCCACCAAGGCCTGCGTCGCGGATGCGCTGCGCGACGCGGTGTTCCCGCGCAGCAAGTCGGTGGTCACGACGGTGCGCGAGACGTTCACGGCATCGGCGACGAGCGGCGGGTCGTAGGCCGCCGCGAGCGCTCCGATGATACAATCCACCGAATCAAAGAAGGTCTTGGCCTGGCGCCCGATGCTTGGACGGGAATCGATCCCGACGGGCTTGCGTCCATCGGACTCGTGCTCTTCGCGGTTGCGTGTGCTCCTCACGCGCCGGCCGAGCGGGCGACCTCGCTCAGCGATTGGGCGCCGCTGCCGCTCGTCGTCAGCGATGCGAGCCATGCGGGCGACGGGAGCGACGTGCAAGATGGGCCTGACGCCCACGCCGATGGGGACGCCGGCGAGCGCGCGCTTGGCGGGTTTCCCGAGCAGCTCGAGCTGCTCGATGGCACGGATACGGTCGGCGTTGTCTCTGTGCCCCTCGGCGCGCGCGAGCCGCGGCCAATCATGGTCGCGCTCCACGGCGGAAGCGAGAAGCCCGAGCGCGCGTGTCCCGCGTGGCGCGCCATCACGGAGGCGTATCCCTTTGTGATCTGCCCGCGTGGCTGGGGCGGGGACGAATCGCGGCTCGGATGGAGAAACCCTTCCGACACCAACCAGCGCATCGCTCGCGCCGTCGCCGCGACGAAGAAGACCTTCGGCTCGTGGGTCGATGACACGCGATCCTTGGTACTCGCGGGCTTCTCGATGGGTGGCAGCCAGGTCGCGCTCGTCGCGCGTCGCGATCCGCAGACCTACCGCCGAATCGTAGTCGGCGACTCGGCCCATGATCCACGAGCCGCGCTCGCGTTCGCGGGCGAATGGGTCACGGGCGGTGGCGAGCGTGCGCTTTTCCTCTGCACGACCAGCGGCTGCGAGCCCTCGATGCGTGCTGCCGCTCGAAGGGTGGCGAGGGAGAGAGCGCACGCGCGGCTCAACATCGCGCCGACGCAGGTGCACGCGCTCTCGGAACGCGCAGTGCAGTCGATGCGACGCGATTGGGCATGGCTGGTCGAGGGCGCGGAGGGATGGCAGAGGTACGCGCCACCGAGCGAGGGGCTCCCCGGCAAGACGGAGGAGTTCGACCCGTAGAACGACCGACTCAGCGGCCGACAGGGTGCTGCTCGACGTGCGCGGAGCGGTCGGCGATGGGAAGAACGTCTCCTGCGTCGGCGCGGCCGCAGGAGAGACCGTCGCCAGTGCAGCGGGCACCGCCGATGCCGCTGCGGGCGTTCGCGGTGGCCGCGAGCTTGCGCTCATCGTCGGTCGCGTAGTCGCGATCCCAGGCCAGCACCTTGGGGGTCATGAGCTTGTGCCACATCGGAGGAATCATCGCGACGATGATGGTGGCGAGATAGCCGTTTATCATCATCGGCGCCTCCGGATAGGGCCTGAGATCCTGATAGGGTACCTCGCCTTGAGCGTGGTGGTGGGAGTGGCGCGTCAGATTGAACATCGTCCACGAGCTGATGCGACGGTTGGTGTTCCAGGAGTGCCGCGGCTGCACCGGAGTTTCCGGATTGCGCACCATGCCGTAGTGCTCCATGTAGTTGACGATCTCGAGCAGCGCCTTGCCCCACAGCGCGCAGATCGTGAAGAACGCAGCGCCTCTCCATCCGCCCATGGCAAAGGCGGCGGCGACGAGGAGCACGCTCATCAGGTGCCCGCGGATCACGGCGTTGTGCCATGACCAGCGCCCCCGGCGCTTCTTGCGAAGGCGCGCGAGCTCGATGTTCCAGGCGCTGACGTTACCCTTGATGGTGGAGATCACGATGTGGGCGTAGACGTTTCGACCGCGGGGCGCCGTCGCGGGGTCCTCGACGGTCGCAACGTAGCGGTGATGGCCGTACACGTGCTCGATCGCGAAGGTCGTGTCGAAGCTGAAGGCGAGCAGCCAGCGGCCGACGAGCATCGAGATCCGATCCCACGTGCGATGGGTCAGCTCGTGCGCCGGGATCGTGCCGACCAGGCCGATCATCAGCCCGGTGACGATCCACGCCCATACGTAGTGGATGAGCGTGGCTGCGTCACGGGCCGCGAGGACGTCGTATCCAGTCCAATGCCGGACCCAGGCACCGAATCCGAGCGGATCGCCCGGACTCACGGTCCACACGGAGGCGAAGACGATCAGCGCCAGGAGCGGCAAGGCCATCCACAGCTGGACCGTGAGGACACGGGGATACCGGAACTTCGGAGTGGAGGTGTCGTTCCCGCTGACGGCGTCGCCGATCAAATAGAGTGCAAGCACGGACAGCAGGCCGGCGATGAGGAACTTGCCGCCCGCGACGAGCGCGAAGAGGCAGATGGCCCCGATCCCGTGGAAGGCGAAGTACTTCGCGTAGTGCAGCGCGTTCGCAGGCCGTCCGCCTTCGGCCACCTCGGCGGGGGGCGCGGCGTCGGCCTGGGTCGTGAATCGGTCGAAGTGGATTCGCTCGCGAGGGACGCCCTGTTCTCGGAGCAGCGCGATGGCTCCGTCGATCATCGCCGGCGGCCCGCAGAGGAGCGCGTGCGATCCGGGCTCGAGCAGGCCCGGGATCTTCTCGGTGACCAGGCCCCGCTCTCCCGTCCAGGTCGCGTCGCCAGCCGCGGCCGAGAGCACCGGGACGAAGCGAAATGCGCCGCGCCACTGCCGCGCGATCGACTCGATCTCTTCGAGGGCATACAGGTCCCGTGCCTCGCGCGCGCCGAAGAGCAACGTGACCGATCGCGCGACGCCGGCGGCCAGCGCCTCTTGCAGGATCGCGAGGATGGGCGCGAGGCCGCTGCCTCCCGCGACGAGAAGCAGCGGCGCATCGCTCGGCCGTAGCCAGAAGTCGCCGCACGGTCCGTCGACCCGGACGCAGCGACCCACGACGTCGTGATCGTTGACCAACGACGAGAACGCGCCGCCGGGCACCTTGCGCACGAGGAAGCTGACCTGCCCGTCCTCCCGAGTCGGAGCCGCGAAGGAGTAGCTCCGGATCGCCCCGTCCAGCCCCTCGATGCCGAGGTTCGCGAACTGGCCGGCCTTGTAGGGCATCGGCTCTTCGAGCTGCACGCGCAGGTGCGTGATGTCGTGCGTGACCTTCCGTTGCGCGAGGACGCGCCCCGATATGATGCGCTGAGAGATTCGCGGCGAGAGGTCGACCGAGATGCGAACGTCCGTCCGCGGAACGCTCTGGCAGGCCAGGATATAACCCCGGTCTATCTCGTCGGCCGTCAAGAGGTAGCCCGTCTCGGTGAGCTCTTTCACCTTGCCCGCGGTGAGGCGGCACTTGCACGTGCCGCAGCCGCCCGCCCGGCAGCCATTCGGGAGCTCGATTCCATGGCGCAGGGCCGCCTGCAAGAGGGTCTCTCCGGAGCTCACGCTGATCAGCTGGTCGTTGATCCGCGCGGAGACGAGTCGCTTCTTGGTCTGCATGGACGCTCTCCGGGTTCGACGGCTCAGTACGCCGTGAAACCTACGAGAGCGCGCGGCGAGGGGAGAGGTCACTCGTTGACAACGAGGGGTCATTTGTTGACAGTTCGGGACCAGAGACAGGATGGCCGATCCAGGGTTCCGGCTGCCGGTGCATTACATCCGGCACGTTGCTCAGCAGCTCGGCCAGATGGGGGTCGACGTGAAAGGCTGGCTCATGCGCAGCGAGCTCTCCGAGCGCCGGCTGAATGAGCCGTCGTTCGCCATCGGCTTTCCCGTGTTCCGGCAACTGGTACTCGACGCGCTGGCCCTGTCGCACGAGCCAGCGCTCGGGCTCCTGGTCGGTGAGCGCCTAGGCGTGAACAGCCACGGCATCGTCGGTTACGCGGCCCTGAGCAGCGTGACGCTCCGGCAAGCGCTGGAGGTGCTCGAGCGCTATGCGCCCCTGCGGAGCTCGCTTTTCGCCGTCTCGCACTCGCTCCACCACGCCGAGGTGAGGCTCCACCTCATCGAGGCGCAGCCGCTGGGCGACATCGAGCGCCCGTTGCTCGAGGCGGTGATGCTGAGCATCAAAAACATCGTCGATTCTATGTCGATGGGCTCCTGCCCGGTGAGCTCTGTCGCGTTCCCGTTCCAAGCGCCGGGCTACGCGCGACTCGCCCGCGATCTCTTCCGCTGCGACGTGCGGTATGGCCAGTCCTGGGCGGGGGCGATTGTGCCGAACGAGACCCTCGACGTCCCGTTGAAGATGGCCGACCCGGAAGCCTTCCGCGAGGCTGCGCTCATCTGCCAGCGCGAGCTCGAAAAGCTCGAGGCGAACGAATCGATGGCGGCTCGGGTCAGGCGGCTGCTGCTCGAAACGCAGAGTGGCTTCCCCTCGTTGCAGGTCACGGCGAGGCTGTTTCACATGACGCCGCGCACTCTGCACCGGCGCTTGCTCGAGGAGGAAACGTCTTTTCACGAGATCCTCGAGGATGTCCGCCACACGCTAGCCGTGGAGCACCTCAAGTCAGGCCGCTTTGGTATCGAGGAGATCGCCTACAAGCTCGGGTACTCCGACCTCGCGAACTTCCGTCGCGCCTTCAAGCGCTGGGAGTCCGTGCCACCCTCTGCCTATCGCGCGTCGCAGGATCCGAAGAGCGAATAGCGCCGAGCGCGGGGAACGGATCAGGAGCGGGCCGCCGGGTACCGCTTCTCGATGAAGGCGCAGAAGCGCACCTTGAACTTGCGCTGGTTCTCCGGCATGTCGAACCAGGCGCGGTGCAGCGCGCACTCGGTCGCGACGACTGGATCCCACGTCTCGCGCAGGCTCGAAGTGGCTCGCGCGGTCGGCTTGGTCATGCTGTCGCAGCGGTCGATGACCGTCTCGAGGAAGTTCCACACCATGAACGCGTACGCGTTGTACTCTCTGGCCTTGGCGGGGTCGTCCGGCGGCAGGGAGGCTCGGAGGTACGGCCGCTCGAGCCCGATCTTGAGGAGCTCGAAATAGACCCGGTCGAGCTCGGCGTAGTACCCCTCGCGGAGGGTGGTCCTGAAGCTCCACGCCGAGTAAAAGAGCGTGAGAACGATGCCGATCGATCCCAGGGCCGTGGCGACCACCTCCGCCTTGGTCCACGCCGTCACGATGTCGGCTTCCGTGGCCATGCCGCCCTTCCTCTCGGGGTCAGTCTATCGGTCATTCGACCAAGACGGGATCGGGCAGCGGCTGCAGCATCTGCGCGATGCGCGGGTCGTCCGGCGAGCCGTGGTAGACGTCGCGGTAGATGGCCTGCAGCCAGCGCTGCAGATCGCCGCGGGCCAGGGGGGCGGGCGGCAACGCCCGGTAGACGAGGAGGTCCATCTCGGGGGCCGGGCCGACTCCGCGGAGGGGCATGAGGTACCGCAGGCCGGCGATCTTCAGGCAACCGAGGCGCCGGTAGAAACGAAGGCGGCGCGTGCGCATCGCCCGGTCGCTCGACGCTTCGCGGTCCGAGTCGACCTCGAGCAGGACGGGCAGTCCTGCGCCCTCGGGCGTCACGGCATGCTCGACCGTCCGCCGGAACAGCTCGCCACCGAACCCGTGCCCGCGCTTCTCGGGCGCGACCGCCATGTACTCGAGCAGCGCGAAGCCCTCGCCCGGCGGCACGAAGAGGATGCTGAAGCCGAGCACGCGCTTCCGGTCCTCGCCGGGCTGGCCGGCGTCCCGCGCGATCCAGACGCGGTACTCCGGGGCAGCGACCATCGCGCGAAGCCAATCTTCGGGCTTCTGCTCACGGGGAGTGATCGAGGCTGCGTAGATCGCGAAGAGCTGCCGGAAGGGCTCTCCGTCGGAGGACTTCAACTGCTCGAGCGTCACGGGGTCGACCCTCACGCTTTCACGGGCCAGGATCGACGTCCAGGGCGGTCATGAGCGGGCCCGACGTCATCGTCATCGGCGCGGGGGTGGCGGGCCTGACGGTCGCGCGCGACCTCGCCGCGGCCGGGTCGCGGGTGCTGCTGCTCGAGGCACGCCAGCGGGTCGGCGGCCGCATCATGACGCACCACACGCCCGACGGTCCAATCGAGCTCGGCGCCGAGTTCGTGCACGGGGCGGTCGAGGAGATCCTCGGGGTAGCGGCCGCGGCGGGACTGCCGCTGCGCGAGACGGATCGAAGCGCGGCACCCGAGCCTCGGGGCGGCTCGTCCCCCCGCCCGGACTTCTTCTCCGCCATCGACACGCTGCTCGCGCACGCTTCGGGCGGCGACGACGAGTCGTTCCAGCATCTGGTGGACCGGGTCGACGTCGATGCCGGTACCAAGGCTCGCAGCCTGGGGCTCGTCGAGGGATACCACGCCGCCGATCCGTCGAAGATCAGCGTGCAGTCGCTGCTCGACAACACCGCGGCGGACGAGCGGCCGGGCGCCGAGCGGCAGTTTCGCTTCGTTCGTGGCTACGACGGCCTGGTCACCGCCCTGTTCGAGCAGGCGGTGCGCGAGCTGTGCACCGTGCAGCTCGGCGCCGTCGCCACTGCCATCGCGTGGCGGCAAGGTCACGCCGTCGTTCGCACGGCCGCAGGAGCGGAGTTCGCGGCGTCGCAGCTCGTCGTGACCGTGCCGATCGGCGTTCTCAAGGCGGGCGCGATCGACTTCTCCCCGCGGCTCCCCGACAAGGAAGACGCCCTTCGCCGGCTCGAGATGGGCGCCGCCTCCCGCGTCAGTCTGCAGTTCGATCACGATGCGTGGGCAGGCCGGGATAGCTTCTCGCGGGACGGTTTCCTCTTCACGGGCGAGCCGCCCTTCCCCGTGTGGTGGATCAGCCGGCCTGCGCCACGGCCCGTGGTCACGGGCTGGGCCGGTGGCCGCAATGCGCTGGCGCTTGCAACGCTCGGCGAGACCGAGCGTGTGGGGGCGGCTCTCGAGGGGCTGGGCACGGCGCTCGGCGTGGCTGCGAGCCGGCTGCGCGGGGAGCTCCGTGGTGGATTCTGCCACGACTGGCTGAGCGATCCCTTCGCGCGCGGCGCGTACAGCTACGCCGGCGTCGGCGGCCGCCACGCGGGCAGCGAGCTATCGGCGCCGGTCGACTCGACGCTCTTCTTCGCGGGCGAGGCCACGCAGTCCGACGGGCGCAACGCGACGGTCCACGGCGCCATCGCGAGCGGGCAGCGGACGGCGAAGCAAGTGCTGGCCGCGTCGGGCCGCGATCCTCACAGCTCGTGCAGCGCCCGGTGAACGAGCTGGACGCAGATCGAACCCTCACCCACGGCCGACGCCACCCGCTTGACGCTGCTCGAACGGGCGTCCCCCACGCAGAAGACGCCGGGGATGCTCGTCTCCATCAAGTACGGCCGACGAGGTAACGCCCAATGGGCGCCGGCCAGATCCTCGGGAAGCAGATCGGCCCCCGTCTTGACGAACCTCTTGTCGTCGAGGAGCACGCAGCCCTCCAGCCAGCCCGTATTGGGATCGGCGCCGGTCATGAGGAACAGATGGCGAATGTCGCGCGTCTCCCGTTCTCCCGTGTCGAGGTGCCGCCAGCGCACCCGCTGCAGGTCGTCGTTGCCTTCGAGCGTCTCGATCTCCCGCCGCGTCCGCAAGACGACGTTCGCCGTGCTCTCGATGCGCTGGATCAGGTAGCGCGACATGCTCTCGGCCAAGCCCGGTCCGCGTACGAGCACGTGGACGCGCTCGGCAATTCCCGACAGGAACACCGCCGCCTGCCCTGCGGAGTTGCCCCCGCCGACGATGGCGATCTCCTCGTCTTTGCAGAGCTGTCCTTCGAGGTAGGTGGCGCTGTAGAGGACGCCAGCCCCTTCGAACCGGGCGAGGGACGGGAGCGCGAGCTTGCGGTACCTCGCACCGGTGGCGATGACGATAGTGCGCGTGCGCACCTCCTGACCGTCGGAGAGATGGATCCGATACGGCCGACTGTCGCAGTCGAGGCGGACGACCGTGCGGCCGATGGCCACCTCAGCCCCGAACTTCTCGGCCTGAGTGAGCGCACGACCGGACAACGCCTGCCCGGAGATCCCCGTGGGGAAACCCAAGTAGTTCTCGATCCGCGAGCTCGTGCCCGCTTGCCCGCCCGGTGCCGTGCTCTCGAACACAAGCACATCCAGCCCTTCGGAAGCTGCGTAGACGGCCGCGGCCAGTCCGGCCGGCCCGGCGCCGACGACTACGAGGTCGCGCACCTCCTTCACGTCGAGCTCCGCGGTCAGCCCGAGCTGGGACGCCAAGGTCTCGACCGTTGGGTTCTTGAGGACGTACCCGCTACGGCAGACGATTACCGGTACATCGTTGACGCCTACGTGAAAACGATCGAGCAGCACCTGCACGCCGGGGTCGGTCTCGACGTCCTGATAAAGGAATGGTTGCCCGTTGCGGCTGAGGAACTCCCGGATGCGCTGGGTGCTGCCCGAGTGATGCGAGCCCAGAAGAACCATGTCGCTGTTGTTCTGGGCCAGGAGCGCGACTCGCCTCAGAATGAAGGCGCGCAGGAGGATTTCGCTGAGCTCGGAGTCGCGCCGCACCAAGGCGCGTAGGTCGTCGCGGTCGACGGCGATGACGGCGCCGTCCCGGACGGCCCGCGCTCGCACCAGGCTGCGGCGGGCCGAGAGCATGTTGATCTCCCCGGTGAATTCGCCCGCACGATGCACCACGACAGGCTCCTCGAGATCCCCGGAGGGCCGCACGATTTCTATCTCGCCCTCGACCACCACGAAAAAACAGGTGTTCTGGTCGCCCACATCGAAGAGCAATTCCCCGGGGCGGACTTCTCGCCGGTGACCGATGCTCGAGATGCGCTCGATCTGGGCTGGGGTGAGCTTGGGAAACGCTTGGGCGGCGCGGTCCATGGTTGTATGGGTGTACACCTCCTTGCGCGCGCAATCCCGCAGGAACCCCCATGGCTGACCTCGTGCCCATCCCCCGGCGCTGCGCCTGGTCGGGTACCGACCCGCCGTACGTCGCCTACCACGACGAAGAATGGGGCGTCCCCGTACACGACGATCGCCTCCTCTTCGAGTTCCTCGTCCTCGAAGGAGCTCAGGCGGGGTTGAGCTGGAGCACGATCCTCCGCAAGCGCGACGCCTACCGGCGGGCGTTCGACCGGTTCGTTCCGCGGAAGGTTGCCCGCTACGACGAACGGAAGGTCGCAGCGCTGCTGACAGACGCGGGGATCGTCCGTAACCGGGCGAAGATCGAATCGGCGATCAAGAACGCCAGGGCGTTTCTCGACGTGCAGACGGAGTTCGGGAGCTTCGATGCGTACCAGTGGCGCTTCGTCGACGGTCGCCCGATCCAGAATCGTCGGCGAGCCGCCAGGGACATCCCCGCTCGAACTCCCCAATCTGATGCCATGAGCAAGGACCTGAAGAGCCGTGGGTTCACCTTCGTCGGTTCGACGATCATCTACGCGCACATGCAGGCCGTCGGGATGGTGAACGATCACGTCGTCGATTGCTTTCGACATCGTGAGGTCGCCAAGCTCTGGCGAGGCTGAGCGCGCTCGCCGCTAGAGCTTCGCGCTCCGCAGTCGCAGTGCGTTTGCGATGACCGACACCGAGCTCAGACTCATCGCGGAAGCCGCGATCATCGGGCTAAGGAGCAGACCGAAGGACGGGTACAGGACGCCTGCCGCGATGGGGATCCCGGCGCTGTTGTAAAAGAAGGCGAAGAAGAGGTTCTGCTTGATGTTGCGCATCGTCGCGCGGCTCAGGTGGCGCGCGCGGACGATGCCGCGCAGATCTCCTTTGACGAGGGTCACGCCCGCGCTCTGCATGGCCACGTCGGTTCCGGTGCCCATCGCGATGCCGACCTGCGCCTGCGCCAGTGCCGGCGCGTCGTTGACCCCATCGCCCGCCATCGCCACGACGGCTCCCTTCGCTTGCAGTCGCTTCACGGCGTCGAGCTTCTGGTCCGGGAGCACCTCGGCAACGAGGTCCTCGATCCCGAGCTTGCGCGCGACCGCCTGGGCGGTGGTGCGGCTGTCGCCCGTCAGCATGACGACGCGGATCCCTTCGGCGTGCAGCGCGCGGACCGCCTCCGCCGTGGTCGGCTTGATCGGATCCGCGACTCCAACGAGCCCCACGGCCTCGCCATCGCACGCGACGAACACGACGGTCTGACCGTCGGCGCGCAGCTCCTCGGTCTTCGTGACGAGCGGCGTCACGTCGATCCCCTGGTCTCGCATCATGGCGGCGTTTCCGAGTGCCACGGGGGCGCCGTCCACGCGACCGACGACGCCCTTGCCCGTACGGGACTCGAACTCGGTTGCCTCGGCGAGCTCCAGGCCTCGCTCGACCGCGCCCTGCACGATCGCGGACGCCAACGGATGCTCGCTCCCTCGCTCCAGGCTGGCGGCCAGGTGCAGCAGCCTTCGCTCGTCGAGACCCCGGACCGGAAAGAGCGTCGCGACGCGAGGGTTGCCCTCGGTGAGCGTGCCCGTCTTGTCCACCACCAGGGTGTCGACGTTGCGCATCACTTCGATCGCCTCGGCGTTCTTGAACAGCACGCCGATCGACGCCCCTCTCCCCATCGCCACCATGATCGACATCGGCGTCGCGAGCCCCAGGGCGCAGGGGCATGCAACGATGAGCACGGCGACCGCGTTGATGACGGCGTGCGCCATGCGCGGGCTCGGCCCGACGAGGCCCCAGACCGCGAATGTAACCCCAGCCGAAAAGATGACGGCCGGGACGAAGTAGCCGGCCACGACATCGACGAGCTTCTGAATCGGGGCGCGGCTTCGCTGCGCCTCGGACACCATCGTCACGATCCGCGCGAGCAACGTGTCTGCGCCGACCTTATCGGCACGCATCACGAGCGCGCCGGTCCCGTTCACCGTTGCTCCCACGACACGCGCACCGATAGCCTTTTCGACCGGGATCGGCTCGCCGCTGACCATCGACTCATCGACCGCGCTGGCCCCTTCGACGACGACTCCGTCGACGGGCACCTTCTCTCCGGGCCGAACACGCAGGCGGTCGCCGGGCTGGAGGGCGTCCAGCGGAACGTCTTCCTCGATTCCGTCGTCTCGGATTCGGCGTGCGGTCTTCGGGGCCAGACCGAGGAGCTGCTCGATCGCCGCGCCGGTCCGGCTCCGGGCCCGAAGCTCGAGCACCTGTCCCAGCAGGACCAGGGTGACGATGACCGCGGCGGACTCGAAGTACACCGCGACGTCCCCCGACGCGTTGCGGAACGACGCCGGGAAGACGTTCGGCGCGAGCGTCCCCGCGACGCTATAGAGGTACGCGACGCCCACGCCGAGACCGATGAGTGTGAACATGTTCGGGCTGACGTTGCGAACCGACTGCACGGCGCGCTCGAAGAGCGGCCAGGCCGCCCAGACGCAGACGGGTGTCGCGAGAGCGAGCTCCACGTAGTTGCGCCATGCCGCCGGGAGCAACTCCCCCATCGCGATGAGCAGCACGGCAAGAGAGAGAGCCCCTGCGACCCAGAAGCGGAGACTCATGTCGCGCAGCTCGCGATCGCCCTCTTCTCGGCCGTGCAAACTGACCGTGACCGGTTCGAGCGCCATGCCGCAGATGGGGCAGGCGCCGGGGCCGTCGCGGACGACCTGCGGATGCATGGGGCACGTCCATGTGCCCTGCACCGCCGAGGGCTTGGGGCCCTCCTGGCGTGGCTGCATCGGACCTGAGGCTATCGCGGTGGAAATGCGTTAAGCCTAACACCATGCGCATCGTGTCCCTCCTCGCGAGCGCGACCGAGCTCGTGTGCGCTATCGGGGCGGGGGAGAGCCTCGTCGGCCGCTCGCACGAGTGCGACGAGCCGGAGTGGGTCCGGCGGCTACCCGCGGTCAGCCGGCCGACGTTCGACGTCAGCGGCCCGAGCGCCGAGATCGATCGCCTCGTGCGCGAGCACCTCGCCGCGGGCAGGCCCCTCTACGAGATCGACGAAGAACGTCTCGTCAGCCTCGCCCCCGATGTGCTGCTGACGCAGACTCACTGCGAGGTGTGCGCCGTGACGCCCGCGGACGTCGGCCGCGGAGGGGCCCCGGCGCTGCGCAGGCGCGAGGTCGTCGCGCTGCGAACGGGGACGCTCGAGGGGATCCTCGAGGGGTTCTTGGAGGTTGCCTCGGTGCTCGGCCGCGAGAAGGAAGGAGAGGCGCTGGTGCGCGCATCGAGGGAGCGCGTGGCCGGGGTGCGAGCGCGTACGTCCGGCCTGGAAAGACCGCGCGTCGCGTGCCTCGAATGGATCGACCCCGTCTTCACGATGGGCAACTGGGGGCCCGAGATCGTGGATGCCGCCGGCGGCGAGGCGTTCCCCGCGACGGCCGGCGTGCACTCGACGGCGATGCGCTGGGAGGTCGTGCACGACGCCGATCCCGACGTCATGGTGGTCGCTCCGTGCGGCTTCTCCCTCGCGCGCGCGATGGCCGAGATGCCCGCGCTGCAGGCACGCCCGGGGTGGCGCGACATGCGCGCGGTGCGCGATGGCCGCGTCTTCGTGGCGGACGGGAATCGCTTCTTCAATCGATCGGGGCCCAGCGCGTTCGAGACGGTGGAGCTGCTCGCGGAGATGCTGCACCCGGACGTCTTCGCGCCACGCCACCGTGGTGTCGCCTGGCAACGTCTCTCGAGTTAGACCGTCACGTGGCGTGGGTCTGCCGCGCGTGAGCCGAGGCGTCGAAATCAGACGCGATGCGGAGCGTCGCGATGGTCGTCGCGAGCATGTCGTAGTGACCGACGAGCATGCAGATCTCCACGAGCTGCGCTTCGCGGAAATGCGTGCACATGGTCTGCCAGGTGGGGTCGTCCATGTCGCGCGTCGTGAGGAGCGCGTCGACGGCGCGCAGCAGCGCGCGCTCCCGGGTGCTCCATCCATCGGCCTTGGGACCGACGACGACTCGTCGTAGAGCCTCGTCGTCGAGGCCCGCGCGGCGAGCGAGTCGTGTGTGGTGCTGCAGCTCGTAACGGCAGCCGCGAGCGTGCGCGACGCGCAAGATCACGAGCTCGCTCTCGGCGCGCGTGAGGCTCCCCCCCGGCATCAAGCGAGCTGCGAACAGGAGCCACCCGCGGAAGAGGGCTCGCTGCCGCCCTAGGGTGCTGAAGATGTGCGCATCGGGCACACCGGCGTGCTTCGAGAGCACCCGGCAGAGAAGCCAGTTGATCAGACCGAGCTCGCGCAGCCGTCCAGGCTCGATGCGCGGCGCGGTACCCGCTTCGGTCGCGGAGAGGTGGTCGCCTCGCAGATCTTCGGATGCCATCTTCGTTCTCCTGATTGAATGTATACGTTACGTATACCAATAGTCAAGAGGGTCGGAGAGACTCGCGGACGCGCAGCCTACGAGCTGCAGGTCATCGTGCAGCTCGCTCCGCTCGCGTTGCAGAACGTCGTATTGATCGGCGAGGGGGAGGTCGTCGAGCTCGAGCCGTGCGGGTTGTCGGTGGACACGCTGGTACACCACTGCCAGACGGGGTTCCCGGTGTTCTCGGTGATGTTGCAGTCGTCGATCACGAGCTTCGCCCCGGACCCGTCCGCGGTGAAGAACACGGCGGCCCCATACTCGTTCGACGTGTTGCCCTTGATCTCGGTGCCGCAGATGGTGAGGGCTGCGCCGTCGCCCCCGTCCTTGTAGATGGCCCCGCCGTTACCTCCCGATCCGATCTGATTGTCGTTGCCCATGTTCGAGCACGTGCACATGGTCGCGTCGACGTCGTTCGCGCCCGTCCCGACCGCGGTGTTGCCTTCGAAGAGGCTGTTGATGATGAAGGCCCCCGCCCAGAGCATGCCAACGCCGCCTGCGTTGCTCGCGGTGTTGTTCAGGAAGGAGCTGTGCATGATGTACGAAGGGATCCCGGTTCCGTTGAGGTAGATGGCCCCCCCGCCCGTGTCGGGGCCGGTCAGCGCGGCCTGGTTGTGCTCGAAGACCGAGTCGATGACGCGCAGGCTGCCGTCCTGCATGTTGATGGCGCCACCCTGGCCGTCGTCGTACCCGGTGGAGCACGCCGTGTTCGGGATACTCCCCGATGCCGGGCACGCGGGGATCTTCTCGGTGGGGGTCGTCTTGCCGTTGATGAGACGGATGCGCTGGAGCGTGAGGGTGTCCTTGTTCTTTTGCCAGCTCCCCTGGTGGATCCACGAGAGGATGCGCACCGAGCCCCCGCCGTCGAGCGTCACCTTGTTTCCTCCGTCGATGACGATCGTCAGGCTCGCCGGGGTCGGGGTCGCGTACGCGTTCGACGTGGGGGGCGTGAGCGTTGCGGTGACCGGGATGGTGATAGGGTCGGGGCCGCAGTTGAAGGTGATGATGCCCCCCTTCGTCACGGCGCTGTTCAGCGCGTCGAACGTGCAGGAGGCGCTGGTTCCGATTCCGACGACCGTCGTGGCCGACGACGTGTCGACGAGCTGAGTCTCTGTCGGCAGCGTCAGAGTCTTGCAGGAGCCGTCGGGGTTACCGGCCGCCGGGAACGCGCCGGAGTCGTCGTTCGTCGTCGCCTCCGAGCCGCCGCCGCTGGCATCGCCCGCGCCGGATGAGCCGCCGGGGCCGCTGCTCGTTCCAGCCGCGTCGCCCTCACCGCCGCTCCCGCCTCCACCGTTGCTCCCCCCACCGCTGCTCCCGCCTCCAGCGCCGCCGCCGTCTGCGGACGGGGACGTCCGAGGCGAGCTGCTGCATCCGACGACGATTCCGAGTCCGACCAGACAGTGCAGGGCGAGGCGCATCTCCAACTGATGCTACGCCGCGCCCCGGCACGTTCAACCGTGGTTGGAACACGCACACGGATGGACGATAGGCAGAAGTCCGGTCTTTGTGCGGATTCGGCCCACCGCGGAGATGCGACGACGCGGATCGCCTTCACTGAAGAGCGGGGATGATCGTCGGGTTCTGGATGACGAAGCACGTCGCCGACGACGATGCGTATCGAATTGCGTTGTACCAGAACTGCGGCACTTGAAAGGCGTTCTCGGGCGTGTCGCCGGTGCACGACGACGAGATGCACGCGGACGTTCCGAGCCACTGGCTCGTGTAGGTCACCCATTCGTCCGTGTACGTGAAGACGTGACCCTTTCCGATGTCCTCGTGCGCCGCACAGGCGTTGACGCCAGGGCAGGGGCAATCGACCGTCGGGGAATGACCTGCGTCGCCCGCGATCGAGATCGAGCGGCCGAACTGGAGCCCCACCTGCGTGATGTGCGCGCCGATGGGCGTGCTCATGTCCCACCCCGTCAGGGCACACGCGCCTCCCCAACAACCATTGCAGTCGCTCCCGTTAGTGCCGTCCATCTGGTACGCGAAGTCGGTGAAGGACAGCAGCGCGTTGAGCGGCGTGACTTCCTGCCCGTCTCCGTCGTAGCCGCTCAGCGCGATGAGCCCACCGCCGCCCTCGACCCACGCCGCGAGCGCGGCGACCTCGCCGGAGGAGAACTGCCAGAGGTCCCCGTCGCTGCCGCCGTCAGAAACGTCCCGCAGCCACTGCAGGAGGATGACGTCGTACTGAGAGAGGAAGCCGGGCGTGAGCGTCGGTTTCGTCGTGTACGAGTCGACGGTCGCCGTCGACTGCGTATCGAGCCAGGTCTCGAACGCGGACGTGCTGTCGCCGTACATGCCGCAGGCGCCCCAGATGCCCTCATGGCCTATGGATGCGATGCGGATGCACGTGCAGCCCGCGTCGGTACACACCTGCGCGCGCCCGGCGTCAGATGCTCCGTCGTCCCCTGCCGCTGAATCGCCAGCGTCCACCGACAGGACGAGGCCCGCTCCGGCGTCTCCGGGTCCGGTGGCCATCATGCCGCTTGCGTCCATGCCGCCCGCCCCGCCGCTGCCCGCATCGCCCGCGATGCCGGGCAGGGCCTCGCGGCCGGGGCTCGCACACGCTCCAGCGAGCGCCACGACCGTCACGTTCACGGCGAGGTACGCGATCGAGCGCTGGAGAAGGTTCGGCCTCACGGAGGTCCTCTCGTAAACGTGGCTGAAGCCAAGCAGTGGCCTCGCCAGTCGTCTACGGCTCATCTTTTTGTTCAGCGCAGAAGGCCCATCGCGGCTCGCTGCCTTTCGCGTTCGATGCGCGCTGCAAGGTCTGGCCCCGATATGCCCGCCGGGGCCCAGGCGACGACGACCGGCTCGGCATCTGCTCGCTCGATGACGAGCACGCCGCGGGTCGCGTCCCAGCGCGCCCGCGTCAGATCGGTCCAGGGAACCACGGTCGCCGCCCCCTGCGCGTCGTTGATGCACAGCCCGTCGGTCCGGATCACGAGGGACACGTCCTGGCGAAGGAGGCGCTGCATCGCGACCGAGGTGAACGTTGCACTGCTCGCGACGAGGACGAGCCCCACCACCATCGCGTACTCGCGGACGCGTTCCGGCTGGCGGGTCACGAAGGACACGGCAACGACGAACCCTCCGAGACCCATCGTGGCCGCGCCCGTGACCAGGAGTCCGACCATGCGCCTCGAGACGTCCGCTCGATACCAGTCGACGATGCGGGCCTCGACCATCGCTTCGACCGCTAGCACGTCCCTTTCACGGGCCGCCGGCTCGCCGGCGGGGCCTTCGCTCTCAGGAGCGGACGATGAGGCTCACAGCTGGCAGCTCAGAACGTTGAAGTAGAGCGCGTAGGATCCATCCGAGAGAATCTCCATCCACGCGATGTCGAACTTGAGGACGAGGGCGCCGACCGCTTGCTGCAGATCGAAGGTGGCCTGCTGGACCGTATGGCCCGCCAGGACGTTTTTGCCCGTGCCCGCCGTCTCGATCAGCCACTGCCCGTCCGAAGTCGCGACGTAGAAGTTGAGGCCCGTGTAGGCAACGCCGCCGCCCGTTCCGCCGGTTCCGATCACTCCGAAGTCACCGTTGCTGAGCCAGCGCGCCCCGATGCCGCCGCGGCCCCCGAACGGGGTCGTGTCGAAGAGCCCGCCGTCGGACGGGACGTTGAACGCCAGCGACGGCAGGTCGTCGATCATGAAGGTGTTGATCTGCGCCTCCGCGACGTTGCCGATCCTCATGGACGCCTGCTGGGCCCCGCTCAGCGCGACGAACGCGAGCGAGTACGTCCCGTTCGACGCCGCGGCCGCGGCCGTGGCGGCGTTCTCTCCCGCCGCGACGATGCTGCGCGAGCTGAGCATCGTCGAACCGGCCGTCGCGAAGGTGTACTGCGAGAGCGCGCCTGGGGCCCCGGTGGTCCCGGGCGGCCCCATGAACGCGTAGGCATTTGCGCCGTCGATGACCGGCGGGTAGTTCATCGCCAGCTGCCCCGTCCCCCTCCAGGCGACGATCCATTGCGGCTGATTGGGGGCCAACCACGACGCCAGCGCATAGTTGCCATTGGGGTCGGGGTACGACGCGACCGTGAAAAACTCAGTGCTCGAGACGGGGGCGAACCACGTCTGGACGTTGTTTCCCGTCCCGCCCGGCGCCGCCCCGACGGACGCCAGCGGAGCCGAGACCGAGGAGCTGCTGGTACCCGGATCGGTGTCGGCGATCGCGTAGTAGTTGAACGTGTCGTTCATGTAGTTCTGGGCGAGCATCGCGATGCCGCTCGCGGTGCTCTGCACCGCCTGGGGGGAAACCCCGACGCTGAACGAGCTGGGCGTGCTCGAGCCAGACTCCGGGATCGTGAAGATGGTGGCGCCCGCCGCCGGTGTGCTCGTGGCCACGACGAGCCTCGCGGCGTTCATGCCCGCGATGTGGTGCAGGTAGAACCCGTTGATCGGACCGCCGCCGCCGCCGGCATCCCCGGCGAGCTGCAGGACGAGCGTCGGCTGGGCGTTCTGCCATTCCGTGCAAGATAGGATCTGGAGCGGCGCGGACGCCTCGGCATCCTGGGAGCCGTCGGGCACGGTGGCTGCCCCCTCGGGGGACCCCTGGATTCCCCCGTCGCCCCCGGGCATCATCGAATCGCCGCCCGTGTTCGCGTCCGGCGCGATCCCACCGCCGTCGGCGCCCTCCGAGGTGGATGAACCGCCGCCGAAGTCGCCGAGCAGCGAGGTGCAGCCGAGCGGGGATGCGACGACCGTGAGCACGGGCAAGGCGAAGACAAGGCGCATGGAACTAGCGTCGCCCGCTTCTGGCCACCAGCGCAAGGGCCTTCCAGTCATCCCCAGGATACCCACTCGCATCGCTCGCATTGGCACGAGGATGAGCGCGTGCGCCACGAGGCCCCCCGGAGCCGATCACGGCATGAGATAGCCGCTCATGGCGTCCCAGAAGTCGCAGTTGGCCTCGGCGAGATGGGCTCCCGCGACCGGCGGATCGTCGAGGCTCAGGTACCCCTCGGTCGCCATGACGTACGCGGGCCACATGACGGCGCCGCCGCCGTTCGGATCGCCCATCGCCGCCATCCGCGCCCAGTAGCCCTTCACGTCGGCCGAGAAGGCCGGCGTCGGAACCGTCCCGCCGAGTAGCGACAGGCCGGTGACGTCGAACACGGAGAGCAGGTCGTCCGAGTGGTACGCGCGCCCGTAGTCGTACGAGTAAAGGTAGAAGGCCGGCGTCCCGTGCGCCGTCGTCAGCCGCGCGAAGTCACGAGTGGGGCAGCGGAAGGCGTAGTCGGTGACGATGTCGATGAGCACCTGCTGCGCGGTCGCGTCGGTCGCGGGGTACTGGGCCTCGATCGCGGCGGCGTCGTTCGGGAAGACGGTCTGTAGTCCCTGGTCGAGCTGGGCGACGTTGCTGACCACGACGCTCGTGGGCCCCGCGACGCCGAGGGTCTTCGCGAGCATGCCGAGGTAGACGAACAGGCCGAACTCGTTTTTGGTCGTGCCGGCGACGATCTCGGCGCCCGTGTCGTAGTTGCCGCTCTGGAGGAGGTTCAGCGGGGCGTCCGGGAGCACCCCTCCGGGGCCCTCGACGATAGGGCTGAACGGCGCACCGAGGACGCCTCCGGTGAGGCTCGCGAACGAGCCCGGCGCCGGCGGCGTGCTGGGCGCCCACGCCATGATGGTCGATGCGCTCGCCGACCGCAGGCAAGCGAGCGTGTCCGACCCGCCGTCCGCGGCGTCCGGACACACGGATGCCGCGAGCTCGGCGCTCAGCGCGTAGCGATCCGCCTGCGTCCCGACGAACGACCCCGGACCGATGCAGACGAGGCTCTGCATGATGTACCGCCGCGCGATGCCGCGGCTGGCCGGGGACACCAGGTGGATGCTCGTGCTGATCGAGCCCGCCGACTCGCCAAAGACGGTGATGTTGCCGGGGTCGCCGTGGAAGAGCGAGATGTTGTCCTTCACCCAGCGGAGCGCGAGCTGCTGGTCCCGGATCCCGTCCGACCCTGACGGCGTCCCGGGACGCGTGGCGTCGAGCTCGGGGAGCGCGAGGTATCCGAGCGCGCCGAGGCGGTAGTTGAGCGTGACGACCACCACCGGTCCGGTCTCGGACAACCCCTGGGCATCGTACGGACTGCCCGAGCCGATCGAGAAGCCGCCGCCGTGGATGAACACCATGACGGGAAGCGGCTGCGCCGGAGCGGTCCGGGGAGTGAAGACATTGAGGAAGAGGCAATCCTCTCCGGTCGTGCCGGTCCCCCCGAGCGCCATTCCAAGGCCGGGGATGGAAGCTCCCTGGAGGCACATGTTCCCCGGTTTCGTCGCGTCGAGGACCCCCTTCCAGGACGCGGCGGGCTGCGGCGGCGCGAACCGCAAGGCGCCGACGGGTGCGGCGCCGTAACGGATCCCGTAGTACTCGCACGTCTTGCCGGCGAGCTCGCCCGCCATCTCCCCCTGCGCAGCGGTCGCGTGGCACGTCGTGCTCGAGGATCCGGGCGGGCCCGCGTCCGCATTCGCGGAGCCGCCAGCGCTGCCGCACGCTGCAGGGAGAGCGGCCACCAGCGCGGCCGCGAGGGGCACACGCCACACGCGCACACGGGCGAGGTCGGGTCGATCCACGTTGGCTCCTCGTCGGGCTAAGCGTAGTGGATCGCGCCTCGCCCGCGCCGCGCTGGCGCAAAATGCCCATTCTTTGACGCCGACGTAAGGGCGCTGCCTTGGCCAGGTCCCGGTAAACGCGGGGCAACTCTTGCCCGCGGCCGGCCGACATGGTGTGTACGAGTTCTCCCCGTCGCCCATGCCCGCGCGCAAGAAGCCCTCCGCCTCACCCCCGAACGTAGCCGAGACCGTGCGCGCGTTCACGGTTGTCCTCGAGGACATCCGGACAAAGATAGACGTCCTGGGCGAGGGCCAGCAGACCATCCGCGAGGAGATGCGGACCAACATGGACGTCTTGCGCGACGACCTACGCGAGGAAATGCGGGCCAATATGGACGTCCTGCGTGGGGACCTACGCGAGGAAATGCGGACCAGCATGGACGTCTTGCGTGGGGACCAACAGACCCTACGCGAGGAAATGCGGACCAACATGGCCGTCCTGCGCGAGGACCAGCAGACCCTACGCGAGGAAATGCGGACCAACATGGCTGTCCTGCGCGAGGACCAGCAGACCCTACGCGAGGAAATGCGGGCGGGCTTCGAGACGGTGAACGGCGACATCGTGCTGCTGAAGGACGCGGTCGCCGAGAACACCCGGCAGATCCGGGATCTCCGCGTCGCCGTGGAGAAGAAAGTCGACCGGGACGAGCTCGAGGCGGTCGTCGAACGGGTGGTCGCGCGCGCATCGCCGCCCCCAGGCGATCCACCCAGGCAGTAGCTCGCGGACCGACGGGGTCGGACAACGTGCGGCGAGCGCTATGGGCAGGCGGCCGCGTCGAGGTTGCACGTACCGGCGTCGCAGTGGACCCCGCCGGCGCACGACGTGAGGCCCGTGCAGCCTACGGCGCACGCGGGCCCGCTGCACGACACGGGGCCGCTGCACGCGCTGATGCCCGTGCAGCATGCAGTGGTGTTGCCTGCCTGGCTCGTGATCGCACCGGTGCACGAGCCGACGTTGCCGCAGGTTACCTGGCAGGTGCCGGCGCTTCCGCACGCGATCGCGCCGCAGGACTCGGATCCGGAGCAGTCGACCGAGCAGGTGCCTCCACCGCACGCGATGGGGCCCTGACACGCCTGAGCGCCCGCACACGAGATCGCGCACGAGCCGGCGTCGCGGCAATCCACGCCGCCCGTGCAGCCGTCGATGCCGCACGTGACCTGGCACGGGACCCCCGCGGGGCAAACGACGGCCGTCCCGCAGCCGCCCGCCTGCGTACAGTCGAAGGAACAGACCCCGCCGTCAGTGCAGGTCGCGCCATGGGGACACGCTTGCGCGCAGGCTCCGGCGGCGTCCACACTTCCGGCCTCGGCGCCGCCCGACTCGGCGGCACCGCCGTCGGTCACGGGCGCCGCGTCCATGGCCGGGGTGGAATCTTCGGTCGGCGCGTCGGTGGCCTCGGCGGCGTCCGATGGGCTCACCGTCCCGTCGAGGCTCGCGTCGGCGACCTGGGCGCCGCCATCAGTGCCCTTGTGCGACGACGTCGAGGATCCGCCTCCGCAGCCGGCGAGGACCGCGATCGCCACGAGCCAGACGCGAGAGGTTCCCATGATCTGACCTCATGTTCGCGCGCCCTCTCGGCCCATCGGACCCAGAAATCGATATCGCGCCTACGATTTGTCCTACATGGGCGTGCACGACGTGAGTACCGCTCGAAACGCGTCCGTGTCACGCTGAGCCCAGGATGCGCGGGCACATTGCCGGCTCGATCGTCGCGGCCATCATCGCTGCAGGATGCGGATCCTCCTCGAGCGGGCCGGCAGTACACGGCCCAATGGAGACCACGCAAACCGGTTCCGGCGAGGGTGGTTCCGCGGGCCCCAATGGGGAGGACGGCGGACCGCCTACAGAAGGAGCGTCCGATGCGGCCTCCCCGAGCGGATCGGACGCAGCGGACGGGCGCGCACCCGACGAGGGCGCAGCGGCCACCGACGGCCCCGTCGGCGACGGCGCACCGCAGGGCTCGAGCGCCTGGACGCTGGGCTATTACGCCGTGTGGGACGAGCCCGCGAACGGCGGATTCTATCCTCTCTCGGCCATCGACTGGGGCGCGCTCACCCACGTAGCGACCGCGTTCTACCTGCCCGATGGATCCGGCGGCTGGGCTTCGGGCTCGTTCGACGACGCCACGGCATCGCAGATCATCACGGCCGCGCACGCGCACGGCAAGAAGGCGATCGCATCGATCGGCGGATCGGGATCGGGGCCGAGCTTCGAGGGCTCGTCGGCGCAGGCGAACCGGAGCAAGTTCGTCACGAGCCTCGAGGCCCTGGTGACGATGGGCTACGACGGGCTCGACATCGACTGGGAGGGCGGCAACCTGACCACGGCGCAGGATCAATCGCTCGAGCAGTCGCTCGTCATGGCGATCCGGTCAGCCAGCCCCGGGATCATCCTCTCGATGACCGCGGGTTACGAGAACGAGAACAACCTGGACGACCTCTCCTTCTACGGGACCCTCGCGCCCAGCCTCGATCGGGTGAACCTCATGACCTACGGCATGTCGGGCGCGTGGGAGGGGTGGCAGAGCTGGCACTCGTCGCCGCTTCACTGGAACCACGTCAGCTCGACGCCCACCGGGATCGACTCCTCGGTGGCGCACTACCTGGCCGCGGGCGTGCCGGCGGCGAAGCTGGGGATCGGCGCCGGCTTCTACGGGGAGTGCTACACGTCGCCCGTGACCGCGCCCGTCCAGATGCTCGGCGGCTCCACCGTGAGCGCGAGCGACGGGACGATGTCCTATCGCAACATCATGTCGTCGTATTACTCGCCGGCGGCTGCCAAGTACGATTCGACCGCAGACGTCCCGTACCTCACGCTCACCGGGTCCAACTCCCAGGGATGCACGTACGTGACGTACGAGAACGCGACGTCCCTGACGGCGAAGGGCACCTGGGCCAAGCAGCAAGGGCTCGGGGGCGTCATCGTGTGGACGATCAGCGAGGGGTACGACTCTGCGGGAAGCGGCGTCGCCGCGCAGAATCCGCTCCTCGAGGCCCTGCACACGGCCCTGGAGTGACGGTCGATGGCTACGGGCACGTCGTGAACGTGTGCGAGCAGGCGCCGACGTCAACCGACTGCGCCGGGAGGAAGCTCCGCGTCTGCCCGTAGCCGATGGCCGGGCTGCCGGCCGCGAGGGCGAAGTTCGCCCCGGTCGGCGCAGTCGTCTCGGTGCCGGCGGCCGTCTTCCCCACGTCGACCCATCCGGGGCTCGTCGCGCACTTGTTGCTCGCGCACGAGTACGAGTCCCCGTTGCTCATCTGGGCCTCGCCCTGGCAGCTCGTCCCGCCGAGGATGTCGCTGATGTTGTTCGCGAACGTGTCCGGGGCGGCGCTCGTCGAGGGCGGGCTGCCGATGAACGCGTTGTTCCACATGGCATATGGCGCGGTCGTGTACGCGCATGTCGAGTGCGTCGCGGGGATCGCGACGGCGATGTTGTTGATGTACGTGTCGCCGTAGCTGCCGGTCGAGTCGATGCACGCCCGCGCCGAGCCGTTGTTGTACGGGTCCAGGTAGACGTTGAAGCAGGAGTTGTTGGCGACGGTGACGTACTCCGAGTTGAAGACGTGCACGCCGCCCCCTCCCGCGTTGTAGACGACGTTGAATGCGACCAGGGTCTGGTCGGGATAGGCCACGCCCGTGCTGCCGTTGTTGTTCAACGTGTCCATGATGATGTCGTTGCCGTCGGTGTCCGAAGGGGCGCCCGCGGTACCGCACTGGGTGAGGGCGTTGTCGTAGACCACGTTCCACTCGACGGCGTTGTGGAACAGGGACGACCCCGTCACGAACGAGCCGATGAGCGGACTCGGGCTCGTCCGGTCGTCGGCGGTCGGCTGGTACCCGGCGAACGCCTTCAGCACGACGTACGAGATGCCCGACCCCTGCGCGTCGCACGTCACGCGGGCGTTGTCGTAGACCGTATTGTGCAGGGTGTAGAAGAACTCGCCGTCGTTCATCTGCACGCCGGTCTGGCCGTAGCCGTGGATGATGTTGTTGATCACCCAGACGTGGTGGCTCGAGTTGGGTGCGGTGGTTCCGCTCTCGTTGGCGTCCCACACCTTCACGCCCTGCCCGTACGTCTGCTGGCTCGAGGCGGCGAGCTCGAATCCGTCGAAGACGACGTAGTTAGGCATGGGGAAGGTGGAAGTCTCGATGGCGAAGGCTGCCCCGGGATCGGTGATGACGCAGGCGTCGAGCGACGAGCAGCGGTACACGACGTAGCCCGTCGCCGAGGCGAGGTTGCCGCCGTGCGCGATGGTGACTCCGCTCGAGTAGGTGCCGGGCTCGACGTTGATGCAGTCCCCGGCGACGGGGCCCGAGTCGTCCGCGTGCTGGAGCGTCAGCCAGGGGCTGGCCTGGCTCCCGGCCGCGGAGTCGCTCCCGGTGGTCGACACGTAGAAGTTTCGCACGCACGTATAGAAGGGGGAGGCGAAGAGGTCGGCGCTCGGGCCCGGCTTCTGGGACGAAGCGCCCGATGATGACGCGTCACCGCCCTCCCCCGAGCCGGTGTCCGCGGTCGCGTCGGTGGACGACGCATCCCCGGAGCCGGCGCCGGAGCTGCCGTCCACGCCGCTCGCCGACCCGTTGGACGAGCCGCTGGACGAACCACTAGACGAACCACTAGACGAACCGCTCGACGAGCCGCCGGACGAGCCGTTGCCGTTGCCGGTGTCCAGCCCCCCTTCGAGAGCAGTCTCGTTCGTGTTGCTGCGCGAGGAACCGCACGCGGCGAGGAGAGCGAGCGACGCGAGCATCGAGAGGCGCACCGTGTTCATGCCGGACGCTCAACACGTTACACCTGCGCGTCGCGGGGCGCATCGCCGGAGGGATCGGGTACGCTTCGGTACGGTAGGAACGAGCCATGGACGACACGTCGCCGAGAGACCGCATCCGCGCGGAGATGAACGACAGCTTCGACGAGGAGCTGGAGATGGCCTTCGAGGACGAGGACTTCAGCGCGATGTCGGGACAGGTGCCCGAGCAGACGCCGGCCCGCGTGAACTATTTCCGTGAGCTTTTCCGGCTCCAGGGCGAGCTCGTCAAGCTGCAGGACTGGGTCGTCCACGAGAAGCTGAAGCTCGTCGTCCTCTTCGAGGGGCGGGACGCAGCGGGCAAGGGCGGCGTCATCAAGCGAATCACGCAGCGCCTGAACCCGCGCGTGTGCCGCGTCGCAGCGTTGCCCGCCCCGAGCGAGCGCGAGCGGACGCAGTGGTATTTCCAGCGTTACGTCTCTCACTTGCCCGCGGGCGGCGAGATCGTTCTCTTCGACCGTAGCTGGTACAACCGCGCCGGGGTCGAGCGGGTGATGGACTTCAGCACGGAGGCGGAGGTCGAGGAGTTCTTCCGCACGGTCCCGTCGTTCGAGCGGATGCTCGTCGGCGCGGGCATCGTGCTCGTCAAATACTGGTTTTCAATCACGGACGACGAGCAACACCTGCGCTTTCGGATGCGTATCCGTGACCCGCTCAAGCAGTGGAAGCTGAGCCCGATGGACCTCGAGTCGCGGCGCCGCTGGGAGCGCTACACCAAGGCGAAGGAGGCCATGCTCGAGAGGACGCATATCCCCGAGGCGCCGTGGTGGATCGTCGCCGCCGACGACAAGAAGCGCGCGCGATTGAACTGCATCCATCACCTGCTCTCGCGCATCGAGTACAAGGAAGTCGCGCACGCGGACGTGACGCTGCCCGCCCGGGTGCACAACCCGGACTACCTGCGCGCGCCCATCCCGAGCGAGATGTACGTGCCGGACGTGTACGGGGCCGATCTCACTGCGTCGTGAAGGTGACGTTCACGTCGAACGAAGAGGACGTCGTGCTGCCGGTGAACGACTTCACCTGCGCGGTCCCCGCGACGTGCACTCGGTATCTCGTCTGCGCCACCAGGGGCGCGTTGCCGTAGAGCACCAGCGCATTCTGCAGGTACCCGGACGAATTCTGCGGCAAGAGGTCTTGATGCGCGAGCTGCGCGCCTCCGTCGACCCCGAACTCGTCGGTCGTGAGCGTGATGCTCGTCGCCTGCATGAACACGTGGATGGGGACCGCGCTGGGCCAGCCGTTCGGCGGAACCGGCGGCGTCGGCCCCTCGAGCGACCCGTTGTACGACGCAACCACCCCCGTCTGTCCGTCGTACGGATACGACACCACGAGGTCGAGAGGCGCCGACGCGCCCACGCCGAAGTCCATCGTGTCGCAGCCGGTGGCGTTGCCGTAGCCCAGGTCGCGAGTCCAGGGGTCGAGCAGCGGCGTTCGATGGTAGACGGAGTCGATCCACTGGCCGATTGCGCTCGTGGGATTATCGTCGAACGCCATCACCTCGAAGGCGGGCTGGCCCGTGTACCCCGCGTCCGTCTCCCGCGTCCCGAAGTCGGCGGCCACGAAGTCGGCGCATCCCGAGACCTCCGTGTGCGGATCGGACACGCAGCTCGTCATCGACGCATTGGCCGCGTAGTACGCGCAGTGCTTGGTCGAAGACGTGTTGAGCGCCGGCACCATCGTCGCGCAGGGCGAGCCCATCGCGGAGCGCGCCTGGTTGACGATCTGCAGCGCCGTCGTCTGCTGCGTGGTTATCCCCGAGGGCGCGGGGCACACGCCTCCCGCGTCGCCCACCCCCACGATGCCGGTGTCCTCGCTGGTGCTCGTGTCCGTCTGGTGCGAATCCGGCGTCGCGTCGACGTGCCCCGCGCTGGAGTCGACGCTGCCGCTGCTCGCCCCGCTCCCACCACCGCTTCCGCTTCCGCTCCCGCCCGATCCGCTCGACGTCGCGGACCCCGACGACGAGCCGCTCGAGGCGTCGTCTGTGCCCTCCGAGATGGCCCCGTCGCCCTCGTCGGCGAAGCTGCCGTGGCTCGAGCTGCTACAGCCCGCGGCTAGGCCCAAGCCGAGAGCAAGGCGCGCCCCGGGTGTGCCCTGCATCCGCAATCCGCGCGCTCGCACCTAAAACCCGCTCATCATCGACGCGCCCGGCGGGGTCTTGCTCTGGCACGCCCAGTCCGGACCTTGGCAGAGTTTGGCGCCAGTCCCACCCCAGAAGTAACTCATCCCGCCGGTGTCCCCGTAGACCCACAACCGGAGCCAGGCCATGGCGGGCGCGTACTCGGGGTCGGTGGGACTGACCACGATGATGTGACCGAGATCGCTGGGATCACCGGCGTCCTGCAGCGTGGCGTAGAACGTCTGGACGGGGGACGCGGTGTACACCGGCGTGACGAACGTGGCGGGTACCACGAAGGTGTCCGTCGTGCTCGTGAAGAGGAGCAGCGGAGCCTTGAGGCCCGTGGGAGTCCCCATCGCCGGGTGAAAAGCAACGCTCGTGACGATGTTCG
>Ga0209415_10002548_pt1 | contig 34160 bp, 26 predicted proteins | sample PeaSoiSIISIP2007_FD_187696 | JGI IMG/M metagenome (GOLD analysis project Ga0209415, IMG submission 187696) | Peat soil microbial communities from Weissenstadt, Germany - SII-SIP-2007 (SPAdes) (version 2) | ecosystem: Environmental > Terrestrial > Soil > Wetlands > Peat | place: Germany... | reverse complement strand
GCCCGTCGTCGATCGCTTCTTCAGCTCGCGCTCAGCCATCACCGTTCCTTATGTGCCCAATCGCCTGAGTAGCTCCGCCGGAGTGTCGCATCCTTCAAAGAGCGTATCCACATGGCGAGCCGTCCCCTTCAGCGGCTCCATCATCGGCACCCGCCGGAGCGGGTCCTCTCCGACGTCGAACACCACCGAGTCCCAGTTGGCTGCCACGATCGCCGAGGCGAAGCGTTCGAGGCACCGGCCACGGAAGTAGGCACGCGTCGTCTCGGGCGGCTGGGTGGTGGCTCGGTCAACCTCCACGTCGTTGGTCAGCCGCTCCATCGCGAGCCGGGCGAAGAGTGACTTGGCAGGACGCAGGTCGTGGTACTGGAGGTCGAGAGCAGCGAGTCTCGAGTCACCCCAATCGAGGCCATGCCGCTCCCGATACGCCTCGACCAGCCGGAGCTTGGCCACCCAGTCGAGCTGACTCGCCAACGATTGTGGATCGCTTTCGAGGCCGTGAAGCACTGCCTCCCAGCGGTCGAGCACGCGGCGGCCCACTTCCTCGTCGCCGAGCGCTTCCACGCCACGCTCGGCCGAATACTTGCGCGCGAGGTCGTACAGCTCCCACTGGAGCTCAAGCGCTGTGAGCGAGTCGCCAGAGGCGAGCTCCACCGTGGTGCGCATCGTGGTGTCGCGCGACACCGATCGGATCGCCGAGACTGGTCGCGCCAACGTCAGGTCGCGACCAGCGTGGAAGTCGTCCTCGATCATCGCCAGCACGAGAGCCGTGACTCCAACCTTGAGGAAGGTCGCGACCTCCGCCAGGTTCGCGTCGCCGACGATCACGTGCAGGCGGCGGTACTTCTGCGGGTCGGCATGCGGCTCGTCGCGGGTGTTGATGATGGGACGCTTGAGCGTGGTTTCGAGGCCGACTTCCTCTTCGAAGAAGTCGGCGCGCTGGCTCAGCTGGAACGCCGGTGTGTCTCCGCCGTACGCAACCTCTTCGCCGATCTTTCCCGCGCCCGCGTAGATCTGACGGGACACGAGATGCGGCGTCAACCTATGGACGATCCTCGAGAACGGGACGGCGCGGTCGACGAGGTAGTTCTCGTGGCAGCCATATGAGTTGCCCTTCCCATCGGAGTTGTTCTTGTAGATCACGATCTCCTCGCCCGGAGGCAAGAGACGAATCGCAGCCTCCATGGAGCGGGTGAGGATCAGCTCCCCGGCGCGGTCGTGGACGACGACCTCGAGCGCGTTCGAGCATTCAGGCGTCGAGTACTCGGGATGGGCGTGGTCGACGTAGTAGCGGGCACCGTTGGTGAGCACGGCATTGACGAGGTGAGTCTCGACCTCGGGAGGCATCGAGCCTTCGCGAGCAAAGCCGCGGGCGTCGCGACCCGGCGACTCGTCTTCGAAGTCCCATCCGACCTTCCGGTCGAGCTGGCCGACGTAGGCATTGATCAGGAGCGAGGACGCCGTCGTCGGGCTCATGTCGCTCGTCGTGACCACGTGCACGCCGTACTCGGTCTCGATCCCGCAGACCTTCGTGATCGCCACGCTCGGACGCTACCCCACCCGCTGAGGCCTACCGTTGCATAGGACCCAATCCGCAGGTCCCGCAGGTCGCCCGCGAGGCTTAGAGGTACTGGCCGGTCCCGACCCGTTCGATCGCACGTCCGCCGCGCTCCTCCCCGCCTTGGCCCATGAGCGTGCGGATGTAGATGATCCGCTCGCCCTTCTTGCCGGAGATCTTCGCCCAGTCGTCGGGATTCGTCGTGTTCGGCAGGTCCTCGTTCTCCTTGTACTCCTGCTTGATCGACTCGACCATGTCGGCAAGTCGGATTCCGCGACCTTCCCCCGAGATGGCGCGCTTGATCGCGATCTTCTTCGCCCGGCGCACGATGTTCTCGATCATCGCCCCAGAGGAGAAGTCCTTGAAGTACAGCGTCTCCTTGTCACCGTTCTGATAAGTAACCTCAAGAAACCGGTTCTCGTCGTCCGCTCGGTACATCTCGGCCACGGTCTGCTCGATCATGAGGGCGACAGCCTTGTCCGGATCGCCGCCGCCGAGGGTGGCCACATCGGCCGCGTCGAGTGGCAGGTCACCTGTGAGGTACCTGGCGAAGACCTGCTGCGCCGCGCTCTCGTCCGGCCGCTCGATCTTGATCTTCACGTCAAGCCGCCCAGGGCGCAGGATCGCCGGGTCGATCAGATCCTCACGGTTCGATGCCCCGATCACAATCACGTTGCGAAGTGCCTCGACCCCGTCGATCTCGGCAAGAAGCTGTGGGACGACCGTGGACTCCATGTCCGAGGAGATGCCGCTGCCCCGCGTGCGGAACAATGAGTCCATCTCGTCGAAGAAGACGATGACCGGCACTCCTTCCTCGGCCTTCTCCCTTGCACGCTGGAAGACGAGGCGAATCTGGCGTTCGGTCTCGCCCACGTACTTGTTCAACAGCTCAGGGCCCTTGATGTTCAAGAAATAGCTCGTGACCCGAGCGTTGCCTGTGCGCTCGCCCACCTTCTTTGCCAGTGAGTTCGCCACCGCTTTGGCGATCAGGGTCTTCCCACAGCCCGGCGGGCCGTAGAGGAGGATCCCCTTGGGCGCCGGGAGGCGGTACTCCGCGAAGAGCTCCCGATGCAGATAGGGCAGCTCCACGGCGTCGGTGATCGCCTCGATCTGGCTGTCGAGCCCACCGATGTCCGCGTACGTCACGTCGGGCACCTCTTCGAGCACAACCTCTTCGAGCTCAGGCCGAGGCAGCTTCTCGTAGAGCAGGAGCGTGCGTGGGTCCATGAGGAGCGAGTCGCCAGCGCGCAGCTTGACGCCCGCGAGGTATTCGGAGATCTCCGCAACTTGCTCCTGGTCGGCCCGGCCGACGACAAGTGCTCGGAGGCCGTCCTCCAGCACTTCGAGCACCGAAACCACCTCGCCGCCCAACTCGGGGTCGCGGGCCAGCACGACGTTGAGGGACTCGTTCAGGACCACTTCCTGCCCCTTGCGGAGCTCGTCGGCCTCGAGCCCGGGATGGATCGCGACGCGCATCTTGCGGCCGCTCGCGAACACATCGACGGTCCCGTCGTCGTTCCCGCTCAGGTAGGTGCCGTACGCGGACGGCGGCTGCGTGAGCTTGTCCACCTCCTCTCGCAAAGCCGCGATGTGCTCTTTGGCTTGCTGGAGTGTGAAGGTCAGTTTCTCGTTCTGGGAAACGGCATGTGCGAGCTGGCCCTTCGTCTCGAGCAGCCTCTCCTCGAGCGTGCGAACCCGCGAAGGCGCCTCTTGCAGCCTTCGCCGGAGCTCCGTGATCTCGTCCTCGGCCTGCTCCGCGCGCCGGTGCAACTCGTCTCGATCCTCATCATCTGCCGGGAAGCCGGTGTGCTCATCGCTCTCCATCGGCGTGACCACCTCCTCGCATGGCGCAACTTCGCCCCCGCCGGGACCCTACACCGGCCTTGCACGCGTTTGACACCACTCGCGGACATCGTTACCTTGCGCCACGTCCCTGAGCGCAGACCTTAAGCTCTAGGCCGCTGGCATCAGAGGGACCGTGACCTGGTCGGGCCGAGCAAGGGCCGAAGGCGCCGAGGGAGATGAATCGCTGATGAAGGTGTGGATCGACCAGGACCTCTGCACGGGAGATGGCCTTTGCGAAGAGATCTGCCCAGCCGTGTTCACCCTTCTCGACGATGGCTTGGCCTATGTGAAGCAAGGTGACTCAGTGCTCAACGAGCCTGGTGGCTCGTCTCAGATGGCGATGGTCGCATCTGACCTCGAAGATGCCGTCACCGAAGCGGCTGAGGAGTGCCCGGGAGAGTGCATCTTCATCGTCACTGAGTGACGCAGCCAGTCCAGTCACTGAGTGACGCAGCCAGTCCAGTCACCGAGTGACGCAGCCAGTCACCCTCACGGAGTGACGCGTCAGGTTGTCGCAAGCAGGCGTGCCGAGGTCAGAAAGCCGGTGTGGGCGACCATGCGGTGATCCGGGCGGACCGACCGGCCCTCGATGTGCCAGGTGCGGCGGAGGATCTCGAACGTCTCGGCCATGGCGAAGCCACTGTGCTCCAACCGGGCACGCAGCTCAGCGGTCTGATTGATCGTTGGCAGGTAGGCAAGCAGGATCCCGCCCGGCGTGAGCGCCTGCTCGGCATGTCCCACAACCTGCCACGGCTCGGGGAGGTCGAGCACGACCCGATCGAGGCCCTTTTCGGTGATCCCGAGATAGACATCGCGCTCGGACACCGAATAGGGCTGGTCCGGGCCGAGAAAGGCCTCGACGTTGGCCCGTGCCCGCTCGGAGAAGTCGGCGCGCAGCTCATAGCCGGTGATCACCGCGCCCGCCCGCAGCATGGTCATCGACAACGCGCCCGACCCGACACCAGCCTCGAGCACACGAGCGCCGGGAAAGATGTCCGCGGCAATCAGGATGGCCCCGAGGTCCTTCGGGTAGATCACCTGGGCTCCGCGTGGCATCCCCACCACGACCTCGGCAAGGGTCGGGCGGAGCACCAGATACCGGGCGGCGCTGGTCACGCGTCCGTCTCGCTGACGAGCCTCGACGTGTTCGCCTTCGGTCCTGCCGATCACCTCGTCGTGTTCGATCACGCCCGCGTGGGTCTGGAACGACCGGCCCGGATGAAGCGTGACCAGATAGCGACGATCCTTCCGGTCAACGAGGAGCACCCGCTCGCCGGCGGCGAGCCTCCGGTCTCGTGCCGGCTGTATCTCCGGGCTCACACAGGCTCCCTGGCATCCCCTTCCGAGGTGGCCTTTGCCGCTCCGCGGGCGTAGCGGCGACTCGCCTCGTGCTTGGCTTGGTCCTTTGCCGCTGCGCGGGCGTAGCGGCGACTCGCCTCGCGCTTGGCTTGGTCCTTCGCCTCGCGCGCGTCGCGCTCGGCGGCGTCTCGGGCGGCCTTGCGCTTCGCGCGCCTCCCGCGAGGCGGAGCAGCGACGTGACTCACGAGGATGGTCTCTCCCAAACGGAGTCGCTCGACGCTGACCTGACGTGGCGGCCGCCGGGACAAGAAACGGAACAACCAGGCGATCGCACCGATCGAAAGCCAGATGTTGCTTCCTCCGATGAGGCCCGATCGGACCCCGCGCCGGACCAGCTGGCGCGCCCAGCGATCGAGGTAACTAGCCACTGTTCCCCCGGTCTCGGCCCTGCACTGTCAGACGCGACGGATCTCGAGTACCGAAGCCTGGCGGCGGCCGCGCCTGCGGCCGAGCAAGTAGACGGCCGCCACGGCGACTGCGCCTGCGGCCACGAGGGCACCGATCACCGGGGGGGCAGCATCGGTCGCCAAGGACTGGGCGGAGCCTCCCAGCTCACGTAACTTCTGCTCCACGTCCGACAACGACACTCGCCCGGACTCCCCGGACTCCCCGGATTCGTCCGGCGCGAGCAGCAGCTGTCGGATCAGCCGGATCGACATCAACCCACCTCCGATCGACTCATCGTTCTAACTTTGCTTCGCGGCAGGCTTGCCTCGAGTGCGCAAGAGCGCGAACCCGAAGCCTCCCACGACGACCAGGCCGAGGATCGCCGCGATCGGATACGGCACCCAGGACCACGACCCCTCGAAGGCCGTCCCCGTCTCGGTCTGCAACACGCGGAGAACACCGAGCAGCAGCAGAACGGTGCCGATGCCGAGGAGGATCGCCGCCGCCAAGCCGAAGAGCAGGGTGCGGCCGACGGTCTTGAGGGGCGTGACCGTCTCCTGGATCACGTACCGACGAAGGAGGTCGATGAGCTCGGAAGACTCCTCGCGCGGATCGGCCCGCTTGCCGTCACCCTTACCCGACATGAAGCCGCAGGTTATCGGCCGAGCGGACTCGCCGCTACAACCCGAGAAGATGGAACCCCGGCGCCGGTCAGATTCTGGGGGTGATCACGTAGGTGGAGCTCGCCTTCGCGACGAGTCGATCCTCCTCGTCGGAGATCTCCGCTTCGCAGAACACGACCCGGTCACCGCCGGAGATCACGCACGCCCGGCAGGTGAGGATCGTGCCAACCCGCGCCGGGCGAAGGAAGCTCGCCTTCAATTCCACGTTGGCCGAGGACACCTTGCGACCCGGCTCCTGCGCGGCGTAGGTGACTGCGGCCGCGCCCATCGCGGAGTCGGCGATGGCCGCCAGGAAGCCACCTTGGAGGATCCCGGCCGGGTTCGTGAATCGCTCGTCGGCGACCGCCTGCCAGGTCGATCGTCCGGGCTCGCTCTTGTCCAGGCAGACAAGGCCCAACGTCAGATCGCAGTTGGGCGGGACCTGGAGGCCCGGCCGCGCCCCGGTCACGGCTCCAACGCGGCACGGAAGAACTGGCGCAGGTGCTGGAGCCTCCGGTCGAGCTCGCTCTGTCCGAGCGGGTCGGCCTCGAGCAGCACCTCCAGCAACGGTACGTCGCTGAAGTAAGTCAGCAAGGCGCCGTACCCGGTGAGCACGAGCTGCTCGGCGTCGTGGGACCGGAACCGTCCCGCTTTCATCTCGCGCCGGAAGAACGCGACCGCACGCTCCAGCATCGGACGGAGCGCGACCCCGAGCTCCCCGGCCATTCGCCCACCGCCCTCGAGCGCTTCCCGACGCACCAGCCGAACGAATTCCGGGCTCTCCACAAAGAAACGAAAACTCGACGTGAGCACCCGGTCCACCTGCTCCCACCCGTCGCGCGGCCGGTCGGTCGCCTCGGCCACACGGGCGAGCCAGTCCGCGAACGAAGCCTCGATCACCTCGCGGTACAAGGCCTCCTTCGACGGGAAATGGTGCAGCAGACTCGGTCGCCTGATCCCCACGAGCTCGGCGATGTCATTGAGCGACGTACCTTCGAACCCGTGCTCGGCGAAGCACCACAAAGCGGCGTCGAGGATCGCCTGGCGCGTCGGGACCCCCGGTCCGCGGACAAGATGCGCCGGCAGGACGGCCCGTGGCTCCGCCAGGTCGGCAGGGAGCGCGCCGGACACCGGAGAGCTGGGCATCCCTAGAGCCTACCTACCAGACGGTAGGCCCCGACTGATACCCTTCAAATCGTGCCAGGCATCCTTCTCGCAGTACTCGTCGGAGTGGCTGTCAGCCAGGTAGCGCTCTTCTGCACGACCATCTACCTGCACCGGGCGCTCTCACATCGCGCGATCACCCTGCGACCTTGGGTCCGGTCGGTGTTCCGCGTGCTGATCTGGCTCATGACGGGCATCCGTCCTCGCCAGTGGGTAGCCGTTCACCGAAAGCATCACGCGTTCACCGACGTCGAGGGTGACCCACACTCGCCCGTGCTGCTCGGTTTCTGGCGTGTGCAGCTCGCCAACGCCGTGCTCTACCGCAGGGTGGCGCGCGATGGCAAGACGACCGAGCGCTACGCGAAGGACCTGCCGCCCGACCGCTGGGACAAGATGCTCTTCGACCACGCCTTCCTCGGGCTCGGCATCGGCATCGCCATGCTGTGTCTCGTGCTCGGATGGCGGCTCGGTCTTGTCGCGGCCGGCGTCCATGCGGTGACGTACCTCGCGCTCAACGCGGCGATCAACGCCGTCGGGCACAGTTTCGGGACCAAGAGCTACCCGAACACGGCCTTCAACAACCAGTGGCTGGCGTTTCTGACCGGAGGTGAGGGCCTCCACAACAACCATCACGCCGCGCCCACCTCGGCCAAGCTGGCACTCGGCCGTCACGAGCTCGACCCCGCCTGGTGGGTGATCCGGCTCATGGTGCGTGCGAGGATGGCGACGGTGCGACTCGCCGAGACTCGTTTCGTTTCGAGGTCACCGGCTTCCAGCAGCCGCTGACCCGTCGATCGACTCGCCGCGCGTAGGCTGCGGTCATGGCCGATACCGAGCTGGAACAGCTGTGTGTAGACGTCGTCCGCGGCCTTGCGATGGACGCTCCCCAGCGTGCAGGTAACGGCCACCCGGGTACCGCGATGGCGCTGGCACCACTGGCTCACGTCTTGTTCTCGCGGGTGCTGCGCCACGACCCCGGCCAGCCTGGCTGGCCCGACCGAGACCGCTTCATCCTCTCGAACGGGCACGCCTCGATCCTGTTGTACTCGATGCTGTTCCTCAACGGCTACGGGCTCGACCTGCGCGACATCGAGCAGTTCCGCCAATGGGGATCCCGCACGCCAGGCCACCCTGAGGTTCACGCCCTTCCCGGCGTCGAGGTCACGACGGGACCGCTAGGCCAGGGATTCGCCAACGGGGTCGGCATGGCGATCGCCGAGCGTTTCCTGCGCGCGCACTTCGGCCCGGAGGTGATCGATCACCACATCTTCGCGATCTGCGGCGACGGCGACCTCATGGAGGGTGTGAGCCACGAGGCCGCTTCGCTCGCGGGCAACCTCCGTCTCGGCCGTCTCGTGTACGTGTTCGACGACAACCACATCACCATCGACGGCCCGACTGACCTTGCCTGCGCCGACGACGTCGTGCGCCGCTTCGAGGGCTACGGGTGGCACGTGGAGCGTCTCGGCGAGGTGGCCAACGATCTCGACGCGCTCGAAGCGGGCCTGCGCCGTGGCATGGCCGAGGCGGACCGCCCTTCACTGCTTGTGCTCCGCAGCCACATCGGCTGGCCTTCACCCCACCGCACCGACACCAAGGAGGCGCACGGCGAGCCCCTCGGCGCGGAAGAGGTGCGCCTCACCAAGGCGTTGCTTGGCCTGCCAGTGGACGAGGACTTTTACGTCCCCGACGAGGTCCCTGCCTTCTACCGGGATTGCGCCCGCCGCGGCAAGAAAGAGCGCGAGGCCTGGGAGCGTCGTCAGGCCGTGTCGGTCGAGGACCGAGACCGCTTCGAGGCGTGCCTCGCCGGGCGGGGACTCCCGGGCTGGGCCGACGACCTCCCCACCTTCGAGGCCGGCACCAAGCTGGCCACTCGCAAGGCAATGAACAAGTGCCTGACCGCGTCCGCCGCGCACATCCCGGGACTCATTGCAGGCGCTGGGGACCTCACGGGCAATACCGGCGTCGATCTCGGGGCCGAGGGTGCCGTCCAGTCCCACGCCGATCCCGGAGGGACCCAGCTTCACTACGGGATTCGTGAGCACGCCATGGCCGCCGCGATGAACGGGATGGCGCTGCACGGTGGTGTGCTGCCTGTCGGCGGCACGTTCTTCATCTTCAGCGACTACGCCCGCCCGTCGGTACGCCTCGCAGCGCTGTCGGAGGCTCACGTCATCTACTTCTTCACCCACGACTCGGTCGGCCTCGGCGAGGACGGCCCGACGCACCAGCCGATCGAACAGCTTGCGTCGTTGCGCGCGGTCCCCGGACTCCGCTTGATCCGGCCCGCGGACGCGAACGAGGCTTCTGCCGCGTGGAAGATCGCCGTGGACTTTGATGGCCCGACGGCATTGGTGCTCAGCCGCCAGGACCTACCCGTGCTCGCGGAGACCGTCGTGTTGGCGGCCGAAGGAGTCGGGCGCGGCGCCTACGTCCTCGTGCCCGGAGGCGACGGCGCGGCGCCCGACGTCGTGCTCATCGGAACCGGGAGCGAAGTCCAGCACTGCCTCGGAGCGGCCCGGCTCCTCGAGTTCGAGGGCATCGTTGCCCGAGTCGTCTCGTTCCCAAGCTGGGACCTGTTCGCGGCCCAGGACGCCAGCTATCACGGCGAAGTCCTGCCTCCCGGGGTCCCCCGGCTTGCCGTTGAGGCGGCGGCCTCCTTCGGTTGGGAGCGCTACGCCGACGCGACGGTGAGTATCGACCACTTCGGTGCATCCGCGCCGGGGGCGGTGAACATGGAGAAGTTCGGCTTCACCGCTGATCACGTTGCCGAGCGAGCTCGCGAGCTCCTCCGGACTCGGGCGCAGAACAGGAGAGCGATATGACGAGACTGCAGGACCTCCACCGCGTCGGCGGCCAGAGCCCTTGGCTCGACAACTTGAAGCGCGCGTACCTGAGCTCGGGCAAGCTTGCCGAGCTCGTCTCGCTCGGCGTGCGGGGCCTCACGTCCAACCCCACGATCATGGCGAAGGCGATCGCGGGGAGCGACGATTACGACGCGGCCTTCTCGACCGCGCTCGCAAGCGGCCAGAACGTCGAGGAGGCGTACTGGGACCTCGTGATCGCGGACGTTTCCGGCGCTCTTGGCGTGCTGCGGCAGGTGTACGACGAGAGCGACGGCGGTGACGGGTTTGTCTCGATCGAGGTCTCGCCGCGCCTCGCCCACGACACCGACGGCACGATCGGCTCGGCGAAGGAGCTGCACGAACGCATCGACCAGCCGAATCTCCTGGTCAAGATCCCTGCCACTCGAGAAGGTCTCCCGGCGATCGAGGCCATGATCGCCCAGGGCCGCAGCATCAACGTGACCTTGATCTTCTCCCTCGAGCGCTACCGCCAGGTCATCGAGGCCTATCTCTCCGGCCTCGAGACGCTCGTCAGCGGCGGAGGCGACGCCTCCAAGGTCGCCTCTGTGGCGTCGTTCTTCGTGAGCCGCGTCGACACCGAGACCGACCGCCGGCTCGAGCAGATCGCGAAAGACGACCCCGACTCCCCCACCGCCGCCCGGGCGCTGGCGATGCGCGGAACGGCGGCTGTCGCCCAGGCTCGGCTCGCGTATCGGGTCTACCTCGAGTCCTTCGCAGGGTCACGGTGGCAGGCGCTGGAACAAGCCGGCGCTCGGCGGCAGCGCCCGCTCTGGGCCTCCACCTCCACGAAGAACCCTGCCTATCCCGATCTCGCCTACGTTGACACCCTCGTCGCGCAGAACACCGTGAACACGATGCCGGAGGAGACCATCGAGCTCTACCTCGACCACGGCAAGCTGGAACCGATCACCGAGGCCGACCTCGCCGCGGCAGAGGCCACCTTCGAACGCCTCGGAGCGTGCGGCATCGACCTCGCGGACGTCGCCACGGTGCTCGAGACCGAGGGTGTCGCCGCCTTCGCAGCCTCCTTCGAGGACCTCCTCGGCAAGTTGCAGGAGAAAGCGGACGCGCTCGGGGCGGCAAGTTGACGTCCGAGCTGCTTCGTCGCCTGGAGGCGCGCGACCACACACTCTGGCCAGATGGCAATGTCGCCCCCAAGCGCCTCGGCTGGCTCGACATGCCGCGCCGCATGCTCGATGAGGCACGAACGCTCAGGAGCTTCGCCGCCAGCATCGACCAGGACACGATCGTGCTCCTGGGCATGGGCGGCTCCTCCCTCGGCCCGGCGGTCCTCGCCGCGGTCAGGGACCGGCTCGGTGGGCTGCCGGGGCGCCGCGTGATCGTCTGCGACACCACGGACCCCTCGACAGTCGCAGGCTTGCCCCTCGAGGACGCGTTCATCATCGTCTCCTCGAAATCGGGCACGACGCTCGAGCCGAACGTGCTCTTCTCCTACGCCCGGAGCCGAGTCGCCAACCCTGCGCGCTACGCAGTGGTCACCGATCCGGGCACGCCGCTTTCGACCCAAGCCGGCGAGCTCGGTATTCGGCACGTGTTCGAGAACCAGCCCGACATCGGCGGCCGCTATTCGGTGCTCTCGTATTTCGGCCTCGTCCCGGCCGCACTCATGGGCTACGACGTGGCCGAGCTGTGCGAAAGGGCCCTCGATGCCGACCGTGAGGAGGCCGTCGCTCTCGGGGACGCCATGGGCCAGGCCGCGCTGGAAGGGCGTGACAAGACCACCATCGTCGTGGACGAGCCGATCCGGTCATTCGGCCTCTGGGTCGAGCAGCTCATCGCCGAATCGACCGGCAAGCAGGGCCGCGGCTGCGTGCCGGTTCCGACGACCGAGAACGAGCACGGCGACGACCGGCATCTCGTCCGCGTCGCGATCGACGCCCCGGGGGGCCTGGGGGCGGAATTCTTCCGTTTCGAGCTTGCGGTCGCGATCGCCGGGCACGCCCTTCAGATCGACCCCTTCGATGAGCCCAATGTCGCCGAGTCGAAGGCGAACACCCTCCGGGTGCTCGGGGCGCTGCCTCTGCCGTCACTGGAAGCCTCCTCCCCTGAGGACGCCATGGCCCTCATCGCCGCACAGGTCCGCCCGCACGATTACGTGTCCTTGCAGGCCTATCTGCCCTTCGGTCAGGACGACGAGCTGGAGGCGCTCCGCCGGCTGGTCCGGGACGCGAACGACGGCATGGCCGTCACTGCCGGCTACGGGCCGAGATTCCTCCACTCGACCGGCCAGCTCCACAAGGGCGGACCGAACAGCATCGTGGCCGTCCAGCTGGTCCGGTCGACGCCCTCGGCGGAGCTGGCGATCCCCGGTGAGCTCTTCGACTTCCCGACGCTGATCGCTGCGCAGTCGATCGGCGATCACGAGAGCCTCGAGGCCCACGGCAGGCGGGTCATCCGCGTCGAGCTCAACGAGCTGAGCGAGATTCGATAAGCAAAGAGCTGGAGTCGACAAGCTGGAGTCAACAGGCTTGGCGTACCTGCGGCGAGGAGGGATCCAAAACGATGAAGATCGGCATGGTCGGCCTGGGGAAGATGGGCGCCAACATGACCCGGCGACTGATCGAGAAAGGTCACGAGGTGGTCGGTTTCGACCTCGGGGACGAGGCACGGGCCGCGGTGGCGGCCTTCGGCGCGGACACGGCCTCCAGCCTGGACGAGCTCGCGGCGAAGCTCCCTGCACCCCGTGTCGCCTGGGTGATGGTGCCGTCCGGCGCACCGACCGAAGAGACCGTAGAGTCCTTGGGCCAGCGTTTCGAGGCCGGTGACCTCGTCATCGACGGGGGCAACTCGAACTACAAGGACGCTGTCCCCTATGCCAACCGCCTGGCCGAGCACGGTGTCCACTTCGTGGACGCCGGCACGTCGGGCGGTGTCTGGGGCCTCGAGAACGGCTACTGCCTCATGGTGGGCGGCAGTCCCGAGGCGGTCGCGATTGCAGAACCGATCTTCCTGGCGCTGGCCCCCGAAGGCGGCTACGCGCACGTCGGCCCGGTCGGTGCTGGCCACTTCGTGAAGATGGTGCACAACGGGATCGAGTACGGGCTCATGGAGGCGTACGCCGAAGGCTTCGAGATCATGTCCGAAGCCGACGAGTTCAACCTCGACCTGCATCAGATCGCTGCGATCTGGCGATACGGCTCGGTGGTCAGGTCATGGCTGCTCGAGCTGACGGAGCTGGCGCTACGGCCCGGGGCCGGTTTCGAGGACATCGAGCCGTACGTCGTCGACTCCGGCGAGGGACGCTGGACCCTCGAGGCCGCACTCGAGCGCAACGTCCCGGCGCCGGTCATCGCCGCCTCGCTCTTCCGGCGCTACGAGAGCAGGGAGAAGGACTCCTACGGACTGCGGCTGTTGGCCGCGCTGCGCAACCAGTTCGGGGGCCACGCTGTGCTCCGGGGAGACCAGAAGGCATCCTCGTGAGCTCGGGAGGCGCTCAGGCGAAGACTCCGCCGCTCGTGCTCGTGATGTTCGGTGCGTCCGGCGATCTGACCGCGCGCAAGCTCCTGCCGGCGCTCGCGTCGCTGGCGGGAGAGGGGTCGCTGCCAGAAGGCTTCGGGCTGGTCGGCGTCGCCAGGACCGCATGGTCCGACGACGACTTCCGCGATCGGTGCCTCGCTGCGACACCCGAGGCGAAGCCGGTCTGGGGTCAGCTCGTGAAAGGGTTCCGCTACGTGAGCGGCGACTATGACAGCGACGCTACTTTCGCCAAGATCTCCGAGATCATCGGCGAACTGGACGGCCCGAGCGGAGCGAACGGAGCCCCGAGCACAAGCGGGAACCGCCTGTTCTACCTCGCCACGATCCCGTCGCTCTTCGGAGAGGTCGCCCAAGGCCTCGCCCGCCACGGGCTGAACCTGCCCGGGCCGGGAGGCAGTTTCTCGCGGCTCGTCATCGAGAAGCCCTTCGGCAGGGACCTCGAGACCGCAGTGGCTCTCGACGAGACGCTGCACGAGTGCTTCGACGAGCGCCAGATCTACCGGATCGACCACTACATGGGCAAGGAGACGGTGCAGAACGTGCTGGCTCTGCGTTTTGCCAATTCGATCTTCGAGCCGGTTTGGAATCGGCGCTACGTCGGCCACGTGCACGTGACGGTCGCCGAGTCCCTGGGCATCGAGCACCGCGGCGCGTTCTACGAGAGTGCCGGAGCGCTGCGCGACATCGTGCAGAACCACGTCATGCAGGTCCTCGCGCTCACGCTGATGGAGCCCTCGGCGACCATGGACCCGACCGCGATCCGGGACGAGAAGGTCAAACTGCTGCGGTCGATCATGATCCCGCGCGTCGATGAGGTGGAGAGCAGGGTCGTGCGCGCCCAGTACCTCGCAGGCACGATCGACGACAAGCCCGTCCCCGGCTACCGTGAGGAGGACGGCGTCAACCCGGAGTCCGTGACCGAGACATTCGTCGCGATGCGCCTTGTGGTCGACAACTGGCGCTGGGCCGGCGTTCCCATCTTCGTCCGCACCGGCAAGCGCCTGGCCAAGCGGTCGACCGAGGTCGCGATGGTCTTTCAGCGGCCCCCTCACCTTCCCTTCGCCGGCCAGCTCGTTCGGGGGCTCCAGCCCGACGCGCTCATCTTGCGGATCCAGCCCGACGAGGGCATCACGCTTCGTTTCGGGGCGAAGGTCCCGGGACAGGACTTCCGCGTCCGCACCGTGGCGATGGAGTTCTCGTACAAGGAGGCATTCGGATCGGATCCGCCGGAGGCCTACGAACGCCTCCTTCTCGACGCGATGATCGGCGACCCGACCCTGTTCATCCGCACCGACGAGGTGGAGCAGGCGTGGCGGCTCCTCGCGCCGGTCCAGGAGGCGTTCGCAGAGGGCTATCCCCACCTTTCGCTCTACGAGGCGGGCACGTGGGGGCCGCTCGAAGCTGCGCGCCTCCTCGAGCCGGACGGGTACGAGTGGGTGAATCCCTGAGCGTCCCGAACGGCGAGCTGCGCGTCGTCGACAACGTGCCCTCTGCCTTCGCCGACATCGTCGCAGAGGAAGTCCACACCGCGCTCGCCGATCCCGACCGGGGTCGAGACCGGAGCGGCAAGTTTCGCCTCGTGCTGTCGGGAGGAGCGACCGCCCGATCCTGCTACCAGCAGCTGGCGGCACGACCCGGGCTCGACTGGGCCTTCATCGAGTGCCTCGTCGGTGACGAGCGCTGCGTCTCCCCTGACCATCCCGACGCCAATCAGAAGATGATCCTCGAGGTGCTCGTTGAGCGCGTCGTGCCGCACCCAAAGTTCGTGCCGATGGATTGCGACGCGCCGCAGGCCTATGAACTGGTCCTCAGATCCACTCCACACCTCGATCTCGTCCATCTCGGGCTCGGCCCCGATGGCCACACCGCCTCGCTGTTCCCAGGCTCGAGCGCCCTCGAAGCCCCGCCCGACCGCCTGGTGGAGCACAACGTGGACCCGTCCGGCCGGAATCCGCACGACCGCCTTACCTTGACCCTTGCCGGGATCTCCCGCGCTCGCCTCGTCATTTTCACGGTTGCGGGTCGCGAGAAACATGAGGCCATGCAGCGCGTTCTCAACCGTGTCGACCTCCCAGCGACGCGCGTCAGCGCCGATCGCGTGATCTGGCTCTGTGACCCGGGAGCGATCGACGGCGAGACGCTTGCCGTAGGGTAAGCGCATGATCGACCACGCCGGGGGCGCGAGCGGCCCAGCCTGCAGTGTCGGGGACGAGGACGAAACGAGGGAGGGAACGAGGGAGGGAATGAGGAACGGCTCTGTCGTGACGGACGTCGAGCTGTTGGCGGCGCCTCTCGACGACCTGCTCTCCGAGGCGCGCCGCGTGCGCGACCGCCGGTACCGGACGCGCATCACCTTCTCCCCGAAGGTGTTCATCCCGCTCACGATGCTCTGTCAAGACCGTTGCGGCTACTGCACGTTCGCCAAGCCCCCTGCTCGCCTCGCCTCGCCTTACCTGAGCCCCGAGCACGTGCTCGCCATCGCCCGGGCCGGCGCCGAATCAGGCTGCCACGAGGCGCTGTTCACCCTCGGAGAGCGCCCCGAGCTCCGCTACCCGATCGCGGCAGCTTGGCTCGAGGAACATGGCTTCGCCTCGACGGTCGACTATCTCGCCGAGTGCTGCCGCCTCGTCGGAGCCGAGACGGGTCTCCTCGCGCATTCCAACGCGGGGGCGCTGTCCGGCAGCGAGCTCGCCCTGCTCCGCAAGGTGACCGTCAGCCAGGGCATGATGCTCGAGTCCCTCGCCGAGACCTTGGCCTGTCACCGCAACTCGCCGGACAAGACCCCGGCTCGCCGACTTGCCACCCTGGAGGCGGCCGGGCGCCTTCAAATCGCGTTCACGACCGGCATCCTGGTCGGCATCGGCGAGACGCGTCCCGACCGCCTCGCAGCGCTTCGGGAGATCGCAGCCAGCCACGCCCGTCACGGTCACGTCCAGGAAGTGATCGTCCAGAACTTCCTCCCCAAACCCGGGACGTCGATGCATGCCTGGCCGTCCTGCGAGCCTGAAGAGCACCTCTGGTCGATCGCCGCTGCCCGGCTGGTGCTTCCCCCCGACATCCACGTCCAGGCGCCCCCGAACCTCACCGAGGACTTCTCGACTCTGCTGGACGCGGGCATCGACGACTGGGGTGGGGTGTCACCGGTGACCGCGGACCACGTCAACCCCGAGCGCGCCTGGCCGGCTCTCGACCGCTTACGCCAGGTGACCGAGCGACACGGACACGTGCTCGCCCCTCGTCTCGCTGTCCATCCCGAGTGGGCGAACGAGAGATTCGTGGCAGGAGAACTGCGTTTTGCCGTGTTGGACCATTCCGACGCCGAAGGACTCGCACGGGATTCGGCCTGGTGCTCGGGCGGCGAGACGCCACCGCCCCGGTTGGTGGCCCACGGCAGGCCTGTCGGCTCAGGACGCTCCCACGCTGGCGAGAAGGCCGGGGCGGGCGGCGCCGGGGAAGCCGGGGCGGGACGCGCCGTGGAGGCCGGAGGCGCCGGGGCGGGCGGCGCCGTGAAGGCCCGAGGCGCCGTGGGCGAGGTTCTGGCGGGGGCGCTCGCAGGCCAGGAGCTCGGTGAGGAGGAGATCGTCACCCTGTTCGCAGCACGCGGGCGCGAGGTGCTCGCCGTCGCCGAGGTCGCGGACGAGCTCCGGCGCGAGGCGGTCGGCGATGCGGTCACGTTCGTGGCCAACCGGAACATCAACTACACGAACGTCTGCACGTTCAAGTGCAGGTTCTGCGCGTTCTCCAAGGGCCCGCTGTCGTTGAACCTGCGTGGTAGCCCTTACTTGCTCGAGATCGCCGAGATCACGCGCCGCGTCATTGAGGCGGAGCAGGACGGGGCCACCGAGGTCTGCCTGCAGGGTGGGATCCACCCCAGTTTCGACGGCGACTACTACCTGGAGGTGCTGCGGGCGGTTCGAGCTGGTTCCGAGCGCATCCACATTCACGCTTTCACCGCGCTCGAGGTCCACGAAGGTGCGCGCCGCCTCGGCGAGCCGTTGGACGCCTACCTCGTCCGGCTCCGCGACGCAGGTCTCCACACCCTTCCCGGCACCGCGGCAGAGATCCTCGACGACGACGTCCGGGCGATCCTTTGCCCGGACAAGGTGAGCACCGAGCAGTGGCTGGAGGTGCACCGAGCCGCACACGCTGTCGGCCTGCGATCGAACGTCACGATCATGTTCGGGGCGATCGAGCAGCCGGTTCACTGGGCTCGCCACATTGTCCGCACCCGGGCCCTGCAGAAGGAAACCGGTGGGTTCACCGAGTTCGTGCCGCTCCCCTTCGTACACATGGCCTCCCCGATCTACCTGCAGCGCAGGTCCCGGCGGGGCCCGACGTTCCGAGAGGCTCTGTTGATGCACGCGGTGGGACGCATCGCGTACCACGGCTGGATCGACAACATCCAGGCGAGCTGGGTGAAGATGGGCGTCGAAGGTGCCAAGCAACTACTCGTTGCCGGCTGCAACGACCTTGGCGGAACCCTCATGGACGAGAACATCTCACGGGCCGCGGGCGCGAGTCACGGGCAACGGATGGAAGAGGCCGACTTCCGCGAACTTGCGGAGTCCGTGGGACGCCACCTCGAGCAACGCACAACCCTTTACGGGCGGATCGTGCCCGCCACAACCTGAGCCGTGGACCCGACCACACCAGTCCATCCGGACGAGCAGATCGTGAGCCTGGTCACCGAGTTGCTCGAGCTCTCTGGCGCTCGAGGAAACCGCGACCTCCTACGGGACATCCTCGTGACCGGCCTCGCCCTCGGCGGCATCGACGCCAGCCGCCTTGACCTCAAGATCGCGGCTTCAGCGCTCGCCGAGATGGGGCGCGCATTCGAGCTCTTCGCGCCCTATCGGGGCATCCCCAAGCTGACGATGTTCGGCTCGGCGCGCACGGCCGTGTCCGACCCGCTCTATGCCCAAGCCGTCGATCTCGCCGCTCGGATGGCCCATGAGAAGTGGCTCGTGGTCACGGGAGCCGGGCCGGGCATCATGGCAGCGGGCACAGAAGGCGCCGGATCCGACATGTCGCTCGGCGTCGAGATCCGCCTGCCGTTCGAGACCACTTCGCATCCGGAGCTGGCAGCCGAGGGTCGGCTCGTCGAGATGAAGTACTTCTTCACGCGCAAGCTCATGCTGATGAAGGAATCAGCTGCCTTTGCGGTCCTGCCGGGAGGTTTTGGGACGCTGGACGAATCCTTCGAGCTGCTCACCTTGCTGCAGACGGGCAAAGCTGAACCTGCACCGATTGTGCTGCTCGACCTTCCCGGCGACCCGTACTGGGAAGGACTCGAGAGGTTCATTGGCGAGGTGGTGCGCCGGGGCCTCGTGGACCGCGAGGACGTGTCCCTTTACCGCATCACCGACGACATCGCCGTAGCGGTCGAGGAGATCCTGGGCTTCTACCGCAACTATCACTCACGGCGTTTCGTCGGCCCGACGATGGTCATCCGCTGCCAGTTCGCCCCCACCGACGAGGAGCTGGCGGTCCTGAACGAGGAGTTCGCCGACATCTGCACATCCAAGGGGATCTGGCGGACCGGCCCGTTACCGCCCGAACGATCCGATCGCGACCACCTCGAGCTCAAGCGCCTCGCGCTCGAGTTCAACCGACGTTCCCATGGCCGGCTCCGCATGCTGATCGACACCATGAACCGCTGGCCCGAGCGGAGCTGAGCGGCCGCTGCCCGAGCGGAGCTGAGCGGCCGCTGCCGAAGCGCCGCTGCGCGGTCAGAAGTCCGTTTCCTCGGTGTCCCCAGCCTCGCCGAGGGCACCGGCGGCTCGTTCAGCCTGAGCTACGAGCGACGAAGCACGCTCGACGGCGTTGCGGGCACGGGAGAGCAACTTCTCGCGTTGCAGGTCCGGGTCGCTCCTGGCGGCCTTGGCAGACCGGCCGCCTCGCCTTAGCTGGGCTCGCAGGGAGTCGTAGGCCGCATCGCCCAGCCGCTCGGCGAGATTGTCGAGCTCGGCCCGGATGGCCTCCAGGGTCTCGTCGTCCACGGCGCTCCGCGCTCGCACTCTTCGGCTCTGGCCCGCCCTGTCAGAACGCCGGGCGCTCGATCGTGAGGATCTCCAGCTCGCCCTTCGACTGGCCGAGGCGCAGCACCTTCTTGTCGAACTTGCCCACACTCGTCTTCGGGATCTCGCTCACGAACGACCAGCGCTCGGGGACCCACCAGCGCGGCACCTTGTCGCAGAGCCAAGCTGCGAGCTCCTCTGCGCTCGGGTGCTCGCCGGCGGCCAGAACGACGCACGCGAGCGGGCGCTCATCCCATCGCGTATCGGGCACGGCCACAACTGCCGCCTCGAAAACAGCCGGGTGGGACATGAGGGCATTCTCGAGCTCGACTGACGAGATCCACTCGCCGCCGGTCTTGATGACATCCTTGGTCCGATCCGTGATTTGCAAGAAGCCCTCAGCATCGACGGTGCCGACGTCACCGGTCCGTAGCCAACCGTCCCTGAACCGGTCCGGGGTCGGATCCTCGTAGTACTCGCCGGTGACCCAGGGACCTCGGACCTCGAACTCCCCCACCGATGCGCCGTCGCGGGGTGCGACGTTGCCTTCCCCGTCGACGACGCGGATCTCGACGCCGAACACGATCCGACCCGTCTTCGAGCGGTAGTCCATCAGCCTTTCGGCCGGCGCGGTGCGTGGAGGGAGTGCGACCGCTCCAAGCGGGCTGGTCTCGGTCATGCCCCAGGCCTGGATGATCGGAACGCCGAAGCGCTCCTGGAACCGCGTCATCAGCGAGCGCGGCACGGCCGAGCCGCCGCAGACGATCGAACGAAACGACGACAGGTCCGAACCATTCTCCTCCGCATACCGAAGCACTTCGTTCCAGATCGTCGGCACCGCCCCGGCGAACGTCGGTCGCTCTGCCTCGATCATCCTGACCAGCGGCTCAGCCTGCAGAAACTGTCTCGGCATGATCAGGTCCGCCCCGCTCAGCCAGGCTGCGTAGGGGATGCCCCAAGCATTCGCGTGGAACTGTGGGACGACCACAAGGATCCGGTCTCGGTTGGAGATCCCGAGGTTGGCGGCCGACGTGGCGGCGAGCGAGTGGAGATACGTGGACCGATGGCTGTACGCGACGCCCTTGGGGTTGCCGGTCGTCCCGCTCGTGTAGCACATGGCGGCGGCGTCCGTCTCGTTCACATCGGGCCAGTCGAACCCGGGAGGCTCCGCCCCAATGAGGTCCTCGTAGTTCAAGGTTTCGCCGAGAACCGAGACGTCCTGATCGCCGACCACGATGACGTGCTCGACGCTCCCCCGCTCGCCGAGCACCCGAGCGAGAGCCGGAGCGAGCATCGCGTCCGCGATGATCACCTTGTCCTCCGCGTGGTCGATCACGTACCGGAGCTGCTCGGGGAAGAGTCGCACGTTCAAGGTGTGAAGGACAGCTCCCATGCTCGGCACTGCGAGGTAGGCCTCGAGGTGCTCCTGATGGTTGAAACAGAAGGTCGCGACCCGATCCCCCTGGCGGACGCCGAGGTGGCTCAGCGCCGCTGCGAGCCGCTCGGTTCGTTCGGAGACCTCCGAGTACCTGGTGCGCCTGAATCCATCACCCTCGAACGTCACAACTTCGCTCAGCCCGTGGACCTGCTTGCCATGGCGGAAGATGTCCCGCACGAGAAGAGGCGTCTCCTGCATGGTGCTGCGCATCGGCTTTGCTCCCTCTTGTTTGCGCGTGTGTCACGACCTCGCTCATCCCGCCGCGGCCAATGCGGCGGCCTTCGGGTGAGCCGTCACATGTTGCCTCATGTTACGGTCGCCCCGCGTCGGTGCAGAAACACCTAGGGTGGCCTGGTGCCGGGTAACGTTGGCCGCGTCAGGGGAATGCTCGAGGAGGTTGCGGGTGGGGCACCGGGAAGGGTGGTCCTCGCCTCCCTCTGAGGCCGTGCGAGGCGAGGACCCAATGATCCGCCTACTCGACTCCGTCGCTGCCGCGCTCGCGGCGGGCAGCGGGAAAGAGACGAAGACCGATCCCATCGGCGAACTGGGGGGCTTTGCCACCCGCACCATCTCCTCGGCATTTGGTGGGACGACGGTGCTCTGGCTCCTTGACGAAGCCGGTGACCTGCTCGATGCCGTCGCGAGTGCCGCTGAAGATCCCGCCACGAGCGGCGTGCTCACTCGGGCGCTCGGAAGGGCCAGGCCGTCGGCCGTGCTGGGCCTGCTCGGACGGGTTCTCTCGACCGGCGCCCCGGTCGAAGCGCCACAAGCCGCCTGGCGACAACTCGGCGAGTGGGGCGACCTCGATGCCGTGGACCTGCTCGAGGCTACCGGGCCAATGGCCTTCTGCCTCGTCCCGGTCCGTGCACGGGCTCACGCGATCGGCGCGCTCCTGCTCGGCCGCACCGCCTCACACGGCATGCCGTCTCCTTCGGAAAGGACCCTCCTTCAAGACGTTGCCGACCAGGTCGGACTGGCCGTGGCGAACGAACGGCTCTCGCGCTCGACCGCCACGCATCTCTCCGCTCGCCGCGCAGCCGAAGAGGCGCTCGCGGCCTCGGAGGCACGGGTCCGAGGAATCGCGCGCTCCGGACCGGTGCTCTTGTTCGCCTACGACCGGGATGGAACCTTCACGCTGCTCGACGGTGGTCTGCTGGCCGAGTTCGGCCAGTTGCCCGGCGTGTTCGTCGGGCGCAACTTCTTCAGCGTGTACAAGGACTACCCGGAATTCCTCGAGCTCGGTCGTCGTGTCCTCGAGGGCGAGCAGCTCAAATGCGTGCCCGTGCCCCTTCAGGGCCACCACCTGGAAGCCTGGGGCGTCCCTTTGCGCACGGCGAGAGGCGAGCCGGACGGGGCTGCAGGGATCATCGTGGACGTTTCGGCTCGCGTCGCGGCCGAGCAGTTGGTGCTCGACTCGGCTCGGCGCGAGTCGGCCCTGGTCGAGCACGCGTCGGACGTCATCATCGTGATGGCACGAGATGGCGCGGTGCTCTACGCCAACCCTGCGGCACGACGGTTGCTCGGTGAGTCCTGGCACGAGGGCAAGCCCCTCGAATTCGCGTCCCTCATCCATCCTGAAGACCGTGAGCGCGTTCTACGCCACTTCACAGAGGCGGCCGAGCAGGCCGGGAGCGCGCCGCCGATCGAGTACCGCATTGCCCACGCGGACGGCAGCTGGCGGACCGTCGAGTCGATCGGCAACAACCTGATCGACGATCCCGCGGTGAACGGCTTCATCGTGACACTGCGGGACGTCACAACCCGCCGCGCGAGCGAGGAGCGCCTGCGCTCGAACGCCGGGCGCCAAGCGGCACTTGCGGATCTCGGGCGCTGGGCACTCGTCGGCCTCGCCTTCCCGAACCTCGTCGAAGACGCGGTCACACTGCTCGCCGAGCAGATGGAGGTCGACTTCGTCCACGTTTTCGAAGCGATGCCCGACAGCGCGTTCGTCACGCTCACGGCCAGCCATGGTCACGGTCCGTCCGGGCCAGAGCTGCTCTCGACCGACCCGACGTCCTCGCCAGTCAGCTTCGCACTCGTCACTCAGGAAACTGTGATCTGTGGTGACCTGGCCCGCGAGGCCCGTTTCGAGGTCCCGGATCTCTGGACCCGGTCACAGGCCATGAGCGTGATCGAGGTGCCGATTCCGGGCCAGGACTCCCCCGCCGGTGTGCTCGGCGTCGGGTGCCGGAGTCCGCGTGAGTTCGCCGACGAGGACATCAACTTCGTCGTTGCCGTTGCGAACATCCTCGCGGCCGCGGCCGCCCGCGGCCGAGCCGAAGGCGCGATCAGGGACCAGGCCCTGCACGACCCGCTGACCGGTCTGCCCAACCGGCTCGTGCTCGCCGACCACGGTCACACCATCGCGGTCCCGAAGCTCTCGGAAATGAGCGGCGTGGAGCGCACCGTGCTCGTGCTGGACATCGACCGCTTCAAGGAGATCAACGACACCTTGGGCCACGCCCTCGGTGACCTGGTCCTCCTCGAGGTCGCACGGCGGCTTCGCGAGCTCGGTGGCCCAGTCGAGCTCGTCGCCCGCCTCGGTGGGGACGAGTTCGCCGTCGTCGCCTCGAGCGCCCGGGAGCCGGTCGACGCGGACGCGATGGCCGCGCGTCTCCTCGCTGCCCTCGCGGAGGCGATCGACGTCGGCGGGGTGCGGCTTCGCCTCCGCGGGAGCGTCGGCGTCGCAACCGCCGATGTCGACGAGAAGGGCACGAGCCTCGGCGTGCCCGCGCTGTTGCGGCGGGCAGAGGTCGCGATGTACCAGGCGAAGGCCGAGCGCCGCGGCGTACGTCGCTACAGCGATGATCTCGAGCGCTCGAGCCTCTCGCGTCTTGCGCTCGCCAGCGAGCTGGCCGATGCCGTCGACAAGGGCGAGCTTCGCCTCGATTACCAGCCCAAGATCGACGCTCTCACGAAGGCCGTCACTGGCGTCGAGGCGCTCGTTCGGTGGCGCCACCCCACTCGTGGCCTGTTGCTCCCCGACGTGTTCATCCCTATTGCTGAGCAAACCGGCATGATCCGCGAGCTCACCAACTGGGTGCTGGCAAAGGCATTGTCCGAATGCGTCGGCTGGCACCGCTCGGGCCGCCTCATCCCTGTTGCGGTGAACCTGTCGGCGGCAACCGTGCACGACCCGGAGCTCATGGACGCGGTCACGACCGCCGTGAGCCGGTCAGGGCTCCCGCCGCATTCCGTCGAGTTCGAGATCACCGAAAGCGCGGTCATGCTCGACCCCGAGGGCGCCCTACGGAGCCTCGAGGCGCTCGTCGCCTACGGCGTGCGGCTCTCGCTCGACGACTTCGGCACCGGCTACTCCTCGTTGTCGTACCTACAGCGTCTCCCCGTCACAGCGGTCAAGATCGACAAGTCCTTCGTCGAGCCGCTCTTGCGCGACGACACGGCCAAGGCGATCGTCCATGCGGTCGTCAACCTCGCCCACAGCCTCAGCCTCTCGGTCATTGCCGAGGGGGTGGACTCTGCCCCGGTCATGGAACAGCTCACGGCGCTCGGCTGCGACGCTCTCCAGGGCTTCTACGTGGCGATCCCAATGAGCCCGGACCGTCTGGAGCAGTGGATCGCCAGCAATTCGGGGACCTCGACGCCACGCCGGCCCTAGGACGGCGCCTTCAGCGAGCTTGCGCCAGCCCTGCCGCTGGCGCGCGGCGCTGCCACTGGCGCGGGTGCTGCCACTGGCGCGCGGCGGAGGTGGGCGCGGGGCTCGAGGGCGAGCGACGATGTTTCGAAAATTTCCTGAACTTGCCTCCTGAAAACATAGCGAGCGCTCGCTATGTTTTCTGGAGGCAAGTTTCCTACGAAATTGGAACATCGCCGAGCTGCCGGCCCCCCGGGCGGGGGACGTCGCGTGCGACCTGGGAGGAGCTGGGCTCAGCGCAGCGCCATCTGACCCGGCACGATGGGTGCGTGAAGGTCCGTGCGACCGGTGAGGTACCGATCGACGCCTGCAGCCGCTGACCGGCCCTCGGCGATCGCCCAGACGATCAGGCTCTGCCCGCGTACCATGTCACCGCAGGCGAACACGCCGGGGAGGCTCGTCGCGAACGACTCGTCGACAGCGACATTCCCTCTCCCGTCGAGGCCGAGACCGAGCTCGGCTACGGGGCCGTTGACTTCCGGCCCGAGAAAGCCCATGGCAATCAGTACGAGGTCGGCCTCGAGCTCGAACGCACTTTCCGGAATCGAAACGGAAGCCTGCCGCCCGTCGAGGGTGCCGGCCTCGACGGCCTGGAGGCGCAGCGCGCACACGGCTCCGCACCCGTCGTCGACGAGCTCGGTGGTGGCGACCGAGAAGAGCCGCTCGCCTCCCTCCTCGTGGGCCGAGGTCGTGCGCAAGATGACCGGCCACGTGGGCCACGGGTTGTCCGGCGCACGCGTCGCACCCGGCATGGGGAGGATCTCGAGCTGACAGACCGAGGCGGCGCCTTGGCGGTGAACCGTCCCGAGGCAGTCCGCCCCCGTGTCGCCACCCCCGACGATCACGACGCGCTTGCCTCTCGCGCTGATGGGCGCGGCGTCCAGTGCGCCTTCGCAGACGCGGTTCGCCGGCTTCAGGTAGTCCATGGCAAAGTGCACGCCACCCAGGTCACGGCCGGGCACGGCGAGATCACGAGGACGGGTCGCGCCGCCTGCCAGCACCACAGCGTCGAATTCCTTCCGCAAAGTGGAGGCGGTGATCACGGACGCGTCTGCCGCCGCAGCACCCGGGACCTCTGGCGAAGCCAACGAGCCAGGCGTCCCGATGGCCACCCGCGGCCGGAACTGAGTCCCCTCTTCCTCCATCTGGGCGAGGCGGCGATCCAGCACGGACTTCTCGAGCTTGAACTCCGGGATCCCATAGCGCAGCAGACCACCTATGCGCTCGGCCCGCTCGAAGACCACGACCGCGTGCCCGGCACGAGTGAGCTGCTGGGCTGCGGCCAGCCCGGCGGGCCCCGAGCCCACGATTGCCACGTTGGCGCCGGTGGCGCCGGTGCCGCTGGTGCCGCCGGTGCCGCCGGTGCTCCTGCTCCTGCTCACGAGGCGGGGTGCGAGCGTCCCGGTTCCTGCCGCCCATTCGGCGATCTCGAGCTCGACCTGCTTGATCAGCACCGGCTCGGAGGTGATCCCGAGCACACACGAACCCTCGCAAGGGGCCGGGCACAGCCGGCCGGTGAGCTCGGGAAAGTTGTTCGTCGCGTGCAGCCGATCGCTCGCCTCGGCGAACCGGCCACGGTGGACGAGGTCGTTCCACTCCGGGATCAGGTTCCCGAGTGGGCAGCCCTCGTGGCAGAACGCGATGCCACAGTCCATGCAACGGGCGGCCTGCTCGGCGAGCTCGCTGCGTCCAAAGGGCAGGTAGACCTCGTGCCAGTCGAGCACCCGAGCCTCGACTGGGCGCCGGCGCGGGCCGACACGACCGAAACGGAGGAATCCCCGAGCATCAGCCATGCGCCGCCGCCATGATCTCGTCGTCCACGGAACCGCCGGCCTCGACGGCACGCCGAGTGGCCTCGAGCACTCGCCGGTAATCCCGCGGCATGACCTTGACGATCTCGGGAAGCGTCTCCTCCCATCGACCCAAGAGCCGGGCTGCGAGGTCTGAGCCCGTCAAGGCCAGATGGCGCTCGCACAGTTCCTGGACCGTGCGCCGGTCTTCCTCGTCGAGCGCCTCGAGCTCGACCATCTCCGAATTCAGGCGCCTCGGCAACATCGCATCGGGGTCGTGGACGAAGGCGACGCCTCCGGACATCCCCGCTGCGAAGTTGCGTCCCGTCGGACCGAGCACGAGCACCGTGCCCCCCGTCATGTACTCGCAAGCATGGTCGCCCACGCCCTCGACGACAGCGGTAGCGCCGGAATTTCGGACGCAGAATCGCTCCCCGACCTGCCCCCGGATGAAGGTTGCACCCGACGTCGCGCCATAGAGCACGACGTTGCCGGCGACGATCTGCTCCTCGGCACGAAACGGCGACTCAGGTGGCGGGCCGACCACCAGGATCCCGCCCGAGAGGCCCTTGCCGAAGTAGTCGTTCGCGTCGCCGATGAGCGTCATGGTGATGCCACGCGGCACGAAGGCGCCGAAGCTCTGACCAGCCGAGCCCCGGAACGTGAGCGAGATCGTGCCGTCAGGCAGGCCGGTGCCGCCGTGGCGCCTCGTGACCTCTGAGCCGAGCATCGTCCCGACGGCTCGATGGACGTTGCGGACGGCGAGCTCGAGGCGCACCGGCTGCCCGGACTCGAGCGCCGCGCCGCACGCCTGGATGATCTCGTGGTCGAGCGCTGCGCCAAGGCCGTGGTCCTGGTCCCTCGTCCGGTGGAGCGCCGTGGTGCCGGGCGCGCACACGGGCTCGAGGATGGGACGGAGGTCGAGCTTGCCCGCCTTCCAGTAGTGCTCGATCGCTGCCGCGGTGTCGAGGCTCTCGACGTGGCCGACGGCTTCGGCGAGCGAGCGAAAGCCGAGCTGGGCGAGGAGCTCGCGTACTTCCTCCGCGATGTACTGGAAGAACGTCTCGAGGAACTCCGGGCGCCCGGAGAAATGCTTGCGCAGCTCGGGGTTCTGCGTGGCGATGCCCACAGGACAGGTGTCCAGATGACAGACCCGCATCATCACGCACCCCGAGACCACGAGCGGAGCAGTCGCAAAACCGAACTCCTCGGCCCCGAGCAGCGCGGCCACGATCACGTCCCGGCCCGTTTTGATCTGACCGTCGACCTGAACCGTGATCCGGTCCCGCAGCCCGTTGCGGAGCAGGGTCTGCTGGGTCTCAGCCAGCCCGAGCTCCCACGGGGCACCTGCGTGCTTGAGCGACGTGAGCGGTGCGGCGCCGGTCCCGCCGTCGTGGCCGGAAATGAGCACAACGTCCGCCTTGGCCTTCGCGACGCCGGCTGCGACCGTGCCGACGCCGACCTCGGCCACGAGTTTCACGTGGATGCGGGCGCGCGGGTTGGCGTTCTTGAGGTCGTAGATGAGCTGGGCCAGATCCTCGATCGAGTAGATGTCATGGTGCGGGGGCGGCGAGATCAGCCCGACACCGGGAGTCGAGTACCGGGTCTTGGCGATCCACGGATACACCTTGTGGCCCGGCAGCTGGCCACCCTCGCCGGGCTTGGCGCCCTGGGCGATCTTGATCTGGAGATCGTCCGCGTTCACCAGGTACTCGCTCGTGACCCCAAAACGGCCCGACGCAACCTGCTTGACGGCGCTGCGCCGGAGGTCGCCGTTCGGGTCAGGCAGGTACCGTTCCGGGTCCTCGCCGCCCTCACCGGTGTTCGACCTGGCGCCGAGGCGGTTCATGGCGATCGCCAGCGTTTCGTGGGCCTCGGCTGAGATCGACCCGTAGGACATCGCACCGGTCGCAAAACGCAGCACGATCGCCTCGACCGGTTCCACCTCCTCGAGCGGCACCGGCCGCCGCACGGCCGACTCGCCAGTGCGCAGCCGGAGCAGGCCGCGCAGGGTCGCCAGCCGCTCGGACTGCTCGTCGACGAGCGTGCTGTACTCCCGGAAGACGTCGAAGCGCTTGGCCCGGGTGGCGTGCTGCAGCTTGAACACGGTCCTCGGGTTGAACAGGTGGTATTCCCCGTCCCGGCGCCACTTGTACTCGCCGCCTACCTCGATCTCGAGCTCGCCGGGGCCGGTCTCGGGCCCCTCGTAGGCAAAACGATGACGCCGCGCGACCTCCTCGGCCAGCTCCTCCAGCCCGATGCCGCCAAGTCGGCTCGGCGTCGAGCCGAAATACCGGTCGACAAGGGCCCGGTCCAGCCCGATCGCCTCGAAGACCTGGGCCCCGGTGTAGGAGGCGACCGTCGAGATGCCCATCTTCGACATCACTTTCAAGACACCCTTGCTGGCCGCCTTGAGGTACTGGCGGACAGCCTTGCGCTCCGACACTTCACCCAGCAAGCCGTCGCGCACCATCTCGCCGACCGAGTCCAGCGCGAGGTACGGGTTCACGGCCGCCGCGCCGTAGCCGATCAGCAGGGCGAAGTGGTGCACCTCCCGGGCATCGCCGCTCTCGATGACGAGGCCGACCCGGGTTCGCTCCTTCTGGCGCACGAGATGGTTGTGCACGGCGGCAGTGAGCAGCAACGACGGGATCGGGGCGTTGGTCGAGCTGGCGTTCCGGTCCGACAACACGATGATGTTGGCGCCGAGGGCGATCGCCTCGGACACCTGCTCGCAGACCTTGTCGACGGCGGCTTCGAGCCCTGGCCCGCCTTCGCCGACGGGGAAGAGACCGTCCACCGCGAAACCGCGGAAGCCGGGCGTCTCGCTGTGCTCGTTGACGTAGAGGAGTTTTGCCAGGTCGTCGTTGTCGATGACCGGGTACGGAAGGGAGATTTGCCGGCACGAGTCCGGTTCGGGCTCGAGCAAGTTCCTCTCTGGGCCGACCGTGGCGGCGAGCGAGGTCACGAGCTCCTCACGGATGGCGTCGAGTGGCGGGTTCGTCACCTGCGCGAACAGCTGGGTGAAGTAGTCGTAGAGAAGTCGCGGCCGCTCCGACAGCACGGCAAGCGGAGTGTCGGAGCCCATCGACCCGACCGGCTCGCTCCCGCTGCGTGCCATCGGCTCGACGATGAGGCGCAGCTCCTCGTTGGTCACGCCGAAAAGCCGCTGATGCAGCACGACCGAGGCATGGCGGGGAGTCAGCATCACCCGCGGGGGGAGGTCGTCAAGGTGGACGAGCCCCTTCGCCAGCCAGTCACCGTACGGGTGCTCTGCGGAGAGCGCGGACTTGATCTCGTCGTCCTCGACGATGCGACAGGCCGCGGTGTCGACGAGGAACATCCGCCCCGGTTGCAGCCTCCCCTTCGCGATGACCGACGCGGGGTCGAGGTCGAGCACGCCGACTTCCGACGCGAGCACGACGAGCCCGTCCTCGGTCACCCAGTAGCGGGCGGGGCGCAGGCCATTGCGGTCCAGCACCGCCCCAACCACGGTCCCGTCGGTGAACGCAATGGCCGCTGGACCGTCCCAGGGCTCCATGAGCGACGCGTGGAAGCCGTAGAACGCCCGCCGCGCCGGGTCCATCTCCGCATGGTTCTCCCAGGCCTCCGGGATCATCATGAGCACGGCATGGGGAAGGGATCGCCCCGCCAGGTGCAGGAGCTCCAAGACCTCGTCAAAGGTGGCCGAGTCGCTCCCTCCCGGCGTCACGATCGGGAAGATCCGCTCGAGGTCGCCGTCGATGTGCTCGGTCGCGAGCAGCGCCTCGCGGGCCCGCATCCAGTTTCGGTTGCCCGCGAGCGTGTTGATCTCGCCGTTGTGCGCGACGAACCGGAAGGGATGCGCGAGCGGCCACGAAGGAAACGTGTTGGTCGAGAACCTGGAGTGCACGAGCGCGATCCGGCTCTCGAGACGCTCGTCGGTGAGGTCGGTGAAGAAGGCTCGTAGCTGGTCGGGAGCCAGCATCCCCTTGTAGACGAACGTCCGCGTCGACAAGGACGGGAAGTAGACATGCGGGTCCGCATGCTCCACCCGCTTGCGAACGACGAAGCACCGGCGCTCGAGAGCGTCGCTGGCGAGAGCGCCGCCCGGCGCGTCCGCTGCGCCCCGCTCCTCGTCCGCCGCCGCTGCTGCGCCCCGCTCCTTGCCCGGCGAAGCGGACGCGACGAAGACCTGGGAGAACCTCGGTGCGACCGCTCTGGCTCCCTCGCCCGCGACGCCGAGGTCGACCGGCACATCACGCCAGCCGAGGACCCTTAGCCCTTCCTCCGACGCGACATGGGCGACCAGATCCATCGCCCGCTGGGCCGCTCCAGGCTCGCCTGGAAGAAACACCATCCCCGTGCCGTAGTCCCCCGGCCTTGGGAGATCGAAGCCTGCGACCTCCGCGTAGAGCCGATGCGGCACTTGGATCAGGACTCCCGCGCCGTCGCCGGTGTTGGGGTCTGCGCCGAACGCGCCACGGTGCGCGAGACTCTCGAGCGCCGTAAGCCCGAGCCTCACGACCCGGTGGCTGGCCGGTCGTTGCAAGTCCACGACGAACGCGACGCCGCACGAGTCGTGCTCGTACGCAGGGTCGTAGCAACCCACTGCGTCTTGTTTCGTGGTCATTGGCGTCCTCATGGCGATTCGCGGCGACCCTCGACCGTCGATGGTCGGATGGTCGGGCTCATGTGCGGCTCGGCCGTCTTGCTGCTTCGCCGTGTCATCAATGGCCGGGACGCCCTTGGCCCAGCTGGCAACGCTGAACAATACACGCAGCGTCGCACCGCTCCGGGTGCCGGCCGCGGGCCGAGCTACGGGCGGTACCCCCGGCCTCCCAGATCAGAGCGGGTCGACGCTGATCTTCCCAGCATCCGCGACGTGCTCGGTGAATTTCGTCCCGTCCCAGTACCGCAGTTCGTGGCGCCCGCTCGGATCTGGGAGCCAGGACCGCGGTGGAGGAGGGAGCGGAGGCATCGATGGCGGTGCCCCGGGCGTCGAAGCCGTTGATCCAGTGGGGCTGAATCCAGGAAACACGGTTCCCTGCGGCGGAGGCGCGTCCCAACCTCCGGGGGGCGGCGCCCCTTGGCTCCCGGGCGGCGGCCCCTCCCATCCACCGGGTGAGGGTGCATCCCAGCCCTGAGGCGCGGTCGGCCCCCACGGTCCGGGAGGAGGTGGGTTCCAGCCCTGTGGTGGCGGGCCGCCGAAGCCGCTCGACTGAGGATCCCAGCGGGGCGTCCTCCCACTCCAGTCGTTGGGTCCCGACCTGGGTCGCGTGGTGGCGGCAGCGATCAGGTACAGGAGGATGCCGATGAACCCGAGGAAGAACAACAGCAGGAACCAAAGCCAGGACGGGAGTCTCCAGGGCGTGAAGCCGTGCGCCCTGCCGTAGCGCTGCGAGAAGAGATACCCCAGCACCCCGCACACGAGACCGAATACAACGTCGACGATCAGGAGGGAGCCGCCGTACCCTGCCATCAGAACGCTCCAACGGGACTGGCGGCCTCGGCCGTCAGAGAAGTCGTCACAGCAACCTCCGCACGTGCACATCTCGAGCGTAATCGTCCATCGCAGGGCAACTGTGTACCTGAACTCACAGGGACGGGCGAGGGCCCGCCCCTGTGGAGGCGAGAGGCCAGCTGGGCAACGCCCTTGTGGATTGCCGGCGGCTGAGCGGCCATAGGATCGCCACTGTGGGATCTCGCGACGCCGTGATCGCCGGAGGGGGGGTGATCGGGCTGTCGGCCGCCTGGCTCGCGGCACGTGACGGGCTCGACGTCGTTGTCGTCGACCCGAGCCCAGGAAACGGCGCCTCCTGGGCAGCAGCTGGCATGCTCGCTCCGGTCACCGAGGTCCACTACAACGAGGAGGCGTTGCTGGAGTTGAACCTCCGAGCCGCTGAGGCGTGGCCGGGCTTCGCCGCCGAGCTCGAGGAGGCCAGCGGTTACGACGTCGGCTACCGGCCTTGTGGCACCCTGGCCGTCGCTGCAGATGCCGGCGACCGTGCCGTGCTCGAGGACCTGCACCGCTTCCAAGTCGAACTCGGCCTTGCCTCCACCTGGTGCAGCGTCGCCGAATGCCGCAGTCTCGAGGCGCTGCTCAGCCCTAGAATTCGAGGCGGCATCCTCGTCCCCGGGGATCATCAAGCCGATCCCAGACGGCTCGTGCGGGCCCTCTTAAGCGCCTGTCGTCAGGCCGGGGTCACGCTTGTCAACGACCGCGTCGAGCGGGTGCTGACCGAAGGCAGCCGGGTCACCGGTGTCGCCTGTTCGGGGAATACAGAGATCCTCGCCGATCGCGTCGTGCTGGCGACCGGTGCCTGGACCGCAGCTGTCGCAGGGCTCCCTGCTGGCGCGCTGCCACCCGTCCGACCGGTGAAGGGCCAGATCCTGAGGCTTCGTTTCCCAGCTGACATCCCGCTCCCTGACCGGAACATCCGCGGGATCGTGCAGGGCAGTTCGCTCTATCTCGTGCCACGGCTCGACGGGGAGCTCGTCTGCGGCGCGACCGTCGAAGAGCGTGGCGAGGACACGTCTGTTACCGCAGGTGCTGTGTACTCCCTGCTCCGGGACGCGCAGATCATCCTCCCGGCAATGGCCGAAGCCGAGCTCGTAGAAACACTGGCCGGCCTGAGACCGGGCACTCCCGACAACGCCCCGTACCTCGGCAAGGGAGCCCTCGACGGCTTGGTCGTCGCGACCGGCCACTACCGCAACGGGATCCTGCTCGCACCGGTCAGCGCGAGCGTCGTCGTCTCCCTCTTGGCCGGCAAGCCCGTCCCGGCCTGGGCAGAGCCCTTCTCCCCGGACCGGAGGCCAGGACCGTGAACGTCATGGTGAACGGCGAGCAGGTCGATCTCGACCCCGGCGCTACCGTCGAGACCGTGCTGGAACAGCTGGCAGTCCGGGCGGCCGGCGTCGCCGTTGCCCTCAACGGTGAGGTTGTCGCGCGCAGCGCCTGGTCGAAGACGCCCATCTGCACGAACGACCGGGTCGAGGTGCTGACGGCCGCGCAGGGGGGCTGAGCCACGCACGGCTCCTCGAAAGGCCTCGTCATCGCGGGCGAGATCCTCGAGTCGCGCCTCATCTTGGGCAGCGGAGGAATCTCGAGCCTCGAGCTCCTCGACCGGGCGATCGTCGCCTCCAAGACCTGCATGGTCACCGTGGCCTTGCGCCGCGTCGATGCCTCCGCGCGGGGCTCGGTCCTTGACGTCCTGGCCAAGCATCATGTACGGGTGCTCCCCAACACTGCCGGGTGCTTCACGGCGCGAGATGCCGTCCTCACGGCTCACCTCGCTCGCGAGGCGCTCGGCACCAACTGGGTCAAGCTGGAGGTCATCGGGGACGAGATCACCCTGCTGCCCGATGCGGTCGAGCTTCTCCCCGCAGCCGAACAGCTCGTGTCGGAGGAGTTCGTCGTGCTGGCCTACACCAACGACGACCCCATCCTCGCCAGGCGGCTCGAGGACGCCGGATGTGCCGCCGTCATGCCGCTCGGTGCTCCGATCGGCTCGGGACTCGGCGTGCGCAACCCGCACAACCTCGCAATGATCGCCGAGCAGGCCTCGGTACCGGTCGTGCTCGACGCCGGAGTGGGAACCGCCTCGGACGCCGCCATCGCGATGGAGCTCGGCTGCGAAGGTGTGATGGTCGCCTCGGCGATCACGCGAGCACGCGATCCCGAGCTGATGGCGAGCGCGTTCGCCTTGGCGGTGCAGGCCGGATACGAGGCCCGGCTAGCCGGGCGAATCCCGAGGCGCTACCACGCCGAAGCCTCGAGCGGGTTCGACGCCATGGCCGACTTCCGGGTCCGAGATCACCCAGTTCCGCCAGCGGGAGCGGGGCCGGGGGGCGCGGGGCCGGGGGGAGCGGGGCCAGCGGGAGCGGGGCCAGCGGGAGCGGGGCCAGCGGGAGCGGGGCCAGCGGGAGCGGGGCCAGCGG
>Ga0209415_10002547_pt1 | contig 34162 bp, 32 predicted proteins | sample PeaSoiSIISIP2007_FD_187696 | JGI IMG/M metagenome (GOLD analysis project Ga0209415, IMG submission 187696) | Peat soil microbial communities from Weissenstadt, Germany - SII-SIP-2007 (SPAdes) (version 2) | ecosystem: Environmental > Terrestrial > Soil > Wetlands > Peat | place: Germany... | reverse complement strand
CCGACACAGCGAAAGGAAGTAGCGCGGAAAGCGGCTCTTGCCAGGTGGAGCAAGCGAAAATGAGAAAGCCCAAGTTCGGCAGCATCTACCAGCGCAAGAAGAGGCTTCCCGATGGCACTCTGAGGACTCTGCCAACGTGGTGGATCAAGTACCGGAAGAATGGCCAGGTCTTTCGGGAATCCAGCGAATCGGATCGATATAGTGATGCTGAACGCCTGCTCAAGCGGCGTGTCGGCGAGATCGTCACGGGCAAGTTCTCCGGGATACAGCCTGAGCGAATTCGAATGGCGGAACTGTTTGCAGACGTTGTGGAAGACTACCGGCAGAGCGCCAAGGACAGCCTGCCAGATCTCACGGGTCGGTTGAAAAATCACCTCACGCCTTTTTTCGCCGACATACGAGCGGCCGACTTCACTACGCAGCTCGTCAAACGGTACATTACCCAGCGGCAGGTCGCGGGTGCAAAAAATGCCACCATAAACCGTGAACTCGCGATTGTTCGACGCGCATTCAATCTAGCCGCAGGATGGGACCCGCCCAAAGTTGGCCGTGTCCCCAATATCAAATTGCTCGACGAGCACAACGTCCGCACCGGCTTTCTGGAATACGAGCAGTATCGGACGCTACGGAATGAACTGCCTCCGCACATTCGGCCGTTGTTCGTTTCGGCGTACCACGTCGGCGGGCGCCGCGGGGAACTGTCCTCGGTTCAATGGCCCCAAGTGGACTTCGCCGCGAACCAAGTCCGGCTCCGTGGGGCAGACACCAAGAACGAAGAAGCCCGCACGTTGCCGATCTACGGAGAGATGCGCGAGTGGCTCCTGTTGGCCAAGGAAATTCGCGACCAGCAACACCCAAACTCCCCCTGGGTGTTCTACGACGAGAAGGGGCGCCGCTTGTATTGGTTTTACGAAGAGTGGCAGGCCGCATGTAAGCGTGCCGGCGTCCCTGATTTGCTCTTCCATGATTTGCGGCGATCGGCGGTTCGCAACATGGAGAGAGCCGGAATCTCCCGCAAAGTGGCGATGGCGATTTCTGGGCACAAGACGGAATCCATCTATCGGCGATACGACATCGTTGCGCATCGCGACCTCACTGATGCGGCCGCACGGATGGACCAGTATTTTGGAACGATGAAGGACGAGAAGGGCACACTTTCGGGCACACCGCCGGAAAAGCCCGCTACCCAGGAAGGCGAATCATGCTCACAACCAGCCAAGGATCTGTTGAATTAAAAGAGCTTATTGGTGCCCGGGGCGGGAATCGAACCCGCACTCTCCTTGCGGAGAAAAGGATTTTAAGTCCTTTGCGTCTGCCGGTTTCGCCACCCGGGCATATTGAAAACAAGAAGCTATGACGGATTACGTGTTTTGGCGCTCTTCGGTGTAGTGAAATTTGCAGGGATCCCAACACCCTGCGCCGTTTCCAGTTCCTTTCTGCCTTGGTTCATGTTCTGGAGTCGCTGTACGGCGCGTTCCAAGGTTTCCGGAGAAGGATGCACGTACTTCTGAGAAACCGTAACGCTCGAATGTCCCATCAATCGCATAATCGTAAATGCATCGGCGCCCGATTCCCCGAGCCAAACTCCACAGGCAATTTTAGCAGCGTGCGCAGCTCGCCGTGCTGTTGGTTCAAGTCGGGTAGATCGGCTGCCCCCGTCGCCGCCTTCCCACGACAAGGCCAGTTGCAGACGCTCCATCTCGCGCATGAGCCACGGACGGATTTCCAGACCGCGCAGCAGGTGGGTCACCTCACCAGTCCATTCCACGGCCGGCGATTGGCCGTCGGTCCCGACCACCCGGTCCCAAAGCTCCCGCATGCGACGGACGGGGGGAAAATCGGCTTTTGAGTACGTGAGCATTCCAATGTTGCGCCGTTCTCGGCCGAAACGGCGCTGGATTCAGCAGGAAACTCAATTCGGCCGATTGCTCTACCTTGACGGGTTTTCCTTAGCTCAACTCGTATCCCAAAACGTGTAAGTGAAGTTTCCTGTCCAATTGCCCAACCTGGCTGCGCCCGACTCAGCTCATTTCTCGACCGCGAACGGAACTTCCACCATCGAACCAAGTTCCGTAAACCGCGGCCCCCGCTGATCGTATGCGACGACTCGCAGCACGTGCTTGCCGGCCGCCACGTCCACCATGTCCCACCATTCCTGGTTGTTCAGGAGGAACGGCGCGTTCCGGCGATAGCTGTAAGGCGCGCCGTCGATAAAGAACTCCACGCGCTTGATGGGCCATCGCGGGTGGCGGTCCTGGACGATCGCCTCGATCCAGGCGGGCTCTTTGAGAACCTGCCCCTGTTCGAGCCCCAACAGCTCGATTTCCGGAGCGTCGGCGGCGGAGTATTCCGGCTTCGGCGGAATCGGGCATCCGGTCAGCCGCGCCACCTGTTCGAAGAACTGCCACTTCACGGGCGTGTTGATTTTCCAGTTCACGGGCGGCGCCTGGAAGCCGTCGCGGTAGTTGCTCAAACCGTTGTCATAGTAGCCCCACCCCACATGCTCCTGAACGGCGGCGTGCAGGTTGAACGTGCTGACGCCATCTTCGTTGACGATCAAGGGCCGGTCATAACCCACCCACCGCCGCATGGCCTGAATGGTCTGGTGTACCTCTTCGGGCGTCTGCCCATTGGTATGAAACATGACGTAGTCGACCGCCCGCATCGCCGCCTCCCCGCGGCTGCCGCGCGGCAGGATGCCGCCGGACCAGCTCATCGAAACCGGGATCTGGCGCTCCACCGTCTGCTGCGCCAACAGTACGGCATCCAGCGCGCCATTCGGCTGCAGGATCCGGTGCTTGTAGCTGCTCGCGTTAGTCTCGTTGTTGATCTCGATCAGGATGTTTCGATGTGGAAGGCCCTTGAGGAAGCGGCACCCCTGCACGATCGCCTCCTTCACATACCGGTCGTCGGGAGTGATCTGGATGCGTTCGTTGGAGCCGAAATAGAAGAATCCGACAATCGCCACCATGCCCAAGCGGTCGGCTTCGGCGATCGCTCTCCGCAACCGGCCGGCATACGCGGGCTTCAAGTTTCCCTGTGGATCGAAGCCGCTGTTGTTGTGAGGCTGAAGGGAGACCCTCTCGCCGTAGTTGCCGTCGGGCGGGCCGCCTCCTTGCAGATTTACGGTAAAGGCAAGCAGCCCGGAGCGCCGCCAGTCGGGGAGCGCGGCAACAAATTCGCGGACGTTCCGTTCGGGGTCCCAGGGCCCATCGGGGTAGTCCCAGAATATTGCTCCCAGCGTATTGGACTGATACGGGCGAAGCCGGGATCCCTGGTTGGGATAGTTCGCGTCGTCGAAGATCGCCTGCACGGCGCGGACATTGAGCAGCGTGCCGGCCAGGTTCGAATTCGCGGACGGAAAACCCGAGGCTGGAGTGTAGGAAGGCTGTCCGTTGATGGTGAACTGGGATCCGCGGATACCGACCACTGTGTTTCCGGCGGTTTGTGCGCAGCCGAAAGGCAGGCAAAGCAGGAGTGTCACCCAGACTCTCATGGACTTCAACTCTATCGCGCGGGGGAGCCGGGATTCTGCTGCTGGCGCTCCCATTCTTTCCGAAACGTGGCTTCGCGCTCGGCCACGTAGGCCTTGTAGCCGTCGGGATCGATGAACGGATTCGGGCCACCGGCCTTCATCTTCTCGTACTTGGCTTTCAGCCCGAAGTAAGCGCCATGCGCTCCCAGAAAGAGGTCGCACGGCAGGCTCTTGAGCACCGCAAAGGTCTTGACATAATCCTGCGCGATCTGCGGGTAGGTCTTGTTGCCCACCAGAATGTAGCCGGGGTTCACATTGGGGCTGCCGACGATCACGACGTTCAGTGCCCGCCCGCCTTCCTGAACCTGCATCGTCCAGGTGGTGCATCCTTTGGTATGGCCGGGCGTGAGCCGCGCGGTCAGCCTGGCGCCTCCCAGCTCGACCGTGTCGCCATCGTGCAAAATGCGATTCACGCGAGCGCCGGGGCGGCCGCGGGCCTTGCTTTCCTCTTCGGGAACATCCGCATCCATCACCATCAGTTTCGCGTCCGTCTCCCGCTCGATCAAACCCGTGGCCGCATCGTGATCGCCGTGCGCGTGGCTGATGAGGACGATCTTCGTATCCTTGTAATGGAAGCCGAGTTGCTCGATGCTGTTGCGGATTAACGGTACGTCCTGCTCGAAATCCGAGTTGATCAAAATGTTGCCCTGCGGCGTATTCACCAGGTAGACGGCGAGATCGGCCGTGCCCACGTAACACAGGTTCCCCGCGATGCGGAACGCGGGAAACGAACGATGCCAATCCGGATTGCCTTGTGCCAGCAATGCCGCGGCAAATGCGAAGAGGGACAGCCAAGCGCAATGGAGCATTACAAGCCTCGTCTTCCTTTGTTTCATAAGCTGAACTCGCGGCATTGATTATATTTCAGATGACGCGGCCGCGCGAGCCGGCCTTGGCCCTCCTTGGTCCCCCCAGCTTTTGCGCAGACTTTCTTGAGATCTATTCCTTCCGCCAGTACTAAAGTATTCAGACGTCGGACCGATATGAGAGTCAAGAGCGCAAACCGTGCGCTCCCCAGGCGAATCTGTGGTTAGCGTTGCAGTGTGCGATACGGAGCCGATTGCCATCGAGGGCCTTCGATCCCTGCTGGAATCGGCGGGTGGGCTGCGGGTCGTCGCCGCCGAAACGTCCCTGGTGGACGGCATGGACGTGGTGCGCGAGTTGAGGCCGTCGCTGATCATGCTGGACAAGGCCTTCGGCATCCACGCGGTAATGGACCTGCTCAAGACGCTCCGGGAAACCTGCGCCGGCACGTTGGCCGTCGTGTGGAGCTCGTCGGTCTCCGAGGCCGAGGCGCTGCGCTTCCTCCAGGCCGGGGCCGCCGGGGTGGTTCGCAAAACCGCTTCCCTGGAAACCCTGTTGAACTGCATCCAGGCGGTGGCTGCCGGCAACACCTGGATGGAACAGGAGTTGCTGCGCGAGTCGGACCGGCCCGTCCGTTCCGGCCACTCCCCCCTCACCGCGCGCGAGCTGCAAGTGATGGAACTGGTGGAGCGCGGCATGAAGAACAAGGACATCGCCGTGGCCCTCGGCATCCGCACCGGGACCGTCAAAATCCATCTGAAGCACATCTTCGAGAAGACCGGTATCCGCGGCCGCTACGGGCTGGCGCTTTCGGGGCTTAAGGAAAAAGGCCTGCTGTCGATGGCCACCGTGGAGCCTGTGTAGGGAGATGGGCCGCCAGCAATAGCTGGAACCGCGCCATAATCTACCTATGCCGACCCGTATCCCCCGGCTCTTCGCGGCACTGCTGACCGCCGCCGTCTCACTTTTCGCCGCCGATCTCGATCGCAAGATCCAGCGCGTCGAGCAAGGCCTTCGCCCCGCCACCGTGGCCAAGGGCCAGCCGATTCCCCAAATGACCATCGCTCAACGGCTCCAGTTCTACAAGGTGCCCGGCGTGAGCGTGGCCGTGATGCAGGACGGCAAGGTGGAATGGGCGCGTGGCTTCGGGATAACGTCGGCGGAAGCCGGCAAGCCGGTGGACGCCGCGACGCTGTTTCAGGCCGCTTCCATCAGCAAGCACGTGGCCGCCATGGTTGCCCTGCACCTGGTGGATGAGGGCAAGCTGTCGCTCGACCAGGACGTCAACCTCAAGCTGCGCTCCTGGAAAGTGCCGGAGAACCAGTTCACCAACACCGAAAAGGTGACCCTGCGGCGCCTGCTGAATCACAGCGCCGGCCTCACCGTGCATGGCTTCCCGGGCTATGCGGCGGGCGCTCCCGTGCCATCGCTGCTGGAGGTTCTGGACGGCAAAAAGCCCGCGAATTCCGGTCCGATTCGCGTGGACACCACTCCTGGTACTCGATGGAGCTACTCCGGCGGCGGCTACGAGGTAATGCAGCAGCTCGTGATCGACGTCACGGGCAAGCCGTTTCCGCGGCTCGCGCGGGAGATCGTGCTGGGCCCTCTGGGGATGAGCCACAGCACCTACCAGCAACCGCTCCCCTCGCGGTTCAAGGGGAATGCGGCCAGCGGCCATCGCGCCAACGGGGCGACCATCCCGGGCAAGTGGCACACCTACCCCGAAATGGCCGCCGCGGGACTCTGGACGACACCTTCCGACCTGTTGCGCGTGGTTGGCGAGCTCCAGACCGGAGGCCACGTGCTCAAGCCCGACACCCAGCGGCAAATGCTCACCAAGGTGCTCGGCGATTACGGGCTCGGACTGGGTCTGGCCGAGACGCACGGACAGAAATCCTTCTCACATGGCGGCGCGAACGCGGGGTTTCAGTGCATGATGTTCGCCTATCTCGAAGGCGGGCGCGGCGCCGTCGTCATGACCAACGGAGACCAGGGCGGTGCGCTCGCGGCCGAGATCCTCCGCAGCATCGCCGCGGAGTACGGCTGGCCGGATTACCAGGTGACCGAGAAGTAACCCTACCCTGAAGTGACCCCGCGAAGTCGGGCCCTCCAATCGCCTAAATCTTCTTCGGTACCCCGCTCTTCTTGGCTCCGCCCGTCTTGGCCCCCGTGCCTTCATTCAAGAGCGCTTCAATCTGCCCGCGCAGATTCTGCTCCTGCTGGTCGCCGAAAAACTTCTCGTCGTCGCCCTCATACTGGGCGCGGATTTCTCCCTGCTTGTCGATAAACGCCAGCAGCGGCATGTGCGGAATCAACATGGGCGGATGCTGCATGAAAGCTATCGCCGCCTGCCCGTCGTTGAAACCCACGGGGAACGGCGTGTTGTACGTCTTGATGAACCCCGGCACGGCCGCCGCCGCCCCTTCCTGGATCGCCGAGGCCAGCACCTGGAATCCTCGCGGGCCGTACTCGGCCTGGTCCTTGACGAGGTAACCGATTGTCCTTTGGCAATGCGGGCACGTGGTCAGGATGAAGCACAGCGCCACAACCTTGCCTTTATACTCGCTCAGCAGAACCTGCTTGCCGTTGGTGAGGCTGATGACCAGTTCGGGCGCCTTCCGCGGCAGATCCGCCGCCATCGCCGCCGAGGCAATCAGTGAGAGCATGGGCCCAACGAGAATCCAGCTTCGATTGGTCATAAACCATCAGTGTACCCCGGGGTCCAGGCCTTCCACGCTGGTCACCACGGCGCCCTTGCGGCGCAGTTCGAAACCGCCGTCGTCGCCGGTGCCTACCACCGAGTCCGCATCCTCGGACGCCACCGACCGATTCTTCCACTTCTTCCCCAACAGCTCGCGATATGCCGCGAAATATTGTCGCGCCGCCTCTTCGCTGTCCCAGTCCACCGCATACAGCAGCACCACGCGCCCGGCCTTCTTGTTCTCGCGCAGCTCGAAGGTGCACCCCCTCCAGTGCGGCGCGATCTCCGCCGCGCGTTCCTTGCCGGCGTATTGCTCCAGCAGGATGCCGTGTTCCAACTCGCCCAGCGATCCCCCGACCAGGCCCTTGTAGCCCCGCGGAAGATGCGGGTCGGGAAGGTCCGGCTCGGTGGGCTTCACGTTCGCAAAGTACTTCTCGGGATGGAGGATCTGCTGCGTCGAGAGCGGCGGCCGGCGAAAGACCGCCGCAAAGCCGTACTGCCCGTCGCGCTGGAAGACCGCGTTCTGAAACAACATGCCCTTGGTGTAAGGGAACACCAAGGACAATCGCAGGTAGAGCGGCGCGCTCTCATAAACCGGATACTGCCCGCCGCCGGTCTCGCTCATGTTGCTCATCGTGGCGACCAGCTCCGGCGAATCCTTGAGCGACTGGCCGCTCTTGCGCGCCAGGTACTCGGACATCATCCACGTCGCCTGGCCTTCCATCACCGCCAGCCGCGCCGTGGCCCCATCGTCGCTCTTGCGTCCCTGGCGAATGAACTTCGCCAGGTTGAAGCTCTGGTCGGCTAGCGCATGCGAGAGTTCGTGGGCCAGCACCGGCTCCTGATTCTCCGAAGGAGTGGATTCGGTGATGAAGAGCTTCTTCTTGTCGTAGTCGTAGAAGGCCGCGGCCTGTTCGGTGAGCAGGTCCACGGTGTTCTTGGCGAGGTCGAAATCCTGCGGCACCAGACCGAACTTTTTGAGCGTCAATTCTTCCGCGCGAATCTCCTCCGGGCTGGCCACGTCCTTCACGCGCTTCTTCAAGAAGTCGTTGATCTTCTCCTTGGTAATGAAATCGCAAGGCACCGGATGACGTAGGGGCATTCCGGAGATCTGAGTCAGTTCCTTCGCGATGCCGTTGGCCTCCCCGCAAAGCTGCTTCGCCCGCGGATCCGTCTGCCCCGCCGCCGGAGCGGCATGAAGCAGCATCGCCAGGCAAAGGGCCGCTGACAGCGCCCGTCCGCGCTCACGCAATCGAATTCCTCCTCACGCTCCACCCGAACGCCGCCGCCGCGCTCATCGCCACAACCGCGCCCAGAGCCACCGTCACCCGCGCCCCAAACCGCCCCGCCAGGGCGCCCGCCGCCAGGCTCCCGAACGGCCCTAATCCCACCACCGTCATCGAATACAGCGCCATGATGCGGCCGCGATACTCATCCGGAATGAGCGTCTGGATGGTGGTGTTCGCCGAGGCCATCTGCCGCATCACACTGTACCCGATCAGCGGCATGATCGCCAGCGACAGGTAGAACCACCCCGAGAGCGCGAACGCCAGGTAAGCGCAACCGGTGATCGCTCCGCTCAAAACCATCACGCGCGGCAATCCGCTCACCTTGGTGCGCCGCGCCAGCACCAGCGTCCCGGTCACCGCTCCGATGCCCATCGCGCCCATCAGGAATCCCAGGCCCCGCGACCCGCGGTGAAAAATGTCATCGGCAAAAAACGGCATCAGCACCAGGGCCGGCATTCCCGAAAGAGTCGCCGCCGCCATCAGGGAGAGCACCCGGCGCACGGCCGCGTGCCTCCACGCGTAGCGGAATCCGTCGAGCAGGTGGGCCCACGGCGAATCCTTCGTCTTCCGCTCGAACCGCGGAAGCCGCAGCGCCAGCAGGCATCCGATCACCGCCAGAAAGCTCACCCCGTTCAGCAGAAAGCACCAGCCTTCTCCCACCGCGGCCACCAGCAGCCCGGCGATCCCCGGTCCCACCACGCGCGCCATGTTGAACACCGCGGAGTTCAGCGAAATGGCGTTGATCAGGTCTTCCTTGCTGGTCATGTGGATCACCAGCGCCTGCCGCCCCGGCATGTCGAACGCGTTGATCGTCCCCAGCACCACCGCCAGCGCCAGCACGTGCCACACCTGGACGCGTCCCGAAAGCGTCAGCGCCGCCAGCGCGAATGCCTGGAGCATGGAGAGCGTCTGCGTCACGACGATCAGCTTGTGGCGCGAGAAGCGGTCGGCCGCCAGTCCGCCCAGCGGGCCCAGCGCAAACACCGCAATCTGGGAGCAGAACCAGGCCGTGCCCAGCAGCCACTCCGAGTGGGTCAGGCGGTACACCAGCCAGGCCTGCGCCACGTTCTGCATCCAGGTCCCCACCAGCGAAATGATCTGGCCGCAGATGAACAGCCGGAAATTGCGGTGGCGCAGCGCGCGAAACGTGTGCGGGATGCCGGTAGCCCCCTGCCCGTAATCCGGCAACTGCCCGGCTATGGGCAGCGCCGATTCCTGCCCGGACTGTATCGGCGCAGCCATCGTCTCTTTTAACAGGATAATGCGCGGTACAATAGTTGATCAATCGACATTCACAGGAGAGTTTCATTTGGCGGACGACAAACTGTATAAGGCGGAGTATCTGGGCAGCGGCACCTTCGTGATCTCGAAGCCCAAACGCAAGAAGAACAAGATACGGCAGTCGCAACTGAAGAATACGGAACGCGGCTCGCGCAAGTAGGCGTGGCCTAATGGCGGGCGCGCCGCTCCGTCCGCATGATGCGGAACAGCCCTTCGAGTGCCGCCTTTTGCAGCACGAAGGCTCCGGCACAGCTTCCAACCAGCGTTGCGGCAATCACCAGGGCATCCATGTTATTCTCTTTCACCCCGAGTAGAGCAATTCACTTGCCATGCTGATCACCGATCTCGTTCTGCATCCGATTGCCATCTCCGATCCCCCGCTGCGCAGCTCCTACGGCCGGCACGCGCCTTTTGCCCTGCGTACCATAGTGGAACTAAAGACCGATTCCGGCCTGACAGGGATCAGCGAGACCTACGGTGGCGATGGGCCGCTGGCCGGCCTGGAGGCGGTGCGGCATCGTGTCACCGGCATGGACCCCTTCCAGCTCGCGCGACTGTATAGGGATTTGACGGCGGAAGCAGCCCACGAAATGGACAGCGCCCCTGGCGGACGTACGCAAACGTACCTTGTGCCGGGCGAAAACCCGCTCGACCGGCATGCCCGCACCTTCGCCGCCATCGAAATCGCCTGCCTGGATCTGATCGGTAGAGCAGTCGGCAAGCCGGTCTGCGACGTGATCGGCGGGCGCGTGCGCGACGAAGTCAGCTTCTCCGCTTACCTCTTCTACAAGCACGGCGTCCCGGCTGGCGACGAATACGGCGAGGTGCTCGACGCCAGGTCCTGCGTGCGCGAGTGCAAACAGATGATCGCGAAGTACGGCTTCCGCGAGATCAAGCTCAAAGGCGGGGTGCTGGAGCCCGACATCGAAATTGCCACGATCCGCGCGCTGCGCGAAGAGTTCGGCCGTTCCTATCCCTTGCGCATCGATCCCAACTGCGCCTGGAGCGTCGAGACCTCCGTCCGGGTGGGCCGTGAACTGCAAGAAGAGCTCTCGGATGGCGGCTATCTCGAGGATCCCTGCGCCACGCTCGAGGGCATGGCCGAAGTGCGCCACCGTCTGCTGACCGAAAACAACCACATGCCGCAAGCCAGCAACGTGGCGGTGACCTGTTTTGCGGACGTGCCCAAGGCCAAGTCCCTGGACGCCGTGCAGATTGTGCTCTCGGACCCGCACTATTGGGGCGGCATGCGCAACGTGCAGCAGCTTTCGCACCTCACGGGCGTGCTCGGCATGGGCCTGTCGATGCATTCCAACAGCCACCTGGGCGTGAGCCTGATGGCCATGACGCACGCGGCCGCCGCGTGCCCCAACCTCACCTACGCTTGCGACACACACTATCCCTGGCAAACCGCCGAAGACGAAGTGGCCGCCGGCGGCCGCATCGCGTTCGTCAACGGCAGCGTGCGCATCCCCGACAAACCCGGCTTGGGCGTGGACCTGGATTACGACCAGCTTGCCCGCGGCCGCGAGCGCTACTCGAAGATCCCCTACCGCAAGCGCGACGACGAGGCCGAGATGCGCAAGCACGTCGATCCCGATTGGAGGCGCGTGTTGCCGCGGTGGTGACGGGCGCGGACTGCTACTATATGAGTGAGGAAGCATGAGCAAACGAGAACTCATCGCCCACGAGCTGGATCGCCTGCCAGAGCAGGACCTCGACGCGTTGCTGGCGTTCGTGCGGTCGCTCCAAGAGGTACACGCTGATGCGGCTGTGCCAACCATGGCCGCCGAATCCGCACTGGCCAAGGATTGGCTCACGCCCGAGGAGGATGCGGCCTGGGCCAATTTGTAAGAGGCGATGTTGTAGTCCTCAACTTCCCGTTCTCCGACCTTAGCCAAACAAAGCGGCGGCCTGCCTTGGTGCTGACCACTCTGAAGGGCAACGACGTGATCCTCTCTCAGATCACGAGCCAGGCGAAATTCGATTCCTACTCCGTCCCGCTCGATCAAGCTGATTTCACGTCAGGCGGCCTCAGCCAGAGCAGCAGAATTCGCCCGAACCGCCTATTCACGGCGGACGAGGAAATCATCGTGTACCGTGCCGGGCATGTCTCCGAGGCGAAGCTGAACGAAGCGCTGGACCGGCTGATCCTCATTTTGAGGCAGCCGTAAGAGCAGGATTGGACGGTCAGCACGCCGGAAAAGAATTGGGCCACAAATGAACACAGATAAACACGGATTAACACGGATATCCGCGTTAATCTGTGTTCATCCGTGGCTAATTTTTTTCTTGCCTCTAAAACAGCACATCGAAGTCCGCAGTGAATCTCCGCCCGCGGCTGCCGAAGAAAATCCCGTAGGCTATGTCGGCGATGTTGCTGTGAAGCGCTTCGGGATTGAAATGATTGGTCAGGTTGTAACTGACCAGCGACAATCGCACCGTGTATTTCGGATTGACCTTGATGTCCTTCGAAAAGCGCGAGTCTAACGATACGAAATACGGGTATCGATTGCGATTGGGAATGCCGACATAGTTTTGCGCGGCATCGGTCTCGAAATAGGAGAACCCGTCGCGATACTCCAGGATCGGGGCCATGCGGAATCCGTGGGGAAGCGGCACCGTGCCCCATGCCAGAAAACGATTCGGCAAATCGCCCGGCAGCCGACCGTAGCGGTCCGGGCGGATGATGGCCAGTGGGAAACTGCCGACGAAGTTGGCGAAGTCGTTCAAATCGCCGTGCGCCCGATTCCGCACGTAGGAGAAGAACAACTGGCGCGTGTCACTCAGCCGCAGGCGCGCCGTGACTTCCAACTGGCGATAGCGCGAGGCGCCTGATCCGGAAAGCTCGTTGGCGCCGATCAGGGTTTCCGGGTCCGGCGCTTGCGAAACCATGGTGACCAGGCCGTCCGAGATGCTGCGCAGATAGCCCACGCGCAGTTTCAACAAACGGGTCACCGGCTGCTCCACCTGTATGCTGCCGGTGGCGGTGCGCGGAGAAAAGTTGCCGGGCGTCATCTTGTGAATGACAAACGGCGCCCCCGTATTCACCTCCCCGAGCGCATTCAGGTAGAAGAAAGGTCCGGCGGAGATGTCTCCGTTGGCATCGTAAAAAGTGACGACCTGCTTGGGGTAGTGGTTGAACGCATAGACGCTCAACGGCACGCGGTCGAAGAACAGGCCGAACCCGGCGCGGACTACCGTGCCGGTGTGGGCGAACGGCATCCACGCAACTCCCGCCCGCGGCGCCACGCGGAAGCTCTGCGAGACCACCTGCGACTCGGTGCGAATTCCCAAGTCCGCGGCAAATCGCGACGAGATGCTCCAGTGGTCCTGCCCGAAGAACGCGTACTCCGTGTCCGCCATTTCAAAGGGCCGGCCTCCGGAGAACGTGATCCGCTCGAGCAACACCTGCGCCGGGTCCAGGATGTTGACGGGGTGCTGGTCCACCTGGCCTTCATCGGTGCTCCTGGCGAAGTAAGCGCCGATCTTGAAGCTGTGCGTTCCCCATCGCTCCACCGGAGCCAGGGTGTAGGCCGGCGACCCGCCAAACCGTAAGGCATCGCGGTTCTGCTGCGAGAAATAGTTTCCGAAGTTGCCGCTCGGAGTGATGTTCAGGTCCTGGTCGCCCTGCCCCCACACGCGCGCGCTGAAACGCGTCACGGAAAAGGTGTTTTCGAGCAGGCCGCCCCACAGCGTGAGATGGTCCGCAATGGTTGCGGTGTAGTTGTGGGTGCTGGCATCGGGAACCGTCGGCTGCGGATTGAAATAATCCAGGTTCACGAATCCGAGCCGTTGCGGAGCCACATGAATCGTTGCGGTCACCAGGTTGCGGGCGGACGAAATCCAATCGAATTGCGCGAAGGAATTGATGCCGGCCTTCTTGGTCTGGTTGTAAGGAAACGGCAGGGTGTGGATCTCGGTATTGCGAACCTCGTACTCGAGCCCTTCGGAGAAATAGAGCTTGTGGGGAATCAGCGGGCCTTCCACATTCAGGCGCGGGCTGGCATCGCGCAAGCCCCGCAGGTGGTAGCTGCGAATGCGGAAATCCGGAAATGGATCGTTCAGTTCCCAGTTCCACGTATCTCCGCCGCGCCGCGTTTCCACCGAAACGAGACCCGCCGAGAATCGCCCGAATTCCGCCAGAAAGGGCGTCTGAAAAACGTTCAGGGTCTCCACACTGTCGATGGGCACCGTCAAACCGAACTGCCCGGTCGCGGGATCCGTCACATCCGCCGAGTTGACGATCAACGAGCTGCGATGCTCGCCGGCCCCGGAAATCTGCAGGTCTCCGGCCGGTGAACGGACCACGCCGGGAATCAGCGGCAAGGCATCCGCAACGGTTGCCGGCCGGCTGGGAAGCTCCTTGGCGGCTTGCGCGGACAACTGGCTGGGGGTGGAGGAACCCTGTTGCACGGGATCGATGGACGCGTGGACGTCGATGTGTTCGTGTTGAGCGAGCGCCGGCACCAGCGTCAGTTCGACAGCGCCGGCGCCGCCTTGCGACAGGTCGATATCCGTCTTTTGCAGAGGCTCGAAGCCCGCTTTCGAGGCTGCGATGATGTAGTGTCCGGGCTTCACCTGAACGAATCCCACGCGGCCCGCCGCATCCGTCTCGCCCGTGGCGATGAAGTCCGTGCTGGCCTTGATCTCGACGCGGGCGCCCGCGACCGGCCGGCTGTCGGAATCCAGGACCAGGATGTCTACGGCTGGTTGCGGGGCCGTCTGGGCACACAACCCCCCTATCCGCCAGAACAGCAGACACATCAGCGCGACATTACGGAAGAGCCCCAACGTGCCTTCCTTTTCGCCTCAGGCTATAGTGTGATCATAGCTCGAATGGGCCACAGGGTACCACCCCCAAATGAGGGGGATGCCCTGCATTATCTTTCGATAGTCCGCGCGCCGATTGGTAGTCGGCCTTACCGGGGCGTGGCAGCCAGCGTGCGATAGGGCTTGCCTACTTCCTGTGCGTCCACCACCGCGACCGCCGCCACGTGAACGATGTCGTTCACTTCGGAGCCGCGCTGCAGCACGTGCACCGGTTTCGACAGGCCCGTGAGCAGCGGCCCGATCAGCTCCGCGCCGCCGATCCGCTGCAGCAGCTTATAGGCGATATTGCCGGCTTCCAGGTTGGGGAACACCAGCACGTTGGCTCCGCCCTTGAGCGTGCTGAAGGGGTAAGTCTCCTCGATAATCTGCGGCGTGACGGCCGTGTCGGCCTGCATCTCGCCATCGATCATGAGGCCCGGAGCGCGCTGGCGAACCAGGTCCACGGCGCGGCGGACTTTGTCGGCCAGCGGATGGCGCGTGCTCCCGAAATTGGAGAAGGATAGCATGGCCACGCGCGGCTCCTGATTGAAGCGGCTGGCCTTTTCCGCCGCCATAATGGCGATTTCCGCCAGGTCTTCGGAGGTCGGCTCGATATTGACCGTGGCGTCGGCCAGGAAGTAGATGCCGCCCTTGGGCGTGATCAGCACATACACCCCGGCCACCCGCCGCAACTCGGGCCGCACGTCGATTACCTGGAGCGCGGGACGGATGGTATCGGGATAGTGGGTGGTGAGGCCGCCGATGAGCGCGTCGGCATCGCCCAACCGCACCATCACGCTGCCGAAGGTAGTGTGGTTGAGGATGGCCTGTTCGGCTTCCGTACGGGTGATGCCTTTGCGCTGGCGAAGGCTGTAGAACTCCTCGGTGTACTCCGCCAACCGGGGAAAGTGGAGTGGATCGACGATCTGAATGCCTTCAAGGTGCAGCCGCAGCTCGGCGGCCTTGGCGCGGATCTTCTTCTCGTTGCCGAGAAGGATGGGAACGGCAATCTTCTCATCCAGAAGAATCTGGCAGGCGCGCAGGATCTTGCCCTCCTCGCCTTCCGTGAAGACGATGCGCTTGGGCTGCTTCTGCGCCTTGTGGATCATGGAGCGCATCATTTCGTGGGCTTTGCCCTGGCGCTTTTCCAGTTCCTCGCGGTATTGCTTCATGTCGACCGGTAACTGGGCCACGCCGGTGTCCATGGCGGCTTGGGCCACCGCGGAAGCTTCCCAGATGAGCACGCGGGGATCGAAGGCCTTGGGGATGATGTAATCGCGGCCGAATTCCATGCGATCCACGCCGTAGGCGCGCAGCACGGAGTCGGGCACATCTTCCTTGGCCAGCGCGGCGAGCGCGCGCGTGGCCGCCAGTTTCATCTCGTCGTTGATGGTGGTGGCGCGCACGTCCAGGGCGCCGCGGAAAATGAACGGGAAGCCCAGGACGTTGTTGACCTGGTTGGGATAATCGGAACGGCCGGTGGCCACGATGGCGTCCGGGCGCGCGGCCAGCGCCGCCTCGTAGGTGATTTCCGGGTCGGGATTGGCCAGCGCAAAAATGACGGGATTGGGCGCCATGGGGAGGACCATTTCCGGGGTCACGCAACCGGCGGTCGAAAGCCCGAAGAAGACGTCGGCGCCCACCAGGGCTTCCGCCAGCGTCCGGGCGCTGGTCTTGGCGGCGAAGCGCGCCTTGTACTCGTTCATGCCTTGCGTGCGCCCTTCGTAGATCACGCCCTTGGTGTCGCACATGAGGATGTTCTCGCGCTTCACGCCTAGCCTGACGTAGTGCTGGGCGCAGGAGATGGCGCTGGCGCCCGCGCCGCTGAACACCACGCGAATGGCGCCGATATCTTTGCCGGCGATTTCAATGGCATTGAGCAGCCCGGCGCCGGAGATTATGGCGGTGCCGTGTTGATCGTCGTGGAAGACCGGGATCTTCATGGTCTTCCGCAGTTCCTCCTCGATATGGAAACATTCCGGCGCTTTGATGTCTTCGAGGTTGATGCCACCGAAAGTGGGCTCCAGGATCTGGCAGGTGCGGATGACTTCCTGCGGATCCTCGGTGGCCAGCTCGATATCGAACACGTCGATATCGGCGAAGCGCTTGAATAGAACGCCTTTTCCTTCCATGACGGGCTTTCCCGCCAGCGCGCCGATATTGCCGAGCCCGAGCACCGCGGTTCCGTTGCTGACCACCGCAACCAGGTTGGCTTTGGCGGTGTACTTGTATGCCAGGCTGGGATCCCGCTCGATCTCGAGGCACGGAACGGCGACGCCCGGGGTGTAGGCCAGGCTCAGATCTCGCTGCGTATGGCAGGGCTTGGTCGGGGTAACCGAGACCTTGCCTGCCGGAGGTGTGGAATGGTAATCCAGAGCATCCTCGGGACGAATTGTCATGTAATACGACCTTTCCAAGACAATTGTAACCGGTTGTCCGGTTTAGTGCCTACTACTGCTCCAACCCCGGCCAACCCCGGAGGCATCCGTTACCCGAAACCGCCACCCGGCTGCCGTGGACCGCTTGTCAGTAGGCCCAGCAACGCGGCGAAGCCGCGTTGTGCTACTCCTCGTCGTGCTGGGCGGCCAGGCGCGTCACGATGGATAAGTCTTCGAGCGTCGTGACGTCGCCGGTAACCGAATTCGACGTGACGATCTCGCGCAAGAGGCGCCGCATGATCTTGCCGCTGCGCGTTTTGGGCAGCGCGTCGGTGAAGCGGATCTGCTCAGGCTTGGCGAAGCTGCCAATCTCGTGGGCCACCCACTGGCGCAGTTCCTCGGCCAGTTCGTGATGGTTCCAACTCCCCTTCTTCAGCGTGACGAAGCAGGCCACCGCCTGCCCGGTGATCTCGTGCGGTTTGCCCACCACCGCGGCTTCCGCTACGGCGGGATGCTTGACCAGCGCCGATTCCAGCTCCATGGTGCTCAGGCGGTGGCCGCTCACGTTCATGACGTCGTCCACGCGGCCCAGGATCCAGAAGTAGCCGTCCTCGTCGCGGCGCGCCGCATCGCCCGCCAGGTACACGCCCTCAATGCGCGCCCAATACTGCTGGCGGTAGCGGTCGGGATCGCGCCACAGGGTGCGCGCGATGCTGGGCCAGGGGCGCTTGACGATGAGGAACCCCTCGCGGTTGACCTCCACCGGCTTGCCCGCCAGGTCCACCACGTCGGCCAGAACTCCGGGCATGGGCAGCGTTCCCGAGCCGGGCTTGAGCGGCACCGCGCCGGGCATGGGCGCGATCATGATGGCGCCGGTCTCGGTCTGCCACCACGTGTCGACGATGGGGCAGCGCTCCTTTCCGATGGTCTTGTAATACCACTCCCAGGCGGCCGGGTTGATGGGTTCTCCGACCGAACCGAGCAGCCGCAGGCTCGACATGTCGTGCGCCTCGGGCCACTGGTCGCCCTGGCGGATGAAGGCGCGAATGGCGGTGGGCGACGTGTAGAAGATGTTGACGCGATATTTTTCGATGATGCGCCAGAAACGGTCGGGCTGCGGAAAATCGGGCGCGCCCTCGTACATCACGCTGGTGGCGCCGGCCGAGAGCGGGCCGTAGACGATGTAGCTGTGGCCCGTCACCCAGCCGATATCGGCTGTGCACCAATAGGTGTCGCTATCGCGAAGATCGAACACCCACTTCATCGTCATGTGGACTTGCAACAGGTACCCGGCGGTAGTGTGGACAATGCCTTTGGGCTTGCCGGTGGTGCCGGAGGTGTAGAGCACGTAGAGCGGATGCTCGCTATCGAGGGGCTCGGCGGGGCAATCTTCGCCCACCGCCGCGTCCAGCTCGTGCCACCAGTGGTCGCGGCCCTCCTGCATGTGAACTTGCCCGCCGGTGCGGCGGTAGACGATCACGTCGCGCACGCTGGGGCAATCCGCCACGGCCTCGTCAACCGCGTCCTTGAGGCGGACCTCCTTGCCGCGGCGCCACGAGCCATCGGCGGCGATCACCACCTGCGCTTCGAGATCCTGGATGCGGGCCTTGAGGGCCTCGGCCGAGAAGCCGCCGAACACCACGCTATGGATGATGCCAAGGCGCGCGCAGGCCAGCAGGGCGACGGGGAGCTCGGGCACCATCCCCATGTAGATGATGGCGCGGTCGCCGGCCTGGAGGCCGCGGCCCTTGAGCACGTTGGCGAAGCGGCAGACCAGGCGGTGCAATTCCTGGTAGGAGACCATGCGCTGGTCACCGGGCTCGCCCTCCCACAGAATGGCGACCTTGTTTTTGCGGTGGGTGGCGAGATGGCGGTCGAGGCAGTTGTAGGAGGCGTTGGTCTTGCCGCCCACGAACCACTTGGCGAACGGCGGATGCCACTCGAACGCGTGGGACCACTTCTCAAACCAATACAGCTCGGTTTCCGCCAGGCCGCCCCAAAACTGCTCGGGGTTGTCCGCGGCTTTTTGGTAGAGCTCGCGGTAGCCCTCCATTCCCTGGACGTGCGCGTGGCGGACGAAGTCGGGGCTGGGAGGGTAGAGATTGGCCATGGGAGAATCTTAACGCAAGTCGGCGGGCCGCCGATTGCCCGGCGGTGCCAGATGGTGCCAGGCTCTCCGTGCAAACCGAATCGTCAATAGAGGACAATGAATGTCTTGATCCTTATGATGCCCTGTGAGATGCTCCCCCGCACTCTTCGTTTTGCTCATTGACGCGATGTCGAACTTGTCGACATACTGGTTTGCGTGAGGAGGAAAATCGCGCCGTCGTGCCTGGAGGTCAGCATACACCGGGTCTTGGTGCGGACGCTCTGCAAGACCAGGAAGACCGCGTGAATCTGAACCCAAGAATGCCCGTCAATCTCGACAACCCCCGGCAGTGGAAAACGGATATCGTCCAGTCGGTCGATATGTATAACGACTGGTTTATGAAATTCGCACCGCAGGCCTTCCGAACCACCCGCGTCCAGACGACTAAGGACGTTGAATCGGCGCTTCATGCGACCGACAACATCACGAACATCCAACCCACACTCATGCGGAAGCATCCGGAAATTCTCCCGACCCTTCGCATGTCCACCTGCCCGCCTCTCGCGGTAGACCGGCTCATCGGGCTTGCCGGTGTCTCAACGAACCTCGTCAAGTGCATGGAGTTGGAGAAGAAGCTCCCGGCGCGCATGAAGACGGCCGAAGTTGACCTCCAACTCGCGAAGATCGCCGGCATCATCGAGAAAATGGCCGACCCTGACATTTTCGTCTGGCTCGGCAGGAAAGAGCCGCCGACCGAAGCGGAGATCCACCGCGCCGCGACTATCGTCGCGGACCGTCTCTGCGGCGCCGTCGCCAATCCCATAATCCGCAACGCGCAGGAGAAACGCCAACTCGCCGCCATCAAAGCTTGGCTTGAAGCGCGTAGCTACAAGCAAGTCCCCGGGGGAGACGGCACCCGCTTCGACGCCATGCCGCCCGGCACCTTCAGCTTCCGCACCAACGTGCCCGTCAAGCTCGAAGGCGGCGCCAAACGCGTCAATATCCCGATCGATGCCGTCATCATGCCGAAGAAAGCCAAGGCCAAAAGCTTCCCGGTCTTCTTCGAGGCGAAATCGGCAGGCGATTTCACGAACACCAACAAGCGCCGCAAGGAGGAAGCCGTTAAAATGGCGCAACTCCGCAGTACCTACGGCCACAGGGTGCAGTTCAACCTTTTTCTGTGCGGCTACTTCGACAGCGGATATCTCGGCTACGAGGCCTCCGAGGAGATTGACTGGGTTTGGGAGCACCGCATTGACGATCTGGCCCTGTTTGGAATCTAACCATGCGTGAAACGATAGACATTCTTGAACAGCAACGCACTGCCCTTCAGACAGGGCTGGATTGCCAGAAGACTCAGGCCGAACGAAACCGCCTCGGCCAGTTTGGGACGCCCACGGTACTGGCCCAGGACATACTCAGATACGCGACAACGCTCCTGCCTCGCGGTGAGAAAATCCATTTCCTGGATCCAGCAATCGGGACGGGCTCCTTCTATTCCGCACTCCGCAGCGTCTTCCCGAAAACGCAGGTATCGGAGGCTCTCGGTTTCGAAATAGACCCGCACTATGGCAAGCCGGCAGCGAACCTGTGGCTGGATTCAGGCCTCGTCGTAGAGCTTGCTGACTTCACCCACGAGATACCCTCGCCCCGCTTCAACCTCATCATCTGCAATCCGCCGTATGTCCGTCACCATCATTTGGAGAACGGCGACAAGAACCGCCTGCAGATCCAGACCCGGCAGGCCAGCGGCATGAAGGTCAACGGCCTTGCAGGCCTGTACTGCCATTTCATCGGCTTGAGCCATGCGTGGATGACCGCTGGCGGCGTCGCCGGATGGCTCATCCCGAGCGAGTTTATGGACGTAAACTATGGCCAAGCCGTCAAGCGGTATCTACTCGAACGCGTCACGCTGTTACACATCCATCGTTTCGACCCCAACGACGTGCAGTTTGCCGACGCACTTGTGTCCTCGGCCGTCGTCTGGTTTCGCAAAACGCCACCGCCCCAAGATCACAAAGTGAACTTCACTTTCGGTGGCACGCTCTTAGAGCCGAAACTCGCGCGAGAGGTCTCGGCCGGCGCCCTCGCACGTGAGCCGAAATGGACGCGCTTTCCAGTTTCCGGCACGCGGGCCAGGGGAGCCGTTCCGACCATCGCTGATTTCTTCCGGATCAAGCGCGGTCTGGCGACTGGCGATAACGCATATTTCATTCTTCCCGAAGCTGAAATCAAAGAGCGCGGTCTTCCCATGGAGGCTTTCAGCCCCATCCTACCCAGTCCGCGCTACCTCATCGACGACGAGGTCACGGCCGACCAGCACGGCAACCCATTGATCGAGCGCCGCCTCTACCTTCTAGACACAAAGTTCTCCGAGGACGAGATCAGGCTCCGCTTTCCTCCCCTCTACGCTTACCTCGAAGACGGCAAAGCCCGCGGACTCCACGAGCGGTATCTCTGCCAGCACCGTTCGCTCTGGTACGGCCAGGAGAACCGCCCGCCCGCCCCTATCGTTTGCACATATCTCGGGCGCGGCGACGCCAAAAGCGGTCGTCCCTTTCGCTTCATCCTGAACACCTCCCGCGCCACCGTGGCGAACGTATATCTCGCCATGTACCCGACGACCGTCCTCGCCCGCGCAATGACACGCGATCCCGGTCTCATCCGTCGCGTGTGGCAAGTGCTCAACGCGATCAAGCCAGAGCGGCTTCTCGGCGAGGGACGCGTATACGGCGGAGGCCTTCACAAGCTCGAACCAAAGGAACTCGCCAACGTGCCCGTGCCAGAAATTGCCGCACTCTTGCACCACGTCGAGCGTCCAGCGAAGCAAGCCGACTTGTTCGCTGAACTCGCTGTCTGAACCAGGCCCCCAGAGCGAACACGAAGCTGTCCGCTGTAGCCCTCCATTCCCTGGACGTGCGCGTGGCGGACGAAGTCGGGGCTGGGAGGGTAGAGATTGGCCATTGGAGAATCTTAACGCAAGTCGGAAGGGTCATGACTTACGAGCGATTCGAGTTGCATGAGCCAGCCGTCGAAATGGGGACACTCCGCCCGAATCTGCGGCAACCCGATCTCCAGCACCGCTAGCGTGCCGAGCAGCGGTTTTTCATATCCGGGCAGGAGCGCCTCTACGCGTTTGGACGGCGCGGTTACCGGCGAATCGTCGATTTCTTCCGGCGTTTGAAACTCGTCCCGTATTTTGCGGAGGTCCGATTCCAGATCGGGGCGTCCGATGCCGCGGCTGAAGGCGGCGCAGTCGCTGAAAAGCAGGCCTTCGAACTCGTGCATCACCACGAAGGGAACGAAGCGCCGGGGATTGAAGGACCTGTCCATTGCCCTGATCAAATCCTCCAGCAGGGCGGCTTCCACACACGCGGCCTTTTTGCCGGTCTCTTGACGTGTAGAATCGGCGCGACCAGGCCATGCAGCCTGTCCCTCTTGAGGCAGGGCGTAGTAATCAACCATGGTGGTCGCGATACAACTGGAGTCCTCCTTAAGGTGGTTGATAATGTCTCTTCTTACGGAAGGCCACCCCCGGATTCCGCCCCGCCGACGCCGCAGACGAGCGTTGCCCACGATTCGAGCGTCGACAGCATAGTAGCCTTTCGTCAGCAGATGATCGCGGAGGGCTTCGTTGACGAAGTCCTCCTCCGTCTGACCTTCGACATGAATCAAGAGGCGCGCCATGGGTTATTCCGGGGCCGGCCGGCCGCGAAGCTCGTTCTTCTCCCAAAGCTGGCCGAGGCTGTAGTCCTTGAGCCACGCTCCCAATTGGTCAGACTCCAGACGTGTGAGCTGGGTCGCGCCTTCGACGCGGTCGGCGACCAAAACATCCGGGGGCTCAAAGTGATCCAATAACAACGAGGACTGGGTGGAGACGATCACCTGCGTTTCGACCGACGCCTGCCGGATCAATGAGGCAAGCATCTCGATAGCGTAGGGATGGAGGCCCAGCTCGGGTTCGTCCACCAGAATCACCGAGGGGCGATAGTCCCGGGGTTGCAGGAAGAGGGTCGCCAGAGCGATGAAGCGAAGAGTACCATCGGAGAGCGACGACGCATCGAAGTATTGGTCCGATCGCTTGTGCCGCCACTCCAGCTTGATGTCGTCCGGTTTGAGTCTGAGGGGCTTTAGCTGGAAGTCGTCGAAGAAGGGTGCGACTCTTTGCACGGTCCGTCGAATCAGCCCGTAAGAGTCCTCGTGGCGCTCGCGGAGATAATAGAGAAACGCTGCCAGATTCGACCCGTCGTGACGCAGGTAATCATTGTCGTCCACTTTCGCGGTCTTGCGCATGGGTGAAGACGAGCTGGTGTCATGCAGATGGTAGAGCCGCCACCCCCCGAGCCGAAGCCTCACCCACCCGGAGACGCGCTCGGACTTTGGATCGCTGATGCCTGCCTCACGTCGCTGCTGCCGTGAGGGGAGGCTGCTGACATGAGGCCGGGCATACTCGCTTTTTTTCCAATAGTACACGAGCTCCTCCGAAGGGAAGAGACCGTCATCCTCAGTGGGAGAGAGCTTCAGCTCGTATTGATTGACCCCGCCCTTAAAGGAAAGGTAGAAGCGGATCTCCTTCGTGGTCTTCGAACCGAAGTGCAGCACTTTCTCGGCCCCGCCCGCCGCCGTAACGTAATCCCCAAGCCGGCCTTCACGGATCGCGTGGAGAAAAGAAAAAACGCCGATGAAGTTCGACTTCCCGGAGCCGTTCGGACCGATCACCACGTTGATCGGCCGGAGCGCGAGCTTCTCCACGGAGGCAATGCTCTTGAAGCCCTGAATCGTGATGTAGTCGAGAGCCGTTGACGGCATAACTTCAGAATACGATTACCGCCCGTCCCAGGATCTCGCCCCGCCGCATGCTTTCCAGAACCGCCGGCGTTTCTTCGAGCGCGTGAGTGTGGACGTGGGCACGAATCGCGCCGCTGCGCGCCAGGCCGAAGACCTCCTCCAGTTCCTTTCGGGTTCCCAGGTAGCTTCCGCGCACGGTGATGCCTTTCACGATGGTATCCACCAGCGGCAGATCGTACTGGTTCACCGAAATCCCCACCAGAACCAGCGTTCCGGTCCGCTTGAGTGCGCGAAAGGCCTGCTGGATGGCGGCCGGCGAGGGCGTCAGTACGATCGCTGCGTCCACCCCGCCGTACTCTTTCTGCAACGTGCGGCCGGCGTTTTCTCCGGCGATCGCGAGCTCGGCGCCGCTGGCGCGGGCCATCTCGAGCTTCCGCTCGGAGAGATCCACCGCGGCCACGCGCCATCCCCGGTGGCAGGCCATTTGCAAAGCCAGGTGCCCGAGACCGCCGTATCCGAACAGCGCGACTTTTTGGCCGCGTTCCAGTCCCGCCTCGCGCAAGGCGCCATAAGCGGTCCAACCCGCGCAGCAGAGCGGCGCGGCTTCGACGGCGGGAAGATCCTCGGGGATAGCAACCAGCGCGGCCGCAGGCACGATGGCGTACTCCGAGAGCGCGCCGTTCAGGCTGTATCCGAAATTCGTCTGTTTGGGACAGAAGCGCTCGCGCCCGGAGCGGCACCATTCGCAGGCCGCGCACGTGGTGCCCATGAAGGTAATGCCCACGCGGCCGCCAGGCGCCCATTGGGTGACGGCCTCGCCCAGCGCCTCGACGCGCCCGATGCCTTCATGGCCCAGCGTCACCGGCGCCACGGGCAGCTTCTCGAGACCCGCGACGTAGAGGTCCGAGTGGCAGAAGCCGCACGCCTCCATGCGCACCAGCACCTCTCCCGGGCCCGGCTCGCCCAACTCGACCGATTGCACGGCGACCGTTCCTCGCGCGTGCGGCAGGACCGCGGCCTTCACGACCATAGCGTCTTTACCTCACAGAACTGCATCAGGCTCTCAAAAACGGATTGAACCGCTTTTCCCACCCGATGGTGGTATTCTCGCCGTGCCCCGGGATTACCACAGCGTCATCCGGCAGCGGCAGCAGCTTGGTGTGGATCGATTGCTGGATCTGGCGCCAGTCGCCGCCCGGCAGGTCGGTGCGGCCGATGCTCTCCCGGAACAGCGTGTCGCCGGCCACCAGCTTGTTCTCCGAGGGAATCCACAGGCTGATACTGCCCGGCGTGTGCCCCGGAGTGTCGAGGACGTGGAACTCGGTGGCGCCCACGAGCAGCCGGTCCCCTTCTTTGGCCGGCACGTCAATGGCGACCGCGGGCGGCGCCGGCATACCCAGCCAGCGGGCCTGCATGTCCATCATCTTCTGCAGGGCGGTATCGTTCCGATTCATATAGACGGGCGCGCCGGTGGCCAGCTTGAGCTTCTGCGCGCCGCCAATATGGTCAATGTGGGCGTGGGTGATGACGATGGCTTTGACCCGCAGCCCATGCCTGCGGACGATCTCCAGCACCTGCTCGATGTCGTCACCGGGGTCCACCACTATGGCCTCCCGGGATTGCTCGTCGCCGAATACCGAACAGTTGCAGGCCAGCATTCCCACCGGAAGGATCTCATGGATCATATGCCGATTGTATACTCACCATATGGGTGACGCGCTCTTTGTAATTATGCGGTGGCTGCATTTCTCTTCGATGGCGACGTTGATCGGCGGCCTGCTGTACGGGCGCCTGGTGATGACGCCCGCGATCGGCTCGGTGTCTCCGGAAGCGGGCGAGGCGCTGGCCGGAAAGGCTGCCGGCGCCTACCGGCCGATGGTGTTGGCCGCGGTTTGCGGGCTCATCGTCTCCGGCATGTACAACATTCTCACGAATCCGGGGCACACGGTGATGTACCACATGCTGCTGGGCGTCAAGCTGATGCTGGCGCTGCACGTGTTCGCGGTGGCGTTTCTAATCACCGCGCCCCACAACCCGCGCCGCGCGCGGATGATGACCGGGGCCATCATTTCCGGGCTGATCATCCTGGCGATCGCGGCTTATTTGCGGCGGATCTTTTGACACCGGGTGGCGCGATGAGCCAAGGTTACGAAGCACTGCTGAGCGGCGCCGCCTGGCTGGATCTCTCGGCGCGCGGCCGCATCCTGGCGCGCGGGCGCGACCGGGCCCGGCTGCTGCACAACATCTCGAGCAACGAAGTCAAGAAGATGGCGCCGGGCTCGTCCTGCTACGCGTTCCTGCTCAGCCCGCAGGGCCGCATTCAGGCCGACCTCCACCTGGTCTGCTTCGAAGATCATTTTTTGATCGACACCGAGCCGGATCTGCGCGAGAAGGTCGAGCGCCAGATCCTGAAATACCGGGTTGCCGACCAGGTGGAGCTGGAGGACGTCACGGCGCAGACGGCGGCCATCGGGGTGGAAGGGCCCGCGGCGGAGTCCATTGTCCTTCCGGGCGGCGACCACTCGGTGGCGCCGTTCACGGTGACTGGACAACCGGGCTATCGCGTGTACTGTGCCGCTGCGGATATGGCGGGACTGGTGCGGCAACTCGAGGCCGCCGGCGCCAGGCCCGCGACGCTCGAGGACGCGCGGATCGTGCGCATCGAAAATGGCAAGCCGGTTTATGGGGAGGACATCCGGGAAACGTCCCTGCCGCAGGAGACGCAGCAGATGCACGCGGTGAGCTTCACCAAGGGCTGCTACATCGGGCAGGAGATTGTGGAGCGCATACGGGCGCTGGGGCAGGTGCACCGCAAGCTGGAGCGCATCGAGTTGGAGGGCGCCGAGCCCGTGGCTGCGGGCACCAAGCTGACAGTGGGCGGGCGCGAGGCCGAGATTACGTCATCGGTATATTCACCGCGCTTGGCGAAGGCGATCGCGCTGGCTTACGTGCGCGGCTGACGGCGGGCCGGCCGGGCCAGCTCGGCGCGAATCTCAGCGAGCGGGACCACCAGGATTTTCTCGTCCAGCCGGTATCGTTGGTCGCCCGGATAGACCACGTAGAGGCGCTCGAGCGCCAGGTCTTCGAGCGCGATGCGCATGGACTTGGTGACGCCCGGAGCGTCGGCGTACTTGACCTCCACTCCGTACCGCTTGCCGCCGAGCGCGACGAGGAGGTCCAGCTCGGCGCCCGATTGCGTGGCCCAGAACCAGGCATTGCGCTCGCCCACCACGCGGAGGATCTCCTCCACGACGAAGCCTTCCCAGGAGGCGCCCAGCTTGGGGTGGCCTTCCAGGGCGCGGAACGACGGAACGCCCAGAAGCGCGTGCGCCAGTCCGCTGTCGGGCAGGTAAACCTTGGGAGACTTGACCTGGCGCTTTCCGAGGTTCTCGTGCCAGGGCTGGAGTTGCCGGGCGACGAACGCGCCGGTGAGGACGTCGAGGTGCCGCTTGACGGTAGTGTGGGATTCGCCCAGCGATCTCGAAAGTTCGGAGGCGTTCCAGATCTGGCCGTGGTAGTGCGCCAGCATCATCCACATGCGGCGCAGGGTGACGGACGGAGTCTGGATCCCGAATTCACGGATGTCGCGCTCGAGGAAGGTGCGGATGAAGTTTTCCTGCCAGGTACGGCACTCCTCGTCGCTCCTGGCCAGGTAGGCGCGCGGCAGGCCGCCGCGCCACCAGAGGCGCCGCTGATTTTCCACCCCGACCTCAGACAGGTCGAAGCCGCCCATCTCGATGAAGGCGATGCGGCCGGCCAGGGACTCGGAGCTCTGGCGGAGCAGGTCGGGCGAGGCGCTGCCCAGGACCAGGAAGCGCGCCTTCGCGGGACGGCGGTCGGCCAGGACGCGAAGGATGGGGAACAGTTCCGGCTGGCGCTGGACTTCGTCGATCACGACCAGGCCGCGCAAGGGCCGGAGGGCGGTCATGGGCTCGGAGAGGCGGCGCTGGCTGACCGGGTCTTCGAGGTCGAAGTACTCGGCGCGGGCGGCGCCGGCCACCTGGCGGGCCAGGGTGGTCTTGCCGCACTGGCGGGGGCCGCAGAGCGCCGTCACCGGATTGGAGCGGATGGCGCGGCGGACCTGGTCGGCGAGCTGGGCGCGGTGAAGCAGAAATTGCTTCCTTGAATATTGAGCATAGCATGATCAAAATTCAAGGAGACATTGAAGTCAAAATCATCCTTGAATATTGAGCACAGCATGTTCAATATTCAAGGATGATTCTGGCCCGCCCGCAACCGTTCCAGCAGGTCGCGCGGGATCTGCAGATTGCCGCCCGAGCCGGTGCCCAGCTTCACTCCGGGCTTTACCTCGCCGTGGAAATCGGAGCCGCCGGTCACTAGCAGGCCATACTTCTCCGCCAGTTCCAGGTACAGGCCCGTTTCCCGCGCGCCATGGTCGCTGTGATAGGCCTCGATGGCGTTCAGCCCGGCGGCGCACAGTTCCGGCATCAGCACCGGCACGTTGCCGTTCACGCGCACGGGATGGGCCAGGGAGGCAATCCCGCCTGCCTGGCGGATCCGGTCCACGCCTTCGGCGAACTGCGGCTCGCTGCGATACACGTAGCCCTTGGCGGATTCGTCCAGATAGTCGTCGAAGGCCTGGCGGAGATTGGCCACGTAGCCTTTTTCCACCATGATGCGGGCGAAGTGCGGCCGGCCGGTCATGCCGCGGCCCAGCGCTTCGGCCTCTTCCAGGGTGATGTCGAATCCCAGCTCCCGCAAACGGGCCGCCAGGCGCACGTTGCGCTCGCGCCGCGAGGCCTGCAACTCCCGCACCCACTCGCGAAACTCCGCCAGGCCGCCCGCGTCCAGAAAGTATCCGAGCAGGTGCACCGAACGGCCGTGCAGCTTGGTGGAGAGCTCGATGCCGCAAACCAGCTCCACGCCCGCGGCCGAAGCTGGCGGGAGCGCCCGATCGTAACCCGCGAAGGTGTCGTGATCGGTGATCCCCAGAGTCTCCACGCCGGCGTGGACGGCCTCTTCGATCAACCGTGCGGGCGAGCAGGTGCCGTCAGATTCGTTGGTGTGCGAGTGCAGATCGATCAAAGCAAACCAGACCCAGATGTTCCAGTGTAGCCCATATTATGTCTACGCTTTGTTCGGGGGTCTCGCGGGATGAATTCACCGTGACCTCGGGAGAGAGCGGCGGCTCGTAGGGATCGGAAACACCCGTGAAGTGCGCGATCTCTCCGGCCAGGGCGCGCTTGTAGAGGCCTTTGACGTCGCGCTCCGCCAGGGTCTCGAGGGGGCACTCCACATAGACCTCGACGAAGCTCGGGATGCGCGCGCGCACTTCGTCGCGCACCGCGCGGTAGGGGGAAATCGCCGCCGCGATGGCAATCACGCCGTGGCGCGAAAGTGTTTCGCAGACGAAGCCGATGCGGCGGATGTTTTCGTCGCGGTCCTCCTTGTTGAAGCCCAGGCCCTTGGACAGGTGCGTGCGCACCACATCGCCGTCCAGCACTTCGACCTTGGCGCCGTGCGCGCGGAGGCGCTCGGCGAGCAGGTGCGAGATGGTGCTCTTGCCGGAGCCGGACAGGCCCGTGAGCCACACCGTGAAGCCTCTAAGCACGGCGCACCAGCCCGTCGGCCGCGAAGTGGATGCCGCATTCTTTCCGGGCGTCCTGCTCCCACCACCAGCGCCCGGCGCGCTCGCTTTCGCCGGGCTCCACGGGTCGTGTGCAGGGCGCGCAGCCGATGCTGGCATAGCCTCGCCCGTAGAGCGGATGCACCGGCACGGCGTTTTCCGCGATGTACCGGTCCACCTGGTCCCCGCTCCAGTCGGCCAGCGGGCAGATGCGGACCCGGCCGTCCACCGATTCGACTTTGGCGACCTCGGCGCGCGTCTCGGACTGCTGCCGGCGGAGACCGGTGGCCCAGGCGCTCAACTCGCGGAGCTTGCGCTCGAAAGGGCGGACCTTGCGCACTTCGCAGCACAAGCGGCGGGATTCCAGGCTCTCGTAGAACAGGTTCGGGCCGCGTTGCGACACCATTCGCTCGACATCGCCCGAGTCGGGAAAGACGACTTCGACAGCGATGCCATACCGCTCGCGCACGGTCTCGATCATGCGGTGGGTCTCTTCCGGGAGCCGTCCCGTGTCCAGAGTAAATGCGCGCACCGGTGCGCCGACCCGCGAAGCCATATCCACGATCGCCATGCCTTCCTTCTGGAAGCTGGTGGCGATGGCGAAACCATGGCCGAAAGTGGCGGCGGCCCAAGCCAGGATCTCCGAAGCTGAAGACGCCTCGAGCTGTAGGTATTCACCCAATCTCTATATAGATTAAGATGTATGCCCGGGCGAAGTCAACCCGCTAGGGCCATTTGTCGCCGGCGGCGAAGACCACCGGCGTTACCGGCGGAAATTGAACTCCGCCCGCTCCTCGCGCAGCCTCTCGAGATCCAACTCCTCGGCGAGCGAAAGATCCAGCACGCGGACGCGCTGTCCCTCGCGCAGTTCCTGCAGGCGCACCTCGCGCCCGTTGGAAAAACGAACGGCGTCGCGGTAACTGTTCACCGCCGCCGAGATCTGGGTGAAGGTCACGGCTTCGCACGGGCCTACTCCCAAGTCTTGCTGCAAGCGCGCGGGGATGTCCAGCAATTTCATGCGCGCTCCCGGTGGAATGCACACGGCCGGGACCGGAACGGTACGCGGCGGGTTGAAGAAGTCCTTCATCAGGCACCAGAAGGTGCGGCGCGCGGAAGGCGCTCGATCCGACGCGCGTTTCAGATCTGCGGGTGATGCCAGCCCGAGCGATCCAGTCGGGAACCGGTGCGCCACCAGTTCCTCCCCTTCCCGGGCCAAGCGGTTGGGTACAGCCATAAGCGAGTAGTCACACATTTTTCGATCCTCCTAGGAATTGCGCCCGATGATTCCTGCCGGCCGCACGGGCAATTCTCCCGCCCCTTGGCGAAACCGTCCCAGCATCCGGAAGTCTCATGAGCGTCCCCTCTAGTTTCAGTTTCCGTTCTCAACCTGGAAATAACAAGACGGTCGGATACCGCGAAGTCCTCTTGTGAACCATCCGTCTGTGCGTCCGCGCACAGTCCGGGCGTCCCACCCCTAACTCCCAACCCCCGGCCCGCGGTTGCTAAGATGTGAGGGTGGATTCCGAGCAAAACCCGGCGCCGGCGGAGGCTCCAGGCAACGTGGCCCCAGGCGACCATGCCGGCGCCAGTCCCGCCTGGCGGCGGGTTCTGCTGGCGCGCCACGCCAAGCGCCCCCACTCGCTCGATTACATCGAACGCCTGGTGACCGATTTCCAGGAGATCCACGGCGACCGTTCGTTTGGCGACGATCCGGCCATCGTCGCCGGGCTGGGACAGTTCGAGGGACGTCCGGTGATGATCGTCGCCGAGCAGAAAGGAAGGGACACCAAACAAAAGCTCTTCCGCAATTTCGGAATGCCCAAGCCGGAGGGCTACCGCAAGGCGCTACGCGCGATGCAGATGGCCGCCAAGTTCGGGCGTCCGCTGATCACTTTGCTGGACACTCCCGGGGCCTATCCCGGTATCGACGCCGAAGAGCGCGGCCAGGCCGAAGCCATCGCGCGGAATCTGCGCGAGATGGCGCGGCTGCCCATTCCAGTGGTGGTGGCCTGCATCGGGGAGGGCGGCAGCGGGGGCGCGCTGGCGCTGGGCGTAGGCAACACCGTGCTCATGCTGGAGAACGCGGTGTACAGCGTGATCTCGCCGGAGAGCTGCGCCGCCATCATTTATCGCGACTCCGCCAAGGCCGAACAGGCGGCCGCCGCCTTGAAACTGACGGCCGAAGACCTGCGCGGCCTGGGCTTGATCGATTGCATCGTGCCCGAGCCTCCGGGGGGGGCGCAAGAGGATCCGGCCGCCGCCGCGGAGCTGCTGCGGGAGCACCTGCGCCGCCACCTGGAGGAGCTGGCCGATCTGACGGGCGAGGAACTGGTGGAGCACCGCTACGCCAAGTTTCGCCGCATGGGGAACTTCTTCGCGTGAAAAAGACGGTGTGGCTGGCGGTGGTCTTCGCGGCGCTGGTGGTGGGGTACGTCATGTTCTCGAGCTTCCACGGCGAGCGCTTCCGCTGCCAGGTGTGCATGGCGTTCAAGGGCGGCCGCGACTGCCGGACGGCAGCGGCAGCAACGCGTCAGGAAGCCCTGCGAACGGCCGTCACCAACGCGTGCGCGCAACTCTCCGGGGGCGTCATCGAAACCAACCAATGCGAGACCACCCCGCCGGAGTCCGTCGCGTGGCTGCCATAGCCCTGCCATAGGGAATGCTAATTCAGACCCTCCCCGGCCGTCATCAATAGGGATAGCTCCCACATTTAACAGATGCCCGGGTGTAAAATAAACAGTGAACTCCCGGCCAGCAATCGGCGTCTATTACAGGTGAAACGGAAAAGGGGAGACTTTGCGTCGTGAAGACTAAGTGGAAGATTGTCATAACCTTAGTGGCCCTCCTGGTGGCCGCGATCGGGGTGTATGCCAGCACCGTGTACAGCAAGCGCGGTGTGGTGACCGTGCAGACCGGCAAGGTCGTGCGCGGAGACCTGACCAGCGTGGTGACCGCCTCGGGAGAGATCAAGCCCAAGAATTACATCAACATCGGAGCTAACGCCCAAGGCGATATTACGGATCTCCTGGTCAAGGAGGGCGACCACGTCCGCCGCGGCCAGTTGCTGGCGAGGATCGAAGACACCCAGCCCGCAGCCAACCTCAAATCGTCGGAAGCTGCGGTAGCTTCCGCCGAAGCCGATTCCGCAGCCTCGGAAGCCGCCCTGAAAGCCGCCGACGAAAACCTCAATACCATGCAGGCCGCGATTGACCACGACAAGGCCGATCTGGAGCGTATGAAGGCCGATCTCGACCGCGCCGAGCTGCTATACAAGGAACAACTCCTGGCCAAACAGGATTTCGAGCTGAAGAAATTTACCTACCAGGCGCAGCAGTCGGCGGTCAAGGAGTCGGAGACCCGGCTCGTCCAGGCCCGCGCGCAACGGGAGCAGCAGGCCGCGCAACTTACCTCCACGCAGAGGCACATCGCGCAGGCGCGCGCCGGCCAGACCATGATCAGCGACGTCCTTCACAAGTACAGTTCCTTCGCCCCACTGGATGGCATGGTCACCAATCTCCCCGTGCGCGTCGGAGAATCGGTGGTGCCCGGTCTCCAGAACCAGACCGGCACCCTGATCATGACCATTGCGGACATGTCGCTGATCACCTCCGAAGTAAAGGTGGATGAAACCGATATCGTCAATATCAAGCTCGGGCAGACGGCCGATATCACCATCGACGCCATTCCCAACAAGACTTTCAAGGGCCACGTGACCGAGATCGGCAATACCGCGATCCTGCGCTCGACCGGCGTGGCGGCCAACCAGAGCGCCATTTCCAGCCAGGAAGCCAAGGACTTCAAGGTGGTGGTGGCGATGGACGATCCGCCGGAGGAGGTCCGGCCGGGACTTTCTTGCACGGCCAAGATAACCACAGCCACCCGTCAGAGCGTCCTTACTATACCGATTCAAGCGCTGACCGTCCGGCAGAGGGGCGATCTGGAGGCAAAGCCCGCGGGGACCGGCGGCGGTATTCAGGCGGCCACGAAACTCGATCCGGCCGCGGAAAAAGCCAAGAAAGAAGAGCTTACGGGCGTCTTCGTGGTGTCTGGGGAAAAGGCGGTCTTCCAAAAAGTGGAGACCGGCATTACCGGCGCCACCGATATCGAAGTGACCAGTGGCCTCAAGGAAGGCGACCAGATTGTGACGGGGACCTACCAGGTGATCCGCACCATCAAGAACGATACGCAGGTTAAGGTGGACAACAAAGTTCCCGGACAGCAGACTACCTCCTAACCTAGAAACGAGACCCACGAATGGCAGCGGTTGCAGAAAAAGAACTCATCCAACGCGGCGAACAACTGAAGCGGGACGGAATCGTCATCCGCACCTACAATCTCTGGAAGACCTACATCATGGGTGACCAGGAGATCAACGCCGTTTCCGGTGTGGATATCGAGATCAAGCGCGGCGAATACTGCGCGATCATGGGTCCGTCGGGGTCCGGCAAGTCCACCCTGATGAACCTGATCGGGTGTCTCGATACGCCGACCAGCGGGCAGTACTACATCAACGGAAACTTGGTCAGCGAGATGACCGACGACGAGCTGGCGCGCATCCGGAACAAGGAAATCGGGTTCGTATTCCAGACGTTCAACCTGCTTCCGCGCGCCACGTCGCTGCACAATGTGGAGCTGCCGCTGATCTATTCGGGGATGCCGTCGGACAAGCGGATCGAAATGGCCAAGACGGCCATGCGGGCGGTGGATCTCGAAGCCCGCATGTACCACAAGCCCAACGAGCTGTCCGGCGGGCAGCGCCAGCGCGTGGCGGTGGCGCGGGCCCTGGTGAACAACCCGTCGATCCTGCTAGCCGATGAGCCTACCGGCAACCTGGATACGGCCACCGGCAACGAAATCATGGCGCTGTTCGAGCGCCTCTACCAGCAGGGCAATACCAT
>Ga0209415_10002546_pt1 | contig 34166 bp, 28 predicted proteins | sample PeaSoiSIISIP2007_FD_187696 | JGI IMG/M metagenome (GOLD analysis project Ga0209415, IMG submission 187696) | Peat soil microbial communities from Weissenstadt, Germany - SII-SIP-2007 (SPAdes) (version 2) | ecosystem: Environmental > Terrestrial > Soil > Wetlands > Peat | place: Germany... | reverse complement strand
GTCCTTGTCGAAGCGCTCGTAGAACTCGGCCATGGCCGCGCGCCAGTCGATCTTGCCCTCTTCGATGTCGTCCAGCTCCTCCTCCATGCGGGCGGTGTAGGTCACGTCGAAGATGTCGTCGAAGCTCTCCAGCAGCAGGTCGGTCACCACCATGCCCAGCTCACTCGGCAGGAAGCGGCCGCCTTCCTTCCGCACGTACTCGCGCTCCAGAATGGTCGAGATGATGGAGGCGTACGTGGAAGGCCGCCCCACGCCGTCGGCTTCGAGGCGCTTCACCAGCGTGGCCTCGTTGTAGCGCGGCGGCGGCTCGGTGAAGTGCTGCTCCGGCAGGATGGCCCTGAAGCGCAGGAGTTCGCCCTCGGTCACCACGGGCAGGCGATGCTTCAGCTCCTCGTCTTCTTCGTCGCTCTGGTCCTTGCCTTCCTGGTATACCTTAAGGAAGCCTTCGAACTTCAGCACCGACCCGGTGGCGCGGAAGATGTACTCGAGGCCGTTCTTGCCCTTGGCCGCTGCATCGATGCTGGTCTGGTCGTACAGCGCCGGCATCATCTGGGAAGCCACGAAGCGGTTCCAGATGAGACGGTACAGCTTCATCTCGTCTTCCGCCAGGTGCCGCTCCACGATCTCCGGCGCCAGCGCCATGGAGGTCGGGCGAATGGCCTCGTGCGCGTCCTGCGCGTCCTTTTTCGACTTATAGACGTTGGCCGATTCCGGCAGGAAGTCCTTCCCGTAGCGCTCGGCGATATAGTCGCGCAGGTCGCGGATGGCATCGTCGGATACACGTGTGGAATCGGTGCGCATGTAGGTGATCAGGCCCACCGCGCCTTCCTTGCCCATTTCGATGCCTTCGTACAGCCGCTGCGCCAGCATCATGGTGCGCTTCACGCTGAAGCGCAGCTTGCGCGCCGACTCCTGCTGCAGAGTGGACGTGATGAACGGCGCCACCGGGTTGCGCTTCTTCTCCCGCGTGGTTACCGACTTGACGATATAGTCAGTGCCGTCGAGCTGCGCCACCACGTCGTCGGAAACCTCTTTCGAGCCGATCTCGGCGGGCTGATCGTCAATGCGCATCAGCCGCGTCGAGAGCACCGGCGGCTTCTTCGCGTGCAGATCCGCATCGACGGTCCAGTACTCCCTGGGAATGAACGCGCGGATTTCCCGCTCGCGCTCCACGATGACCCGCAACGCCACGGTCTGCACGCGGCCGGCCGAGAGACCGCGCCGCACCTTGTCCCACAGCAGCGGCGAAATCTTGTAGCCCACCAGCCGGTCCAGCACCCGCCGCGCCTGCTGCGCGTCCACCAGGTTGATATTGACCTGGCCCGGAACTTCGAAGGCCTTGTCGATGGCCTTCTTGGTAATCTCGTTAAACATCACCCGGTAGATGTGCGGGCCGTTCTTCTTGTCTCCCAGCTCTTCCTGGAGGTGATAACAAATGGCCTCGCCTTCGCGATCCGGGTCGGCCGCAAGATACACACTCTCTACTTTTTTGGCGGCCTGTTTCAGCTCTGCGATGAGCTTCTTCTTCCCTTCAATGACTTCGTACCGCGGCTCGAAGCCGTGGTCCACGTCGACCGCCAGATCGTTCTTGGGAAGGTCCTTGATGTGACCGAGCGAAGCTTTGACTATGTACTGCTTGCCGAGATATTTATTGATGGTTTTCGCCTTGGAAGGCGACTCCACGATTACAAGAGCCTTTGCCATATGAATTCAAACAATGCGGCCTTCACTGCTTCGGGCCGCGTTACCCAATGTTTGCAGGTTTCCCGTTTGACCTTACCACACTTTTACGAAGTTCTTGCCGGGGAGTTGTTTTACCAGCCCCAGCATTTCCAACTCGAAAAGCGCGGCAATCAACTCGGACGGGGAGATATCTTCCACTTTTTCAAGAAGATCGTCCAGATGTACGGCTGCGTCCACCTGGAGCGCTTCGAGAGCCCGCCGGGCAGTACCATCCAGTTCCGGACCCGGTGCACTTAATATGGATGCCCCACCGCCCTCCGGCGTTGCACCCTGTTCCGCCAGGATCTTTTCCCGGCCTCTTTCTATTAGATGCCGCCGGGATTCAGCCGGCAGATCGGAGACGACGTCGTTCCAGTCCTGAACCAGCCTGGCTCCCTGTTTAATCAGCAGGTTAGGCCCCCAGCTCAGCTTGGAAGTGATGTTTCCGGGGATGGCAAATACTTCGCGGCCCTGGTCCATCGCCAGCTTCGCCGTGATGGCCGAGCCGCTGTACTGGGCGCCTTCCACCACCAGCACTCCCACACTCATCCCGCTGATGATGCGGTTGCGGATGGGAAAGTTCTGCGGGAAGGCCGTGGCGCCCATGGGGAATTCGGAAACAATCAGCCCTTTCACCGCCAGGTCCGCGGCCAGCTTGCGATTCTCGGACGGATACACGACGTCGACGCCGCAGCCCAGCACCGCTACCGTATCGCCTCCCGCCGAAAGCGCGCCCTTGTGCGCCCCCGTATCGATGCCGCGCGCCATGCCGCTGACGATGGTCAGACCTGCGTGCGCCAGGTCGGCGGAGATCCGCTCCGACACCGCGAGCCCGTACGGCGTGGGACGGCGCGTGCCCACCACTCCCAGCATGAGCGACTGCAACAATTCCACGCGGCCGCGCGCGAACAGCAGAACCGGCGGATCGAAGATCTCGCGCAACGGCTGCGGATAGCGCGGATCCCCGATGGTCACCAGGACCGTTCCGCTGGCCGCCATCTTCTCCTGCTGGGTGGCGGCGTCTTCGAAGGTGCACCCGCTGGCCAGCGACTGCGCGACAGCGCCGCTGACCCCGGCCGCTTCCAACTCCGAGCGCGACGCGCGGAAGATGGCCTGCGGAGTGCGAAAACGGTCCAGCAATTTTCCGGAAGTCCTGGTGCCCAGACCCGGGACTAGTTTCAATGCCAGCCAGTAGAGTTCCTCTTCCCGGCTGAGAACAGGTGGATGCATGAGTGCGGCTTGCTGACCTCTACGCTAGCACACGGCAGGGGCGGCGAAAAGGAAAATGGCGGGCGGTGAAAGGCGTAGAAGGCCGTAGAGGGCGGGAGGCCTTGGAGGCCTTGCTTCTGAGATGGAGCGGAAAGTGAAGAAATCGGGCACCCGGCGACAAATCAACGCGCTCTTGGCGCGGTACGGGAAAACGGCCTGCAACTGCCAGCAACCCACGGCGCAACCGGTGGCACCGGCAACGTGCGGATGCGCAACACGCCCCGCGCTATCCGATCGGCTCGCTGCGGAATCGGCATCGTGAACCCATTTAGTTAGAGCAGGCAAGTAGCGGCAGGACGACCGATAGGCGCCAAATTTAAGCAGCGCTCAGTCGTGTGGCAGCAACGGACGCCTTGCTCAGCGGCAGTTCGCCTCCACCATATGGGTGAGGTCAGCCAGAACCAGCCCCGCGGCCAGATCCGGCGAAGCGGCGAAGCGCAACAACTCCCGCTCCGCGCCCGATAGATACCTGGGTTCCCACGGCTGGTCTCCGCCCTTTTCCTCGATCAGTCGCTGCGCCTCGCCGTCGAGCAGACCCAACAGATAGACAGGGCCGAGCGGATGGCGCCTCACAAAGCGCTCGAACTCATCCCGGACTCCCGGTTTGTTGCCCACGTACCCGGTAGTCTTTCCACCTACAAACACGCCGGCGTTCGCCATCGCAGCCATCCCCTCGCGCATGATTTCCAAGTCTTCGCACCAGCGGACCCCGCCGAATACGCTACGATCTTGAACCTCTACAGGTGCCTGTTGACGGAAGCGTTCCAGTTGAAACAGCGTCACTTGCCCTTCACGAACTCCGGCACCCTTGGCGACGCGATGAAGCAGGGGTGTGACCGAGGGATGCCCACCAAATACCAGGCGTCCCCCAGACGACAAAATGCCCCCCGCGAGCACCACCAGCAGATCGTACAGATCCTGCGAGCGGCTCGTCCCTACCAGCTCATCCGGCAGGCTCGCCGACAACATGACGGGAAGCCCCTTAAGCCCAGTTGTCGTGGTTACTGGCATCGATCCTCCTCTATTTTACGCAAAACAGGCCACAAGCGCCGCATACAGCTCCCATTTCAAGACCACCCTCAGCGGCGCGGTCCCCACCGCCCACGCAATCGCTTCGCGGGTCACTTCCGGCATCACGGCAGAGTCGACCACCAGGATTGCCTCATGTGCCACGGAGGCCCGCCATGATTCGTGCAGCCGGTGAAGCCGCTCGATCGATACCGCAGCCGGCTCGGACTCCACCAGCACTCGTTTCGTACCCGAATTCAAGAGGTACTGACGGCGGGCTGGATTCTCAATTGTGACGGCGCGGCCGCGCAAGGCCGCCGCCATCGTCCGCACGATCTGCTCCTCGTGCAGGCGCCGGTTGGCGATGCTGCGAGAGATCATCAAACGCGCTTTGTCGAATCGAAGCGGGTCCTCCGAATCCCAGCGAAGCTGCGGGGATTCAGAGTAAAGGGGAAGGAATATCCGGTCTTCAAATTGGATGCGGCACACTGGGACCCGCAACCGCAGGGCCTCGCGAATCTCGGCCTCCACCCACCGGGAATTCACCACATCGGGAGAGTCGAGGAGCAGGACACAATCCATGCGGCCGATGGACTCCATGACGATATCCTGAACGACCCCGCCCCCTTCGATCTGAAAGAGATCCAGGAAAGCCTCAAAACGCTGGCCCCACAGGTAGGCGTACAATTCACGTGCCAGCGGTTCAGCGTCAGAGCGGCGGAACGACACGAAGACCTTTTGGTCGCGTGCGAACGACTCCAGGCCCAGGTGACCGCGCACCGCGGCCAACAGCGCCACACCACTATCGGGTTCCAGACCGGTAGCGTTCCGCTCGGAAATCCCTGGCGCCACGCGGGTGACATCGGCGAAACGATAGGTACGGAGATCCTCGACCACGGGCACTACCGGGAGGCGTTCCCGAATTGCGCGTTCCACGAAATCGAGAATGGCCGCATCGGCAAGGGCGCCGGGAGTCAGAACGACGAGAATGACGACGGAGGTCCAGGGATCGGGAACAGCGGGGACCGCTTCCTCCACCGCCAGGGGTTCCGCGGCAAGAAGGAGCTTGACGCGCTGAGCCAAACCCGCCCCGTCGGGACCCGAGAGTAAGATCACGCGGTTCATCGTCGTTACCCGAGCGGCTCGGAGTGCGTGTACGCGCTCGATGCGCCCATCTGCTGAGAACAGGTGGATGCATGAGTGCGGCTTGCTGACCTCTACGCTAGCACATGTTGCGCCCGGTCCAGGACACACCGTCTGAGTGCCGCGCGGAAATTGTCGCACAATGGACACATGGCCAGCTTGGACACGCTGCGCGCGGAACGGCGGGAGGAGATCCTCCGTCTCGCCCGCCAGCGCGGCGCCTACAGCGTGCGGGTGTTCGGTTCCGTGGCCCGCGATGAAGCCAATGATAACAGCGACCTCGATCTGTTAGTGGCGCGGGAGTCGGGCAGAAGTCTGATGGATCACGCGGGGCTGGTTCAAGACCTCCAGGAGCTGCTCGGGATGAGAGTCCATATCGGCACCGAGAAGTCGTTGCACTGGTACGTGCGCGACGGGATCCTTCGCGAGGCCACGCCGCTGTTAAGGACGATCGGCTCTACTTGCACCACAGCGCGTTTCATTCCCGTCTTGACAACCATTGCCAATCTGTATAATCTCTATAGAAAATGGTACGATTAGTGGTTCGACTCACTCCCTTGCAACCCTGTTGTTGCTGTTAATTCCCTCATCCCCCGTAGCTATCAGTAATAAAGGAGAAACAGAATGGACGCAACCAGAGTTCCCGCCGGCCGATCTCTTCTTTTCCTATCGCTCTGGATACCGATGGCATTCGGCCAGACCCTCACCACCGCCACCATTGTCGGAACCGTGACCGACTCCAGTGGCGCCATCGTCAAGGACGCCGCCGTTTCCCTGGACTATGCCGCCACCGGCGATCACCGCGAGGCCCTCACCAATGAGTCCGGCGAGTATCGCTTCCCCCTGCTCAAGCCCGGCCAGTACACCGTCTCCGCCAAGAGCCCAGGCCTGAAGTCGGCCATCTCCAGTATCGACCTGCTGGTCGGCCAGCAGCAGGCCATCAACCTGGTGCTGACTCTCGAGCAGACTCAGCAGGCCATCGAGGTCACCGCGGATGCGGCTCTCATCCAGACGGAGAACGCCAACCAGGCGACCTCCTACAGCCAGAAGCAAGTTGCCGATCTGCCCATCAACGGCGGCGACATCACCAATATCGCCTTCTCCACGCCCGGATTGCGCCTGAATGTCGGCGGCGGCAATACCAACTTCAACGTCAACGGGCTGCCCTTCAGCTCCGCCCTGTTCACCATGAACGGAGCCGACATCACCGAGCCCTACAACCTGAACAACAAGTCGGGCGCCAGCAACAATACGCTCGGCGCCAACGATATCGCGGAGGCCGCCGTCATCCTCAACGCCTACAGCGCGCAGTACGGCCGCATGTCCGGCGGGCAGGTCAACTACATCACCAAGTCGGGCGCCAACGCCTTCCACGGCAACCTGTCGGAAAGCTACAACGACGCCATCCTCAACGCTAACGACTTTTTCAATAACGCCACCGGCACGCCGCGCGGACGGTCCGTGGCCAACCAATACGCCGCCGGCCTGGGGGGCCACATCGTGCGCAACAAGACCCTGTTCTACGTCAACACCGAAGGGTTGCGTTATGCCTTGCCCTCCAACGGCGTGGTCTCCATCCCCTCGCCGCAGTTCGAGCAGTATGCCCTGAGCCACGTTCCGGCGGCCTCGATCCCGCTTTACCAGGATGCCTTCAACCTCTACAACAACGCTCCGGGCATCAATCGCGCGGTGCCCGTCACCACGGGGTCAGGCCTCTTGCAGGACAGCACCGGCAACCTGGGCTGCGGCAAGCAGAAGTTTCCCGGCGCCTATGTCAATGGCACGAGCGGCCCGCGATTCGGCATCGACGTGCCCTGTGCCCTGGCCTTCGGCACCAATGCCGCGAGCGTCAACACCGAGAGTTTCTTTTCCGGGCGCGTCGACCAGACGCTCACCGCCAAGCAGCGGCTCTACTTCCGCATCAGCTACGACCAGGGACTCCAGGCCACCAGCACCAGCCCCATCAGCCCGGTCTTCAACCGGCAGAGCAATCAGCCCTGGGTCATCCCGCAGCTCAACCACACCTACGTGATCACGCCGAGTCTGGTGAACAATTTCGTCGTCAGCGGCAACTATTACTCGGCCATCTTCGGCGTACCCGATTTCGCCAAGGCCCAGACGCTGATGCCTGAGACCCTCAGTTTCAGCGACGGCGGGGCCAACGGAGGCGGCTTCGCCGGCATCTCGGCCGTTCTACCCACCGGACGCCGCGGCCAGCAACTGCAACTGATCGACGACCTCTCCTGGAACCGCGGCCGCCACACCATTCAGGTGGGAATCAACCATCGCGCCAATCGCATTACCGACACCAGCATCGCCACGGGCTCCGAAATCGGCGCCTACACGTTCAACGACCTCACCGATTTCGCCGCTGGCATCGTCAACAGCACCAACACCGGCAGCAAGCTCACGCAGTCCTTCCCGCTCTTGCAGGCGGCCCACACGCGCCTCTACTCGCTCAACCTCTACGCCCAGGACGAATGGAGTCTGGCCAAGCACCTCAAGCTGACCTATGGAATCCGCCTCGAACGCAACGGCAACCCCTCGTGCGTGGAAAACTGCCTCTCGCGGTTCAATACCAGTTTTCTGGCGCCCGGTTTCCAGGCCGGCGCGTCCGTCCCGTACAACGCCTCCATCGTCAGCGTGCACAACACCTTCAAAAACATCGAGGCGGTGATTCCCGAGCCGCGCATCGGCCTGGTCTATGGCCCGTTCGGTCCGGGCAAGACCGTGTTGCGCGGCGGCGTCGGGCTGTTCTCCAACACCTTCGCCGGCAGCGTGGCGGCCAACATCTTCGGCAACTCGCCCAACAAGTTCACCCCTACGGTGAACTTCGGGACGGTCGGGTTGGCATCCGACCCCGCCAGCGCCCAGGCCGCGGCCATCGCCTCCGCGCAGGTCTTCCAGGGCGGCTTCGCCCAGGGGTACACGCTGGCGCAATTCCAAGCCGCGCTGGGCAAAGTGCCCTTCGCCACGCCAGGTTTCTACGTTTATCCCGACGACTTCAAGAGCATCAAGACCCTGGAATGGAGCCTCGAGATCGAACAGCCGCTCGGCGCGCATGACGTGCTGGCTATCAACTATTCGGGCAACTGGGGCTACGACGAGCCCATCAACAACGCCAACGCCAATGCCTACATCGGCACGATCAGCCGCTACCCGAACGGGTTCGGCGGGCTGCCCACGGCCGCGCCCGATCCGCGTTTCCAGGCGGTCACCCAGGTGCTGACCAGCGGCTATTCCAACTACGACGGCCTGACCGTTCAGGTGCGGCACGCGTTTCACCACGGCTTCCAGGGCCAGCTCTTCTACACCTGGAGCCACGCCCTGCAACTGGCCTCCATCTACAACCCGTACAACCTGAACTTCGGCTACGGCAACACCAGCTTCGATACGCGCCACAACCTGACCGCCGACTTCTTGTGGAACTCTCCGCGCCTCGCGCGCCGTGCGCTCAATGCCCTGGTTGGCGGATGGGCCATCGGCGGCAAGCTCTACGCCTACAGCGGCCGGCCGTTCTCGGTGACTAACAGCCAGATCCCCGGACTGCTCTCCTCCAGCTTCGGCGGCACGGTCCTGGCCGATCTGCTCGACCCCGGCATCCTCGGCGCGCACTGCACCGATGTCAACCAGCGCTGCTTCACCTCCGCGCAGTTCGCGGCATCCAGCACCACCGCGGCCAATCCGCACCAGCAGGTGGATTTCGGCGACATACCGCCGAACAGCTTCCGCGGCCCCGGCTTCTTCAACATCGCCAGCCAGGTGACCAAGAAAATTCCGGTGACCGACCGGGCGGCCTTCGAGATCGGGGCCAGCGCTTTCAACCTGCTGAATCACCCCAGCTTCGCGGTGCCCAACAGCAATGTGACTTCGGGATCGCTGGGCCTGATCACCAGCACCGTGAGTTCTCCCACCAGCATCTACGGCACCGGCCAGGGCGCCATCGTCTCCGGCCGCGTCCTCGTCGTGTTGGCCAGGTTCAACTTCTAGAGCCCGGACAGCAAAGATGCGGGCGCAGCGAGCCACCTTTCCGCTCGCGCTTTGGCGAGCCTGACCCACTTGCGCTTTGGCGAGCCTAACCCACAATGCTGTTCACTTAGAGCGATGAGCGGGCTCGAAAGCCCTGCTGCCTCCCGCCCACACTCAGGGAACAGGTTCGCTGAAGGATCTGTACACGAAGGGGGACTTCGCGTTCCTTTGGCCACTTTGGCGGGTCGGGCGTTATACGGCAACTTGACGCCGAAACAGCTTTACTTCTGGATCGCTGGGCCAATGATGAGCATCAAACACAGAGGTTCGGGTGATCGTCCTGAGCAAGAAGGACTCCGGACGTACCAAAGCGGCGAAGAACACTGGTATACTCGAAGCGCTCAGTAACCGGAGGCAAGAATGGATCTCATAGATCGTGAAAAGCTCTGTGCGGATTGTGTCGATTTTATGAAACGGGTCATCACTGCTATGGATGATGCAGATGAAGCTGCCTTCCAAAAATCAGATAGCCTGCGTCAAATCGGCGAGCGAATTAAGGAAACCCTGGCGCGGATCGACTCGGAGTAGGTGCGTATTCCGAATGAGATAGGGCCGAATCGGGAGGTTTGCGATGCCTCTTGCGGTTTTCCTTTTCACCTTGCTCGCTGCAGCCGGTAGCTTTATCGATTTCCTGATCGGGAACAGCGGCAAGAAAGAAACAAAAGATGTTCTTGTTAGGTGGTACGTCGAACTGGGTATCCGTTCATGGTCGGACCTCGCTATTGTTTCGGCCGATAGCGTAGATCGATTTCTTAACAGCTTGCTTGGACAGCGGATCTGGTCCTGGCGGGCCCCTGTGCGGCTTCTCGGGTTCAGTGCTGTATTCGATATCGCGCTCATCGTTGCCACATATGCCCCTAAGGCAGTGCGAGGGGCCGGCTTAGGGTCCGTGACACACTACTGGTGGGCAATCCCGATGGTCATCCTCTCGAATACCGTCGTCAGCGCGGCATCACTGGGCCTCATCCGGTCGATCTATCGAGCGGTCCCCAAGACCCCTCGGCCCTCGGCCCTCGCAGGATTGACAGTCGCGGATTTTGCCCTTGCATATCTCGGCGCTGCAGCTACTGTCACGCTTACAGCGACGACGTTCATCTCGATAGCGGTTTACGGAGTTTGCTTCGGCTGCTGGGCGATGCTGCTGCCGCAGAAAGCACTTTCAACCTTTGCACACCCCTGGCATGCGCCATTAGGGTTGGCAGGCACCAACTCAGCACTGTTTGCGATTTCGGCCGTACTGCCCAGTTTGCTACATTTCGCGACGTTTCTTGTCCTTTATTTATTCTCCTTGAGCAAGCCGGCGCTCCAACGTCCGATCATGCATGTGCTGGAAAGGCTCGACGAAGGGCCGAATGGAGTTTTTACTCGCATCGGCACCGCATTTGGCGTAATAGCAGCGATACTCGCCGCGCTCAAGTCGGTCGTGAGCGTTCGATGAAGGCTGCCGAGCTAGTGAGGGAGTAACCCGTCCAGAACTGCCTAAGGTCGCCTCGCGTCAGCCTGATTTTGCCCCACTTGGACGAATCCCGGGCGGATCGTCGCCTATGCGGAAGTAATCCACTTGGGTGTGTAGCCATGTCGTACTTCTGCCGCTCGAGGTGCCCAAACGGCGCTCAGGGACTTGTCGGGATGCCGGCCCTTAAGTGAACCGTATCGAGCCTAACCCCCAACTCCCTTTTCGCAGGCCAGCAGGCCCGTGACATTGGCCACCGCAAAACTGATCCCCTTCAAATTGCGTTCCATCGGCACGCCCGGAATCGGACGGGCGAAACCGGAGGCGCGGTAAAGAATCCTGCCATCCGCGAGCGCCGCGGTACGGTACTCGCCGCGCGGGCAATCCCAATCCAACGCCACCGGCAATGCGCCGGGGAGACTGCCCGGAAGCCAGCGCACACCGCCGTCTTCATGCGCCGCTACCAGAATCGCGCCCGCGGCGTGGACGCGATCGAGGGCGGCCCGCAGAACCAGCTCGTGCGCCAGGTTGTCAGTGCCCAGGCTCAGGTTGATGAACCGCATGCGGTTGGCCACGCACCAGTCGATGGCGCGCACCAGCGGCCCGATCGGCGCGGCCAGCGTTTGGTGAAAGATCTTCACCGCAAACAGCTCCGCCGCGGGCGCCTTCTCGCGGATCACCGCGGTCACCGCCGTGCCGTGGCCCAGCCGGTCGGTATAGTCCCGATCCTCGCGGCCGTCGGGAAGAATCGCCACACCGCCCGCCACGCCGCCCACGTGCGGATGCGCGGCATGCACCCCGCTATCGATCACCCCGATCCGCACCCGCATGGCGAAGACATTATAGAACAGGCAAGGTGGGTGTGCCATAATCTTACTGGAGTCTTACCGATGCAGACCACCCGGCTTTCGACCAAGGGCCAAATCGTCCTGCTGCGACCCGCGAGCCGCTTTCCGCAATCCACTCTCGAAGAAGTGGCCGGCTGCCTGCGCTCCAGGCGCAATTCGAAAACGCCCGCACAGATGCGAACCGCGATCAGGCGGGAGGTGATGCGGCGTCATGATCGCGGTCGATACTGAACAAAACCGTTTGGGCCGCAGATGAACACCGATAAACGCCGATAACTCATTGGTTTTTCTTATCGGCGCTCATCTGCGTTCATCGGCGGCCCATGTTCTTTCACGGTTTTTGAGCGGTTTCGCAGTCTGCATCCCGCAGTCGATGTCACTCCGTCCGCAACGCATCTACTGGCGAACACTTACTCGCTCGAAACGCGGGTACGAAGGATGCCACCAACGCCGACAACCCGAGCGCCAGGACGGCTGTCAGCGTCACTCCGGGATTGTATGGATTCATGCCGTAAAGTTGATTGCCCAGGAATCGCCCTGCCGCGAACGTCAACGGCAGCCCCATGAGTAGTCCCCAGAGAATCAGCCCGAGTGCGCCGCGTAGCACCAGCCGGACCACGTGGCCGCGATTCGCGCCCAACGCCATACGCACGCCGATCTCGCTCACGCGGCGTCCCGCATTATAGGCGGTAACTCCGTAGAGCCCAATCGAAGCTAAAACCAGCGAAAGAACCCCGAAGAACGAAGTGAGGCGCGCGATGAGCCGCTGCTGGGTGAACTGACTGGCTACTTGGTCTTTCAAAGTGCGGATAGAAAGGACTGGTAAATTGGGATCCACCGGCGCGATCGCCTGGCGCACCCGCGCAAAGGACAGGCTGTCTCCCGGTTTGGTCACAATTACAGCGTCGTGCAGGAAATGTGAGCCCGGATTGGCGTCAGTCGCCCCGGCTTTCGGCAGAAAGTCGTGCTGCGCTTCCGGCAGAAAAAAGAACGGAGCAACCGGCCTGTCCAGCCTCGAGGTTAAATAGCGCGCGTCTTTGGCAATGCCGACAATCTCGTAATCGCGCTCCGATCCGATACCGAGCTGGCCAAAGTGTTTTCCGATAGGATCTTCGTTCTTGAAAAACTTCCGCGCAAACGCCTCATTGACGACTGCCACATGCCGCGAAGTCGAAGTGTCCTGTTCGGAGATGCCACGTCCTCTAAGGATGGGATTGCCGGTGACCTCGAGGTATTCCGCGGTGATGCGATCCCAAGATACAAAGTTGTCATCGTGCGGTCCGGGAGCCGGGTGTCCGTCTACCCAGACGCCACCGCCCCAATTGTTGCCGGCCAGGGGTGAGTATATGCAGAGAGCCACTCCGGATATACCGGGTACGTTCGATAGTGAATCATGGATCCGCCGGTAAAGCGGCGTGAGTTGGTCCGGCCGGACGCCGGCCAGCCTTGGATTTATTTGCCACGAGGCGACGGTCCTGTTCGAATCCGAAATTTTGATTCTCCAGATTGCGCAGTGCGGCCGTGAGCAGTCCGGAAGCCGATAGCAGAACAAGTGCAAGCGCGGCCTGGAACACCACAAGCATCCTTCGCGGAAGCGAGTCTGTTCGGACGGTGGAGCGACTGATTCCGCGAAGGGCTTCAATGGGATCTACGCGTGCGGCTATCCATGCGGGAGCGACGCCGAAGGCAACTCCTGCGATCAATGAAACGGCGAAGGCGAACAGCAGCACCTGCATGGAAGGCGACGGGCTGATGGGCACCCCAGCGAATCCGGGCGACGAGGGGAATGCGAAATGTAGAATCAGGCGGGTGCCGGCAAAGGCGGTGGCGAGGCCCGCTGTCCCACCAAACAACGAGAGCAGGATGCTTTCGGTGAGGGCCTGCCTCACGACCCGCGACGCTGGCGCGCCCAGCGCCATGCTCAACGATGTCTGCCTTCGGCGCTCCATGCCGCGAACGAGCATGAGATTGCCGACATTCGCACAGACGATGAGCAGCGCGAATCCCGAGACCAGCATCAGGATTTGAAGCCAGTGCTCGTATTGTTCGCGCATGCTCGTGATGCCCGCGCCTCCGGGACTCAGGAACAAAGTTTGCTGAGGAAAGTTCGCGCGTTCGTTGGCGCTCATCTCGCCCCAGTGCGAGCGCAGCCACTGTTTGAGCTCGACCCGCATTTCAGCCTCAATCGCTGCGGGTGATGCACCTGGCTGGATGCGGCCAATCAAGTCCAGCCAATGGTTGTCGACTGTATACAGATCCCCGTCGATAAGCGGCTCGGTGTTCAGCGGCAGGAAGAAATCAGGTGGAGTGCTGCGCAGAGTGTCGCCGAAAAAACCCGGCGGAGTGACCCCCACCACCGTAAATGGCTTGTCATCGAGATTGAAGACGCTGCCGATGACGGATGGGTCGGTCCCATACTTTTGCTGCCATAAGCGATAGCTCATCACTGCGACGGGCGGTGCGCCGGCTGAATCGTCCGCTGCCGTAAACGTGTGGCCGGCATATGCTCTAATGCCGAACATGGCGAAGTAGTTACCAGAGACGAACTCGCCTGGATAGCTTTGGGCTGGCTCCGCGCTCCCCGCGCGCCGGACGCCAAATAGTTGCCAGGACGCCGAAAACGCCGCCAATTCCGCAAAATCCTTCGTATTGTCCCGAAAGTGTTTATACAAATCGTAAGAGACCAGGGAAAACTCTTTTTCCTGGCTGTATCCGCCCCAATAGCAGCAACGGGGATCCTTTCCCAGCCGGTACAACTCGCCGGGCTTCGCTACCGGCAGCGACTTCAGCAGAACCGCATGCACCAAGGTGAAAATCGAAGTGGTCGCCCCAATGCCCAGCGCCAGCGTCAGCACCGTGGCGATGGTGAACACCGGGGCCATTCGCAAGCGCCGCAGCGCGTGGCGCGTATCTTGTGCCAGGGTTTCCAGAAACGGCAGCCCTCTATGGTCCCGATAGCGTTCCTTCATGGCTTCCACCCCTCCGAACTTCAGTACAGCCTGGCGCCGCGCCTCGCTGGGCGATAAACCGGCCCGGATATTTTCCGCCGTTTGAAGAGCGAGATGATCTTCAATTTCCGCCCGCAATCGCTCTTCGTCCTGCCGCTTTGTCGCCCAGGAAGTCAGCCGCCTGAAGAATCGCCGCAGGGCTCTCATTTGAAATCTTCCGCTTTCGCCGCAAAGAATCGCGCGATGATGGCCGCCGTCTGTTCCCAACCTTGGGCCTCGGCAAGCAACTGTCTGCGCCCGCCGCGGGTCAGCCGGTAAAAGCGCGCCTTGCGGTTATTCTCGGAGGCGCCCCATTCGGACGCGATGGAACCCTCCTGCTCCAGCTTCAGCAGCACCGGATACAAGGTGCCCTGATTCACCGTGAGAAGATCCCCGCTGATCTGCTCGATCCGCCGGGCGATCCCGTACCCGTGCAGAGGGCCCAGAACATCCAGGGTTTTGAGCACCATCAAGGCCAGCGTGCCCTGCAGAACGTCCGTCTTGTCCTTCATATCTCTATTGGGTTTCCAATAGGAAGCATGCCACATTTCATTTGGGAAAGCAACAGGACCGCACGACGCCGGCCGCGGCGCCGCCGCCGGCCATACCGCGATAGCATGAAGGTATGCGCCTCTACGCGACCGTCCTGATCTTCGTCGCTTCGACCGCCGGCTTGCCGGCCCAGGATGCGGCTTCCCAAGACGTGCGTCCCAAAGACGTGCGCGAAATCGCCAAGGCCGGCGCCTCGGCCATCCCCCGGCTGCAGGAACTTCTCAAAAACCCCAGCACCGATGTGCGCGTCGAAGCCGTCAGGCAGATCACCGACATCGGCACCCAACGCAGCCTCGATCCGCTGATCCAGGCGGCCCAGGACAACGATCCCGAAGTCCAGATCCGCGCCACCGACGGCCTGGTAAACTTCTATCTGCCGGGTTACGTGCAGACCGGTTTCGGCGCCTCGATCCGCCGCGTGGGCACCAGCATCAAGGGCAAGTTCACCGACACCAACGACCAGGTGATCGACTCCTACGTGATCGTGCGCCCGGAGGTCGTCGACGTGCTCGGCAAACTGGCCAGCCGCGGCGGAAGCATGGAGGTGCGGGCCAATGCGGCTCGCGCCATCGGCATCCTGCGCGGGCGGGCCGCGGTTTCCGACCTCATCGAAGCCGCGCACTCCAAGAACACCGGGGTGATCTACGAATCGCTGGTGGCCTTGCAGAAAATCCGCGACGAAGCGGCCGCGCCGCGCATTACTTTCCTGCTGCACGACCTGGATCAAAAGGTGCAGCTCGCCGCCATCGAGACCACCGGCCTCTTGCGCAACAAGGAATCGGTCCCCGACCTCACCGACGTGCTCAACCGCACGCGCGACGCCAAAGTGAAGCGCGCGGCCCTGACCTCCATCGCCATGCTGCCCTCCGAGAAGAGCCGGCCGCTGTACGCGCAATACCTTCACGACAAGGACGACAAGATGCGCGCGGCCGCCGCGGAAGGCTACGCGCGGCTGCGCAATCCGTCCGATCGGGCCATGTTGGAACAGGCCTGGAAGGATGAGGGCAAGCCCCAGCCGCGCCTCTCCCTGGCCTTTGCCCTGGTGATGCTGGGCTCGACCGAAGTGAGTGAGTTCAGCCCCCTGCAATACCTGATCAATAACTTGAATTCGGCGGCCTACAAGGGCGAGGCGTTCCCCTTCCTGGTGGAGTTGGCGCGCGACGGCCAGGTCCTGAAGGCGCTCTACCGCCCGCTCCAAGGCGCCACCAAGGACGAGAAGATCGGCCTGGCGGGCGTACTGGCGCGCAGCGGCGACCAGTCGAGCGTCGCCGAGTTGGACAAGCTGACCAACGATCCCGACGCGGATGTGGCGAAGGAGGCTTTGCGCGCCAAGCGGATCTTGCAGGCGCGGCTGTGAAGAAAGCGGTCAGCGATCAGCGGTCAGCAGTCAGCGTGAAGCGGCCAGCCTAAACCTCTGTAGCCTACTGTTAGCCTGCATCAGGACAATTGGCCGTCCTCTGCGGCTCGGTTGGGTTGGAATAGTCGCCTTGGCGCCCGCCTTACTCGCACACCGGTTCATCTGATCCAACCACATTGGTCGCCTCCATCCGGTCCGGTTCCGCGCCTAGTTTCGGCGCGGCCGAGACCACCGAAACCAGGCCCTACAGCCAGTGCCAAGCTCCGGACGGAAGGGCACCCGCGACGTCCTCTACCCCGGAGGTTGCGTTAGTTGTATTGAGGTGAAGCAAGAGTGCCGGTCCCCAGTCGCCTCTTCACTGGACCGTCCAGGTCCCCATCGCCTGCCAGTCCGTATTACTCCCATCCAACCGATCCCGCCCTGCTACATACAGCACGCGATTTCCCGCGAACGCTCCCTTGAAGGCGATGTTCATTGTCAGCGTCATGGTGTTCGCCGAGTACCCCACATTCGATCCGGTACCGGCCACCTGGCACTGTTTATTCTCGATTGCCCCGTTCGTTCCGTTCAAGATCATTGATCCTGCCCAGGGTCCGCCCGCATCTCCCGCGTCGTCCACCAACACCAGCGTGCCGCTCGACGCCACATATGCCAGATAGCAAGCCCGCCCCCCGTCGATGAAATTATTGATCAACACATTCACGACCCCGAAATCTCCCGTCCCCTTGCTGTCCGTCAACGTGAACGTGAACTGCTGGGTCGAGCCCGCGGGCGCAGCCCCGCGCGGCGGCGATAAGGCCGTCACCGCGATCACCCCCGGCGTCCAAGGTACCTGCCACACCCCCAACGCCTGCCAATCCGAATTCCCCCCGCCCTGATCCCGCGCCGCTACATAGGTAATCCGATTCCCCCCGAACCCCGGCTTGAACGTAATGTTCAGCGTCAGCGTCAGGGTTGTCCCGTCCCCCTGCGCCGAGACCAGCCCCACCGTGCACTGGCTGTTCTGGATCGTGCTCATGCTCCCAAGCACTACCGAACCCGCGTACGATCCGCCCGCATCCCCTGCGTCATTCACAAGCACCAGCGTGTTGGACGGCACCACGTAAGCCAGATAGCACGCATTCCGCCCATCGAGAACCCTGTTGATGAGCACATTCACCACTCCCAGATTCTGATACCCCGCGGGATGCGAAAACTGAAACGTGAAAGCCTGCGAGCTACCGCTGCCCGACGACGGCGTATTCCCCACCGTCACCGGCACTCCGTTCAGGATCAAACTACTGCTGGACGTGCTGGCCAGCAGATCCAGGTTCACCGCGTCGCTGGTCGCGCTCACCGGATTCTCCGCCGTCAGGCCCGTGTAGGACGGATCCACGTACGCTACCACCGTTACGGTGGCGCCCTGTCCAGGTCCCAGCGTCCCCACATTAGCGCTCGACCCGCTGCAAGGGGCACCCCCTGCGACTGCGCAACTGACCACGACCAGACCCGATGGCAGATTATCCCGGATCACTACATTGGTTGCCGTCTGCGACGGGTCGGTCGTGTCGTTGACCACCTGAATCGCATAGGCCACATCCGATCCCACCGTGACCGCCCGTGGCGCAGCGTCATGCGATACCCAGCCGGCCTTAGTCCGCGCAGCCTCGTTCGACCCGGAGCCCGCCACCCCCGGCACGATGAAGGTATTGACCCGCAGGTACGCCAGATTCTGCTGCGCCAAAAAGTCCCGATATCGCGGCACCGGAGCCGTGGCGCTCGGCCCGCTTAGCCCGCTCACCGGCGCCAGGCTACCCGTCACCTGCAGCGCGCTCACATCGCCGCTGGTGGCATTCACCACCAGCAGTGGAAAGGTGTAGGTATCGATGAGTCCGGGATCGACCGCCAGGACTACCCAAGTAGCAGTCACAGTGCCGTTGGTGGGTGTCAAGAACTGATACGCACCCGCAAACGAACTTCCCGACACCGGCGATCCGCCGTATCCGCTGCCATCAGCCGAGTATAACTGCGCCCGCGCGCCTTCCATGGGATAGACCGGAGCATATACCTGAGACGTCGCAGGCACGTTGCTGAGCGACATGCGGAGCCGCGTCGCCCCGGCCTGAAACGACTTAGCCTGCGCCTCCTGAAACACCAGCGGAATGAGAGTCTGCGCTCCAGGCTGAGGCGCCGGCTGGCTCTCCGAGAAAACCAGCGTCCCGGCGGCATTGGCCATAATCTGCACGGCGTTGCTCACCTGCAAACCAGTAACACTCACCTGACCGGTAATCGCCCCAGGCTGAAAATTGCCCAGCGTAGCCAACCCGCTCGCGTCCGCCCGCACGTTCGAAATCCGCAGACTCGCCATGCCATTCCCCGCCGGCACGATCGAAATTCCCAGCCACCGAACGGAGCTGTAACCGCCAACGATCCCGTTCTGCGCCGTGCCACCGTTACATTGCGCCATCCGGCCCCTGGGCGATGCCATTAGGGGAGCTGCTCGGTGCCAAGCCGTATTCGGTGATCACTCCGGCCGTCGTGATCCGCCCGATCTTGTCGCCGTAGAACTCGATGAACCACAAGGCGGCGTCCGGCCCGGCAGCGATGCCCTGAGGTAAGCTAGAGGGCGTCGGCACCGCGTACTCGGTGATCACTCCTGTCGGGGCGATCCGACCGATCTTGTTGCCGTACCCCTCGGCAAACCACATTGCGCCGTCCGGACCCCACGCAATGCCGTCAGGGGAACTGACGAGTGTGGGGATTGGGTACTCCACGAAACCCACGGACTGCCCCGGTAATATTGCCGGCATGCCAAGCAGCAGCGCCGCCCACGCCAAGGCGTCTGCCACACCCAACCGCTGGGCCGACCCCATCATCACAACCTCCACCCTCCGGCGACGTCCCAAGGACGAGTAAGTACCTATCCTAACTCCGATACGAAAATACCGTACAAAAAGACGCCAAGACGATTCACCACACTCGGGCGCCCTGCGAGCTATACCCCCATGGACACCCCCCCGCCTCGATGTCGCCAAGCTCAAAGACCTCGTCACCGCCAAATGTCGGCCGGTCCCTGAGCCCTGGCCTGCCAAACTAGTTCCTCTATGCCGCCTTTCGAAAAGACCACCGGAAAGCCGCACAACCGCCCTGTGGGCCACCAAAGGCCACGAAAGAACTCGCGCGTCACCGCGCTTCCAATCCCCGGCCCCTGGCCCCGGCGCCGGTATTTCAGGGGAGCGGTCAGCGGTCAGCCTGAGCCGCCTCGGCCGTGCGCGAGTCGCCGGAAGAGCTGACCGCTGATTGCCGATCGCTGAAAGCTACTACCTCGCCACCGCGCTCATGAGCGCCAGCAGGTTCCGGTCGGGGTCGCGGAAGAAGGCCATCCACAGGTCGTGGTCCGGCATGCGCGCGATCATGTGCGGCTCGCCTTCGAAAGCGACCCCCCGGCCGGCCATGGTCCGATGAGCCTCCTGGATGTCGGGAACTTTGAAGTAGAGGATCGAGGAGTAGGTTTCGGCCGGCCGCTCGGAGACCGATAGCATGAGACGCACGCCCGCGCAATCGAAGAAGCCCATGCCGGGAACCTGGAACAGCAGCTTCATCCCCAGGGTGTCGCGGTAGAACGCGACGGCGCGGTCGACATCCGTTACGGTGATGCCGATCTGCCCGATAGCGGCCAGGCCGAACGGTACGGGGGCTTCCATAGGTCCTCCTCGGATTTGTCTATCATATATAAACCTCGATTCGAATGCGCACCGACTACGATGCCGTGGTGGTAGGTTCCGGTCCCAACGGACTGGCGGCGGCCATTATGCTGGCGCGCGCCGGCTGTTCCTGCGTGGTCCTGGAAGCCGCCGGCGCCATCGGCGGAGGAACGCGGTCGGAGGAGCTGACCTTGCCGGGCTACCTGCACGATGTCTGCTCGGCCATCCATCCCATGGCCGTCGGCTCGCCCTACCTGCGGTCCTTGCCGCTCGCCCAACACGGCCTGGAGTGGATCTACCCGCCGGCGCCTCTCGCCCATCCTTTTGACGATGGCGGCGCGGCCATTCTCGAGCGCTCCGTCGAGGCCACCGGGAAGACGCTGGGGCCGGACGCCGCCGCCTATGCCGGCATGATCCAGCCCCTGGTGGACCGTTGGGAGAAGCTGTTCTCCGACCTGTTGGCCCCGCCGCACCTCTACGGCCACCCCTTCGCCATGGCGCGCATGGCTCCTTATGCTTTCCGCTCGGCGGCGGGTCTGGCGCGTGCCAGGTTCCGCGGCACCCGCGCGCGCGGCCTGTTCGCCGGGCTCGCCGCGCATTCGGTCCTGCCGCTGGAGTCCTTCATGACCGCGGCCTTCGGGTTGATGTTCGCCATCTCCGGACACGCCGTCGGCTGGCCGCTCCCGCGCGGCGGCGCGCAGCGCATTGCCGACGCCATGGCCTCTTACCTCCGGTCGTTGGGCGGCGAGATTCTCACTTCGCGCCGCGTGTCGTCCCTCGAGGAGCTGCCGCGTGCACGAGCCGTCCTTCTGGACGTGACTCCGCGGCAGTTGCTGTCCATCGCGCGCGATCGCCTTCCTTCCGCGTACCGGAGCAAGCTGGAGCAATATCGCTACGGCCCGGGCATCTTCAAGACCGACTACGCGCTCGACGCGCCGATCCCCTGGAATGACGCGGCGTGCGCGCGCGCGGGCACCGTGCATGTCGGGGGGACGCTGGAAGAAATCGCGGCGGCAGAGCGTGGTCCGGCGAGCGGTGCGGCATCCGGGAAGCCGTTCGTCCTGGTGGCGCAGCAGAGCCTGTTCGACAGCAGCCGGGCGCCCGCCGGGAAACACACCGCCTGGGCCTACTGTCATGTCCCCAACGGTTCGACCGTAGACATGACCGTGCCCATCGAGGCGCAGATCGAGCGCTTTGCCCCCGGTTTCCGGGAGCGCATCCTCGCACGGCATGTGATGGGGCCGCAGGCGATCGAGGCGGGCAACGCCAACTACATCGGCGGCGATATCAGCGGAGGCTCCAATGATGCTGCCCAGTTTCTGACGCGGCCGTTTCCGCGGCTGAATCCCTACTCGACTCCGCTCCCCGGAGTGTATTTGTGCTCCTCTTCAACGCCGCCCGGTGGGGGCGTGCACGGCATGTGTGGATACCACGCGGCGCGAGCGGTCCTGCGGGCCGAGCTGAAGCGGGGTTGATCGCGCACGCGTCAGATGCCGCAGCAGGTAGTCGCAGGCGGCCGACCGGGCGGCATCCGGACCCTCCGCGGCCATGGCCTGGAGCACGCTCTCCAGCGCTTCCCGCCGCTCCTCTTCGAACGTCGACAACTGCATGGGCGAGTTCCTTAAGAGCCCTTATCGTCCGGCTTATCCGTTCCCATAGCCGCCGTCCCGTTAATGCTTTCCCGCTTCTCCGTCGATATGCTCCTTGGAGTCCATATGATCCGGTTGACGAGACTCAATCACGTATCGCTCGTGCTCAACTCCGATCTGATCGAACACATTGAGGAGACGCCGGATACGGTCGTCACGCTGACCACCGGCCAGATCCTGCGGGTGCGCGAGAGCGCCGACGAGGTGGTAGCCCGGATCGTGGAATTCCGCCGAAAGATTTTCCGGTCGGAAGGACTACGGGAAGCAAGGGATACGGCTGAGAGCTAACTCATGGCAGAAACCGCAGAAACGAAGAAGGCGCCCCCGGAGAAGGCGCCTAAAGCTGCTTCCAAGGGTGCCAAGAAGCCCAAGGGCGAAAGTGTGCGGCCGGACGTGGCGACGCTGGCTGGGATCATCGTGGCGCTGGCCGGCATCGTGGGAGGACTCCTGCTCGAAAAAGGCAGCATCCAGGATGTGGCCCAGGGCACCGCGGCGATGATCGTCATGGGGGGAACCTTCGGAGCGGTGCTGATCACCACCCCCTTGCCCGTCTTCATTCGCGCCTGGAAGCGTATCGGGTCGGTCTTCTTCGATCGGGCCGTCTCGTTTACGGCCATCATCGAGTCGCTCATTCAATACGCTACCCTGGCCCGCAAGAACGGCATCGTGAGCCTGGAGATGGAAGCCGCGGCCATTCCCGACCCGTTCCTGCGCAAAGCCCTCAGCATGGCGGTGGATGGCACCGATCTTCAGGAGATCCGCAAAATGATGGAGACGGACATCACTCTGAGCGAGCAAACGGCGGATGCCGAAGCCAAGGTCTGGGAATCGGCCGGAGGCTACGCGCCCACCGTCGGCATCATCGGGGCGGTCATGGGGCTGATCCAGGTGATGAAGCATCTGGAGGACATCAAAGAAGTGGGACACGGCATCGCCGTAGCGTTTGTAGCCACGGTCTACGGGGTGGGAAGCGCCAACATCTTCTTCCTGCCGGCCGCCAACAAACTGCGCGCCCGCATGCACGAGGCGTCGCTGCTCAAGGAGATGACGCTGGAGGGCGTGGTGGGCATCGTGGAAGGCCTGAACCCCACCCTCATCCGCATGAAGCTGGAAGCCTTCAACCAGCATCCCGCAAAGCCCAAGAAGGCCAAGGAAGCCAAGGCGGCCAAGGATCCGAAGGCCGCGCAGCCGGCCGCCAAGGCTGCGTCCGCTAAGGGTGCGCCGCAGACGGCACCGGCGGGGAATTAGCGCATGCGAGCCAAAAAGCCGCCCGCCCACGAGAACCACGAGCGCTGGCTGGTGTCGTACGCCGATTTCATCACCCTGCTGTTCGCCTTCTTTGTGGTCATGTTCGCTTCCACCCAAGCCGACAAAAACAAAGCCAGAGCCGTCTCCGAATCGGTGCGCGAAGCCTTGGAACACGGCCAGTTCAGCACCGCGATCTCCACCGTGCTGGGGCGCGGCAAGCACGAAGCCCATCGGGAAGTCCTCCCCACGGAGCGCGTGGACAAGTCGGAGAACCGGCCGCCGCCTCCTCCGCCGCCGCCGCCCGAAACCAAGGCGCCTCCCCATCCGGCCGACCTGGCGAAATCGCTGAGCACGCTGCAGCAGGGGCTCGAGTTCGAGCTGAAGAGCGGCAAGGTGCAGCTCAAACTGGAAGGGCGCGGCCTGGTGATCAGTATGCGCGAAGCGGCGTTTTTCAAGTCCGGAGACAATTCGGTGGCGCCCGCCAGCTTCCCCATCATCGCCAAGATCGCGGACGTGATCCAGGATCTGCCGCAGTCTTTGCACCTGGAAGGCCACACCGACTCGGTCCCCGTCCACAACTCGCGCTTCCGCAGCAACTGGGAGCTGTCGGCGGCGCGCGCCATCGCCATGATGGAGCTGCTGCGCCAGCGCTACCAGATCGCACCTGAACGCATGGCCGTAGTGGGGTATGCGGAAAACGCCCCGGCCGACACGAACGATACCGAGGAAGGGCGGGCGCACAATCGCCGCGTCGACCTGGTGGTGCTTTCCGAAGAAGCCATGAAGTCCGAGCCAGGCGCGCCGGCGGGCACTCCAGCCGCCCCGGCGGCCGCCCCGGCAACTGCCCCGGCAACTGCAACCAGGAAGGAACCATGACCTATCAGACCGCCCATTTGGGGCCCATCACGGTGGACGAATCCTCCACCATCGAATTCCCGGAAGGCCTGCCCGGGTTTGAAGAGTGCCGCCGCTTCGTTCCCTTGCAGCATCCGGAATACGCCGGGCTGGTGTTCCTGCAAAGCCTGGAACGCGCGGAGCTGTGCTTCCTGGCGCTTCCGGTGCGGGCCGTCCGTGCGGACTATTCGCTGGCCTTGTCCGCCGACGACACGGTGCTGCTGGGGTTCCCCGAGGACTACCGCCCGGCGCTCGGAAGCGACGTGTTGGCGCTGGCCATTCTCTCGCTGGAGGAGGGCCGGATGCCCACCGCCAACCTGCTGGCCCCGGTGGTGATCCACTGCCTCGCGCGCCGCGCCGTGCAAGCCATCCGGCCGGACCGGCGCTACGGCTGCCGCGAGCGGGTGGAGGTCCAGGAGGCGGTATGCTCGTAATCCGGCGCCACCCGGGGGAAACCATCCTCATCGGCGGCGAGATCGAGCTCGAAGTCATCGAGTGCGGCCACAACCGCGTGAAACTGGGCATCCGCGCGCCCCAGCACATTCCCGTAATGCGCGGCGAAGTGATGCTGACCAGGGACCAGAACATTTCGGCGGCCCAATCCATGGCGGGCGGCGCGATACCGGCGGTGCTGGGGCGGCCCGCCCCAGGCGGGGCCGTAGTCCCCCTTCTGGGGGAAACGCCGGGGAAAAGAACGGCATGAAGGCCAGGGTCGACAAGCTGCTGCGAAAGGCCCTGGCGTACCACGAATCGGGCCGCGTGGACCAGGCCGAGCCGCTCTACAGCGCGGTCCTGGAGCACGACCCGAACAACGCCGACGCCTGGCACCTGTTGAGCCGCATCTCGCTCCAGCGGGGCGATTGGAAGGCCGCGGCGGCGCGCGTCCTGCAGGCCATCCGCATGCGGCCGTCGATCCCCGCGTTTCACACCAGCCTGGGGGAAATTCTGACGGCGCAGGGCCGCCCCTGGGAAGCCTCGTTGTGCTACCGGGAAGCGCTGCGTCTCGCGCCCGGGCATATTCCGGCGCTGGTCAACCTGGGAAATGCGCTGCAGAGCCAGGGCCAGTATCGCGACGCCTGCGTGGCTTACTGGCGAGCCATCCAGGCGCAGCCCGATTGCGCCGAAGCCTTCAGCAACCTGGGGAATGCCTTGCGCGCGGAAGGCCGGCACGACGAAGCCCTGGCCTGCTACCTGGAGGCCTTTCGCCTGCGCCCGGACCAGCCCGAGGTGGCCGTGAACCTGGCGGCGGCGCACCTCCAACTGGGACACAACACGGAGGCCGAGGAGTGGGCGCGGCGGGCCTTGCGCTCCCGCCCGGGGTTGGTGCAGGGGCTGTCCAACCTGTCGGTGGCGCTGCTCAACCAGCAGCGCCCGGCGGAAGCCGAGCAGGCCGCCCGCGAAGCCCTGGCGGGCGCGCCGTCGGCTGCCCACCTGCACTCCAACCTGGGGTCGGTTCTGCTGCAACAGAAGAGATTCGACGAGGCCGAGATCGCCTGCCGGCGGGCTTTGAAACTCCAGCCGGGATATCCGGAGGCAACCGTCAACCTGGGCGTGGCGCTCCAGTTCCAGGACCGCCTGGAAGAGGCCGCCCAAGAGTTTGCGGGCGTGTTGCGCACGCGGCCGGCGTTCGCCGAAGCCTGGACCAACCTGGGAACCGTGCGCCAGTCGCAGGGGCGGAACGCGGAGGCTGCCATCTGTTTCGACGAGGCGCTGGCCCGCAACCCGGTCCACGCGAAGTCGCACTTCTGCCGGTCCCTGTCGTGGCTGTTGGCCGGGCGGCTGGCGGAGGGTTTCGCGGAATACGAATGGCGCTGGAAGGTTCTGTCCGAGATGCCGCGGGCGTGGTCGCGGCCGCGTTGGGACGGCTCGCCGCTGGGGGGCCGGCGCATCCTGCTGTATGCCGAACAGGGGCTCGGCGACACCGTCCAGTTCGCCCGCTACGTCCCGCTGGTCGCAGCCCGCGGGGGCCACGTGGTGGTGGAATGCCAGGAGGCGGCGGCACCCCTGGTTCGCTCGGTCGAAGGCGTGGCGGAAGTGATTTCGCAGGAAGCTCCGCTGCCGGAGTTCGAGGTGCAGGCCGCGTTGATGAGCTTGCCGGGCATCTTCGGTACGTCCCTCGATACGATTCCGGCCCGCGTTCCTTATATGACCGTCCAGCCGGCGCTGGTGGATGGCGTGCGGGCGCGTCTCGGCGAGGGATCGAGGCTGCGCGCCGGGCTGGTGTGGGCGGGCAATCGGGAACATGCCAACGACCGCAAGCGATCCATCCCCATCGAGACGCTGGCTCCCCTGCAGCAGATCCCGGGGGTCGAGTGGTATAGCCTGCAGGCGGGGGAGAAAGCCCCTGCGGAGATCGAGCGGGCCGGGCGATGGATGCGCGGGGTCCTGCCCGAGCCCTGCCGCGTGGAGGATCTGGCCGCGGCCATGAGCTGCCTGGACCTGGTGATTTCCGTGGACACCATGCCGGCGCACCTGGCGGGAGCGCTGGGGCGCGCGGTGTGGACGCTGCTGCCGTGGGCGCCGGACTGGCGGTGGCTGGAAGATCGGGAGGACAGCCCCTGGTATCCCACCATGCGGCTGTTCCGGCAGCCGCGCCCGGGGGATTGGGATGGGGTGGCGGCGCGGGTGTGCGGCGAGGTTCGCGAGTTATCCATTAAAGCTTCGCGGAGCGGGACCGATGAGCATGAGTGAAGGCCGGAACGCGAGGCGCCAAACGGCATCGCGGAAGCCGGCAACGGCAGGATGCCGAAAACTCAAAAACAGGATGTGAGATCATGATTTCGCTTCAAACCAACGTTAATTCTCTTGTCGCCCAGGAAAACCTGCGCGTCAACAGCCAATTCCAATCCAACACCATCCAGCAGTTGACCTCCGGCTACCGCATCAACAAGGCCGGTGACGACGCCGCCGGGCTGGCTGTGGCCAACACGTTTCGCAGCGACGTGGCCGAGCTGACCCAGGGCGTGCGCAACGCCAACGACGGCGCGGGCCAGTTGCAGATCATGGATGGCGGGCTGAACAACATTTCCCAGATCGTCGACCGTCTCAAGACCCTGGCCACGGAGTCGGCCTCCGCCACGTTTACCGGAGACCGAACGACTCTGAACAGCGAGTACCAGACCATGCTGGGCGAGCTCAATCGCCAGGCCTCCAACATCGGACTGGTGAACAATGGCGAATTCAACAAGAGCCTGTCGGTGTACATCGGGGGCGGGAGTACGCAAGGCAACGCCCAGGTGACGGTAGACCTGAGCGGCCAAATCAACCAGGTGGATTCGGCGGGTCTGAGCCTGGCCACTACCAACATCGATGCCGGAGGAACCACGCTGACCGGGAACACCATCAACAACCTGAACAACCCGGCCACCATGATCCTGACGGGCGGCGGCGGCGGCGGCACCCAGACTTTCCTGGTGAATTACATCGGTTCGTCCGGCGCGCAGACGCAACTGGCCGCCACCGTCACCTCCACTGGCAATGCCGGCGTCACGGTGGCGAATGCGGTTACCCAATTGAACACGCAGCTCAACCCGTTGGGACTGACCGCGGCGGTGGATTCGTCGGGGAGCCTGGTAATCGGCGGCACCGCGGCCTTTTCCCTGGTGAGCGCCAACGTGACCGGCGCGGGTGTGAGCAACACCTCAGGGCTGGCGACCCAGGCCAGCACGGCGATCAACCTGGGCGATTCCAACGTCTCCCTGGGAACTACCACCACGATGTTTGGAGATGCGGCTCCCGAGATCCTCGCGTTTACCAACGGCACCGTCACCAAGAACGTCACCCTGGACGCCACCAACATCACGACGGCGAACATGGTGGACACGATCAACGCCCAGACCGCATCCATGGGCATTTACGCGGTGAAGACCGACGGCAACGCCAACGGCGGTTTCGCCATCCAGAGCGATGGCAGCTTCAACATCACCTTGGTGCAAGCCGACACCGCTGCGGCCGGGCCGTGGGCCGGATTGGCTCTGGGGGCTTCGCCGGCCATTACCGCGGCCAGCCAGTCCGCCTCGACCATCGGCAATTCCCTGGGGGCTCTGACGGCCATCCAAGCGGCAGTCGCCAAGATCGGCCAGGTGCAGGGCCGGGTGGGCGCGGGTGAGAACCAGTTGCAGTACGCCATCAACCTGGCGCAGTCGCAGATTACGAACTTCTCCTCGGCCGATTCCAACATCCGCGACGCCGATGTCGCGGCCGAGGCGGCCAACCTGACCAAGGCGCAGGTGTTGCAGCAGGCATCCATTGCGGCCATGGCGCAGGCCAACTCCGCTCCGCAGCAAGTTCTCGCTCTTCTTCGCGGGTAGGCTGACGGTGCTTAACCCCGGGTGGGCCGGCGTTTAACCGGCCCGCCCGGGCCTTTGCGAGAGACGTAATGGGTACCACGAGCAGCGCAATCTTTACCGGCAGCAGCCAGTTCTCGAGCGACTTCCAGCAAGTGATCAGCCGGGCGGTTTCGATCGCTTCGCTTCCCATGCAGGCGATGCAGACGGATGTCACCAACCTACAGTCGCAGTCCACCGAACTGGGCACCCTGAACACCAAACTGGGCACTCTCCAGTCGGCCGTTGCCAGCCTCGATTCGGCGTTAGGGCAGGGGTCGTATACCGCGGCCAGCTCCACTCCCGCGACGGCCTCGGTGGCGTTGACCGGAACTCCTTCGCCCGGCTCCGTCTCTGTCGAAGTGGACGATGTGGGCGCTTATGCCAGCGCCATGAGCAGCGACGGATTGCCCACCGTGACGGATCCGACGCAATCGAGCGTCAGCACGGCCGCCAGTTACGTGCTCACCGTGGGAACCGCGACCTATACCATCACTCCCCAGGCCAACACTCTCTCTTCGCTCGCCGGCGCCATCAACTCGACCAGCGGCGCCAACGTGCAGGCCACCCTGGTCAATCTCGGGACAACTTCCAGTCCCGACTATCGGATCTCGCTCCAGGGCACCCAGCTCGGAGACCAGCCCATCCAGTTGGACGCCAACGTGATCAACCCCGATGGCACCACGACGGAACAGGACCTGCTCACCCCCGGAGCCACCGGAGCGCCGGCCACCTACCGGATCGACGGCAGCCCGGCCGCACCGGCCGATCCTCTCTCGAGCAACTCTCCCACCATCACGGTCTCTCCGGGCGTCTCGGTGACGCTTCTGGGGACAGGGACCACCACCATCTCCGTGGGGCAAAACACCAACGCGGTCAGCCAGGCGCTCTCCAGCTTCGTGACGGCCTACAATGCGGTCACCACTGAACTCAACACGAATCACGGTACCGGGACCGGCGCCCTCCAGGGCCAGAGTATCCTGAGCACGTTGTCGGATACGCTCGAACAGATCACCGGCTACTCGACCGGCAACAGTGGAATCTCCTCCCTGACTTCGTTGGGCCTGTCCTTCGACGACAAGGGCGTTCTGTCGTTCAACGCCGCGACGTTTGCCACGGCCACCAGCGGGAACCTCGGGCAACTCGCCAGTTTCCTGGGCTCGACCACGGCCGGCGGCTTTCTGAAGGCGGCCAACGACGCTTTGACCGGTTTGACCGATCCGAACACCGGCACGGTCGAAGGCGGCATCCTTTCGGTACAGGACCAGATCACCACCGAGAACCAGACGATCAGCGACCAGCAGGATCGCATCACAACCCTGACAAACAACCTCAACGCCCAGATGGCGGCCGCCGACGCGGCCATCGCCACCATGGAGCAGCAATACAGCTATCTCCAGGAGATGTTCACCGCCATGCAGCAGAGTTCCCAGAACAACGGATGAGGCCGCACATGCAGACACTCGACAGGGAAGAAGCAATGCTGCGCCGCGCGGTCGGCCGCGACGATTTCACCGGCGCGGCACTCTCTGCCCGGCGGTACACCAGCCTGGTGGCGTGCGAATTGAAGCGTCTGCCGGCGGCGGACGCGGAGTTGCGCGTGCGCCGGGCGTCCAACCTGCTCGATTGGGCGCGGCACAATCTGCATGCCGCCCGCGCGCGAATCGCGGGGAAACTCGGACAGTTACAGAGACTCTCTCACTACCAGGCCGCGATCCCCGTGCCCGCCGCGGCGATTCACACGTGGAAGATCGACGGCTGACCGTCTTTCAATACTTCGCCAATTCCTCGAAGTCCACGTTGCCGCCCGAGATCACGACCCCCACCGAGCGGATCTCGGGCGGGAGTTTGCGGAAGAGCACCGCCGCGACCGACGCCGCTCCGCTGGGTTCCACCAGGATCTTCAACCGCAGCAGCATGAACTTCACCGCGGCGCGCAACTCGGCGTCCGTGACCAGCACCACCCGCTCCACCAGCCGCTGCAGCACCGGGAACGTAAGCTCGCCGGGCTTGGGCGCGCGCAGTCCATCGGCGATGGTGTCGGGGTGCGGCACCGCCACCCGCTCACCCGCCGCGAGCGAGAGGAACGTATCGTTGGCCCCCTCCGGCTCGGCGCCGAATATGCGAATCGCGGGGTCGATCGCTTTGGCGATGGTGGCGCACCCGGAGAGCAGGCCGCCGCCGCCCACCGGCGTTATCAGGGCATCCAGCGCCCCGGTTTCCTCGATCAGTTCCAACGCGGCGGTCCCTTGCCCGGCCATGATCATGGGGTGATCGAAGGGCGGCACCAGGGTTGCGCCGCTCTCCTTCAGAATCCCCGCGGCGAGAGCCTCACGGCTCTCGGTGAAGCGGTTGTAGGTGACAATCTTCGCCCCGTACGATCTGGTCGATTCCATCTTGGACCGCGGCGCATCTTCGGGCATCACGATGGTGGCCTGCGCGCCCACATGTTTCGACGCGATGGCGGTAGCTTGCGCGTGGTTGCCGGAAGAATACGCCACCACGCCGCGGGCGTGCGACTCGCGCGGCAGCGACAGAATCAGGTTGGCCGCGCCCCGGATCTTGAAGGCGCCGCCGCGTTGCAGGTTCTCGCACTTGAAGAAGGCGCGGGCGCCGGCCTCGTGGTCGAATCCCGCCGAGGTCATCACTGGGGTCTTGCGCGCCAACGGGCGGATACGCTCCGCCGCCGCGCGCACATCGGTTGCGTTGATTGCGAGGGGCATCGATTTGAGTCTAGCGCCGGTTCGCAGGCGGAAGCGCCTGCCCCACTTACCGGGCTCCGAAGCGGAAGACCGGACCGACGCTGAAGCGGAAGTTACTCTGCTTCGTTTTGTTGAAGTCAGTCAGGTAGAGCCCCGGTTCCACGCGCACGCCGATCAGCTTGTTGATGGTGAAATCCACGGGCACAGCCGCCAGCATGGCGAACTTCGTCTGGTTGAAGCCGAGGTAACCGGCGGCGGCCAGTAATTGCGTATTGGACGCGCTTTCGTTGGACGGCAGATTGGCCTGGCCGAACACCCCGCCCAGCAACAATTTGAAGCTCGACTGCACGCGCTTCATGTTGGCAAAGCGGAACTGGGGGCCGGCCATATAGCTATACTCCTTGAAGTTGAGGGCCGTCCCGCCGATGCCGGAAGGGGCGGGGCTCGATCCAAACTGCCCTGCGATTTCCACCGTGGCGCCGAACCAGCGTGTGGCATACCCGGTCACTCCGGCGAACCACCCGTTCATATTCTCCTTGGGCAGGGGCGCCTCGGGGTTGGCTTTGGCATAGGAGTAGCCGCCGAAAACCTCGGCGGTGTTACTTTGGGCCGGAAGGCGGTAAGCGGCCGCAAACAAGAAGCAGAATCCGACGACGATATTTCGATTATGGTTGTCCATTCAGATTCTCCGGGTTAGAAGAAGAACCTCAGCGCCAACTGTACCAGGCGCTGGAAATTCTGCTGGTTGTTGGGAATAATGCCGAACGTCGGGCTGGTGAAGGTCGTGCTGCCCGGCCCGGGCCGGATGGCCGTATTGGTGATGTTGAACGCCTCGGCGCGTAAGGCCACTTTGTATCGCTCTCCGAAGGTGGTGTTCTTCTCGATGGCAAAGTTCAACTGCGGCGCGGCGGGGTTTTCCACGTTACCGGAGAAGCGCGGCGGCAGTTGTTGATCGGTGGCGTTGGAAGGATAGCTGGCGTAACAGGCAGGGTTGTTGTTGAACCAATGCTGGTCGGTCTGCCCGGTCCGTTTTCCAGTGACCGGATCGACGTAGTGGGTATAGTCGCCGCAATAGTTGATCCCGCCGGGCAGGCCGATGGGGAAGCCCGAGATATAGGAGAAGATGTAGTCCATGCGCCAGCCGCTGATCAGCTTGTCGGCCACCCCTTGGACCGAATTGCCGAACTTCCGGCCCTTCCCGATGGGCAGGTCCCAGACGCCGCTGAAGGCAAACTCCTGGGTCTTGTTGTTGGAGTCCATCTGATATTGCAGGTTGTCCTTGGGGCTCTGCAGCGGGTATGTGACCAGGGTTCCGCCCGTCCCACCCGGGGCAAGCTGGAAGGTGGCGCCGGTAGCCGTCTGCCAGCTATTCCCCAGGCAGCAGAGCAACGCGTACTCCTTGCTGAAGGTCCAGGAAAAGACCCAGGTGAAGACACCGGCCTCGCTGAACGAGCGCTTTTCGAAGCGCATCTGGCCGGCGTCGGAGCGGAAGACTTCTCCGGCGATGTCGGAATTGGTGTAGCCGTTCCACATCGGGTAATTGTTGAGCAGCGAGGAAGCGCTGATGGTCGTGTTCACTCCATTCCCGACCGTGGCGGGCAGGATGCCCACAAACGGATTGGGAACGGAGCGGCTGAAGAAGGTGGGATCGTTAATTGCGAGCTGCTGGTTGGCCAGACCGGCGGCGTCCTGGATATGGCCGAGGTCCACGCCGTAGTCCGTATACAGGTTGTAGTTGCCGGCGAACGACACGTCCAGCACCATGTTCTTGGGCAGTTGCCGCTGGATTCCCAACGAGTATTGATAGGTGCGGGGAATCTTGTAATGCAGAGTAGTGCTGGTGGAGCTTTGCCCGACGTTGGCTAACGCTCCGGCGGAAGGCCCGGCTGCCGCGCCCAGGCCGAGGGGGAACGGGTTGACCAGGGAATACGGACCGGTGGGCACCCCACTCGAGCAGAAATTACTGCCGCTGGGGTTGTTGCAGGCCGATGGTGTGAGACCGTTATCGAAGGTGGAATTGTAGTTGGTCGTAAGGTTGAAGCCGGTTTGCGAGTTGTTGTTGGAAGTGTCGGACTGGTAGAACACGCCAAAGCCGCCGCGGATGACGTTCTTGTCACCCACGCGATAGGCAAAGCCAATGCGCGGCGCCCCGGTGGTCCAGTCGGTGTATTTCGTACGCCGGGGGTAGCCGTTGACGCCGGCAAATTCCCAAACTCCGTAGATGGCGGAAGGCGGCGCGGGATAGGGGTACTTGGGATTGCCGGCGTTGTATGAGGCGGCGTCCGCATTCCAGGCTGCCAGAATCTGGTTGCTGAGAGGATTGACCTGGTTGATGTTGAACTGCGAGGCCTGCCGGTTATAGCGCTCCAGATAGGGAAGCTGGACGTCGTAGCGAAGACCGATGTTCAGGGTCAGGCGGCTCGAGACCTTCCAGTCGTCTTGTACATAGACGCCGTAATACGGCCGGGTCAGATAGTAAGTGGCATTGTTATCGATACTGCCGCTGGTGGGGGTACCCAGCAGCAGGGATGCGATGCCCATATAGGTATCGGTTGAATTGAACGTATGCCCCGTGCCGAAATTCGTGCCGGCCGTCTGGGTGGCTACATTCTGGCCGAAGGTAAGGGTGCCGTAGGCGTTCCCGGGGGCCACGTTGCCCTTGGCCTCGTAGTGGTATTCGACGCCGAAACGCAAAGTATGCGTGCCTTTGGTCAACGTCAGGCTGGGAGTGAATTGCCACGAGTTGTAGGGCGACCAACTGAAGCTGCCGGAGCCGAAGAGCGGACCGGTGAAGCCATTGATATTGATATTGGGGATGGCGGCGGTAGAGACCGTCGGCGCATGGATCATGTCGGCCATGCCGATGGATTGCGGTGTAATGGCCAACGCATCGGTGGTGTAACCGGGGGTGAACTGCACGAACCGGAAGAAGCCGGCGCGGAGGTCGAGCACCGCGGTGGATGAGATCACGTGCGTCTCGTCCAGGTTGATGCCAGTGAAGGTGCGGTTGTTGTAAGTGTTGCCGGTGGCCACCGGCGGGGGGAAGGTAGTACTGGAGCGGTATTCGAATCCGTGGTTCTCCGAGAACATCATGAAGAACTTGTCTCTGTCGCTGAAGTTATGGTCCCAACGGATAATGGGCGAGTTATACCAGTAACGGCCTTCGTTAGTGGGGTTAATAAAGTTGTTGGCGATTCCACCGTTACCCTGCCCAACCGTATTCGGCGCGGGGAGGTAAGAGAGAATCTTGGTGGCGATGGGGCTGATGCGGCTGGCATGGATGACGTCGTTGGGGAA
>Ga0209415_10002544_pt1 | contig 34206 bp, 17 predicted proteins | sample PeaSoiSIISIP2007_FD_187696 | JGI IMG/M metagenome (GOLD analysis project Ga0209415, IMG submission 187696) | Peat soil microbial communities from Weissenstadt, Germany - SII-SIP-2007 (SPAdes) (version 2) | ecosystem: Environmental > Terrestrial > Soil > Wetlands > Peat | place: Germany... | reverse complement strand
GATGGGCAGCGAGCACGAGCCGGTATTCGCGCTGGGCGTGGACGGTTGGTGGCCGGATGAAGGCGATGCGCTCGACGGACCTTCGCGGCTGGTGCGCAACCGCATGTACTGGGAAGGGCCCCAGCTCGACCGCCCCAACGAGCGGCCCTTCGCGCTGCACCGTAACGGCTACCCCGGGATGCAGCGCTACGCTGCGTTCCTGTGGTCGGGCGATGTCTCCTCCACCTGGGAGACGCTGCGGACTCAGGTTCCGGTTGCGGTGAATACGGGGCTGACGGGGATTCCGTACTGGGGCACGGACATCGGCGGATTCGTTCCCACCCGGGAATTCAGCCCCGAATTGTATGTGCGCTGGTTTCAGTTTGGGGCCTTCTGTCCGCTGTTCCGCGCGCATGGCCGCACCTGGAAGCTGCGCCTTCCCTGGGGCTGGAATATGGGCAACCCCGGACCGGTGGAGATTTCCGGCTACAACCAGGGCGGCACGCCGGACGAGAGCCAGTTGCACAACGCGCGGGTGGAACCGGTCTGCCGCAAGTATCTGGAGCTGCGCTATCGCCTGATGCCGTATCTGTATAGCGCCGTCCGCGAATCAACCGTCACCGGTATGCCGGTGATGCGGGCGCTCTGGCTGCACTACCCCGGCGATGCGGCCGCGGTGGCACGCGGCGACGAATACCTCTGGGGCAGGGACATGCTGGTGGCGCCCGTGGTGGAGCAGGGCGCGACGGAGCGCCGCCTCTATCTTCCTCGCGGCGCCTGGTACGACTACTGGACCGGCGAGCGCATGGAAGGCGGGCGCGAAATCGGCCGCGCCGTAGATCTGGAAACCCTGCCCCTGTACGTTCGGAGCGGCGCCATTTTGCCCCTGGGGCCGGTGAAGCAGTACACGGGTGAAAAAGCCGCCGGACCGCTTTCGATTTCCATTTACCCCGGAGCCGACGGCCACTTCCTGTTGTACGAAGACGACGGCGAGAGCTTTCGCTACCGCGCTGGCGAGTGGATGGGAATCCAGATGGAATGGAACGACGCACGGCGCGTCCTGGCGCTGCGGTTGGCCAGCGGCTCGCGCATGATCGGCGCCGCCAAACGGGACCTCGTCGTGAAACTTGGCCGGTCGGAGAGAACCGCGGTATTCGATGGCCGCCCTCTGCAAGTGCGGTTGTGACGAGTTCCGAGCGGCGACATTGCTCGCCGCCTCAGGCTTGGACCACTAGCCGAAGATTCGCTGTCCCATGGGCGTCTAAAGAATCTGGATCCGGAAGACGCACCTTTTTCCGCCGCGCAGGATCGACTCTTCGACGGTTGCCTCCACCGGTCGTCCCACTACGGCTGAGTACGCTTCCTTCTGCCATCCCAGCGTGCAATCGCAGAAACTCGGCGGTGTCAGGTTCTGCCGGACCAGGGGGCAGGTGCACGTCGGAGACTTATCCACGATCCGGATGGTTCCCTTCGCCGCGTCGTACTCGGCCTTCTCGACCCACTTGCCCTGGATGTCGTTCAGGAAGCCCTCAAGGTTGCCCTTGTATTTGTCCGTCAGATCGCGGTACTCCCGCGCATGGTCGCGCCCCTGGCTCTCCCAGATCTTTTTCAGGACAGGCCCATCGACGTTCTCATTCAGAATCTGGACCAGCCTGGCAAATCGCCTCTGGGCGAAATCAAGCTTCCATTTCAGTCCTTCGACCTCGGTGTCGGCGGATTCGGCGCGGGCCGTCTGCTGTGGCAGAAAGGCAACTGCCCCGCAAGAACACATACCCGCCGTACAGCACTTCATGAAATCGCTTCGCGTCATCACGAACCCCCGTTACTCCACTGTCCACTCGTGAACGCCGGCCGAATACTCCGGCTGCTCGATCACTTCGAGCCGCAGACCGCTGGTCACCACCGGTGCGAACGTCACTTTGTTAAACCGGTCCTGCTCGGTGGCATAGGGTTCGCGGTTCGATACAGGCTTCCACTGGCCGCCATCGCGATAGAGAATCCGCCACGCTCGCGGCGTGGCGCAATCGGTGTTGAGGTGGCCGCGGTTGTCGATCCAGAAGACCGATGTGGAAGAGACTCTGGCCGGCTTCGCAAAGTCGTATTCGACCCAATCGGTGGTTCCCGTGTGAGGGGTCCAGTCGAAATCGGCAAACGGATTCCGGTCATAGGAATGCGGCGGCACTTCCTCATCCCGAATGGCGCGCGCGTTTTTCTCCACCGAAGAGGCGACCGTGCTGGCGGAGGCGATGGTCGGCAGCGGCAACGGCCGGGCGGCCGACTCGGTTTCCGGAAGCCATACCATCATCTCGCCCGGACCGCGATGGGCCCAGGCGTAATAGGGAATGGCGATAAAGGGCTGCTCGCTGCGGATCACCATGCCCTGCGGGGCGGAAACCAGGCTCACCGCGTGGCCCGTGATCCTGACCACGCCGTTCAGCAGCTCCGGATGGAACTCCGCCTTCAGGGCGGCGCCGTGAGGCAGCATCAAATTGCGAACGTGGCCGTCGGGAGTGTCCGGCCACTCCGCGCAAAACACGATCGGTCCGCGCTGCAGGGCTACGCGCCCGCGGTCGGCCGCCACCGCCGGGTTGGCAACGACGCGGCGAACCGGCATGGGCAGGGATAACTCGATGATGTCGCCCGCCTTCCAGTTGCGGAGGAGGGCCACGTACCCTTTATCGAGATGGACCGGAACCGGCTTTCCGTTGACTCTCAAAACCACCGGCTCGTCGTTGCGGTCGGCGAAGCGGTACAGATCGGTGGGCACCGCCTCGTTGCGCGCCCAACCGGGAATGCGCACGTGGATGGTGAAATCGCTGCTCTGCTGCGGTGTGACCGTCATCTTCACAGCGCCATCCCAGGGATAGGTTGTTTGCTGGACCAGCCTGACGCTGGTGTGGTCCATGCGGATGTCCGCGGTGCTGTCGACGAACAGGTTGACGTACAGGTCGGTGCCCTGCTGCGCATAGACATAGCCCGGCACCGACGCCAGGAAGCGGGTGAGGTTCCCCGGGCAGCAGGCGCAGCCGAACCACGGGCTGCGCTGATGCTGGCCGGTGGATTCCAGCGGGTTCGGATAGAAGAAGGCTTTGCCGTTGAGAGCCACGCCTGAGATCAGGCCGTTATAGAGCGTCCGCTCCATCACGTCGATGTAGCGCGCGTCGGCGTGCAGCAGAAACAGGCGGAGATTCCAATAGTCGTTGCCGATAGCTGCGCAGGTCTCGTTGTACGCGCTGAGGTTGGGCAGCTCGTAGTCTTTGCCGAAAGCCTCGCCCTCGGCGGTGGCGCCGATGCCTCCGGTGATGTAAAGCTTCTTTGCCGCCACATTCTCCCACAGGCGATCGATCGCATGGAGGTACTGCACATCGCCGGTAAGCGCGGCGACGTCGGCGATTCCCGAATACATGTAGGCGGCCCGCACCGCGTGACCAACGGCCTCGGTCTGCTCGACGACGGGAAGGTGGGCCTGGTTGTAGGGCTGGCCACCGCAGCGCGAATCCAGCAGGAAACGGGCGAGATTCAGATAGCGGATATCGCCGCTGGTGCGGTACAGCTTCACCAGGCCCATCTCGGCGATCTGGTGCCCGGGCCAGATCACCTGCTTGCCTGGTCCAAAGGTGTTGTCCAGCAGATTCGCGGTTCGGAGGGCGATGTCCAGCAGTTGCCGTTTGCCCGTGGCCTGATAATAAGCCACGGCCGCCTCGTAGAGATGCCCGAGGTTATACAGCTCGTGACTCAGTACTTCCTCTTGTTCCCACCGCTTCGTGCCTGACCAGATGTGCGGATGCAGAGGATCGATGGTCCGCGTCGTGTACAGGTAACCGTCCGGTTCCTGCGCGGCGCCGATCTTCGCGACCAGGCCGTCCACATAAGCCTCCAGCTTGGGATCGGGAACGACGCTGAGAGTATAGGATGCGCCCTCGATCACCTTGTAAACATCGGTGTCATCGAAGGGGTTCCCGGGAGCGGTCTTGTCCTTCAGCGTTTCTCCCCGCAAAACGGCGGCTGCCCGCTCGAAGTTGTACAAGCGCCCGGTTTCTTCGCATTTCCGGAACGCAAATGGAATGGTGACGGTGCGGTTGGTCTCAATCCGCGGCAGCCAGAAGGCATCGTGGAAGTGCACCGCCGTGAACGGGACTGGCTTGACCGGATAGTCCCGGGAAAGCGGTGCCGCTGCGTTGACGTCCGGTTGCGGCCAGGCCCTCAACTCGAGGGGAGTCTGCAGCAGGGCCAACGCCCCGCCAAAGACCAGGAATGCTCGGAAGGATTTCATAGTATCGGCCCAAGGGCGGGGTACACGACAAAATCACACTGCGCGGCGCCTGCGCCCGCTCACCAACCCTGCCCGGAGGATCTTGTGGAACCTCAAACGATTTATAAACCAAAATCGAGCCCAAGTCAACAAAAATTAGGAAGCGCTTCCAAAAGCCGTCTATATATGCAGAGTTCATGTTTCTACGAGCGTTATGGGAAACGTTATCAGAGGCGCTCGCCGCTTAGGCCCTGGTGGTCAAAGCTGCGCGGGTGCGTCAACCGCGGCGGTGCCGGCGCCGGCCGGTGCGGTGGAGTCGCGCACGATGAATTCCGGATCAATCACGACGCAGCTTCCCGCCGGGTGAGGTGAATCGGGGGCGGAACGGAGGCATTCGAACGCAATGGCTCCGATCCGGTCACGGGGGATGTGCACGGTGGTCAGCGCCGGGTAACAGAACTGCGACAGCCGGATGTCGTCAAAGCCGGTGACCGAGATCTCCGACGGCACGCGCAGGCCCCGCCTCCGCAGCTCGCGCAGAACGCCAACGGCCATGAAATCGTTCACGCACACGATCGCGGTCGGCTGGAACCCGGAATTCAGCAGGTCGTGGGCCGCCTGCTGTCCCCCTTCGAGACTGTCGGAACCTACGACGGTCCGGAACTCCACCGGCGGCGTGTAGCAGCTGACGATCTGTTCGAATGTCTTCTGCCTGTCGCCGATGGGACCGAGCGTTGCGTGATGGCCGATGAAAGCCATCCGTGCATGCCCGAGCGCGTGCAGGTATTCGACTACTTTCTCGATTCCCCGGCGGTAGTTGACGCCGATGTTGGTGATCTTGCCGACGGCAGTTCCGACGTCGTAGAAGACGGTGGGTATGGTCGCCTCCTGCAGCAACTGGATCAGGCCCGGGTCCATCTCCGACACCACCACGGCGAGTCCCGCCACGCGGCGGCCGATCATGAGTCGAATACTCGAAACCAGCCGCTCGGGTTCATAGCCGGTATTGGCCACGATGACCTCATATCCGGCGGCAAGCGCGGCCGATTCCAGGCTCTCGAAAATATCGAAGAAGAATGGGTTAGCGAGATTGGAGACGATGACTCCCAGGGTGCGGCTGCGGCCTCCGGCAAGCGACCGCGCGTGAAGATTCGGATGATATTTCAGCTCCGCCACGGCTGTCATCACCCGCTTGCGAGTGGAAGTCTTCACCGCCCCGGTGTTATTCAGAACGCGGGAAACGGTGGCGGCGGAGACCCGCGCGCGCCTGGCGACTTCCCGAAGGTTCATAACTCGATCACTCCATCGTGCGCACGCGGCATGAGCCGGGCATTATCGGCGCAGTGAAGATCCGCCGCCAGTCGGACTGGCGTCGCGTCTGCCGGAGCGTGAACGGCCGCCGCCGCTCCGATTCTGACGAAGAAAAGGAGGCCGGAGGCCGCGCACCGGCATCCGGTGCGCGGCCCGCCGCCCATAAGCTGCAGAAGATCCTGCCAGCTCTAGAATGTGATCTTGGCGCCCACTTGCATCCACCGCGGAAGCTGTTGCGAGAGCGCCTTCCCAAACGTCGCATCCACGGGATTGGCATCCACGTTGGTCAGGTTGGCCCGGTTGAAGATATTGTAGAACTCAAACCGTAACTGGAGGTTCATCCTTTCTCGTATGTGATTGTCTTTGTAAAACGCGACATCCGTCTCGGCGAAGTTCGGCTCCCGGAACGAATTGCTTCTCTCGCTGCCTTCCACGCCGAAGGTGGAAGGAGCCGTGAATTGTCCGGCGGTGAAGATCCCCGTCAGGAACGCGCTGCGGGAGGTCCCCTGCTGGTAACTGGTCACGTTCGGGTAGTCGAAGTTGTCGCCGTCGGCGTTGTAGTCGCCGCTGCCGGGGGCATAGCCGGTGAATTGGCCGCTGGCGTTCGTCAGGGGCAGGAACGAGGCCGTGTTCACCACGGTGAACGGATAGCCGCTCTGGTAGATGCTGGTACCGCTGATTCCCCATCCACCGGTCAGATGTCCGATGGCGCCCTGTCCTTGATTCAGGCCCTTCAGCGAATAGTTGAGGGTGAGAGAAAAGCGGTTCGGCACATCCCACGGAGACGGCCCGTAGTACTGCGACGGGTTGAGCGACGTGGGATACTGGCCCGCGTCGTCTTTCGCCGCGGAGCGTGTGTACGAGGCGTCGAAAAACCCGCGCGAGAACTTACCGCGGAAATTGAAGACGAGGCTCTCGAAGTTGCCGTAACGATTGTTATCCGAGTAAATGATCTGGCCGAAGCTGGGGTTCAGCCGGGTCGGAACCAGCGTGTTGTGGGCAATCAGATCGCCGGCGTAGGAGTTGATATCGACTCCGTAGCTGACGATGCCCGCCGCGTTGTTATTGCCGACGATGTTATACGAGTGGGAGCCGGAATAACCCACGCTCGCCACATACTTGCTCGAGAGCCTGCGCTCCAGCGTAAGGGCCCAGATGTCGGCCCGGGGAGACTGCAGGTTCGGGTTAATGCCGCCGATATTGAAGGCCGCGCCGGGAATGCCGCCTTGCGAGTTGAGTCCCGCGACCAGAGCTGGGTAGGTGAACCCGAACGGGGGCTTGTTGCCGGTGCCCAGCACGAAGATGGGAGACCCGGCGGTCGCGGTGCCGCCCGCATAGAAGGTCGGGATGATGTCTCCCGGAGGGTTGCCGCGGAACTCCTCCTGAACGTTGGCCTGCGTAAGCCAGTTATTGTAGAGACCGGCTCCGCCGCGCAGCACCCAGTCGCCCTTTCCATTGGGATCCCAGGCAAAGCCGAGACGCGGGCTGAGCAGATCGGTCACCGCATGATTGAGAGCGTTGTGGGTGGGCTTGGCGAACCCGTTGGCGATCTGTTCCTCGATCGTCTGTCCCGTGCCCAGATAGAAATTCCCGAAGACCGTGGTGGCGCTGCGGGAGTACGGGTTGCCGCTATCGTCCCAGCGCAGACCGAGTGTCAGGGTCAGGTTCTTCTTCACTTTCCAGGTGTCTCCGGCGAACAACCCCCACGTGCTCGACGCTGCGTTCCATGACCACAGTTGCGGCTGCCCGGTCAGCGGGTTGAACATCACTCCGCTCTCGGTGCGCGGCTGATCCTGCACCAGGGTGAGCAGATTGTTGAACGCGAAGCTGGGCTGCGAATAGGGTCCCTCGAACGGCTCCACGTCGTCGCCAAACCAGCCGACATAGCCGAACTTCAGCGTGTGAGCGCCGCGCACATGCGAAAGGACGTCCTGCCAATGGTAGTTGTGCTGGATAAAGTCGCCCTGGGCGAACCCGACGCCGAAGGCCTGGCCGCTGTCGACATTGATGCCGGTCACGTTGACCGAAGGGACCGTGTAATCTTTCGCGCCGCTGCCGAGAGTGCCCTCCACCCGGCTCGCGCCGAAAATGGCTTCGTTCAGCGTTGTCGGAGAGAAGGTGTGCGTGTAATTTACCTGCACGGCGGTCTCCCAGTTGTTATTCACTGCCGAGAACTGCGACATCGGCGACGCCTCGCCGTAGTTGAGCAGCGTCCGGTAGAAGCTGGCGTAAATGCGGTCGCTCTGCCAGTACTTGTCGAGGCGTGCGAAGTACTGCGTTCCGTTCCGGAACTGCGTGGAGTTGAAGCCGCCCTGATCGATCATCGGCGTAGAACAGGGCAGGCCATTGGTGGCGGGAGTTCCGCACGTGCCCGGGAAAATGTTCGCCGCGGTGGAGACCACGGAGACGCCGGTGAGGTTGGTGGGCAGGTATTTGGACAGCAGGTTGGTGCCCACCGTATTCGGATAGTTCTGCTGAGCCCACGCCGCGAACTGCGGGTCGGCGAACGAATCCAGCGTGTTGCCGGTGGACGAGGACGAGCGTAAGGGCTCGACCGCGAAAAAGAAATAGAACTGGTGATGCGGAATCACCGGGCCGCCAATTGCCCCCGATAAGTTGTTGCTGTGGAACGGCGGATAGTGGTGCGAAAACTCGGTGCCCGCGAACATACTCTGGTAGGTGAAATAGTCGGCCGCCAGACCATGGAACTGATCCGTGCCGGACCGCGTGGTCATGATCATGGAGAGTCCGGTGGAGCGGCCGTATTCGGGCGAGAAGGTGTTGACCTCGATACTGGTCTCCTGGATGGAGTCGGGGTTGGGGGTGAGGTTCAGGACGCCCTGGCGGATTCCGCTGGTCACGTCAAGTCCGTCCACGACATACATGTTGGACATCTGGCCCATGCCGTTGGCGCTGGCGTCCACTTGCGTTTCCGTCGAGTAGTTGTCTACCCCGGATCCAGGCGTGCCCACGTGCCCCGGCTGGCCGCCGCCCATGGTCCCCAGTCCGGAGGCGCCCGGCGCCATCGTCGCCAGCGTGACCATGTTACGGCCGGGGACCGGAAGCTCGGCCACCGCCTGGGTCTCCAGCGTCATCTGGTTCCGGCTCTCCGCCGTGTTCAGCACCGGAGCTTCCGCCGTGACCGCCACGGTCGAGGAAGCCGAGGCGATGGTGATGGACACCGGTACGTTCAGGTTCTGGTTCGTCTCCAGGTCCAACTTGACGGTGGTCTTGTTAAAGCCGCTTGCCTCCACGGTGATCTCATAGGAACCGGGAGCAAGGCTTACGAAACTGTAGTTCCCCGCGGCGTCCGACTTCGTTTCCGCGGAGATCCGGTTATTGACATTCACCAGCCGAACAGTGGCGTTCGGCACAAGCGCTTGGTTCGGGTCCTGGACAACTCCCTGAATGCTCCCATTGAACTGCGCATGGCAAACACCAGCGCACAGGAACAATACGAGCAGGAGCCAGCGACCGGGCTGGACGAGTGTACATGTTCGCATGCTGAAGCAACCTCCAGGGAACAGCCGTTCAGGTGCAGCGACAACTGTTCTTATCCTTGTGTGACAATCCGCCGGAGGCGCCTTTCGGTGCCTCCCCATGCTCTTGCGTGCAAGCCCTTCCGGGATTAGCCGCACCGCAGTCAGTTCGCGAAGCACGCCCGGCCAGCGAAGTGCCCGAGAGGACCTGCTCAGGGTCGCTCGACCCTTATCCAGGAGCCTTTGTGGAGCCCACGTACGTTTATACGTAATGTTTATAAACCAGGACTGGCCGGAAGTCAACAAAAAATGAAAGCGTTTTCTTAGTTCTCCAGAAAGCCGGATGCTCCTCCGCTCTCAGTGGGCTGTGAGTTCACAAAACACCATGTTTCTTGGGTGTTTTCCCACATTGGAACTCGGGAGTGCATGGTCTCCGCAAAGCCGTGCACTGCGGCATCGGCGGCTGGAAACGGCAGGTATGGCATTGAGAATGGAAGCGTTATCACAGTGCCGCAACCGGCTTTTCAATACGCCCGGCCGCAGGCCTCCGGCGTCGAATCGAGCGCTCGGGCGATCTCCTGGTGCGACCTGTAGCCAACGAAGTTGGCGGAAGCGGAGTGCGCATCGAGAAACGCGGCGTCAGGAAGTTGTGAAACGACCGGTTGGCAGGCGGAAGCGCCTGCCCCACATGCGGCGAGTACATCGGCAGCAAAGTGGGACAGACGCTTTCGTCTGTCAACCTCGAAACCCCGCCCTACTCTACCTTCCACTCTGCCACGCCGGCGGACCACGCCGGTTGCATCGTCACTTCCAGACGCAGACCGCCGGTGCTGACAGGCTTGAAGCTGACTTTGTTGTACCGATCCTTTTCGACTCCCCAGGGGCCCACATTCTCCACCGGCTTCCACTCGCCGCCGTCCTTATAGAGAACGCGCCAGGCGGCGGGCACGCGAACTTCGCCGCGGCCCGTGTCGTCGAACCAGTAGACCTGCACCCCTTGCACCGTCGCGGTCTTCGGGAATTGATATTCGATCCATTCCGTCTTCCCCTTCTCCGGCCACCAGTCGAAGTACGAACTGGGATCGTTGGACGACGCGGGTTCCTCGCCATCGTTCACGGCTTCGGGATGCTTCGCGATGCCCTCACCGGTAACTCTCCCTCCACCGTGCGACGCAATCGCCTTACTGTTCATGGCCAGCGTCGGGTACGGAGCCGGCTTCGCGGAGGAGTCGGCATCCGGGATCCAGACCGCCATCTCGTCGTTGCCGCGATTGGCCCAGGCGTAGTAAGGAATGGCGGTGAATTCCTCGTTCCTGCGGGTCAGCTTGCCCGCTGAATCGTACGCCAGAGCGACGGCCCGGCTCTTCACCACCTCCACGCCGCTCAACAGGTCCGGCCGGAATTCGGCGGTGAGTTTCTCGCTGTCGGGCAGCATCAGGTGCCGCACTTCGTGATCCGGACTGTCGACACTCTCCGCCGCGAACACAATCGGTCCGCGCTGGATGGCGACCCGGCCATGGTCGGCGGCCACCTGGCTATTGGCGACGATCCTGCGAACGGGCATCGGAAGATTGAGGCTGATGATATCGCCGGCCTTCCACTCGCGATCTAGCGTCACATACCCTTTGTCGACGCGGATCGGCACGGCCTTGCCGTTCACCCCGATGGTGGCCTCTTCGTGCAAGCTGTCGGTAAAACGGTAGAGATCGCTCGGCACCGCTTCGTTCCTGGCCCATCCGGGAATGCGAACCTTGATCGCGAAGGGCGCCGGCTGCCCCGGGTCCACGGTGATCTTCACGCGCCCGTCCCAGGGATAACGCGTCTCCTGCACCATTTTCACGGTGCGATTCCCCATGGCGATCTCCGCGCTTCCGCCGGCGAACAGATTCACATACACCGCGTTGTCGCCGAGCGCATAGACGTAACCCGGCACCGAGGCCATGAAGCGCGTGATATTGCCGGGACAGCAGGCCACGCCAAACCAGGGGCTGCGCCCGCGCCGGCCGTTCGACTCGAGCGGATTCTGGTAGAAGAACGATTTCCCGTCGAGCGAGACGCCGGAAATCAGCCCGTTGTAGAGCGTGCGCTCCATCACGTCGACGTACCTGGCGTCGCCGTGCAACAGGAAAAGGCGCTCGTTCCAGAAGTCGTTGCCGACCGAGGCGCAGGTCTCGTTGTACGCGGTCAGATTCGGCAGCTCGTAGTTGTCCCCGAACGCTTCGCCGGCTCCGGTGGCGCCAATCCCGCCGGTGATGTAGAGCTTCTTTCCGACCACGTTTTGCCAGATGGCGTCGATGGCGTGCACGTACGCGGTGTCGCCGGTCATGGCCGCCACATCGGCCATTCCGGAGTACATGTACGTCGCGCGAACGGCGTGGCCCTCGGCTTCGGTTTGATCCACGACGCGCAGGTTCGCCTGGTTGTAAGCGGTCCCGCCCCCGCGCGAATCGAGCATGAACTTCGCCAGATTGAGGTAGCGTTGGTCGCCGGTGACCCGGTACAACTTCACCAGCCCCATCTCGACAATCTGGTGGCCGGGCCAGATGGTTTGCTTGCCCGGTCCGAAGGTGTTGCAGAGAAGGTCCGCCGTGCGCAGGGCGATGTTCAGCAGCGTGCGCTTGCCAGTCGCCTGGTAATGCGCCACCGCAGCCTCGTACAGGTGCCCCAGGTCATACAGCTCGTGGCTCAGCACCTCTTCGTCTTCCCAGCGATGCGCTCCCGCCCAGGCGTGAGGATGTGCGGGATCGATGGTCCGGGCCGTGTAGAGGTATCCGTCCGGTTCCTGCGCGGCGCCGATCTTGGCGATCAGGCCGTCGACATAGGACTCCAGCGCGGGGTCGGGCTTGACGCTCAGGGTGTAAGAGGCGCCCTCGATGACCTTGTAGATGTCGGTGTCATCGAACGGATAAGGAGGAATCTTCCGGTCTTTGTCGGAGATCTCGCCGCGCAGAGCCTCGGCGGCGTGAACGAAGTTTGCCACCCTACCGGTGTCCTCGCACTGCTGAAAGGCAAACGGAATCGTGACCTTACGATTCGTCTCGATCCGCGGCGCCCAGAAAATGTCGTTCAAATGAACGGCGGTAAAGGAAACCGGCTTGATCGGGTAGTCATGCCCGGGGCTCGAAGCGCCGGCGCCGTCTGTCTGCTGCGGGGCGCCTTGCAGGGTGCCGAGCGCGAGCGCCAGGCCTGCCGGCAGCCACATTCCTGAGAGCTTCATGGCGATCCTTTCGGAATCGCTTCCATTATATGCCAGCACCGCCCTTCGGTGCATTTGCTTGTATGTATTTGAGTGGCGCTTGCAGTGACGAGTGGTCAGGCCGCCGGTTTTCGCTGGTCCACGATCCCGCGGAGCTCGTCGACGGTCACGAACTGGCCGGCGGCGACACCGGCGAACTGCTGCCGCAATCCGCTCGGCCAGATCACCTCGACATCCACCTTGTCGGCCTTGCCCAGCCCGAAGTGCAGACGCTTGTCGTTGACCGAAAGGAAGCTGGACTGGGCCAACACTTCCTGCGCCTGCCGGTGACCGTTGTAAGCGATCGCGACTCGAGCCCCGATCGCGCTGCGGTTCGACTTCACTCCATTGAGCTTGAACTTGATCCAGCGATTGTCGCCGGTGACGTCGTTGCGCAGCAGCGAGGGCGGCTCGTTCTTGTTCACAATGACGATGTCGATATCGCCATCGTTGTCGAAGTCGCCGAACGCGCACCCTCGGCTGCAGTGTGCGGCCGCGACGCCGGGGCCGGCCTGGTCCATCAGCTCTTCGAACCGGCCATTGCCCAGGTTCCGAAACAGGACCCGCGGAGTGCGGTCCGGATACCCCTTTAGCTTCTTCTCCACTTCGGGATACACGCTTCCGGTGACCCAGAACAAATCCGGATAGCCGTCGTTGTCGAGGTCCACGATGCCGGCCCCCCAGCTCACGTACCGCGTCTCCACGCCGAGGCCCGATTGGATGGTCACATCCGAGAACCCCAGGCGCCCCTCGTTCGCGTACAGCGCCGGCGTGTCTTCGGTGAAATGCGTCTTCAGAATGTCCAGCCGGCCATCGAGATTGAAGTCGCCGACGCCAAGTCCCATGCCCGCCTGCTCCTGGCCGTCCTCATTGAGAGCCACCCCGAGCGCGAGGCCGTTCTCGGTGAAGGTGCCATCGTGGTTGTTGACGTAGAGGAGGCTGGGCGTGGAATCGCAGGCCACATAGATGTCCGGCCACCCGTCGTCATTGAAGTCTGCGGTGACCACGGTCAGGCCGTAGCCCGCCTCCGCCTTGAGGATGCCCGCCTGGCGGCTCACCTCGGTGAACGTGCCGTCGCCGTTGTTGTGGAACAGCGCGTGGGTGTCGGTGGGCAGCCCCCGCGGGCCGCAGTTCACTGGAATCCCCTTGAAGTTGCAGTTCGCGTCGTGCCCGGCCGCCGGAATCACTTTCGGGTCGAACTTCAGGTAGCGCGATACGAACAGGTCCAGATGCCCGTCGCGGTCGTAGTCGAAGAAGCTGCAACCCGTTCCCCAGCGAACCTCGTCGCTCCACAGCCCTGCCTCGCGCGTCACATCGGTGAAAGTGCCGTTGCCGTTATTGCGGTAGAGGACGTTGTGGCCCCAGCAGGTGATGAAAATGTCCTCGAAGCCGTCGTTGTTGTAGTCGCCCACGGTGACGCCGGAGGCCCAGCCAGTGCGCGCGAGGCCGGCCTTCTCGGTCACGTCGGTAAACGTGCCGTCGCGATTGTTCCGGTAGAGGCGATTGGTAGCGCCCGGGGGCGCCCCTTCCCAGCGCGTCCCCGAGAGCACGAAAATGTCCAGCCACCCATCGTTGTCGTAATCGAGGAAAGCAACGCCACAGCCGATCGCCTCAAGGATGTAAGCGTCTTGATCCACGTCGCCGTAAATGACCGGAGCGGTCAGGCCGGCCTGTTCGGCAACATCCGTCAGGCGGCAGTGGAAGGGCAGGCCCGAAGCTTTGCCCCGCGGCGTGGGCTTGACCCCGCGGGAGGCCATCTGAGCTGGTGATACGAAGGGGAGTCCGAGCAGTGCGAGTATCGCCCGCCGGCTTGGCAGAGTGTTTTCCATGTCGTCACTGGCATCGTACCGCAGCCGGAAGGATCGACGGCCCGCGTGTGGGGTCAGTCTCGCGGGCCGTCGATACGGACTCGGGAACCTTGCTTCCGATCCCGGGCCGTTTAGAACGAAATCCTCGCGCCCAGCTGAATGGTTCTCGGCATGAGCGTCGAAGTCGATCTTCCGAATGTCGCGTCAGGCATGTTGCTGTCGACGCCAGTCAGGTTGACCTTGTTGAGCACGTTTTCGAAATCGAAGCGCAGTTGCAGGTTGGCCTTCTCGCCGACGTGCGTGTTCTTGAGCACACTCGCATCCACCTCGACCAGGCCCGGGTTGCGGCAACTGTTACGCGGAAGGTTTCCTTCCGCGCCCGCTGCGGGCGCTGTGAAAGTGCTGGCCGCGAACAGGCCAGTGAGGTATTGCTGTTCGCTGTATGAGCTGCTGCAGTAATTGGCCGGAGCGTTCGGGATGTCATAGTTGGTCCCGTCGGCGTTGAAGTCGCCGCCCGAGCCGTATGCGGCGGTGGTGTGCACCCAGAAAGGCGTACCGGACTGGATGGCGGAGAGGATGCTGACCTCCCATCCGGAGGTGAGTGCCTTTCCGAAGCCGCTCTTCATTCCGGGAACCGTGTACACTCCGGAGAACGAGAAGCGGTTGCGCACGTCCCAGTTCGCATCGGCGTAGTAACTGTGGTAGAGAGCCGGATCGGGTACATCGAAACCGCCGTCGTGGTCGAACCGGGTGTTGGCGTTGATATCGGACATCGCGCGAGATCGCGTGTAGGATGTCTGGAACGTAGCCACGTTGCCCACCGTGCGGCGGAGAGTCAGAATCATCGCGTTGTAGCTTCCGTTGAGGATGTTGCTGACGTAGTTCATGGTGCCGAAGTTGGCGTTCGGAAGTACCAGCTTGCCGTTGTTCGCGGTCAGATTACCATCGGTGCGGTTGTAGTTAATTCCGGCGAGGCCGTTGTAACTCTTCGAGCCGGAGTAAGAGGCGCCGACCACGAACTTCCCAGGCAACTGGTGCTCCACTCCAGCCACGATGTTGACGGCCAGCGGCGCCGTCAAATTCCGATTCAGTCCCCAGACACTGGCGTTCAAGCCGGTATAACCTCCCGCGGCATTGACCGGGGTGATCGGGATGGCCGGCAACGGGTAGTCGAACGGGTAGGTGGCGGAAGGGGCCTCCGCAAACAGCGGCTGGATCGAGCAGACCATCGATATGCACGGGGAGCCGATCGAGGCGGGTGGATTGGTGCGCATTTCATCGACGGCCTGCCCCAGGGCAACCCAGTCGTGGAAGACGCCGACTCCACCACGGATGCTCCAGGCGCCGCGCTTCGACGGATCCCAGGCGAAACCGACGCGGGGGCTCCAGTTATTATCCAGCGGGTGGGCAAACACCCCGCTCACACTCTGCACGCTGGCATTGGCTATCTGCTGCGAGATCGTGCTTCCGCTGCCGAGAACGATGTTGTCGCTGACTCCGGACTGGGCGGCCGGTCCGGACGCGGTGATGTTGCTGAAGTCGTCCCAGCGCAGAGAGAACGTAAGCGAGAAGTTCGGTTTCGCCTTCCAGTCATCCTGCACGAAAATTCCAATGGGGGTTTCCTGCCCGTCGAATGGGACCAGACCCGCCTGACCGGTCAGCGGATTGATGGCCCCAAAAGACTCGCTATAGGGCTGATCCTCGACCAGGTTGAGCAGGTTGTTGAATGTGAAGCTGGGGCGGTTGTTGACCGGGGTGAAGTTGCCATATTCCACCGCGTGCGTACCCTGGGTGCCGAATTTCAGCGTGTGAGCGCCGCGAACCCAGCTCAACACTTCGCGCCAGTTGTAGTTGTGCGACCCGTATTCGCCCGGCCCCCACGAACTGTTGAACCCCAGGCTCTGTCCGGTCACGCTGATCAGCGGGACGTTGTCCGTGCCACCCTGACCGTTGGCTCCGGCAACCTTGTTGGCGGCGAAGCCCATTTCGTTCAGAACATTTGCGCTGAAGGTGTGGGTCCAGTTGGCCTGCGCGTACCAGTTCGCCTGGACATCGTGATTCGAGAAGCCCAACACGTTGGCGGGGTGGCCCAGGGTGAAATTGTCATTCGCGTAGTTGCCGTAAATACGGTCGCTGGTCCCGATGTACTGGTCGCCCCGGAAACCATACTGCAGGGCGTTATAGGGAGGGCTCAAATTCGAGACACCGCTATCCAGCACCGGCAAGCTGCAGGGAATATTCGCCGTGGCCGCGGTTCCGCAGGTGCTTCCGAAGTACTGCTGGGCGGTCTGGGCAACGCCGCTGGTCGCCACCGCGGTGACACCGTTGTTGGTCAGGATTTTCGTTCCCACCGTGTTGGGGAAGTTCTGCTGAGCCCACTGGACGAACTGCGGCGATTGGAAGGTGAGGACGCTGTTCCCGGTGGAAGTGAGGGACCAGAGAGATTCGACTTCGGCGAAGAAGAAGGTCTTGTTCTTGACGATCGGACCGCCGAAGGTGCCTACCAGGTCCTGGCGCTTGAACGGGTTATACGACGAAGGGGTGAAAACGGTTCGCGCCAGCAGGTCCTGGTTGGTGAACAGGTAGCTGCCCGTGCCATGGAACTGGTTGGTGCCCGATTTCGTGGTGACCTGGATCAGAATCGAGCTGCCGAGGTTGTTCTCGGCGTCCCACGAGTTCGATTGCATGGACATTTCCTGCACCGCGTCGGGTGGCGGCGCGTAGACGATATTGCCGTTCTGGATGGGACTGGTGGCGTCCATGCCGTCCACGATGACGCGATTGCCCGTGTAACTGCGTCCGTTGGCGCTCATGTCCGGCGTCTGCGTGCCAAAGTTGTCGGCGCCGCCTCCGGGGGATTCACCTGCCCCGTGCGTGCCTTGGCCGACCACGCCGGGGGCTACCGCGAGGACATCCCAGAGGTTCCGGTTGAGTGACGGCAGGTCTCTGACCGTCTGCGAATTCAGCGTCGCCTGGATCCGGTTCTCATCCGTATCGAGCGAGGGCGCCTCCGAGACTACGTTGACACTCTGCTTCGAGCTGGCCAGCGCCAGCGTGATGTTGATGCCTTGGGTCTGGCCGGTCTCGAGCGTGACGTCTTCTTCTTTCGCCCAGAACCCGCTCGCCTCCGCCATAACTGCATAACGGCCTGGGGCGAGACTGCTAAAACGGTAGTTGCCGGAACTGCTCGTGGTGGTGGTGGCCACGACTCCGGTGTCGAGATTCTTGAGCCTGACCGTAGCGGCGGCCACCGAAGCGCCGGATGGGTCGGCTATGACACCTTGAATGTTCCCGCTGAACACCGTCTGGGCATAACAGCAGGCGCCCGCAAGGGCAAGTGCAATTAGAAAATATGCGGTGCTGATCCGCATTTCAGGCATGTTGCCTCCTCCCCCGGCCGCGCCAGGGCTCCACTTTCCGAGCTCTGACACCGGGGACCCGGCTGCTTTCGCGCAGTGGCCGGAAGCCCTTTCATAAAACCCAGGCAAGCCACCGCTTTGCTCGTGCGATCCCGTGAGTTGCGCACGACGGGCCATTTTCGCCGGACTACGCCTAGCTAACGATCCCCGCGAGCCTGATGAAATATATACTACCGCTCATAAAGAAAGTCAACAGAATATTGGGACCGCTTTCATTTTTGTCTGGGAGACAACGCCAGCGAGAGGGGTTTGTTGCCGGATGCACCGGCTCCCGCGGAGTCGGGCGGCGCGCCGGCTCCGTTCTGAGGTAAGCTGCTGGATGAGCGGCGATGCGGAACCTTGCCCTTCAGGTTTTGTTTGGTGCCTTTGTGATGGCGAACCCTCCGGCGCCTGCATATGCGCAGGCCTCTGCCGATCCCGCTTCCGACATCGGACAGGCGATGCGGGCACACCAGTACGAGCGCGCATTGAAGCTCGCACGGTCTGCCCTGGAACGCTCGCCGGACGATGTTCGCCTGCTCACTATGGAAGCGATTACACTGTCCGCCCTGGGCAACGATCGCGATGCGCTGACGGCGTATCGCCAGGCACTCCGATTGGCGCCGGACTATCTGGCGGCGCTGGAGGGGGCCGCCCAGATCGAATACAAGTCCGGCAGCAACGCCACCATTCCCCTTCTCGACCACCTTCTGAAACTCCGGCCTGACGATCCCACGGCCCATGCCATGCGGGCGGTGATGGCATGGAACCAGCGCGACTGCGAAACCGCCGCGCGGCACTTCGGCCTTGCCGGCGACGCCATCTCGGCACAGCCCGCGGCTTTGCGGGAGTATGCTGTCTGCCTTGCCCGCCTGCAGCGGCCCGGGGAAGCAATCCCGATTCTCCGCCAACTGGCCACGCTCGAGCCGGGTGACCGGCAGGTCCGCTACCGGCTGGCCGCGGCCCAATTCATGGCCGGGGCGTACGCCGACGCCATCGCGACGCTCGGTCCGCTGGTCGACGGGAAAGATGCCGATCCCGATTCTCTCGATCTGGCCTCGGCGGCCTGGGAAGCCTCGGGGGACACGCCGCGCGCGGTGGCCGCTCTCCGCCAGGCCATTGTGCTGGCTCCGGCGAATACCCGGTTCTACGTCGATTTCGCCTCGCTTTGCCTGACGCACAAATCCTTCGAGACCGGCATTGCCATGATCGACGCCGGACTGAATCGTCTGCCGAAGGCCGCCGAATTATACCTGGCCCGCGGTGTCCTCAATGTCCAACTGGCAAAATACGACCAGGCCGACGCCGACTTCGCCGCCGCCGAGCGGCTGGACCCGCGCCAGGCATACGGTTCCCTCGCGCGCGGCCTCTCGCAGATTCAGCAGAATGACTTCGACAAGGCACTGGCCACGGTTCGGGAGCAACTCAAGACCCGGCAGAAGGATGAGTTTTTGTATTACCTGCTCGCGGAGATCCTCACATCCCAGGGCGCCCAGGTGGGCAGCCCCGAGTTTCAGGAGGCCATGCGGGCCGCGTCGCGCGCGGTCGAGCTGAAGCCGGATTTTGCCCTGGCGCGCGATGTGCTCAGCCGCTTATATCTCGAATCGGGCCAGACCGGGCGGGCCATCGAGCAGTGCCGCCTGGCGCTCCGCGACAATCCTTCCGATGCCACTGCGCTCTACCGCCTGATCCGGGCGCTGCAAAGATCGGACAAGGCGAGTGACGCCGCCCAGATTCCGGCGCTGCTCACGCGCTTCAACGAGGTGCGCCAGGAACTTCGCAAGCAGGAGGGCGAAGAGGCCCGGTACAAGCTGCTGGTGGAAGGTGGGTCCCCCGCGCCGGACCGGCCCGGACCGCAGCGATGAGCTGCGCTACGGCTGCACTACAATTGATGGAAGCGCGGAGGCGCGGTCGCGGTCCGTTTTGCACGAGTTTCTCAAAAGTCCCATGCGCACCCAGGTCGGATCGCTCCTGCTGCTCGCGGTTGCGGGTTTCTTTCAGGCGGCTTTTGCACTGCCCGTAAAGCACCTTCGGAACTGGCGCTGGGAACAGATGTGGGTGGCGCAGTCGGTGACCGCCAACGTGCTGTTTCCCCTCTCGTGGGCCGCCGTGGTGCCAGCCGCTTTCTGGATGCAGGCGGCGCATATTCCCTGGTCCCACTGGGTGGTCGCGTACGGCTGGGGACTCGTCTGGGGGTTCGGCGGCGTAGCCTGGGGTCTCACCATGACACGTCTGGGCATGGCCTTCTCCAACTCCTTCGTCTTCGGCGTTACCGTCGTGACCGGCGCGCTGCTTCCTCTGGTGATGAACGCGGTGGAAAGCCCGCCGCACCCATCGCTTTTTGCCGCGGGATTGGTTCTGTGCGTGTTCACCACTGTCCTGATCGGTTTCCTGCGGCGCCACGGCACAGCGGGGCCGCTGCTGCCCATGCCGCTCTCGCTCGGCTCGTATCCGGTAATCGTGGGCATCGCGGTCTTCGCCGGCTTCTCCACGGCGGGCTACGGACTGGCATTCACGTTCAGTTTTGGCGTCATCCGCAGCCTCGTGGCCAGCGGCGTCTCCCAGTTTTCAGCCGCGCTGGTGGTGGTCCTGCCGGTGTATCTGGGAGCGGCTACCGTCGCCATTCCGTTGGGCCTGCTCACTGCCGCCAGATCGGGCAGTCTTTCTCGGTTCCTGGGCAGCCATGCAGCCTGGAACTGGTCCCTCGCCCTGGTGATGGGCCTCTGTGCCACGGCCAGCGCGGTGCTGTACGGATTCGCCGGCAGCAGAACGGGACACCCCTCTCCCAATGTGTCCTTTTGCGTCTTCATCAGTTTTCTGGTGCTGGGCGGCAATGCGCTCGGCTTCGCCACTGGTGAGCTGCGCGGATGCACGGTCGGCGTCAGGGCGGGTTTGTTGTTGAGCGCCTGCGGACTGGTGGCCGGCGCCTGTCTGCTGAACGTTCGCTGAGAACGCTCAACCGCCGGCAACGGGCCGCGCGATCCCGGTCGACTCGCGCAGCACCAGCTCGGGGTCCAAATGGACGTGCCGCGGAGCGGGCGGACAATCGGATGCGTCCGGGACCAGGCCTGCCACCACCAGCCGGCCGATCTCGGCCCGGGGAATATGAATCGTGGTCAGCGAAGGGCAACAGAACTCGGACATGGTGATGTTGTCGAAGCCGGTCACCGAGACGTCGCCGGGTACCGATAGCCCCTGATTCCGCAACTCGCGAATGACGCCAATCGCGATCCAGTCATTGACGCAGAGAATCGCCGTGGGTGCAAACCCGGTGCGCAATAGCTCGCGGGCTGCCTCCCGGCCGCCGACGAATCCGTCCTCGGACGGCGCAATCACCAGACCTTCGGCGCCGTGGCGAGCCGTGGTCTCCACGAACTCCAGCCGCCGGGCTTCGGTGGGCCGCACGAACACCGGCGCGCTAATGTATGCCATACGGCGATGCCCCAGCGCGTGGAGCAAGTCCAACAGCATCCGCATGCCCTTACGGTGATCGAAATGTATGGTGGTGAAACTGTCGCCCGCTTCCCCGGCATCGAAGAGCACCACGGGAATCTGCGCTTCGCGCAGTTCCTCCAGGATGGCCGGCTCCATCTCGGGGAACACTCCCAGCCCGGCCACTTGTTGCCCCAGCAGCCGGTGCACGCTCGCCTTCAGCAGCTTCACATCGTGAGAGCTGTTGGCCAGCAGGATCTCGTATCCGCGCTGCAGCGCGTTGGTTTCGATGGCGTGATAGATGTCGGCGAAGAACGGGTTGTACAGATTCGCCATGACGATGCCGAGCACGCGGCTTCGTCCGCCTGCCAGCGTGCGCGCGTGCAGGTTGGGCTTGTACTTTAATTGCTCCGCTGCGCGGAGGACCTTGGCGCGAGTCGAACTCTTGACGCCCGGATGTCCATTGAGCACTCGGGAGACGGTAGCGCTTCCCACGCCCGCCCGCCGAGCGACGTCTTCCAGGTTCATGTCATGTATCCTGCAAACTGATCCCGTATCCAGGTTACATCGCACGGCGCCCCGCCACCAACTGTGGTGGCGGAACGATACTGGCGCCGTGGCACGGGAGATAGTTTCTGCGAGTGGGTCAGTAAGGCTCCGGTGTCTCCAGCTTCAGGTCCGATTGGTTCCAGTTCGGCGGTTCGACGCCCAGCAGCCAATGGACGAAAAAGTCGTAGCGCTTGCGGTCGCCCCACGGGCCGCCCCAAGTGTGACCCTGAGCGGGCAGGAACACCAGGTCGAACGTCTTGCCCGCCTCGATCAGCGCGTTGACCACCTGCATGGTGGATGCAGGGTCCACGTTCTCGTCTAACTCGCCCACCGAGAGCAGCAGCTTGCCCTGGAGTTTTGCCGCGTTCTCCATGTTGGAAGAGGCAATGTACTGGGGCCCGAGCGGCCAGCCCATCCATTGTTCGTTCCACCAGATCTTGTCCATGCGGTTGTCGTGGCACCCGGAGGTGGACACCGCCACTTTGTAGAACTCGGGGTGAAACAACAGCGCCCCCATCGCCGCCTGGCCTCCGGCGGAATGACCGTAGACGCCGACCCGGCTGATGTCGTACCAGGGATATTTCGCGGCCACTGCCTTGTGCCACAGAATGCGATCGGGGAAACCGGCGTCGGCGAGATTCCTCCAGCAGACGTCATGAAATGCCTTGGAACGGTTGGAGGTTCCCATGCCGTCGATCTGCACCACAATGAATCCCAGCTCCGCCAGCGATTGCATGGGATTGTAAGGACTGAACGACTTGGGCACAAACGAATCCTGCGGGCCCGCGTAGATCAGCTCCACCACCGGGTACTTCTTCGACGGGTCGAAGTTCGAAGGCCGGTTGATGATGCCCCAGATGTCGGTTTTGCCATCGCGGCCCTTGGCCACAAAGGCTTCCGGCGCGCGCCATCCGCTCGCAACCAGCGCGCTGACGTCGGTGTGCTCGAGTTCGGCGAGCACCTTGCCGTCCTCGGTGCGGCGCAATTCCGACGCCGGCGGAAGATCCACCCGCGACCAGGTGTCCACATAGTATTTCAAATCGGACGAGAAGCTGACCGCGTGGTTCGCGCCCGCCTCTGTCAATGGCGTCAACCCGCTGCCATCGAAGTTGATGCGGAAGTAGTGCTCGAAGTACGGGTCTTCACCCGGATGCATGCCGCTGGCGTGGAAGAAGATCTGGCGGTGCTGGTCATCCACCTTGTCCACGCCCCGCACCACCCATTCCCCTTTCGTGATCTGGTTCTTCACCTTCCCGCTGGCGCCGTCGTAAAGATACAAGTGATTCCAGCCGTCGCGCTCCGACATCCAGATGACCTCTTTGCCGTCATCGACGTCATGGCGATACATCTTGCCCGAATAGCAGAAGAAGGTTTTGCTCTCTTCCTCGATGAGCGCGCGGACGCTGCCGGTAGCCGCGCCGGCTTCGAGCACGCGATACGCCTGGTGGCCCCGCTGGTTGTACTCGAAGGTGAGTGCGTGGCTGTCCTTGCGCCAGACCAGCGGCGACGTCTCATACGGATTCGGAAACAGGGCGTTATCGATGTCGACCTGCCGGCGGGCTTCGAGATCGAACAGCACCGGCTGCTGCAGATCGAGTGTGTCGCCCGGCTTGGCGTACTCGATGCTGAACGTCTTCGGCTGGAGCTGGTCTTCGGGCGAGGATTCGATGTACTGGATGCGGCGATGATACCCCGGGCGGATGCGATACGCGGCCAGCTTTTTCGAATCCGGCGACCAGGCGATCGATTCCCGCGCGTAGTAGTTGTTCTCCGAACCGTCGTAGCTCAGTGGAAACCCTTCGCGCTTGCCCTTGGGCCGCACGTACACGTTGTAGTTGAGGACGAGAGCCTCCCACTTTGCATCCGGGGACGCCTCGGGCGGAGGCGCCGCCTGGGGCGTCTCGGGGCTGGCGCGGGTGTGGCGCTGGAACCGCCAGTCCGCCGGTCCCAGCTTCTGGCAGGTGTAATCGGCGAGGCTGCATTTCCACGACGAGTCCGCGGCGGGCACTTCGATGGCCTGCCCTTTGTCGCGGAATTCAACCACGGGAAACGGTAGCCTGTAAGCCGTGTAGCTCTGCCCCGTGGCCTTGGAGAGCGAGGCGGCTAAACGCTCGTGGTCGAAGGCCGGCTTCTTCGCCAGCGTGGTGGCATCCACCATCACGAACTCATGTCCCTCACCAACCGACCTGCGGTAGCAGAACTGGTCCGCGCCCTCGATCCAGGTGGCGTGGTCCGGAAGATGGACGGCGAGTCCTTCCACGCGCTTGCGCAGGCTGGTAGCGCGTTTGTAGTCGTCCAGCGTGCCCTGCGCGCGAACCGCGAGTGGCGCCCATAAAAGGCCGCAGCAGAGCGCAGCCGTAGAGGAAGCAAGTGTCCGTTTCATGTAATCTATAATCTTTAAGACGAATCCCGAGGCATGTCAAGGAGGTAGAGATGGATCGACGACAGTTCCTGCAGAGCGTGGCGGCGACCGCGGCCATGGCTCCCCCCCTCGCCGCAGCACCGTCCGATGCTGCGCCTGCCTCAATTTGTGAGTTCCAGCTCGACGGGATCGCCTGGAAGGTCTACGAGGATCTGCACGAACGCGATGGCGCCCTGACGTTTGTCTCGTCCAAGGGCGCGAAGCGCGTGCTCGCCAAGAGCGCCGAAGCCACCTTCGCGGAGGCGAATCCGCCGTGGCTGGGACTCAGCCTGAAAAACATCGGACTCAGCGGCGCCGATCTCCTGGCCGACCGCCTGCTGGCCCACGGCGATCCCGATCCCGAGCTGGTGAAGTCCGCCGCCCCGCCGCTCGGATCGGCCGGCGGCGAACGTTACCAGAGCTGGACCAGTTTCGTGGGAACCAAGGAAGCCTTCGACACCGCGCCGGTGTTTTATGGCGGCAACACGCGGACGTATCACCCCGTGCAGAACGTGCCGGAACTGCAAGAGGCACTGCAGAAGAAGCGTCTCTTCGAAGGCCTGCTGGGCGGGTGGATGCCGGCGGTGCGGAAGGTGACGGCGACGGCCGACGGCGGCTGGTGCGAGGCGATCGTCTTCGGCGACGTCGAGGCTCGCGACCAGTTCATTGTACAAACGTGGCACCGCACGGCCCTCATCAAAGACGGCGCCATCGTAAAGGTGTTTTACGGCTACAGCTACCCGGCGTTTCCACCCGCACGCAAAGATCCGGCGCCGGAGGCGTTCTACCGCGCGTTGCTGGTTTTCGCGAACTACTGGGACAAGCAACTGCACGATCTCGCCGCTGCGTCGCTGCCGCAGCCGTCCTGGATCGACCTCTCGCGGCACGCCTTCGCCAGAGAGCTGATGGTTCGGCCCGGCGGCGTATATCCGAAGTACGGCGCCGTCGACCGCGATTACTACGGCTCAGAGTACGACGGTTTCCAGGATATCTTCACCAGCGCCGTCTATACCAACCTCGAGTGGGGCCGCTTCGAGATGGCCCGGGCGGTGATCGACAACTACTTCAGCGACTTCGTGGAGCCCAACGGCATGGTAAACATGCGTGGTCCGGAAACGGCGCAGTTCGGCCTGACATTGTCGCTGCTGGCGCGCTACTACAATTACACGCGCGACGCCGTGTTGCTGCGTAAGCACGAGGCGAAGATCCGGGCCACGGCCGGCCTGCTGGCGGCGTTGCATGAAGCGAGTCTCCAACTGGCCGCGGACAACCCCGGTTTCGGATTGATCCACGGCTGGAGCGAATCGGATTCGTGCCTGATGCCGCGGCCGATGACCTGGTGGCAGCCCTATTTTGCCAACAGCGCCATGGCCGCGCGGGGATTCCGCGATCTGGCGCGCGTGTGGCCGTCCATCGCCGCCGACGGCGAAAAGGAAGCGCGCTCGTGGCTGGAGCGGAGTGAGGTTCTGTGCCAGGCGGTGGTCCGGAACATGCGCCAGAACATCCGCCAAGACATGTCGCCGCCCTACCTCGCACCGCTGGCGGGCGTCCAGACGCCGTTCCGCGAGGCCATGGCCAAGGAGCGGCGCGGAAGCACCCAGCAATGGGCTCATCGCCCCTATTGCGAACTGCTGCAAGCTGACGTGTTGCCGCCCGAGCTCGCGCGCCTGGTGATCGATTGCATGCGCGCGTATGGCGCCACCACGCTCGGCGTTGTGGCCAACGTGGAGCCCGCTCATGAGAACGGCCGCGACATCCTCGGCTTCATTTCATACGGCTACGCGCAGATGCTGCTGCGGCTGGATCGCATCGAGGAATATCTTCTCTTCCTGTACTCGCATCGCTATCACGATCACACCCGCGGGAGTTGGACCGCGGGCGAAGTGGCGGGCATCACCGGCGATACCGCCACGTTCTGTATTCCCGCCCAGCAGACCATCCCGCTGCTGGTTCGCTGGATGCTGGTGCTGGAGGATTCCGACGCGGAGCGCCTGTATCTGGGCCGGGCAGTGCCACGCGAGTGGCTGGCTTCCGGCAAGGAAATTCGCATCGATGGTGCGCCGACGCGCTGGGGAAAAGTGGGGTTCCGGATGTTAGCCCAGGGGCAGCGCGTCGAGGCAACCGTGGAGCTGGAACGGCCGGGCGCACCCGCGGAACTGCATCTGAAGCTGCGGCTGCCCGCCGCCAGGAAGCTCGGCGCGGTCACCGTGAATGGCCAGCCCGCCACCCTCGGGGGCGTTCACGGCGACTCGGTGGTGATTCAAACGGGAGACCGGAGCCGGTTCGAGGTGATCGCGCAGGTTGGATAGTCCGGCCACAGTCCCGATGGGGTCCGCGCCAACCGTCAATCCGCCCGCTGCACTACCGGCGTGCCATTGGGGAGGGCCGGCCGGCTTGCCATCGCCGCTTCGATAACCGCGAGCACCTTCTCGCGCTCCGCGCCTTCGATGGTCAGACGCGGCGCCCGCACGTACTCTTTCCCCATCCCCGTGGCTGCATTCGCGAGCTTGATGTATTGCACCAGTTTGGGGCACGTGTCCATATGCAGCAGGGGCATGAACCATCGATACAAGGGAAGAGCCTGCTCGAAACAGCCCGAGCTGGCCAGCTCCCACAGATGTACGCTCTCGCGCGGAAACGCATTGGCCAGCCCGGAAACCCACCCGCGCGCGCCGAGCAGGATCGCCTCCAGCACCAGGTCGTCGACGCCTTGCAGAAGAATATACCGGTCGCCGGTGAGATTCCTCAGATCGGTCAGGCGGCGCACATCTTCCGAGGACTCCTTGATGGCGGCCAGGTTCGGCTCATCCATCATCGCCGCGAACATTTGCGGGGTTATATCGACGCCGTACGCCGGCGGATTGTTGTAGCACATCACCGGCAATCCCGTGGCGCGCGCGACGGCCCGGAAATGCGCCTCCGTTTCGCGCGGATCGGACTTGTACACCATGGCGGGCAAAACCATCAGCCCGTCGGCGCCGGCACGCTCGACATCCTGCGCGAAGCGGCACGCGAGCGCGGTAGTGTACTCGGCCACGCCGGCCAGAACCGGGATGCGGCCCCCGCTCGCTTTGACCGCAACCCCAACCACATCGAGCTTTTCTTCATGACTCAGCGAAGTGTTCTCACCGACCGTGCCGAGCATCACCACGCCGTGAATACCGGCTTCGATCAGCGCATCGAGATGGCAACCTGTCGCCTCCAGGGCGAGCGACCCGTCCGATTCGAATTCCGTGGTCGCAGCAGGGATTACTCCCCTCCAACCTGTTTGCATGAACCCCCCCGTTCATTTTCCGGCGCCGCCCGGTGCATGCTTGCCCGCCGGCGCCTCATCGTAAAACTTCCATTGCGGCACAAAATCCTTCGGCAATTTCCGTTTGAACAGCGAAGCGCGAATCATTTCGACGGGCATGGAGTTAAGCTGCAACACCGCGTCGTGAAATTGCCGGTTGGTCATTTTCCCGGAGTCGACCAGTTCCGCGTGCAGAGCACGGAATTGCAACGCGCCAATCTCATAGGCGCATTGATAGAGCGGGCCGTAATCCGAGCTTTCAAAGGACCTGCGAACCTCGGCGGCCGCGTTTTCCCGCTCATGTCCCACGTCACCAACCAGGAACTCCACGGCCTGCGGGGCGGTCATCTGTCCCAGATGAAAGCTCAGCGAGAAGATGACCCGCGCGGCCCGATGGATGCGCCAGAACAGCATCCCCATGCGGTCTTCCGGCGATCGCGCGAAGTCCAGATCCCACAGCAGCGTTTCCCAGTAGAATGCCCACCCCTCGACCCAGAAGGGCGTGTCGAAGGCCTGCCGCCACGGGCGATACCGCTCGCTCATGTATTCCTGAAGGTAGTGCCCGGGAATCAGCTCGTGGAAGACCGTGGCGCGCGCAAAGTGGATGTTGTTCCCGCGCATGCTCATGAGCTTCTGTTCCTCGGTCATCGAGCCGGTGGGAAACGACACGCTCATGGTGTCGCCGCCGGTGAAGAAAGGGTTGATGCGCTGGCGCTCCGGCGTCATCATTTCCATGCGCCAGGTGTTGGTGGCCGCGTCCGGTATGGTGATCAGGTCATGCTGGCGCACGAAGCCGACAGCCTCATCGGCCAAATCGCGGATGAGGGCCGGCTGCCGGCCGGGCTTCACGTAATCGTTCTTCACGTGTTCCAGCGCTTTCCGCCAGTCGTCGCCGTAGCCCATTTCCCGGGCGGCGGCGATCATCTCCTTTTGGCACCAGGCAAACTCCTTGCGGGCAATGGCGATCAGTTCCTCGGGCGAATAAGGGATCAGCTCGGTGGCCAGCGCATCCTGAAGGGCTTCCCGGCCGACGGGGTCGCCGACAATCGTGTCTTTGTCGGACGCGCTGATGCCGGCTATCTTTTCGCGCAACAGCGTCGCATATTGGGCGAGAGCCGCGTCGGCGCGCTTCCACGGCTCGTCCACCCACCAACTGAACTCCGGGTCGTAACCGTTATAGAAGCCAAACCAGCGCTTCAGGGTCTGCCGCAGGGATTCGGCGGTGTGCGAAGCACGCAGGGCCGCGGTGGCGGGAGCTTTCAGCCGGCCGGCGTTCACCTCCGCCGTGAGCTTGCCGATCTGGTCCGCAATCTCGGTGACTTTCGACGCCGCTTCAGCGCCGTCGATGAAGACAAACCGGCGCAGGTTGTCGTCGAGCGCAAGAATGGAGCCGGCGAACGGGATCAGACCGGACACTTCGGCCTGACGCTTCTCGGTCGCTGTGCGGCGGTGCACATCCTGTTCGAGCGCGTTGCGGAGCAGCAGATAGTCGACACGTCCGTCGACATCCAGCGCATCGAAAGGAACCTGCTCCAGAAGGTGCAGCCACGCGCTGTCGAACTGGCCGAGGGCTTCCATGCGTTCGCTGGAGAGCCGGACGTCGTAATAGCGGTCCAGAGTGGCGCGGTCGGCGCCATAGCGCATCAGTGCCGCGGCCATGTCAAAACCGCCATCCGGTTTCAGCCAGCCTTCCGTGCGCGCGTCATAATGGAAGGCTGCGCCCGGCGCCGCATGCAGCAGGACTGGTGCGGCAAACAGCAGCAGGATCATAACGATCATGGACCGCTGTGCGCGTTGGAGTGCATGTTTGCTAGTCATGATGTGCAAAACGGGAATAAATGATTTATAATTTGGTTTGTTACCACTGCAAACTCCGAGGGGTCGAAAAGTCACATTCGGAAGCTCCTTAAGCGGGTCGTCCGCGGACACACGGATTCACTCCACAATGGAGGCGCTCTCGCGCAAACTCGGCGCCAAGACTGGGTTGTCGAGCGAGATCGCGAGCACCATCCGGAATCTGATTCTCGCTGGCGAACTGAAGCCTGGCGACCGGATCGTCGAATCGCGAGTGGCGCGACAACTCGGGGTCGGTCAGCCCACGGTCCGCGAGGCGCTGGTGGAACTCGATCATCAGGGGCTGGTGTCGCGAAAAGCGAATCACGGTTGTTTCGTCACCACATTCACGCGGGCGGAAATCGCCGATATTCTGCGGATTCGAGGCGAACTGGAAACGCTGGCCGTAGAGCTCGCCATTGAGAACGCGTCGGACGAAGCGGTTCAAGGGCTGCTGGACGTCGCGCGCGAGATGGTGGAAACCGCACAAGCCGGAAACGCCAAGCTGTTCCACAGCCGCGATCAGGTTTTCCACGAAGCCCTCTGGACCTCCACGGGCAACAGCTTCCTGCCGCGGGTGTTGGAACAGGTGATGATGCCGCTGCTGGCATTTCTCTTCATTCGGAATGTGCGCGATTCCGGCCAGATCGATCTCCTGCAGTCCGCCAAAGCGCACGTCGGCATCGCGGAAAGCATACTGACCCGGGACAAGGCGCATGCCCGCCGTGTAGCCCAGGCAGCGTTCGGCATGTTCTCCGCGCAGCACCTGAACGTCATGGACAACTTCGGCGGTTGAACCCCGCGCGGACGGGGTCGCGCAGGCCCTGCGTGTCCGATGCGGGGACCGGCGGCTCAGCAAGCGGTCTGCTCCGTTCGGGCAATGATTTCATCCTGTAGCGCATCCGTCAAATCGCAGAAATAGTCGCTGTAGCCGGCCACGCGGACAATCAGATCGCGGTATTTCTCGGGATTCGCCCGGGCCGCTCGCAGCGTTTCCCCCGTCACCACGTTGAACTGAATGTGATGGCCATTCATCCGGAACCAGCTCCGCACCAGGTGCAGCAGATTGTCGAGGCCCTGCTCGCCCTCCAGAATCTGCGGCGTGAACTTTTGATTGAGCAGCGTACCTCCGGTGCGTACGTGCTCCATTTTTGAAGCGGACTTCAGGACGGCGGTGGGACCGAGGCGGTCCGCACCCTGCACCGGCGAGATGCCGTCCGAGAGCGACTCGCCCGCCCTCCGTCCGTCCGGCGTAGCGCCGGTGAGCGAGCCGAAGTAGACATGACAGGTAGTGGAGAGCCAGTTCGCGCGGCAGGTGCCACCCTTCGTGTTCGGCCGGCCGTCGATCTCGTCGTGGAAAGCCCCGGTAACCTGCCTCAGGATGGCGTCCGCGCGTTCGTCGTCGTTGCCGTACTTCGGCGTCCTGTTCCACAGCAGCAGGCGGGTTCGCTCGTGCCCCTCGAAGTCGGCGGCGAGGGCGTCCAGCAACTCGCTCATCGACAGGGTCGCGTTTTCGAATACGTGATACCGGATGGCCGACAGGCTGTCCGTGCAGGTGCCGGGCGCCACGCCCTGAATGTAGGTGGTGTTGTATCGCGGGCCCGCGTCGTTGTAGTCTCTGCCTTTCTCAATGCATCCGGCCACCAGTACCGACAGGAACGGCGCCGGCATGTGCTGTGCGTACAGGCGCTCGATCACGTTGTTGCCGCGCACCTTGATTTCGATGAAATGGCGCAACTGCCGGCGGAATGCGCCGAAGAATTCCTCGTAGCTGCCGAAGAGCCGCGGGTCGCCGGTCTCGTTGCCGATCCTCTTCCCGGTGCGCGGGTCCACTCCGTTGTGCAGGGCGATTTCGAGCACTTTCGGCAGGTTGAAGTAACCGGTCAGAATCCACGCCTCCTTGCCGAATGCGCCCGTTTCCACGCAACCGGAAGTGCCGCCGGTGCGAGCGTCCTCGATGGATTTGCCCTGCCGCAGCAGTTCCTCCACCACCATGTCCGCGTTGAAGATGGATGGCTGTCCCCATCCCTTGCGCACAATCTCCAGGCCGCGCTTCAAGAAGCAGTCGGGGTTCTTCCGGCTGACCTGCAGATTCGATGAAGGCTGCAGCAGGCGCATCTCGTCGATGACGTCGAGAATCAGCCAGGTAACATCGTTGACGGCCGACTCTCCTTCCGCCGTCAGTCCGCCGTTGTTGATGTTGGCGAAATCGGTATAAGTGGCGCTCTCGGCCGCGGTGACGCCAACCTTGGGCGGGGCGGGCTGGTTGTTGAACTTCACCCACAAGCACTGAAGAAATTCCTGGGCCGTCTCCCTGGTCAGCGCGCCGTTGACAATCTCCGCCGCATAGAACGGATAGAGGTGCTGGTCGAACCGGCCGGGGCAGAAAGAGTCCCAGCCATTCAACTCCAGAATCACCGACAGGTGCACGAACCAATAGGACTGCAGCGCTTCGCGGAAACTGCGCGGAGCATGGGCCGGGACCTGGCGGCAGACGGTGGCGATTTGTTCCAGTTCCGCCCGCCGGCGTGGATTCGTCTCGATGGCGGCCAGCTCTTCGGCTTTTTCCGCATGGCGCGCGGCGAAGCGAATCACCGCGTCGATGGCGATAGCCATCGCCTTCAGCTCCTGCTGCTTGTCGTAGGCGAGGGGATCGTCGAAAAAGTCCAGGCCGGCGATCGAGCGCTCGACGTCAGCCTTCAGGTCCAGCAAACCGCGGCGATAGATGACATCGCCCAGCACGGTGTGGCCGGGTGCGCGCTGCTCCATGAATTCGGTAAAGACCCCGGCCTGGTAAGCGTCTTTCCACGCCGGCTCCATCTCGAGGAAGATCCGTTCGCGCATGCTGCGGTTGGCCCAGAACGGAGCCACCGTCTCGCGCTGGATGCGCATCGCTTCGTCGCTGACATCGTAAGGAATCTTCGGGCGGGAGCGCAGAATCTCGAAATCCTCCACCGTGTGGCAGCACAGCTCGGGATAGGTGGGCGTGCCTTTCGGCGCCGGCCCGCGTTCGCCCACGATGAGTTCGTCCGGCCCGATGTAGATGGTCCGCCGCTCCATCAGATGCCGCAGCGCCTGGGCTCGCAGCACGGGGGTGGATGCCGCCGGGGCATGGCGGTAGAACTCCGTGAGCAGCTCCGCTCGTTCCAGGGACAGCCAGGGCCTGGTATCCAGGCTCGCCTGGCGCAACTTTGCAACTCGCTCGGTCACGACACTCCTCTGATACTGACTCGCAATCCGCCGCGCCGGAGCGCGGCGGCGACTTCCTCGACACGCTCCGCCGGTGGCTCGCCGAATTCGCCGCTGGGGCTGTCGAGGCCCAGCCGTTTGTGTTTCTCCTCGCCAATGCTATGCCATGGCAACAGGTCCACGTTCCGCAGTCCGATGCGGTGCAGAAAGCCGGTCATTTGGGCGATCTCTTCCTTGCCGTCGTTAACGCCGGGGACCATGGGGAAACGCACCACAACCGGTTTCGCGGTTGCCGCCAGTGCCCCCAGATTGCGGAGAATGACGTCGTTGCCGGCGCCGGTAAACCGCCGATGCGCTTCGCCGCCCATCAGCTTCAGATCGTAGAAAACCAGATCCGCCTGCGCAGCCACGCGGGCGAAAACCTCTGGCGGGGCCAGGCCGCAGGTGTCGAGGATCGTATGGATGCCGCGCGCCCGGCAGGCGGCCAGGAGCGCTTCGGCAAACTGCGGTTGCGCGACCGGTTCGCCGCCGGACAGCGTCACGCCGCCACCGGACTCCTCGAAGAACACGACGTCCTTCTCGATTTCCTCTACCAGTTCGGAGACGGTGACACGCCGCCCCACCAGTTCGCGCGCTCCAGCCACGCAGACCTCCACGCAGGTGCCGCACGCATCGCACTCGTCCGGGACATGCAACCCGCCGGCGGGGTCGCCGATGCCGTGGTTAGGACACACCGGGACACAGTCTCCACATCGCCGGCAGCGTTCCGCGAACAGCATTAGACCCGGCTCGAAGCTCTGGCCCTCCGGGTTGTGGCACCAGGCGCAATGCAACGGGCAACCCTTCAGGAAGACGGTGGTGCGAATGCCGGGCCCGTCATGAACCGAGAAGCGCATGACGTTGAAGACGACTCCCGAAGGCCCGGCGGACTTTTCCCCGTGGCGCGGCGCGACTTCCGTACGGGCCACGATACACTCCTGCAGAGTATTGTGTAACTGTTGACCACCCCTTTACGGTCGTGGCTCGGTAACTGCCTGCCAAACGAACGATGCTCACTGAGCCGCGACCGTCAGAGAGCGGCCACTACAACCATTCTCCCACAGCCGGGCACGGCTCAAAACTCGATATTCGCCCGGATTTCGACGTTTCGAGGAGAGTTATTGTTGTTAGCCGTCCCGAAGTTGGTCGACTGGAGTAAGTTGCTGTTATAAGCCCAGGCGAACGTCGGATGGTTGAAGGCGTTGAGAAACTCCCCTTGCAACGAGAAGCGGATTTTCTCCGTGATCGGGAACCGCTTGGACAGCGACATGTCGTTATAGGTCTGATGCGGTCCGTACAGGTAGAAAATCTGACCGAATGTTCCGGCCGTCGTGTTAGGCGTGAGATAGGTGGCGTTGGCGCCAACGCCCGGGGTAATATACGTCGGGTTGATGGCGTTCACGTACCCCGCATTGCCCGCGGAGTACACACCAACCGAGCTCTGCAGTTGCGACCGCGTGACTCCGTTGAGGTTCACGCCGCCGTCGGCATAGTCATTGAACGTCTGATTGCCGCCGTTGATCACCTCGGGCGCGCCCGTCTGGAAGGTGAAGATATCCCCCACCGTCCAGCCGCCCAGAATCCGACTCGCCACGCCGTGGTTGAGCCACTGGCGCCCTTTGCCAAACGGCAGATCGAAGGTCCCGTTGATATGAATCACATTGTGAAGGTCGAACAAGGTCGGTCCATAGCTCCCACGCAGGTTTCGCAGAGTGTACTGCGGGGATTGACTGGTCCAATTGTTGGGCGTGGCGAGACCAAGCGTGTGGCTCCAGGTGTAGTTGGCGTCGAATTGAACGCCGTGCCAGGGCTTCTGCCGGTAATCCACTTGTAGCGCGTTGTAGTTCGAGTATCCCAGCGCGTCCATGTAATAAACGGGCTGGCCGGCCGAGTAGGGATTCGCCTGGAAGTAGTTAATGGGATAACCGGCGCCGGGCCCGGAATACCCGGCGTTGGTGACACAGGGCGTGAAGCTGGAACCGACGAGGTTGCAGAAATACTGAGGGTTA
>Ga0209415_10002543_pt1 | contig 34208 bp, 35 predicted proteins | sample PeaSoiSIISIP2007_FD_187696 | JGI IMG/M metagenome (GOLD analysis project Ga0209415, IMG submission 187696) | Peat soil microbial communities from Weissenstadt, Germany - SII-SIP-2007 (SPAdes) (version 2) | ecosystem: Environmental > Terrestrial > Soil > Wetlands > Peat | place: Germany... | reverse complement strand
CATTTCTTGGGTACCGCCGCCGTTCTTCGTCGTTTCCCAAATGCGAAGGTCGTCGCAACCCCTGCCGTCGTGAAGGCAATGCGTGGAAATACGATCCCGCAGGTTGCGCAGTTCTGGAACCAAAGGTTTCCGGGGCAGATACCCAATCAGGTGGTCATCGCAGACGAGCTCAAGGGAAATACGATCGACCTTGAAGGGAATGAATTGGTAGCAATTGAGCTCGGTCACACTGACTCGGACGACACTACGTGTCTTCACGTTCCCTCGGTGGGACTGGTCGTTGCAGGAGATGCTGCCTACAATGGTCCGCACCAACTACTGTCAGATTCCACCACTCCGCAGAAACGTAGGGATTGGATTGCGGCCGTTGATAGGATCGAGTCACTCAAACCACAAACGGTGATAGCAGGGCACAAGAAGCCTGCGACCGATGACAATCCTCGAATCCTAGAGGAGACGCGGCAGTATATCCGAGATTTCGAACGCGTAGCCGAAAAAACCACGACCCGGAAAGAGCTTTACGACCAAATGCTCCAGCTGTATCCTGATAGGGTGAACCCGATAGTTCTCTGGAACTCGGCCCTCGCTTTCAAGGGGCCCGCCTAGTCTACAGCGTTCGTCGTAATTCAAATCCGTACAACGAAAGCGGCGCCAATGTCCCATCGCATCCTTGTAGCCTGACCTGTCTGCTGTTTTATTTTACTGGAATTTCTTGGAGCAGTTAGCCTCTCAGCCTACTGAAGAGAGAGCCCACCATGCTCCTCCTCAGACTATAGCCAAAGGTAGTCTTGGCACGGCACACGCACCTGCCCTAGCGTCGCCAACCAAAAAGGGCCAGATCCCCATTCAGACTCTTGCCGGACGGTACCGCATCTGCATGCCCCCCGAATTGTATGACTTGGAGCTGACAAATTCTAGTCCCATCTTGCTGATGAAAAGAGGCTTGCCCACCGCTATCGCAACCGGGTGCACCATCAGGATATACTCGTCGATAAGGTCTAATCTTGAAAGATTCTGCGCAGTACGAACGCCTCCCAGAATGCAGATGTTACCCCCCTTGCTTTTCCTTAGCTTCTTCACTGCAGAGGTCAACTCCTTGTCGTTCTTAGCAACAACAAGTTCCGCGTCTTCCATCTCCAGGTCTTCATTCTCGTTGGAGATCACAAAGACGTGTTTTTTATCCATCGCATCAGCAATGTCAAGCATCCACCCTGGATCCGCTCTCTTCTCTCCCACCTCCTTCCAGTAAGCCATCATCCCTGGGGCAGTCGGGTAGCCCATCATCAGCGAATCCGCGCTATCCAATATCCGCATTATGTCTCTGTTCATCTCGTCGTCCTGACCTGGCCTAAACCAGTCGAGCTCGTTATGCGGGCCAGATAGAAATCCGTCGAAGGTCATTGTCATGTACAAGAAAATTTTTCTCATGTCGCCACCATCTTCTGATCCTCAGCGTCGGATTCGCTTAATTTAGGCGCACCCCTCCGGATTAGTACCCCAAATATGGGTACAGTTCTGGCCCTGTATACCGGGCGGTGTCGACCGGACTCGAACCCTGAGCTTCTTCGAGGATGGATTTGCACGGTAAACCTGTCGAATCCCACCGACCCCATCTTTCAATCAAAGTTGACGACATGATTCAGGCTGGGACCAACCTGAGATGTTCCAGTATCTTGGAGTATGAGAAGTCAGAGAGGTCCCACTTGTAGTCGGCCAGCAGTCCTGTTAGGGTCAAAGTATCGCGCACGCCGAGCATCCTCCTGAGCCTAGGAGACACGGCTCCCCCCACGAGAAGGTATTGAGCCGCCGTAGTGACGTTCCTTGGCTTCCGCTGGGTCCCTGCCGATTCGAAGTCGATGATCCACGGCACCCCCTCGACGATCACCGCGTGCTTTCTGAGGTTGCTCAGCTGCCCGTGGTCGATCCCCATTATGTCGAGCTTCCTACACTGATTCAGAAGGGCGTGTACCATCTTCCTGACCTCGTATCGGGTTCCTTGGCCGGACAGGCCCTTGAGCCAATCTGATATCTCAGTTGATTCCAGCAGCTTCATCAGCACTATGTCTTTCGTTTGCCCGAACACCTCTGGCCCTATCCCAACCCGGTTGGCGAGGGTCGTAATCCTGACCTCCTCCTCCATGCTGGGCCTGTTCGCGTCGGTCCTCCGAATCTTGACGGCGCAAAGCCTCCCGGCGGCCTTGGCCTTTACGACAACGCCGACAGTCCCTAGTCCGAGGATCCCGAGCCGGCCAATCCTGGTCCGCCCCTCGAATACCAGCTCGTCCACAGTGAGTTCCTCTAGCTGTTTGACCCGAGATTTCGCCAGACGGAGGTCGATGCGCGGATAGGTAAGCACTTGGATGTATGGTGTCCTGGTCAGCCCATCGAGGCTAACGTGCTCCGATTGCATCGGAGGTGATTTCTTTGATTCCATCTTGCAACCATTTCGATGAGGCAGCGGCCCGTTCGAGAGCGGAGTCTCTCAGGACCGAAGCGCTTCTCTTCATTCCCGCCTTCAGCTCGCGGGACGCCCCGATGGGTCCCGCCTTGCCGCGGACCACTTCAGTGAGTAAGTCCACAAGTTCAGTGTGACTCCTATGCACGAGGAGCCGTACGCGAGCCTCGTCGTCCACCCAGACGAGCTGAGTTTGCCGCGCGTTGTCCGAGACGAAGGCTTCCACGTCCTTCCTGCGGTCCACCGTTGGACCGACGCGCTGGGCCATAGCTGGTAGTTCTGTGAACTCGGGAATCAACAGGATGGCGCTCCTTCTCTTGTTGTCCGACGCCGCCATCGACCTTGCGATGTCGAACCCCTGCACCTCCATGTGCCTCACGAGGTGCTTGGTCGTCTTCCTGAGCTCCCCCCAGAGGGTGTCTTCACTCATCTGCTTGTGGGAAAAAACCACAGCCACCACTTCCTTTCGCAGGGACGCATGCACCTTCCCACTCAATTTACGGAAATAGGCCAGGTCTGGGCGCTTTAGAAACTCTCTGGACGCAAGGACCATCCTCCCAAGGCTCTCCCCGGACACGGCGATTCCTAGATCGCGGTTCTCGTCCACTGGGTCGGGGAGGATGAAGATCCGCTCCTCAGACTTTGGACGGTAGCTGGCAAACCAACGGAGCGCTTCGACGAATCCCCCGGAGTACATCACGAGGACCTCCGCGACGTAGCCGGAGAAGCCCTGCCTCTGTATCTCCGCGCCATACACTCCGACCCCGTTCATGAAGAGCTTGAGCAGCCTAACCTGGTCCTTCTTCTCTTGCGAGATCTTCGCCACGAGTTCGACGTGGAATGGAGACCTGTCGGCGGCGCTCTTCCACTCTCCCCTTCTGACCGCGTAGCATGGGACAATGTTGACCCTGACCTCCTCCACGACCGCCTCGGTGTACGGGTGCTGGGCGTACTTCTTGCCAGCCGGGTAACCCCGGGTCGCCGACGCCCCCACCGCGAGCCCTACTTCTTCGAACCTCGATTCGGAGATCGATGGGTCGATCTTGACGAAGATGTCGAGGTCGACATGTTCATGGAGCCAGGTGCCTTTGGCGTACGAGCCTCCGATTAGGACACCCCTCGTCTCCGGGAATCCTTCGGCCGCCTTCTTCGTCTTGGCGAGCAGGGAGTTCGCTAGTGAGCCGATCGTGGCCTGTTCCTTGGAGGTAGGGACTGCGAGCTTCGACGCTTCCACCAATAAGGATGACATGGCCGTCATGACAGAGGATACACTCCGAGGTCGCTGTAGACTGGTCTGTGCGGAGTCAGCGTGCTGGACTTGAACTTGATTTCAGTCAGCTTCACCATGCCGAACGGCCTGCCTGAGTTGTCCCGGAGAATCTCTCTAAGTTTCCGAACATCCCGGAACGAGCGAACGCGTGCCAAGGTGATGTGCGCCCGGAAAGCTCTGTCGTCCCGCTCTCCTATGCCATTAAGGGCCTCGATAACCGCGCGAGCTATCGGAGCTACGACCTGCTCGTGCTCTTGGGATACGCCAGCCCAGAGAACCCTGGGCCTGTCCGCGGCGGGGAAGGCGCCTGCTCCCATGATCTGAATCGTTGCCGACAGCAGCGAGAGGGACGAGAGCCTGGAACGGGCTTCGGCCACCTGTTGTTCGCTGATCTCTCCGAGAAACTTCAGGTTCAGATGAAGATTCTCGCGCTCCACCAGCTTCAGGTCGGCACCGGTACCTGCGAGTTCCTGTTGGAATGCCACTAGGGCGTCGACCACCGACCCGGGGACCTCGAGGGCGATGAAAGCTCGCATCAGCTCTGAGGCGAAACTGGTTCCTTTAAATTCGATATTCATTGGGCCGGAAGTGAAGCGTTTGCTGAGGATCGTGGCCATCACGGGGATGCCGGGGGCCGGGAAGTCGACCGCCGCCGAGGCACTCGTCAAGCGTGGGTGGACCAGAGTTGTCATGGGGGACGTAATCAGGGCAGAGACCAGACGTCGCGGGCTTGAACCCAGCGCCAAGAACACAGGGGAGGTCATGAAATCACTCAGGAAGGAGATGGGGGAGGCAGCCGTCGCACAGCTCTCCCTGGAGACGATAGCGAAGACTGGAGCGGAGAGGATCGTGGTCGATGGCATCCGGTCCATGACAGAAGTGGATGCGTTCAAGAAAAGGGCCTCTGTCATTCTCGTGGCTGTCGAGGCATCGCCAGAGAGGAGGTACGAGCTGCTGAGGGAGAGGGGGAGGGCCGACGACCCGCTGACCCTTGAGATGTTCAAGGAGAGAGACCTGAGGGAGCTCGGAGTAGGGATTGGCGAGGTGATCGCCCTGGCCGACGAGATGGTATCGAACGAACACGATACCCCGGACAAGCTTGCAGCAGAGATTGCAGAGGTAGTCGACCGCTGGGAAGGCAATGTCTCAGCCTGAGTTCAAGGCGAGGATTACCCTCGAAGCGACGGTGTCTCCGTCGGAGGACCCCTGGAAGGTGGCTCAGGCCGTGGCAAACGTCGTTGCAGGAGATTCTGATCAGGTGAGAGTCGATTCGCACAGGGTGCGACTGGCGACCGAGGACCCAAAGGCCCTCGTGATGCTCCGCGATCAGTTCAGAGACAGGCACATCAGGTCGGCGGCGAAGCGACAACTATTGCTGAAGAGCGACGGACGGAGAACATCGCTGATGTTGAACCGACAGGCAGCGGCCGCCGGTGTAATCGCCATCTGTGGGTCGCCTCAGGAGTCCCCCCTCGGGCCCATCTACCTGACGGTCGAGTCGTCCCGGGCTGAGACCGCCATCGATTGGCTGACCGCCTATTCAGGGTAGGGGACGTCCAGCCTCAGGCCGTCGGATGCCCCGACCGTGTTCGGAAACACCCTCCTAGCCTCCTTGACCAGTCCCGTGACTGAGGTGTACCTCGCGCTGAAGTGAGTGAGCGCGAGCTTTCGAGCTCCGGCCTTCTTTGCGAGTTCTGCTGCCTCCACGCTCGTGCTGTGCTTGCGCTCTACCGCCTTGTCCCGGTCGGAGGCCCTGAATGTTGAATCGAAAATCAGGAGGTCGCAGCCGGAGAAGAACCGCGCGAGGCGGGCGGAAGGACGGGTGTCACCGGAGTACCCAATCTTCCTCCCCTGCCTGGGGGGTCCGGTCACCTGCCTCGGGTCGATCTTCTTCCCTTGGAAAATGACGCTCCTTCCCTTCTGGAGCCTCGACCAGCGTTTCCCCTCCGGGATCTTGAGGGCCTTCGCCTTCTCAGGGTGGAAGACCCCGGGGCGGGTGTGTTCCTCGAGGACGTAGGAGAACGCTTCAACGGAGTGAGCCGACCTTGCCCCCCGGACCCGGAAGCCCGGAGTGCGCAGCACCACGCCGGCTTTTGCTGGGGCGAACTTGATAGGAAAGGTCAACCCGATGTGGAGAAGGTCCGAAGTCACCTGCAACCACTCCAGCAGCTTCGACGGGCCGACGATGTTGAGTGGCCTCCTCCGCTGTGCCAGGCTCATGGTCTGGAGAAGCCCTAGCAGCCCGGTCACATGGTCGCCGTGAAGGTGCGTAATCAGTATTGCCATCTCTCCCCCTAGCCCCACCGATTCGGAGAGTACCCGGCGCTGCACCCCCTCTCCGCAGTCCATCAGCACCACCTCCCCCTCTCTCTTCACTGCGACCGAAGGGAGTCCCCTGCTGTGGGTCGGGACGGCAGCGCTTGTCCCAAGGAAAATTACCGATAGTTTGACCAACCTTACTCCCTCCTCAGGACCGTGATCGTTCTTGTCAGGAGCTTATGAACGTGGAGGTCGTGTTCCTCCACCACCCTGAAGCCGTCCCCCCCTTTCACCTTCAGAGTGTCAGGATGCATCAGTACGGCGGTCGAACCCGAGTCCATCCCCCTCGCGAGTTCTGGCACCAGCGATTTGAGAATCTCACCTGTTGTCTTCCCCCTCGTGCTCGAGACCCTCCCATAGGGGAGGTCTGTGGCGACGGCGTCAACTTGTCGCAGAGGTAGTCGGGTGGCGTCCCCCCTTACGACGCCCAGCCAATCCTGACCAAAGTGCGTCATGTTGGCCGATGCCCCCTTGACCATCTTGTCCATCAGATCGAGTGCGATGACTTTCGCCCCCACGATACTCGCCTCGATGGCGATGCTCCCTGTCCCTGCGAACGGCTCGAGGAATACATCTCCCTCCCTGCAGCGGCTCAGGTTGACCAGGGCCCTGGAGAATTTCGGGAAGATAGCCGAAGGGTGGAAGAAAGGACGTTTGCGGGGCCGCCGGGTCGACCAAGCCTGGCTCATCCCCCCGGGGTCGGTCAGGGCGAGATACTCATTCTTCCCCCGGATCAGAGTCACCTCGAAGTCGGGGTCCTCAAGATCGACTTCCGCCTGCAGGCCGCCCAGGTACTCCTCTGGGTCAGGGGGCGGCAAGCGGGGGAACAAGTCGAAGTGCTCGAACCTGACTTTCTTGTGCCCCTTGAAGAAGGAAGCAGCTTCGGCGGAATCTTCGATGACCAGCCCCGTCCGCCGGGCGTAAGCCATGCGAGCTCCGACCCTGAATGGATCCGCCTCCGACTCGCAAAGAAGCACCCTCTTCTCGGGGACCTCGAACCTCGAGCCGTCGTCGTAGGTGAGGAAGACAGACCTTGCCTCCGCCTCGGGGAGGGACCCCTGCTCTCCAGAAAGCAGGACCAGAGACCTATTCTTCAAGCGTCCTTAGGTGAGAAGCCAGCGCTTCCGACACGTCGATTTTGCTGAACCTTCCGGGGACGGTATTGGTGCAGATGATCGGATTCACATTGGCCTTCTCTAGCTTCTGCAGGGCGTCCCCCACGAACAGCCCGTGCACGCAGACGGCGATCGCCCGCTTCGCACCCTGCTTCAGGACGGCGTCTGCTGCGGCCTTCACCGTATCCCCGGCGCTTATGATGTCGTCTACTATGAGGACCTCTTTGCCCGAGACCTCCAGATTGGAGTCCTTCATGCTGACCCCTCCGGTGGTCCTGTCCCGGGTCTTGGAAAGCTGTAGGAACTCGGCCCCGTAGAGCTGCGCGAAGGCTTCGGTGCGCTTGGAACCCCCGAAGTCAGGGGATATCACGACTGGGTCGCGTAGGTCGAGCTCCTTCTTCGCGTACTCCGCAAGGCTAGGGATGGCGGATACGCTATAGGTTGGGAAGGAGAAGAGAGCCAACCCCTCTGCAGAGTGAATGTCTACGGTGACCAACCGCCGGACCCCCATGGAACGCATCAAGTGTGCTATGACTCCGAGGGTAACACCTTCGCCGGGGAGGAACTCCTTGTCCTGCCGGGCATAGGCTAGATACGGAACCACTGCTGTCACCCTGGCTCCCGCTTCGCTCAGCTGGTGAGAGGCGAGGAGAAGCTGGAACATATGCTGGTCGACAGGCGGGCAGGTCGACTGCACGAGGAAGATCGTCTTCCCATCCACCTTCTCGTTAAGAGTGAACTTTGACTCTCCATCCGGGAAGATCCTGAACTCGGCGGCAAGGCGAGGAAGCCCGAGCTTCTCCGCCAAGGACCGACCCAGCTCCTCGGAGGCAGGTCCCGCGAGAATCAGCTTTTCGGCCACCCTACGCTCGAAGCCGCTCCGCTCCCGTCTCTATATAACGGATTGGCGAAAGAAGCCCGACTGAAGTTACTAGAGGGAAACCGTTAAGGACACGCCGACGAGGCAGGTGACCGAACTCGTTGGATCAGATCTGCCCCGAATGCCACGTCGGGATAATGCTGTACGACGCGCCAACCAAGAGATACGGGTGCAAGAACTGCGGAGCATTCCTAACAAGAGATCAGCTTTCAGACGCGAGGTTCAAAGCAAAGACCCCCGAAGAGGACGAGAGACGGAAGAGGTCAAGGCAGCAGGCCGACTACCTCGAATGGTGGCTGAGCGGGAACAAGGAAAAGTCGTAGACTCGACTCCGGTGCGCACCCCATATGGGCGCCTAGCGTTGGCGCTGGTCGAGGAACATTCCCAGAACTCGCCTGGTCCCGTCGCTCATGTCCAGGCGCTTCACCTGGGCCGCTGAGAACCAGCCTGAGTCGGACGACTCGGCGTTGATCTTCAACGTCCCTGCTATGGGCCTGGCAAGATAATCGACCAGGATGTAGTGGTATTCCAGCTTTGATTTTTCGTCCCAGTGAAGGTCGTCCTGGACGTCGAGGAGACCCTCGATCCCGACCTTGAGCCCAGTCTCTTCATTGATCTCCCTGACGGCCGCGTCCTGCACCGCCTCTCCCAACTCCACCAGGCCTCCGGGAATGGCCCACCTCCCCCGGTTCGGGGGGTTTCGCCTCTTCACGAGGAGGACCCTGACTCCTCTGTGGACGACTGCTCCGGCACCGACGAGGGGACGGGAAGGGTACCTCCTGGGCGCGTCCATCTGACCTCGAGAGCTTCACACTCGTTTTAAGCCTGAAGATATTAGCGCCACGCGTTGGTCAGGGTCGAGATGCTTGCCGTGGGGAAAGAGCTTCTGATCGGTAGGACTCTGAACACCAATGCAGACTGGATCGGAAAGAGGCTCGCCAAGATGGGTTCCATGCTCAAGGAGATCATCACCACCGACGATGACCTGGACGAGATTTCTTCGGCGTTCAAGTCGATAATCGCAAGGCGCCCTGACTTCCTGGTGGTGGTGGGGGGTCTGGGGCCGACCCCCGATGACATGACCCTCAAGGGCATCGCAAAGGGGTTGGGCGTGGGTATTAGGAAGAATGAGACAGCACTCAAGCTGATAAAGGAACATTACACAAAGCGGGGACTGACTAGCATTGAACTGACCCCTTCGAGACTGAAGATGGCGAGGCTCCCAGTAGGGTCGGAACCTGTGATGAACCCCGTCGGAACTGCACCGGGTGTGAGGCTGGTCGAGGGGAGGACGACGGTCTACTGCCTCCCTGGGGTCCCCGCGGAGATGAGGAGCATATTCCGCCGGTCCGTCGAGCCAGAGGTCAGGGGGAGGTTGGGTAAGTTACACAGGAAGTACGTGACGATGAAGCTGGAGGGGGTCTTCGAATCGGCGCTGGCGCCCATCATCGCTGAGGAGCTGAGAAGGCACCCCGGAGCGTACATCAAGTCGCACCCGAGAGGGATCCGTGAGGGGGTCTCGAGAATCGAACTGGACTTGGCAGTAGTGGGAGAAGACAGGGAGCGGACCGAAGACGAAGGTGAGGCCATCGCGAACGAGATGCGGACTTCCGTCGCATCGGCGGGAGGAAGAGTGAAATCTGCCAGAGGGATGGGAGAAGCATGACCAACGTGACGTTCGTGACGGGGACGGCGGGGTCGGGGAAGTCAGCGCTTACCAATGCTCTGAAGACCTGGTACGTGAACAGAGGGGAGGACGCAATCGCGGTCAACCTCGACCCGGGAGTTTTGGACCTGCCCTACGACGCTGACGTCGACATACGGGACAGGATCCAACTCCAGCAGGTCATGCAGGACTACGGGCTCGGGCCCAACGGCGCGCTCATCCTGGCGGCGGACCTGGTCGCGACAAAGCTCGGTGAGTTCCAAGAGGAGATCGATTCCTATCGTGCGGAGAACATCATAGTGGACACCCCCGGTCAGACGGAACTGTTCGCGTTCAGGGAGAGCGGCGAGTTCATAGTGAGAGAATTCAAGGCGGATTCCAAGCTCCTCCTTTTCCTCGTGGACCCGCTCCTAGCAAGCACCCCTTCGAACTTCCTGTCTCTGGCACTGCTCTCGGCTTCGGTAGGCCTCAGGCTCAACATCCCGAGGATGACCGTGTTGACAAAGAAGGACGTCGCCAAGGACGGAGTGAAGCGGATAATCGAGTGGAGCAGGGACACAAGGATCTTCGAAGATGCCCTCGCCGGGATGAAGGACAGCGACCAGTATTCGCTCTACTCGGAACTCTTCAGGACCGTCAGGAAGCTCTCTTTTGGCTCAGACCTCTACCCAGTCTCCTCGATTACATCGGAGGGGATGATTGCCCTCGTCGGGGAGATGACGCGGATGGCCCGCGGCGGAGAGGAGTTCACCGACTAAAGTCCCGACAGGAAGGACTGCACGACGCCAGAAAGTGCTTCGGGCTTTTCGAGAGGCAACATGTGCCCCGAGTCTTTCACGAACCTCAACTCGGACCCAAGGATGTTCTCCTGCAGGTAGTGCGACCACTTCGGCGGGGTCATCCTGTCCTTGTCCCCGCAGACGACTAAGGTTCTGGAAGCAATCGAGGAGATGTTTTTCCTGACGTCGAACCCCTGGCACGCCATGTAGTCGTTGAGGAACACCGGGAGGTTGGATATTGAAAGGGCGGCGCGGGCCTCCCTCCCTAGGCCCAGGTCTAACGAGTTGAAGCTTGGGGGGGTGATCATGTCCTCTATGGCCCGCAGGGGCTGGCCCTTCAGCCCCTCGAGGAGGTCTGGAGCGACCCCCAGCTTCGCGCCGGTGCTCACCAGGATTAGGCCCCCTATGTCTTCAGGGTGGGACAGCGCGAGGGTCAGGACGACTGCGCCTCCCATGGAATGCCCTCCGACGACAGGGTCTCTCAGGCCGCCTTCCTGAAGGAATGCATGTAGTGCTTCGGCATAGTCTCCGACCGTCTTGCAAGTGATCTCGCCGTTTGGATGCCCGGGGAGGTCTACGGCCAGCCCTTGGGAGTTCCCAGAGAGGCCTCCAAGGGTCCTCCGCCATAGAAGGCTGTTCCCGCCGGCGCCGTGCACGAGGACGATGTCGTGGGGGGCTTCGTGGGAAATGTACCCGAGCAACGTCCTTCGACCGCTCCGGCTCGATTTAACGCTGGCGGGAGTCCTCTTCCGGGGACAAACATAAAACACGACCTCGGACCGTCACATTCGCCCTAGTTGGTAAACCAGGCGGAAGCACTCAGAAAGCTCATCGGAGGCCAGAAGATTGTCGTGGCACCGGGGGTGTTCAGCCCGGCGGTCGCGAGGCTTGCAGAAAGGGCAGGGTTCAAGGCGCTCTACTTCTCCGGGGCCGGTTACTCCAACCTGCTGGCCCTCCCTGACCTTGGGATCACGACGTTGACCGAGGTGGCCCGGGCAGCCCGGGAGGTGACATCTCAGGTCAGCGTGCCGCTCATAGTCGATGCTGACACCGGCTTCGGCGAGGCGCTCAACGTCGCGAGGACAGTGAAAGAGATGAAAGCGGCAGATGCGGCCGCAATCCATATCGAGGACCAGGTCCTCCCAAAGCGCTGCGGGCATCTCGAAGGCAAGGAGCTGGTCGACACCGACGAGATGGTGAAAAAGCTGATTTCTGCAAAGGACGCCGCAGGGCGGGACCTGCTCGTAATAGCGAGGACCGACGCCAGGACAGTCGAAGGGCTGGACGCTGCGATTGAAAGGGCGATTACGTATTCAAAGGCTGGCGCGGATATCATCTTCCCCGAGGCGTTGGAGAGCAGGGAGGAATTCAAGGAGTTCAGGCGGAAGATCACCCTCCCGATGATGGCCAACATGACTGAGTTCGGGAAGACCCCGTACATGACGGCGGACGAGTTCGACGAACTGGGGTATGACATCGTGATATTCCCAGTGACCGCGTTCAGGGCGATGATGAAAGCGGTGGAGGATACGTTCAGGCGCCTGAAGTCTGAGGGGACCCAGAAGGGGATGCTGAAGTCCATGATGACGAGGAAGGAGTTCTACGACTTGATCGACTACTACAGGTACGAAGAGGCGGACGTGCGGGCCCTCAAAGCTGCGAGGAACCTCAGGAGGAGAACTAGGTGAGTGAAGCAGGCGACCCCATCAAGGTGCCCAGGGGGCTTGCGGGAGTCTCCATAACAGACACCAGTATCTCGAAGAGCGGCGCGGACGGGTCGCTAGTCTACAGGGGATACCCCATCTCCGAGATAACGGACAACGCGGGGTATGAGGAGACAGCCTACCTGATACTGAACGGGGCTCTCCCGAAGAAAGGCGAGCTCGAGTCGTTCGCCCAGGGGCTACGGGACAGGGTCGAGGTGAGCGAGAAGGTTTTCGGCATCATGAGAGTACTCGGGAAGGACGCCCACCCCATTGACGTCATCAGGACCGCAGCCTCTTCTCTTGGGAGCATAGACAGGGAGACGAGCCTCGCCGGCCAGGAGAATTCCCTGGAGTCCAAGATGTCGGTACTGGCCGCCAACTGCCGCAGGGTCCCGGGGGGGGAGGCCCCGAGGAGACCAAAGCGCGAACTGAAGTTCTCCGACAACCTCTTGCAGATGCTCACCACGAAGGAGGCGTCCGACTACGAGCGATGGGTCTTCGAGAGGGTGCTGATACTCTACATGGAGCACGATCTGAACGCATCCTCGTTCACTGTGAGGGTGGTCGCCTCGACGCTGGCAGACCCCTACGCCGCCGCATCCGCGGGGCTCGCAGCGCTGAAAGGACCGCTGCATGGCGGAGCCAACGAAGCGGCAATGGAGATGCTTCTGAGGGTCAAAGATCCCGACAAGGCTGCGGAGTTCCTCGCCAGCGCATTCAAGGAAGGGAAGAAGGTCATGGGGTTCGGGCACAGGGTCTACAAGCAGTTCGACCCCCGGGCGAGGCTCTGCAAGGAATACCTGAGGGAGATATTCAAGAGGCGTGGCGGGGACGACTCCCTGTTCAGGCTCTGCGACGCCATCGAGACGGAGATGTGGAATAAGAAGCACATCCCTTCCAACCTCGACTACTTCGCCGCGCCGATATTCTACACCCTCGGGATCGAAGTACCGTTGTACACCCCAATCTTCGCTGCGAGCAGGATATTCGGATGGATGGCGCACTACAACGAACAGGTGGCAGACAACAAGCTGATCCGGCCTGACTCGACCTACGTGGGGCCAAGCGATCTCAAGTACGTTACCATCGAGCGGAGATAGGATCAGCGGGCGAGTCGTGCGGCGGCCGACTCGATGGTCGTCCTTCCCTTCAAGACCTCGCGGGCGAGGGTCTCTGCCCGGGTCTGTGATACCGTGGCCAGCCTCTCCATGGCCGTCCCCCTGGCAGTCTCCACTATCATCCCCTTGATGCTCTTCAGCCTGAGGCTCTGGTCTCCCGAAGTGAACGTAGACCTGATCCTCTCGACGGCGTCCTGGAGGTTGTCGATGCCTTCGCCGTTCAGCGCCGATACCTTCAGAACTGGCGGCGAGCGGGAGCTCCCCCTGAACAGGGAAAGCAGGTTCACCACCATGAAGTCTGCACCTTCGATGTCAGACTTGTTGACGACGTAGACGTCTCCGACCTCCATCAGACCTGCCTTTGACACCTGTATGTCGTCCCCCAGCCCGGGCATCAGTACCACGAGGACCGCGTGGGACACCCCAACGACCTCGATGTCGGACTGGCCGATCCCCACGGTCTCAAGCAGGATGATGTCGAAGCCGGCCGAGTCCATCAGGCGGATTGCCTGAGAAGTCGCCCTCGACAGGCCCCCCGACCAGCCGCGCGACGCCATGCTGCGGATGAAGACGTTCTTGTCTCCGGCGTGCCTCGCCATGCGTATCCTGTCCCCCAGCAGGGCGCCCCCCGTGATTGGGCTGCTCGGGTCGACGGCGATGACCCCGACCTTTAGCCCCTTCATGCGGTAGGCCTCGATGAGCCTGTCGACGAGGCTGCTCTTGCCTGTCCCCGGCGGCCCGGTGACCCCGACGACGAAGGCTTTCCCCGGAGGGGCAGTAGTGGCCAGCAGCTTTGCGGCCTGAGCGGGCTCGTTCTCCGCGAGGGTTATTCCCTTGGCGAGGGCAACTCGGTCCCCTTTCCTGATGGCCGAGGCGAGATGTTGAATCTGCAAAGCGGATGCGTCGGCCGGGCCTCCTGCCTTTTTATTGGTTGAAGGATTCTTTATCTTTGGGCAGGAGGGGCGCAGATTCGAATGCTTCGAGGGGGCAGGGATGCTTACTGGCGAAGGCGCGCGAAGACTGTCGTCGAAAGGAGGGCGAAGGCTGGGACCCTGTACGACAAGAAAACAGTCGACGCAGTGCGCAAGGGGCTGAAGCAGTGGGAGGAGAGCCTCTACGGCAAGGCCCCCGAAACCCGTGACTTTCAGACCGCTTCAGGCATCCCTCTGAAACCGCTCTACACTCCTGACGACGTCAGGGACGCCGACTACTCCGACCAGGGGTACCCGGGCGTCTACCCCTTCCTGAGGGGAGTCCACTCCACGATGTACAGGGGGAGGCCGTGGACCATGAGGATGTTCTCGGGCTTCGGGACTCCCGAGGACACCAACCAGAGGCTGAAGCTCCTCCTCGAGCACGGTGAGACAGGCCTAAGCGTGGCGTTCGACATGCCGACCCTCTACGGCTACGACGCGGACCACCAGAGGGCCCACGGGGAGGTGGGAAGGTGCGGAGTCAACGTCTCGTCCCTGAAGGACATGGAGGTCATCTTCGACGGGATCCCGCTCAACAAGGTCAGTACTTCGATGACGATCAACGCTCCGGCCACGGTACTGACTTGCATGTATGCCGGTGTCGCCCGGAAGCAGGGAGCCCCCTTGGCGAAGCTCCGGGGGACGGTCCAGGCGGACATGCTCAAGGAGTACATAGCCCAGAAGGAGTGGGCCTATCCGCCGGAAGCCCATCTGAGGCTGATCAAGGACCTCATGGTCTTCTGCACCAAGGAGATGCCCTTGTGGAACTACATCAGCATCAGCGGCTACCACATCAGGGAGGCGGGGTCGAGCGCAGTCCAAGAGCTCGCGTTCACCCTGGCGGACGGGTTCGGGTACGTGGAGCTGGGGCTGGAGGCGGGGCTCAAGGTAGAGCAATTCGCCCCTAGGCTGAGCTTCTTCTTCAACTCGACCATGGACTTCTTCGAAGAGATCGCGAAGTTCAGGGCTGCAAGAAGGATATGGGCGACGGTCCTCAGGGAGAAGTACGGGGTCAAGGACAAGCGGAGCCTTCTGATGAGGTTCCACACTCAAACCTCCGGTGCTTCGCTGACATGGCAGCAGCCGATCAACAATGTGGTGAGGACTGCCATCGAAGCCCTCGCGGCGGTGCTCGGAGGAACGCAGTCCCTGCACACGAACTCCTATGACGAGGCATGGGCGCTTCCCACTGAGCAGGCAGTCGAGGTCGCGCTTAGGACCCAGCAGATAATCGCCGAGGAGACCGGGCTCCCCAACGTAATCGATCCGCTTGGCGGGTCGTACTATGTGGAGTGGCTGACCGAACAGATGGAAGAGGAGGCCTACAAGTACTTCGACAGGATCGAGTCGGCAGGAGGTCTACTGAAGGCGATCAAGACGGGGTACCTCCAGAGAGAGATCGCAGAGAACTCCTACAGGCTGTCGAGGCGGATTGAAGAGGGGAAGGACTCGGTGGTCGGAGTCAACAAGTACGCGAAGCAGGAGAAGGAGCCAATCGACACCTTGAAGATCGACTTTAAGTCGCAGAGGGCGCAGTTGAGAAGGCTGGCTTCGGTGAAACGCGAGAGGAATGGGGAGAAGGTGAAGGAGGCCCTCGCGAAAATGAGGAAGGCGTTTGAAAACGAGGATGCAAACTCCATCTATCCGATGATGGACGCGGTCGTCCAGTACGCCACCCTTGGCGAGATCATGGACGTTGGCAGAGAGACTTGGGGCCTTTTCAAGGAACCCCAAATACTGTAAGCTCGTCTCCCTCTCACTTCTATTGAAGCAGGCATTAGCTTAGGCAGAAAGGTTTTGAAGCCCTGCGGGTCGCGTTCGTTCTAGAAAATGGCGAAGAAATCTGCCGCCATTCAGAAGAAGATCAGGATCCTCGTGGCAAAGCCCGGGCTGGACGGCCACGACAGAGGGGTGCTCGTCCTCGCGAGGGCTTTCAGGGACGCAGGGATGGAAGTGATCTACAGCGGCCTCCTCCCGTCCCCGGAGCAGGTGGCCCAGATGGCCATAGACGAGGACGTCGACGTCGTGGCGCTATCTCTTCTCAACGGGGCGCACATGACCGCCTTTCCCAGGGTGAAGAAGCTCATCGACAGGATGGGTGGGAAGGACATAGTTGTGGTCGGCGGAGGTATAATCCCCGAGGAGGACAAGCCGAAGCTCCTGAAGCTGGGGATAACGGGACTTTACGGACCAGGGAGCTCTTTCGAAGAGATCGTAGAACACGTAAGAGGAAGAGTCAGGAAAGAACGGTGGAAGGAGTAGACTGCCTTGCTAGAGCAGGACGAATTCATGAACCTGTCGAAGATGAACTTCGACGTATCCGAGGAGCAGGCGATGGTCCTCGAGCAGGTGGACAGGGCCTGCAGGGAGTTCCGTCCCATCGAAGACAAATGCTATCTTGAGCACAAGATCAACGACCAGGTAAGGCCGTTCTTCGCGAAGGCGCACCTCCTGGGGCTCCCGGTATCCAGGAAGTATGGGGACGGACAGGGTGCTGACATGATGACATATGCCCTCGCCGTTGAAAGAATCGGCAGGGAAGGGACGGGGCTCAGGACTTTCTTCTCGGTACACATGGCGCTCGGCCAGATGACAATCCAGCATTGGGGGTCGGAGGAACAGAAAGCGCGGTTCCTACCCCCGGCTACGAGGGGGGACAAAATACTCGCCTTCGGGCTCACGGAGCCCAACGCAGGGAGCGACCCCGCCTCTCTCACCACGTATTTCGAAGAGAAGGGCGGGAAGTATTACCTGACGGGGCAGAAGACGTGGATTTCGCTCGGTTCGACCGCAGACTGCGCGCTCGTCTTCGCCTACCCCAAGGGGAAGCGCGAGGGGATGTGTGGGTTCTTGGTAGACACATCCGTGGCAGGTTACAAGGGGGAGATCATCCCCCACAAGCTGGGCCTCCCGACGGCGGACACTTCGACTGTGTATCTTGACAAGGCCGAGGTCTCGAAGGAGGACATGTTGGGCCCCCAGGGCAAGGGGATGTCAGTAGCGCTTTCCGGGCTCATGAACGGGAGGTTGAGCGTGGCAGCCGGGTGCGTCGGGGTGATTCAGGATTGCTTGGATGAGGCGGTCAGGTATGCCGGAGTCAGGTTCCAGCACGGGAAGCTCATCGGAAAGCACCAGCTGATACAGAGGCATATAGGGCTGATTTCGCTGAACCTGGATGCGGCCAAGCTCCTTCTGCTCAAGGCCGCGTTTCTGAAACAGAAGTACGAAGAGAATCCGAGGAGCACTGAACTTAGGGACGCCACCGACCTGGCCATCACCAAAGCGAAATACTTCGCGGCGAACGCATCATTCGATGCGGCGAACAGGGCGGTGCAGGTGTTCGGGGCCAACGGCTACTCGCTCGAGAACCGGCCTGCAAGGCACCTCGCGGATAGCAGGGTCACCATGATCTACGAAGGGGCCAACGAGATCCTCGAGCAGAAGATAGCACTCGGTTCCCTTGGCAAGAGCTTCGAGGCCTACTCCTGAGAATTCCACGGAGAGAACTAACATGAGGAAGGTCGTCATCGCGGTCGTTGTCGCAGCCATAGTTGTCGTGGCTTCGTTCGCAACCTACGAGTTCTACAACACGGGTGGCAGTTCCTGCGGTTCGATACAGCCGGGTACGATAGCGAGGTCGCAGGTTCAGAATGTCACTTTCGGCGCAGTCACTGAGTATGCCCTCCCCGGCCAGGACCTCCAGCCCGACGCCGTGACCAATGCGTCGGACGGTTCGGTGTGGTTTGCGGAGCAGAACCTGCCCGGGGTGGGTCATCTCTATCCCAACAATGGGACGCTGGTTGAGTATGCGTGGCCGGGTTACGCCGCTCCCCAGCCACCAGTCTGTTTCACCGGGGTCAGCGCCTCGGGCATCGCCATCTGGCAGGGGAGAGTCTGGGTGGCAGATGAATACGGCAACAGCATTGTCGGGCTGAGGCCGAGCGACGGCAACGTGGTCTCGCTCAACACGACGGGGAAAGCTGACTATCCATATTGGCTGGCAGTGGGCCCCGACGGGTATCTCTGGTTCACGTCAGACAACACGCCTGCGGCGCTCGGCAGGATCTCGCCGAACATGTCAATGCAAATTATCAGCCTCGCCGGGTTGGGCACGGACAACCCCCTTTCGCTGCAGTTCGTGAATTCTAGTCTCGCCTACATTTCGGCGATCAACCTCTCAGACGCTTCAGCCACCAACCCTTCGTGCATCTGCAACGGCCACATCTATTCGTTCAACCCGTCCAAGATCTCCAGCCTTGTCACCCCATCCCAGGTTGGGAGCGGATACAAACTAGTCCTCCCGACGAGCGCCTCGTATTCTCAAGGGAGCATCTGGGTCGCGCAACACTACGCATCCAATCTGGTGCAATACGACCTGGCGACCGGAGCCTGGACGACTTACCCGACTTCGACCGTCCCTTACATCGGTGTGACGTTGTCGCTTGAGACCGCGGCAGAAGGCGGAAATATCTGGTTCAATGAGCACTATGCCAACAAGATAGCTGTCATCGACCCCTCGACGCAAACTCTGACGGAGTACAGCGAATCGAACCCCCCAGCCTCGAACTATACCCAGATCCAGAACGACCTATCGATAGCTGCGACGTCGAATGGCTTGTGGTTCACTTCCCTTACGGGAAACTACGTTGGATTCGTCAACGGGAGTTATGACCCTGGGTTCGGGATAGCTGTCTCTGGTAGCAACTCACTAATGTTGGCGCCCGGAGGGAACGCCTCTCTGACACTGAAGGTCACCGGCTCTTGGACCTCTCCGATGAAGGTAGGCGGGTCCGACTCTGAAAACTTCACTTCGGTCCCGCGCCTCATCAAGATAGTTCCCAGCGTCAGCGCCATTCCTGCGGGCAGCTCTCCCTACAATCTGGGAGTGAACATCGGAGTAGGAACGTCAGTCAAACCTGGGGAATATACGGTACTTGTGACTCTGACGAACGGTTTCACCCAGAGGTCCGCCTACCTGTTCATCTCGGTAGAGTAGCTAGCCTTCGTGACCGTGCGAGAGCATGTGATGGTATTCATCCACGCTGTAAACGCTTGAGAGGGCTCTCTGAACGACCTCGTTCAGAGCCGGGTGAATGTACATCGAGCGTCGGAGGTTCCCAGGGGACTGGTCCCCGGTGTACATCGCATTGACCAGTTCCTGGATCAGGACCGAGGCGTAGGGTCCGGCGACGTGGGCGCCCAGGATTTTCTCTGTCTCCCTCTCCATTATGACCTTCACGAAGTAGTCCTTGGCGGCCATCGCCTCCCCCTTTGCCGTGTCCTCGTACCTGTAGAACCCTATGACTATCTCTTCCTTTCCAAACTTCGCGACAGCCTCTTCTTCCTTCATCCCTACCCCTGCGGCCTCCGGGTAGGTGAATACGGCATGGGGTACGGCGTGGTAATCCGCCTTCGCCTTCCTACCCAAGACGGCGTTGTAGTAGACGATTTCGGACTCGTAATTGGCAACATGTTTGAACATGAACCTCCCATCGGCGTCCCCCATGGCCCAGACGCCGGGCTGAGTCGTCTGGAGGTACTCGTCGACCACTATCCAACCCCTTGAGTCTGTTTTCACCCCTCCCTTCTCCGGATGGAGAAAGTGGCTGGTAGGGCCCCGGCCGGTGGCGACAAGGATAACCTCCGCCTCGACTTCTTTGGCCGCCCCAGTCACCCTGTCTTCTGCGCGCACAATCCTGGATCTTCCCGACTTCTTCGCTTCCTTGACCTCCACGTTCGTCAAGATGGTCATGTGCATGCCCAGCTCCCGCCTCAGCACGTCTGAGACCTCGGGCTCTTCCTCGGGGATGAACTGGGGATTGCGCCCGATGATGGTAACTTTAGAGCCCATGGCCGCGAGGAAGTGGCCGAGCTCGGCGGCGATGTAGCCTCCGCCTATGACGGCGACGCTCTCTGGAAGTTTTTTGAGTTGGAGGACGCCGTCGCTCGTAAGATACCCAGCTTCCGCCAGTCCCTTGACAGAGGGGATGATGGTCTCTGAGCCTGTGCAGAGGAAGATGAGTTTCGAACTGACTGTTTCATCCCCCACCTTCAGGGTGTATGGGGAGACGAACTCGGCTGTGGCGTGATAATAGTCGATGTTGTTTGAGGAAGAAAGCCCCCGTCGGATGGATTCGATGTCTGCGTCGATGAGCGAGCGCATCCGTGCCATCACCTGGGCGAAGTCGATGGACCTGATCTCTGTCGCGATTCCGAACTCCCGGGCCTTCTCGGTCAGCCTTACGAGCTCTGCCGGGTAAAGGAGGATCTTCGAGGGGATGCACCCCCGGGTCAGGCATATTCCCCCGGGTTCGTCTTTGTCTATGACGGCCATCTTCATCAGCGGGTTCTGGCCGATCATCGGCTCCACGATGTTCATGGCCGAGCCGGTCCCTATCACGATTAGGTCGTAGTTCTTCGTGAATCCGCGAGCAGTGCTGGTCCGCTATAAACTCGGCTCATTCACCTGAAGAATGAGAAAGCGAGAAGGAACGCCGCTGCGGCAAGCACGCTGGCGACGACCCCCTTCAGTCTCGATTCCAGCCTTGCCGCGACTGGAGAAGTTGCTCCTGTTGGTACTTTCTTGAGGGCCTTGTATGGCCGCGAAGCGTTGATCTCGATATACGCTGTGGAGAACCCGAAAAGCCCCCCTGCGAGAGAGACGAGGTCCACAGAGTTAGTCTGGACGGCGTACCCCACCAGGACGGGAAGGAACCCCCATGAAGTCGCGAACCAAAGGTCTGTGTGGAACCTCCCTGCGAACAGCTCGAGATTGTATGAGAGCAGGAAGAAGAGTTCCAGCGCGCCCAAAGGAATCAGGACGATAGCGAAGGTCAGTGCGTAGTAGAGCCCGAGGGCAAGAGCGGGGACCAGGGAAGCGGTTGCAAGCAGAATGAGCTGGCCTCGAGAAAGGAAACTTCCCCAGGGCCTGTTGGGGGCCATAGCATCCAGGGAGTGGGCCGCTATGCCCACGGCGAGCAGATAGACCACAGCCATCCCGGCCATCAGGTCGTAGTGCACCGACTTCGCGAGTAGAGAGCCTATCAGGACATAGCCAGCGTTCATCGATGTGTATGGTAGAAAGGTGAGGCCAACGAATAGCCTGAACTTGCGGGGCCCGACGCGAGGGACCCACCACTCGTTCTGACGGGTCTCCTCTGTCCCAGACAACGAATTGAGTGGGCCCCCTGTGTTATTGAAGTGTTCCCGCGCGAGGGACACCCATAAAAAACGAAACCGGCGTCGCCACTGCCATGTCCGAGGCCGAGTCGGGAGCCATGCAAGAGACTGCCCTTCGCTTCTTCGGCGGGCTTGCGAAATCCTACGAGAGGCTGCTCGACCTCGCCACGGTCTACCAGGACAGGCGGTGGAAGGCATGGGCTGAGCAATGGATTCCCAGTGGAGAGAGCCGCGTGTTGGACCTGGGGTGCGGCACCCTTCTCCTGGAAGAGAGGATGGCTGGGCTGAAACCGAGGTTCGTCGGTCTCGACCTCACCTTTGGGATGATCAGGGTGGGAAGGATGAAGGAGCTCCACAACGTGGAGCTGCTGGTCAACGGAGACGCTGAAGGCCTGCCATTCCCGGCAGAGTCTTTCGACTGCATAGTCAGCTGCTACGTCCCCAAGTACGTGAACTTGAGGAAGCTCGCCGACGAGCTGGCGAGGGTGGCGAAACCTGGTTCGACAGTGGTCCTCTACGACTTCGCGAGACCCAGAGGGGCCTACGCCCCTTTCCTCGAGTTGTACATCCAGGGCGGACTGAGGATTGCCGGCAGAGCGCTGAGGATGAGGAAGAGCCCAGCTGCCGACGTTTTCGAAAGGCTCCCAGAGATTATCGATGGCACGGACTGGGACCATAGGGTGGTGGGTCTGATGGAGGAGAGAGGCTTCAGGACCCTGGTCGCCCGGCCGCTCACTGGCGGCGCCGTCTTTGCCTACTGCGGTAGGAAATCAGCAATCGGTCAATCCGCCAACAAGGCCTGACCGGTCGACCCAAATTCGGGAGTGGCCTTAAATCTCAAACCGGCGTCGATGGGACCATGAAGTCGCTCCACAGCAAAGATGACCTGGCAGGCCCCGGGATAGGCACCTACGAAGAAGTGGCGAAGGTACTCCCCGCCGGATACAAGACTCTTCTCGACAGAAAGGAGACACAGAGGGCCATATTCGCGGCGAAGGGTTACATCGAACAGCACCTTTGCAAGGAGCTCAACCTGATGATGGTGACAGTGCCGTTGATCGTGGACGCCGAAAGCGGCATCAACGACATGCTCGACAGAGACGGGTCTAGGACCCCGGTCCAGTTCCACATCTCCAACGACTACGACAAGCACCCCATCGACGCCCAGGTGGTCCAGGCCGCCACCAAGTGGAAGAGGTTCGCGCTAAAGGAGCTAGGGATGAAGATGGGAGAAGGACTGTGTACCGACATGCGCGCAGTGAGGAAGGATTACTTCCTCGACCACGACCACAGCGCCTACGTAGACCAATGGGACTGGGAGAGGGTCATCTCGGCCGACCAGAGGAACCTCGCCTACCTCGAGCAGACGGTCAAGAAGATCTGGAAGGTCCTGAAGGGAGCGGAACAACACGCGCAGGAGCTCTTCCCGAAGCTGAAGACGAAGTACCCTGACATGGCGGACAAGATAGAGTTCTTCCACGCTGAGGAGGTCCTCGAAATGTACCCCAGGCTCCCAAGGAAGGAGAGGGAGACAGCCCTGCTCAAGGAACACCCCGCGGTCTTCATCGTGGGCATCGGCTGGGTCCTGAAGAACGGGCACCCTCATGAGATGAGGGCCGCCGACTACGACGACTGGGTCGCGGTGACGAAGTCAAAGGATGGGAGGGTGATGCACGGTCTGAACGGGGACATACTGGTGTGGAACCCGGTGACGAAGCGCCGCCACGAGCTCAGCTCCATGGGCATCAGGGTGGACGCGGCCTCGTTGAGGAAGCAGCTCGAGCTGAGCGGGCAGCTCGACTCGCTGAAGTTCGACTACCACAAGGGGATAGTGAGCGGAGAGCTTCCCCTTTCGATCGGTGGGGGCATAGGACAGTCGAGGACACTGATGCTGCTCCTGAAGAAAGCCCATCTGGGCGAGGTGAGCGTCACGGTCTGGCCGAAGGTCCTCAAGGACATGTGCGCCAAGAAGAACATCCACGTCCTCGAATAGTCGCCCTCAGAGACTGGCCAATACCGACTCGTAGTCCCAGCCGGGGATGTTGAGTCTGGGTCTTCCGCGGGGACTCGGGATCATGCCGCTGGTGCGCAACTCCTCCACCACCATCGCGGAGAACGCAGGGGCTCCGGTAGCCCCCGGGGAGTTGAAGTTGACGATGTGCAGCGAGGCTCTGCCTTTGAGGAGCATGGCTTCGGGGACGAAGCCCGACCTGTTCAGCACAGAGCTTCGTACGCCGAACACGGCCCTTTTGTGCAGCATGCTGGTGCTCAACGACGGCACGAACCTTCGGACCCTCCCACACATCGCATCCTTGGACAGCGAGCTGCGCCACTCCCCGGCCACAAGACGAGCGAAGTCAGGATTTGCAAGGAGCTTCGCCTTCGGCATGAAGGGGAGGTCGAAGAAGGAGGGGATCCTTCCTAGGCCAGAATACGCGTACGGACCGGATACAAGTACTGCGTTGGGCCCTATCTGCCTCGAGCCGTCCGCCCGGACGACGAAGTGAGGGTCGAGGAATGGATAATGGGGGAACTGCGGGGGGCGGTAGACGTTTGAACCGACCCTTGAAGCGAAAGGCTCGTCGACTACCCAGTACTCCCCCCTGAAGTTGAGGGCCGTGCAGTCCAGGGCCAGCCCGCATTTGTGGGCCAGGTTCAAGGCCCCTCCTCCGGCGGCGTTAATGACGATCTTGGAGCGGAGCGACGTGTGTCCCGTGGCCGTCTTCGCCTCGACCACCGCTCCTCCTTTCTCCTCGTGGGCAGATGATACCTCGTGCCCCCGGAGGAACCTTACTCCATTCGAAATCAACATTTTGCAGATGTGCCGGGTGAAGACCCCGAAATCGACCGAGACGTCAGTCTTTGATAGAAGAGCGGCTCTGCACCTCACCTCCGGCTCGCGCTCCTTGACCTCGCTTCCATCCAGGATCTCGAGTTCACTTTCCTCCATCCCGTTCTGCACGCCCCAGCCGCCGTATCTTTCGAGGGTCTTGACCTCGCTATCATCGAGCCCTACGTTGAGGGTCCCGATGGGCCTCCAGGGGAGCCCTGCCGATTCTGCGAGTTCCTGCCACATCTGACGAGACACCAGTGATGTTCTTGCGAAGACCCGCTTCTTCTGTGGGTCGAGGTAGAAGGGACGGTGAATCACCCCGGTGTTGCGTGATGTCGTGTGCGCACCTGGGAATTCGGCAGAGTCAGCGATGGCGACGGAAACGTCGAATGTCGACGACAGCCAGTAGGCTATGCTGACACCAAGGACCCCCGCTCCGATGATGAGTACGTCGAAATCACGGTTCTCGCTCATCGGGAGCCGGTCTGAATACGGAAGTTAATGTTCTTGGCCTAGATGCCCTTCAGGTACCCGTTCGCATCGAGCCATTCCATGTGGGCTCTGATGTATCTCCACAGGATGTCGGCCTTGTTGTTGTCGAAGTCCCAGGGAGCCACGAGGACTATGTCCCCTTCGCGGATCCACATCCTTCTCTTTAGCTTCCCTCTGATACGACACTGACGGGTCATGCCGTCCGCGCATTTGACGATGACCTGGTCCCCTCCGGTCATCTTGATCGCCTTGCCGAGGATCTCCCCCTGCTGAGGCATGACAAGTTCCTTCAGATTTGCCTCGCTGAGGACCTTCCGCTTACCCAACCTGTTTCACCATGCGCCTCAACCGCCGCCATATTAAGGGCTCGGCGCAGTTCTTGTCGAGTGCCTACCTGTAACGCTTGAAGTGTCTGGGGTTGCCCCTTCGCCTCTCCTCGCGCCCATGGCGCCAGGGCCTTGACCCTCGTGACGACAGTGAAGGCTTTGGCGGGATTCTCGCGTCCTCCTCTCTGAGGGGGTTGATGGGAGCCTTAGCAAGGGCGACTATCCGGTTGAAGTCGAAGGACTCGTCCCTGCTGACAAATGTGTAGGACTTCCCAAGGTCTCCTGCTCTGGCCGTCCTTCCCACCCGGTGGAAATAGACCGTAGGGTCCTCTGGGACGTCATAGTTGATCACGCAGTCCACCTGTCTCACGTCTATCCCTCTGCTGGCGACGTCGGTGGCGACGAGGACGTCGGCCTTGCCTGACCTGAACAAACCCATCGAATGGTCACGCTGATTCTGGCTAAGGTCCCCATGGAGCGCGACGACGTTCATGAACCTCCTCCCCAGCTCCTTTGCGAGCCTTATGGTCCCGTGCCTGGTCCGGCAGAAGATGACCGCACTCTTTCTGTTCTCCTTGGCCAGGATGTCGAGGAGAAGCTCGAGCTTCTGGTCCCTCTCTACCCTCGCATAGAACTGTTCGAGGGTCGCGGCCGACGGCTCATTCTCATCGACCATTATACGCACCGGGTCTGCCATGTACCTATCAGCCAAGTGAACGATCGACCTCGGCATAGTTGCGGAGAACAGACTCATCTGCCTCCCCGGGGGGGTCTTTGCGAGGATGTAGTCGACGTCCTCGATGAAACCCATGTCGAGCATGACGTCCGCCTCGTCGATGACCACGAAACGGACCGAATCGAGCTTCAGGGTCCCTCTCTTGATGTGGTCGATGGTCCTCCCTGGGGTCCCGACTATGACGTGGGCCCCGCGTCGAAGAGCGTCGAGCTGGACGTTCATGGACTGGCCGCCGTAGATTGTCACTACCCTCACCCCGGTGTATGCGCCGATCTTCTGTAGCTCGAGGGTGATCTGGACCGCCAGCTCCCGGGTAGGCGCGAGCACCAAGGCCTGGACCCAGGGTTGGTTCTGGTGCACTGACTGGACGAGGGGTATTCCAAATGCTAGGGTCTTTCCCGAACCAGCCTTCGCCTGCCCGATCAGGTTCCTCCCTTGGAGCAGGGGGCCGATTGCCTCAGCCTGGATGGGGAAGGGCCTCCGGTAGGCTGCGGCGTCGACTCCCTTCCTGATGGCGGGGGCGAGGTCAAGCTCGTTGAAACTGTCCAATCTTGGACTCCCGGTCTGCGAGGCCCTGTTAACTCTTGGGGAGGCCTGGAGAGCTTTTCCGACTACAAGCGGATAAGAGCCACTCCCAGACGACCACCGTCGTGGAACAGCCGTCCGTCCCACCTCACAACCTCCCCCGGGAGTGCCCCGGGTGCGGGGCGAAGGGGAGGCTCTACAGGACCCCGAAGGGCCTGAGGTGCGCTGATTGCGTCAGGAAGCATGACTCGGGCGGATTAGGCTTCAGATAGGCGCCCTGGCCGGGATTTTCGTCACGGCGATTTCGAACCCGGGTCGCTGCCGCTCTGCCAAACATGGATTTGTTGACAGGGCAACATACTAACCTCTATACTACCAGGGCACCTGTGCTGGCTGTGACGATGGGGGGTTTTAAGCATCACAGCCTTTCGAGGAAGTTGTCCGAGCTCTGAAGGGACCTGGTCTGATGCTTGTGGGTCTTGCCGCATCGCTCGATGTGTCTCTTGTACTTCTTTGGGCTGATCAGCTTGCCGCATTTGGGGCAGGTGGGCACGCCAGGTTCCGTAACTGATTCATAGATACGGCTTCCCAAATGCCTTTGATTCGCCTTCCAAAGCAGTCTGGGGTGCGAGAACGGATCAGGTGCGGGTGGGTTCGCCTGGAGGAGGCGTTGCACAGGGATTACCACGACAAGGAGTGGGGCGTTCCTGTCCACGACGACAGGAGGCTGTACGAGTTCCTAGTGTTGGAGGGAGCCCAGGCGGGTCTGAGCTGGGGGACCATCCTCAGGAAAAGGGAGAACTTCAGGCGCGCCTTCGAGGGGTTCGACCCCAAGAGAGTGTCTCGTTACGGAAAGACAGAGGTCAATCGGCTATTGGCCGACCCGGGGATAATCCGCAACAGGCTGAAAATCGAGTCTGCGATACAGAACGCGAAGACGTTCATCCTGGTTCAGGATGAGTTCGGAAGCTTCGACGCATACGTCTGGAGGTTCGTCGGGGGACGGACGAAGGTGAACAGATGGACGACGATGAAGGAGATTCCAGCCATCACTCCTGAGTCAGAAGCCATGAGCAAGGACATACTGAAGAGGGGCTTCAGGTTCGTGGGTCCAACCATCTGCTACGCGCACATGCAGGCGACAGGGATGGTGAACGACCACGTGACCTCCTGTTTCAGGTACAAGGAACTGGTCCGCGGGGTCAGATGAAGCCCTTGGACCTGAGCCCTTCGACTACGCGTCTGGCGTCGGCGTCCTCGAGTGGCAGCATGGGAGCCCTTGGGCGACCGCAGTCGATGCCGCGCTCGCGCAGTATGGAATAGTAGGCGGCGATGGGACCAGGCTTGACAAGGTCCTTGATCTGCTGGATGTCCTTCTGGACTTCGACCGCTCCCTTGTAGTCCCCCTTCTTCTGGGCAGCGACGAGCGACTTGAATACTTCGGGGAGAGCGCTAGCGCCACCGGAAACCAGCCCATCGGCTCCGGACATTATCGCGAACAGCGCGTACTCCTCCGTCCCATTCATGACGACGAACTCCTCGGGGACCGCATCTATGAGGTCAAGAAGATGAAGGAGATCCCGCGACGAGTCCTTGATCCCCTGCACAGTCCCATTCTTCGCCATGGTCGCCACGGCACTTGGCGAAAGGTTGTTCCCGGTAAACGGGGGTATGTTGTACGCAAGAAGTGGGATGTCCACCGCTTTGGAGATCGTCTCGAAGTGCTTGATCGCTGCTCTTTCCCCCGGCTTGTAGTAGTACGGCGTCAGGCTGGCCACGGCGTATGCTCCGGAGGCCTCCGCGTGCTTGGCAAGTTCGATCGTTGAGTTCGTGTCGGCACATCCAACTTGGACCACGACAGGTATTCTCCCCTTGGCCGATTCGATGGCCGCCTTGGCAATTTCCTTCCTTTCGGGTACGTTCAGCATCGGGCCGAGGCCAGTGCTGCCACAAGGGAAGATCCCATCCGCGCCCTTGGTCACCTGAAACCTAACAAGTTTCGAGAGTGCCTCGACGTCCACCCTCCCTCTATCATCGAATGGTGTAATGATGGCAGTAAAGAGCCCCCCTACCTTCTTCGCCGCGTGTTTCGCCATGCAGAATCACCCCCAGCCGTCAGCCGACTTATCCTTGCTGTTGCCGGGGATTCCAAAGGGTCAGGGCAGTGGTTGGTGCGGGTAAAACCTAGAACTTCGATGCTAACAATCTAGCCCTAGCAATCTTGAGGAGGACTACCGAGCCTTTCGTTTGGACCGTCTTGAACGCCCGCCCTCGCTGGAGGCGAGCTGGACCGACTCGATTATCTTTGCATATCCGGTGCACCTGCATATGTTGCCCGATATCCCCTCTCTAATCTCAGGCTCCGTCGGATGCGGGTTATTCTCGAGCAGCGCGTAGATCGACATTATCATTCCCGGGGTGCAGAAGCCGCACTGGAGCCCGTGCTTCGCGAGGAAAGCCTCCTGGATCGGGTGGAGTCCGTCTTTGTTCGCAAGGCCTTCCACCGTCATGATGTCCCTGCCGGCGGCCTGGACGGCGAACATTGTGCATGATTTCACAGCCCTCCCATCCAGCAGTACGGTGCACGCGCCGCAGTTCGAAGTGTCGCATGCGACGTGGGTGCCGGTCAGCCCAAGGTTCTCTCTGAGGAAGTGAACGAGAAGGATCCTCGGCTCGACGTCCCCCTCCTTCTTTGTGCCGTTCACCGTCATCGATACGTGGGACTTCTGTGCCATCTCAGCTCGATGCCCTTCCCTGTGAACGGGCGTAGGCGACCTTGACCCCCCTGGTCACAAGCAATTTGACGAGACTCCTCTTGTAATCGGCGGTCCCTCTGATGTCCGACGCTGGGTCGGAAGCATCTGCGGCCAGTTGGGCAGCCTTCCTCACCGATGCGGTGTCAGTTGGCCTCACTCCCACCAGGGAGTCCTCCGCGTCCTTTGCCTCGATGGCCTTGGGACCAACCGCTGTGAGGCCTATCCCGACCGTCTCGCACTGCCCCACTTTGGAGAGGGTAATCTGGACGGCGACTCCGGCCGTCGCGAAGTCGGCCACCTTCTGTTCTATTTTCAGATAGGACCCCCCGCTTCGAGGAGGGGTTGTCGGAACCCGGATCTCGGTCAAGATCTCGTTGTGTTCAAGGGCGACTGAGAAAGCGTCGAGAAAGAAGTCCCGCACTCCGATGGTCCTTTCGCCCGAGGGCCCCAATGCGAAGAAGTCAGCGCCCAGGGCCAGCATGACGGCTGGCATGTCGTTCGTCGGGTCCCCATGTGAGACGTTCCCTCCCATTGTCCCTAGGTTTCGGATGAGGGGGTCAGCGATCACCTTTGCGGCGTCCTGGATTATCGGGTACTTCTTTCTAAGCATCTCCGATGCCGCGACGTCGGACATCCTGGTCATGGCCCCGATCCTTAGGGCGCCAGCCTCCTCCCTCAAGTAGTTCAGGCCCGGGATTCTACCAAGGTCGATGAGAACACTCGGGGAGGCAAGCCTCAGTTTCATGAGCGGAATCAGACTCTGTCCTCCGGCGATAATCTTCGCTCCTTCCCCTTTACTTTCAAGAAGGCCGACGGCTTCCTTGAGGCTCTTGGGGGAGACGTAGTCGAAGGACGAAGGAATCAAGGGCTTACTAGGTTTCCAATTTTTGGTTTATATTAATGTGGAGAAACTCCTCGTGAAATGCACTTCGAGGGGGTGCTTGAGTCTCGGTCACCCAGGGCGAAGGTCTTCGAGATGACTACAGACCCCGACCAGGTGGCGACGTGCCTCCCTGACCTTCAGAAGTTCGTAGTGAAATCCAAGGACGAGTTTGTGGCGACCGTGAGGGCCGGGGCCGGGTTCATCAGAGGAGACTTCATCCTCAACTTCAAGATCACCGAACGAGATCCGCCGAATCATTCGAAGCTCCTGGTCCATGGGACGGGGATGGGTAGCGCCGTCGACGTCGCCATAGATGTGAGAATCACCGATGGGAAGACGGGAGGGTCGACCCTGAATTGGACGGCGGAGGCCTCGGTCAGCGGGAAGATAGCTTCGGTCGGGCAGAGGCTGATTCAGGGTTCTGCCGAGAAGATGATCAACAGGTTCTTCGACTGCTTCGGGCAGAAGATCGAGCAGTCAGCCTAGGACGTCAGCTCTGCCGCCCAGAGCTTCTCGCTTTCTATGGGAAGGTCCGTCAGCTTCCTCCCCAGGGCCAATTCGAGTGCGCGGGTGGCGGCAGGAGGCACACCGATGGTCGGGCTTTCGCCAAGCCCCTTCGCCCCGTGGGGGAGGGACGACCTGTGCGAGCTTGTCATGACCGTGAATCTCGGCATCTCGGTTGAATGCGGGACCCCGGAGTCGGCGAGGGTCGCAGTCAGGAGCTGCCCATCCTCGCTGTACAAGGCCCTCTCGTAGAGCACTTCCCCCAGCGCCTGGGCCTCGCCCCCCGTGATCTGGCTCTCGACCATGCTCTTGTTCAGGACCTTCCCGACGTCATAGTAGGAGATGATTTCGTCTATGGTCCCCATCCCAATCTTGTTGACGCTGGCAGAGACGAGGTTTGCACCGAATGAGATTAGAGAATCACTGGGTTTGTAGAATACTTCGGCGTCGTAATTCCCTTCGAGCAGGCGAGCCGTGGAGTACTTGCGCCCAAGCTTCCTCTTGGCGACTGCCTCAATCTTTCTGCATGCTTCGACTATTGCCCCTCCGCCAAGCATGGCGGACCTGCTCCCCCAGCTCCCCACGCCTCCCGAAATCTGGCCGGTGTCTCCTGTCTCGAAGTCGACCAGCTCTTCGTCGATTCCCAGCTCCCCTTTGACCAGGCGCTTGGCAAAGACGTCGTGTGCCTGGCCGTGGGAGCTCCCACCAAGCCAGACCTTGACCCTGCCCCCGCTGATGACGACCCTGGCCGACTCGCCCCCTTCGGCAGCCGGGATGAGGACGAAGCACGAGAGGCCGAGTTTCTGGGTTTTCTTCCTTCGGGAGTATCCCATCGCTGAGAAGGCTTCCTTCAGGAAAGGCTTCGATGCCCCGATCCTCAGGCCGAAAGGGGATCTGTTCGGTTTGGTGGTCGCGTTCCGTAGCCTGACCTCTCCCTGGTCGAGGCCCGTTTCGTCCGCGAGCCTGTCCATCATCCGCTCCATGAAATAGGCCGCCTCCGGCCTTCCGGCCCCCCTGTATGGTCCCATGATCACCTTGTTTGTGCAAACTCCCCTGGCGATGGCGTATGCCTTCTGGATAGCGTATGGGCCCGTCATCTGGAATGCGATCCACCTAGGAGACCACATGGCGCCGCCCATCGGGAAGGCTCCGCCGTCGACGAGGAGGTCGGCCTTCAGGCCCTTAATCTTCCCCTTGCCGTCGGCGTAGAGCTTCATCTTGGCGCGCGAACCGCGGCCCTGGTCCGTCGCCATAAGATGCTCGTACCTGCTCTCGGTCCACTTGATGGGGCGCTTGAGCTTCATAGCTGCGTAAGCCGCCACGAGGTACTCCGGGTAGATGCCTCCCTTCGACCCGAAGGCGCCCCCCGTGTCCATCTGTATCACTCTAACCTGATCCCCCTTCAACCTGAGGGACTGCATGAACCCCTCCTTCCAAGAGAAGACCGACTGGGTCGAGCCGTAGATATTGAGGACCTCGCCGTCGTAGGCGGCCACCAGGCCCCTGGTCTCGAGTGGGTTCGGCGTCACCCTCGCCATGGAAAGCGTCTCTTCGATGACGATGGGGGTCTTGAGCTCGAAATCCTTGCCTAGTGTGCTTTCTGAAGCGATGTTGCTAGACATGGACGGGTGAATGGGCTCCGCTGTTAGCGCCTGCTCGGGGTCCATCACAGGCTTCAACGGCTCGTACTGGACGTCGACCTCTTCCGCCTTGTCTTCAGAATCATACCTGTCTTTCCCCAGAACCGCGGCAACAGGCTGTCCCACATAGTTCACGTACTCCGTCGCAAGAGATGGAAACGGCACCGTCACCTCCCCGCCGGCGTCTTCTCCCACCGCCGCCATGTCCCCTGCGAACTCGTGGCCGTTTATGCCGCCGTTCACGGAAAGGACCCTTGCTCTTGCGTAGGGGCTCCGGACGACGTGCATGTGGAGCAATCCCTCCATCTTGATGTCGTCGACGTAGCGCCCTGTGCCAAGGACGAACCTCTCTTCTTGCTCGCTCTCAGGCTTCTGTCGGTTGGGCCTTGGGGACAACGAAGATACTAGCCGTTTTGCCGTTTTAAATCGCTTGGTCTCGCTGCATGGGTTCGATAATTATCTGATGCCGGTGCCACCTTCCAGGTCGAAGCCTAGGATGGTCTGCAGGGCAGTTGAAGTAAGGTGCACCTAGTCGATGATTCAGCGAAGGGAGCTCCTCCAAGCCGGGGGGACTCGAAATGTGTAAGCCACTTCCTTGGCACCGAGAAAGCTCGCAAGATTCTCCATCGTTTCTCCAATCTTTGCCGCGACCTCCCTCTCGTGTGGTGCGCCGTGCTCTGCATATAGAGACTTGACCAGAAGCTTCTCGTTCTTCTTGTCCATCAGCATGTCAGCCCTTCCTATCAGCCGCTCGCCCCACAGGATGGGTAGAACGAACGTCCCGAATTTCCGCTTTGCCGCCGGGAGGAACTGTTCATGGACGTAGTCGAAGCTGAATATCCTGTTCGTTCTGTCCCTGCCGCAGATCAGATTGTCGAAGGGCGCAAGCAAGGACATCCTCGGCTGCCAGGAGTCGGAACCCATTGACTCGAGCAGCTTGACGTCTTCATCGTGGATGTACCGCTCGTCCTTGGCGCCAAGTTCTTCGACCTGGACGCGGCGAATCAAAGATTCCTCTAGCAGGCGTTCCACGGTCTTCTTCAGATTCTGGTAGCGCCCACGGACGAAGTAGTAATTGATCTCTGGTGCGGAAGCGGTTCCCAGGGCCCTAATCGCCCTTTGGGCTGACTGAAGGGCGAATTCTTCCTCCGTCAGGGCCTTTCTCTTGGCCCATTTCGGCAGGAACTGTTCCGACAACCCCCAGACGTTCTGGTTTCCCTGATGCCTTACGACCATCACATCGCCGCTCATGTGCATGTGGAATAGCATGTTGGAGACTTCGCTCCCGGAGGACCACCCGTCAGGGCTCCTCTTGGTTCGGGCGTAGTCTTCGAACTGTGTCAGCGTGAGAGGTCCTTTCTTGAGCTGGTTGAGGATCCTCCTCCGCAATTCGGCGCGCGCCTTTAGGAACTTCCTTGCCCTCACCATGTGAATCCCCCAGGAGCCGGAGAGCGATTCCGGATACCTGCTCATCAACGAATAGTACAGAGGGTAGTCCTCGGTAAGGACGATCATGGCGACGGGTGCCCAATGCTGGAAGAGCCTCCTTTCGTCCCAGAGGAGCCTGTCAAGGTCGGACACCCGGAAATCGCCAATCCTGCTCCAGAGAGAGATGATGTGAGACGGCGCTATGGTAGGGACAGGGTCCCATTGGACATATCCCAGGTCCCTCACGACCGACAGGATGTGGTCCGATGTCGCCTTTGCAGGCAATTCACCAGCTAGGTGTTGTTTCGTTACCGCAAGACGCCTGACATTCTCCAAGGTGGTCGATATGGTTTCCTTGCCCAACTGGTCAGACGAGGATTGTCGAGCTTCCTGAGCTTCTATAGGTTGCGCTTCGGACCTAAAGATCCGCGGCCTTGATCTAATCGTCAGGCTAGTGGTTTATGTCGCTGAAAAACTGGTCGAGCTCACGCCTAGTGCTAGATGTCCACTTCTTTGACGGACCGATTGGGATCTCAAACATGTCCTCTCCCATGCCCTTGACGACTGCTTCGGCCACCTCCGAGGCTGAAACCGTCCATGCCGCCCTTTCGATTGCTTTGCCCT
>Ga0209415_10002540_pt1 | contig 34219 bp, 33 predicted proteins | sample PeaSoiSIISIP2007_FD_187696 | JGI IMG/M metagenome (GOLD analysis project Ga0209415, IMG submission 187696) | Peat soil microbial communities from Weissenstadt, Germany - SII-SIP-2007 (SPAdes) (version 2) | ecosystem: Environmental > Terrestrial > Soil > Wetlands > Peat | place: Germany... | reverse complement strand
CGACTGGTTGGCGTTCGGCATCGACCCGGAAAAGAGCGTGATCTTCGAACAGAGCCAGGTGCCGCAGCACGCGGAACTGAACCTGATCCTCTCCATGATCACCCCGGTCTCCTGGCTGGAGCGCAACCCGACCTACAAGGAGATGCAGGAAAACCTCACCACCAAGGACCTCTCCACCTTCGGTTTCTTAGGCTACCCGGTGCTGATGGCTTCCGACATCATCGTCTACAAGTCGGGCCGCGTGCCGGTCGGCCAGGACCAGGTGCCGCATCTGGAGATCACCCGCGAGATCGCCCGCCGCTTCAATCACCTCTACGGCGAAGTGTTCCCGGAGCCGGCCGCGCTTCTGACCGAGACCCCGAAGGTGCTCGGCCTGGACGGCAGGAAGATGAGCAAGTCCTACGGCAACGCCATCTTCCTCTCCGACACCGCCGGGGAGACCGCCAAGAAGGTGATGTCCATGGTGACCGACACCCAGCGCGTCTACCGCAAGGATCCGGGCGAGCCCGACCGCTGCGTCGCCTTCACCCTGCACTCGCTCTACGTGCCGCAGGAAAAACGGGACGAGATCGTGGTCGCCTGCCGCGGGGCCGAACTTGGCTGCGTCGACTGCAAGCGGATCCTCGCCAGCTGCATGGTCGAGACCATGGCGCCGTTTCGCGCAAAACGCGAGGAACTTGCCCGTCAGGAAGGGCTCGTAGAGGACGTGCTGATGGAGGGTAGCCGCAAGGCGGAAGTTACCGCCAAGGCAACCATGGCCGAAGTGCGCGCCGCTCTCAGGGTGTAGCCGGGGTCGGGAGTTCTCTTGCCTATTGATTCTTCACACTCAAACCTCTTTGCCGACGTACTCGATCAGCCCTACCGGGTCAACATCGGGGAGTTCGAGGGGCCGCTCGACCTGTTGCTCCATCTCATCAAGAAGAGCGAGGTGGACATCTACAACATCCCCATCGCGGCCATCACCAAGCAGTATCTTGAGTACATCGAGATCCTCAAGGAGCTGAACCTGGACATCGCAGGCGAGTTCCTGGTGATGGCGGCGACCCTGTTGCAGATCAAGTCGCGCATGCTGCTGCCGGCGCAAAGCGAGGACGAAGAGTCCGAGGTTGAAGACCCGCGTGCCGAACTGGTGCGCAGGCTTCTCGAATACCAGCGCTACCGTGAGGCGTCGGGCGAGCTTTCCACGCGTAACCTCATGGGCCGCGACGTTTTTGCCCGCAAGTTCGAATGCTCCGAGGTGGCCGAACTGGAGACGAAAGAGGAGCCGACCGACGTCGAGCTTTTCGACCTGATCGAGGCCTTCAGAAACGTCCTGGCGCGAGTTGCGGTGGAGACTTTCCACGACGTGGTGACCGACGGCATCTCCATCGCCGACCGCATCGGGGAGGTGCTTTCCATGCTGCACGCGGCCAAGACGCTCAAGTTCGACGACCTGTTCGCCGGTCCCATGAGCCGCGACATGCTGGTGGTCACCTTCCTGTCCCTTTTGGAATTGTGCAAGCTGCACCTGATCAAGGTGGTGCAGGGGGAGAGCCTGGGGATGATCTGGCTCACCTCCACGGCCACCGAAGAAGACCTGGAAACCGATTTCAGCGGCTTCGATGCCGCGCCGGAGGGTTCCGTTGTCGGTTAAGCCTTTAAAGTGCATCGTGGAAAGCCTGCTGTTCGTGCACGATCATCCCTTGTCGCTCGACAGGCTGGCGTTGATCCTGGAGGAACACGAGCGCGCCGACATCCGCATCGCCCTGGAAGACTTGCTGGAGGATTGGGGGAGCGGGGAGCGCGGCATCATGCTGAGCCAGGTGGCAGGCGGCTACCAGTTCCGCACCCGGCCCGAGTACGGCGACTACATCCGGCGGCTTACCAAGACCAAGGGTGTGAAATTCAGCCAGTCCGCGCTGGAGACCCTCGCCATCGTCGCCTACCGCCAGCCGGTCACGAGAGCTGAGATCGAATACCTGCGCGGGGTGGATTCCGGCGGGGTGCTGAAGAGTCTTCTGGAGAAGAAGCTGTTGCGCATCCTGGGGAAAAAGGACGTTCCCGGCAAGCCGCTTATCTACGGGACCAGCAAGGAGTTTCTGGAGCTCTTCGACCTCAAGGACCTTTCCGCTCTTCCCACGCTGAAGGAAATCCAGGAACTGGCACCTCCCGACCCGTTCGCCGATCAGCCGGAACTGCCGCTGGCGGCGGAGGAGACTTCTTCAGCCACGGAGGAAGTCTGAGGGAGGCAAAAGCAGATCCTTCGCTGACGCTCAGGACGACAATCAGGAGTGCATTGTAGATTCGACCTTGTTTATGCATCGTGTTAGAATGATCCCGCCGGTAGCAGTCGTCGTTTTTCTCAGCTTTTCTCAGACGTTCTCCGTGGCCATGTAGTTGTCTGGTTGTGTCGGCTTTCAAGGAGGCTTGTATGGTACGCCAACCGTCAGTTGCCGGGAAGTTTTACACGCACGACCCCGAAAAACTCCGCGCAGAGCTTAGCGCCATGATGCCGCAGGGCGAAACATCCCGCGTCATTGGCATCATCGCCCCTCACGCGGGCTATATCTACTCCGGCAAGACCGCCGGCCGCGTCTACGGCTTGATCCGTGTGCCCGACACGGTGGTCGTTCTCTGTCCCAACCATACCGGGCTCGGCGCCCCCGCAGCACTCTCCCCCTCCGAAGGTTGGCTCACCCCGCTCGGGGTGGTGCCGGTCAACAACCAGCTCTCCGAACTCATCCTGCACCATTCGCCGGGGCTTAGACCCGATGCGAGCGCCCACCAGTTCGAACACGCCATCGAGGTGCAGCTTCCCTTCCTGCAGTATAAAAATCCCTGGGTCTCCATAGTGGCCATCTGCCTGGCGCTTCCCGACTACCCAGCGCTCGCCGCCATCGGCCAGGGGATCGCCCGTGCCATCTCGGAATACGGCGAGGAAGTGCTGATCGTTGCCAGCTCCGACATGAACCACTACGAATCGGCCGCCGTCGCAAGGCAAAAGGACGAACAGGCCCTGGAGCGCGTCACGGCCCTCGACCCGGAAGGACTGATCAAGGTCTGCCGCGCAAAGGGGATCACCATGTGCGGCGCCGTCGCCGCAACCGTCATGCTCGTTGCCGCCAAGGCGCTGGGAGCCACCGCCGGCCGCACGATCGAATACACCCACTCAGGGGAGGTGAACGGCGACAGCGAAAGGGTCGTCGCCTACGCGGCGGTGGCGGTCTCCTGATGGACGTCATCACCACTCATGTGAATGCCGATTTCGACTGCATCGGCTCCATGGTGGCCGCCAGGAAGCTTTACCCCGACGCGCTCCTGGTCCTCTCCGGTGCCCAGGAAAAGGCGGTGCGGGACTTCTTCGCCAAGCCGGGGCACCCCGAACCCCCGTTCACCCGTTTCAAGGAACTCGACCTCGAATCGGTTACCCGCCTGATCATCGTCGACACCCAGCATTCCTCCCGCATCGCCAAGTTCGCGGAGTTGCTCAAGGGAGCGGGGATCGAAGTCCACATCTACGACCATCACCCGATCACCTCAGGCGACATCCCCGCCACCGGCGGCATGATCCGCCCCAGCGGTTCCACCACCACCATGCTCACTTCGATGCTTATCGAGCGCGGTCTTGCGGTCACCCCCTACGAGGCGACCCTGATGATGCTCGGCATCCACGAGGATACCGGCAACCTGACCTTCCCCTCGGCCACCGCCGAAGACTACCGGGCCGCCGCCTGGCTTTTGGAGCGGGGCGCCAACTTAAACGACATAGCCGACTCCATCGGCAAGGATCTCACCGTCGAACAGGTGTCGCTTCTAAACGACCTCCTGAACTCCCTCAAGACGACGACGCTCAAGGGGGTGGAGGTGTCGGTGGCGCACGCCTCGGTCGACCGCTACATCGGCGACATCGCCGGCCTGGCCCACATGATCCGCGACATGGAAAACCTGCAGGCGCTCTTCCTGGTGGTCGCCATGGCGGACCGGGTGTTCGTCATCGCGCGCAGCCGGGTGCCTGAGGTCAGGGTAGGGGAGATCCTGCAGGATCTGGGCGGGGGAGGGCACGCCACCGCCGCCTCGGCCACCATCAAGGAACTCACCCTGATCCAGGTGCTGGACAAGCTCGACTCCGTGCTGCACAAGCGGGTCGATCCCCGGCGGGTGGCCCGCGACATCATGTCGTCGCCGGTGAAGACCATAGCGCCCGACTGCGCGATTCAAGAGGCCCGCGAGCAGCTGGTGCGCTACAACGTAAGCGCCATGCCGGTGGTGAAGGACGATGCGGTACTCGGCATCATCTCCCGCAAGATCGTCGAGAAGGCCCTCTACCACGGCCTGGGGAAGGTGCCGATCACCGACTACATGCATTCCGATTTCCTCTCCGCCACGCCGGAGACCCCTATCGGCGAGATCCAGTCGTACATGGTGGGTGGCGACGCCCGCCTGGTGCCGGTTTTGGAAGAGGGGGAACTGGCCGGCGTCATCACCCGCACCGATCTTTTGCGCTACAGCCTCGGCGGCGACGCCATCTACGACCTGTCGCGGGAGGCGTCGCAGGTTCCCGACCGCGAGGTCGAGGGGCTGATGAAAAAAACGCTCCCCAAGCGCAGCTTAGGGCTTTTGCACGACTTGGGAAGGGTAGGGGACGAACTGGAGGTGCCGGTCTACGCGGTGGGGGGCTTCGTGCGCGACCTTCTGCTCGGGCAGGAAAACGCCGACGTGGACGTCACCGTCGACGGCGACGGCATCCTCTTCGCGGAAACCTTTGCCGCCGGCTACGGCTGCCGCGTCAAGAGCCACAAGAAATTCGGTACCGCGGTGATCGTCTTCCCCGACGGCTTCAAGATCGACGTCGCCAGCACCCGGCTCGAATATTACGTCTCCCCCGGCGCCCTCCCCACGGTGGAGCGCTCCTCGCTGAAGATGGACCTCTATCGGCGCGACTTCACCGTCAACACGCTCGCCATCCGGCTGAACAGCGCCTCCTTCGGCCACCTGATCGATTTCTTCGGCGCCTGGCGCGACCTGCAGGGGAAGGTGATCCGGGTGCTGCACAACCTGAGCTTCGTCGAGGACCCGACCCGGGTGTTCCGCGCCATCCGCTTCGAGCAGAGGCTCAACTTCAAGATAGCGAGGCACACCGAGGACCTGATCAAGAACGCCGTGAAGATGGAGTTCCTGGAAAAGCTCGGCGGCCGCCGTCTTTTGAGCGAACTGGTGCAGATCCTCAAGGAGCGCGAACCGCTCAAGGGGATCTGGCGCATGTCCTCGCTGGGGCTTTTCCGCTTCATCCATCCCGGCCTGGAGCTTACCCCCCCCATGCAGGCGCTCCTGGAGGAGGTCCGCTACATCGTCTCCTGGTTCGACCTTCTGTATCTCGATCGCCATTACGAGCGCTGGGCGGTGTATTTCCTGGCCCTGTGCGACACGCTGACCGACGGGGAGTTCCTGGCCGCCTGCACGCGGCTTGCGGTAAACGAGCACTACCGGGAGCGGCTGGCGGAGATGCGCCGTCGGGGCGCGGAAGTAGCCTTCGGCATGGAGCGGAGGCTGCACCAAAAGGGGAGGCTGGAAAACAGCGAGATCTACTTCTTCCTGCGGGGGCTTTCGGTCGAGGAACTGTTGTTCCTCATGGCCAGGCAGGACAATCCCGAGATCAAGCGCTACATTTCGCTGTACTTCACCAAGCTGGACGGCACGCGCACGCTTCTACGCGGAGACGACCTGAAGCGGCTGGGGGTGACGGAAGGCCCGCTCTACCGGGAGCTGTTCGAGGCGCTTCTAGGCGCCAAGCTCGACGGCCGGGTCGCCAGCCGGGAAGACGAGCTGGCATTGGTGAAACAGCTTACCGGTAAGGCCCATCGAGATTGAGATTGGGAATTTGCCAACCGCCAGGACCTGAGATCGAGTGACTGTGGCGGTTTTGCAACAGGTGTTGAGCGAACCTTTGCCAGGCAACTGTCCGTTTTTTGGCACGTTAGCAACCGTGCTTTCACCCGGTGAGGCGGTAAAAACACAGCTTTCGCCTGCCGCTGCGCCTTCCTCTTAGTCTTACCTTATCCGGTTCTCTCGTGAAATCGGCACCTTAGCCCTGTTATTTACCGTTTTCGCGGTCGTGGCATCCTTCTTGCGTTAGTCGTGGCAGTTACGTTGCCAAAAGGAGCCGGTATGCACAACTTCAGACGCATCATCTTTTCGGCGCTCCTACTGTCCCTATTGTCAACCACCTGCTTTGCCGAGGAAAACGCCTTCAAATCCTTCTTCGAGGACGTCTTTTACGGCGGCCTCTCCGGCGGCCTGGTGGGTGCTGCGGTACTCGCCTTCACCAAACAGCCGGGCAAGCATCTCGACTACCTCGCCTACGGCGCGGCCGGCGGTGTGCTGGTCGGCGCGACCTATGGCGCCGTCGCCACCACCAGGTCGCTGGCCGAGATCAAAAACGGCGAAGTGACCTTCGCTTTCCCCACCATCCTTCCCGAGTTCAAGGACTCCCCGGCCAAGGGACACAGCTCTCTGATAGCCAGGGCCGAACTGATCCGCGGCACCTTCTGATGCCGTACTGGCTTTCCCCCCTTTCCCCTCCCCGATTCCCCTCTACGTTGTTGCCTTAGTTTGCGCAGTGGTATAGACTTCCCCAAGTGCAGGTTTTCATTGGAGGTGCCCGGTGCAAAACGACGGCTCAGCCTTGCTTGAATATACCGACGCCCTTTTGACCTGGGTGAGCGGCCGCGGCAAAATCCTCATCGTCGTGCATGACAACCCGGACCCGGACTCCTTGGCTTCGGCCATGGCCCTCAGGCAGCTGTTCGCCGTGCGCCTCAACCGCGAGGCGGTGATCGCCTTCTCCGGCATGATCGGCAGGAGCGAGAACCTCGCCATGGCCAAGATGCTGGAGATCCCGCTCACCCCCTTCCAACTGATCGACCTGAAGGCCTACCAGGTGATCTGCCTCCTCGACACCCAGCCGGAGACCGGCAACAACTCGCTTCCTCCCGGCACCCGGGTGGATCTGGTGATCGACCACCACCCGCTCAAGGAGGTGACCCGGTCCTGCCGCTGGATCGACGTCCGTCCCGAGTACGGCACCACCACCACCATCGTCTACGAATACCTGAAGGTGCAGGGGGTGTCGCTCGGCACCAAGCTCGCCACCGCCCTTTTTTACGCGATCAAGTCCGAGACGCAGGACCTGGGGCGCGAGGCGCGCCGCGCGGACCGCGACGCCTACCTGGCGCTGTTCCCGCTGGCCAACAAGGCCCTCTTGAACTCGATCTGCCGGCCGCGCCTGCCGCGTGAATATTTCACCGCGCTGCACAGCGCGCTTGAGCACGCGGTGGTGTATGAAGACGTGCTGGTCGCGGGTCTTGGCGGCGTTCAGTTCCCGGAGGTGGTGGCGCAGTTAGCCGATCTCATGCTCAGGCTGGAGGACGTCGAGACCGTGCTCTGCATGGGGCAGTACAACACGGAGATGATCATCTCCATCCGCACCAGCAGCGAGGAGTTGAACGCCGGCGAGATCATCCTCCGCCTGGTGGAAGGGATCGGCAGCGCCGGCGGCCACGGCATGATGGCCGGCGGCAAGGTCGACAACGTCGATGCCACTGCCGAATCGATCGCCGCCACCGAGTCGTTGCTCACCGACCGCCTGCTTGACTGCCGCGGCGTGCACGACCGCCGGCCTCTGCCGCTCGTGCCCCGCCATCGTTCATGAAACGGTAACCGAGCAAGCTCATGAAACGGTTGCCAAACAGCGGCTAAAATGCTAGTTAGTAGGGTATGTCGCTCTTCCTCGATAACGCCGCCACTTCGTTTCCGAAACCCGAAGCAGTATACCGGGCCATGGATGCAGCGATGCGGGAGATCGGCGTCGCCCCCGGGAGGGGAGGCTACCGGCAGTCCCTCGCGGCGACCCGCACCGTCTTCGAAGCACGCTCGACCCTGGCCGAGTTCTTCGGCGTCTCCGATGCCTCCCGTCTCATCTTCACCCACAGCGCCACCGAATCCCTCAACCTTGCGGTAAGCGGCCTGCTGAAAGCGGGCGACCACGTGGTTTCCACCACCGTGGAGCACAACGCCCTTTTGCGTCCGCTGCACCTTTTGCGCGGCCGCGGCGTCGAGGTGACTTTCGTCCCGGCGGACCGGGAGGGGCTGGTCGCGGAAATTGAGATCGAACGGGCGCTGCGTCCCACCACGAGGCTGATCGCGCTGGCGCACGCCTCCAACGTGACCGGGACCGTGCAGCCGATCGAGGCGATCGCGCGCGTGGCCAGACGCGCGGGCGTGCTCCTTCTCGTGGACGCGGCCCAGTCGGCGGGCTTCCTGCCGCTTGACGTGGAGGCGATGGGTATCGATCTGTTGGCCGCGCCCGGACACAAGGGGCTTTTCGGCCCTCCCGGCACCGGCGTCCTCACCATCGCCCGGGGGGTCGAGCTCGAACCGCTTCTGGTCGGCGGCACCGGCACCAGCTCCAGCACGCCGGAACAGCCGGAGCATCTCCCCGAGCGCTTTGAAAGCGGCACGATCAACACCCCGGCCATCGCCGGGCTCAAGGCGGGCGTCGATTTCATCACCGCCACAGGTCTTGCCGTCATAAGGGAGAAGGAAAAACGGCTGGTCGGTCAGCTCGTGGCCGGGCTGACCGTGCTGCCCAAGGTGACGGTGTACGGTCCTTTGCGCGGGCCGCGCGCGGCCGCGGTCTCCTTCACCGTCGACGGGGCCGATGCGGCGGTGCTCGGTTTCAGGCTCGACAGCGAGCACGACATCTGCGTCAGGACCGGGCTGCACTGCGCCCCCGACGCGCACCGCACCATCGGCACCTATCCCGGCGGCACGGTCAGGGTGAGTCCCGGGTTCTTCAATACCGAGGAGGAGATCGAGCGGTTTCTCAGGGCACTGCGCGAGCTGACTTAGGGCTGATAATAAAGTATGAACGGAGTAGAAGCTTCGTCCAAACAGGAACACATAATAACTCAATTCACGTAGCGGAAGGGTTCGAACTGATATGCAGGCAAAAAAGGTTGTTTCAATCGATTGTTATCCGGCACAGGGAGTGGCTATGAAGAAAATTTACGTACTCGATACTAACGTTCTTCTGTATGACCCGAGGGCTCTGAGCAAGTTCGAAGATAACGACATCATCGTTCCCATCACCGTCATCGAGGAGATCGACCGGTTCAAAAAGGACATGAACGAGACCGGCCGCAACGCCCGCCAGGTCTCCCGGCTGATGGACGCCTTCCGCAAGGAGGGCTCCCTCTCCAAGGGTGTGGCGCTCAAAGACGGCGGCACGCTCAGGATCGAGATCTACGAGGAGCAGGTGATGAAGAGGCTGCCGCCCGAACTGCGCGAGCAGCGCGGCGACAACCGCATCCTCGCCGTGGCCGTCGACCTGATGGAGTCCGAGCCCGCAGTACCGGTGATCCTGGTCACCAAGGACACCAACCTGCGCATCAAGGCCGACGCCTTGGGGCTTGCCGCCCAGGATTACGAGTCCGACAAGGTTTCCGTGGACGACATGTTCTCCGGCATTACCGAGGCGCAGACGGAGGCCTCGGTGATCGACAGCTTCTACGGCCAGGGATGGCTTGAGCTGAATCTTGAGCAAACCCTGCGCCCCAACGAGTTCGTCACCCTGAAGGAAAACGGCAATCCCCAGCACAGCGCCATCGGCCGTTACGACGGGCCGTCCGGCAGGATGGTGCCGCTGCGCAGCGTGGAGAAGGAAGGTGTCTGGAGCGTGTTCCCCAGGAACCGTGAACAGTCCTTTGCCCTCGACGCCCTTTTGGACGACGACGTGAAGATCGTCACCCTGGTCGGCAAGGCCGGCACCGGCAAGACGCTCCTCGCCATCGCCGCCGGCCTGCAGAAGACCGCCGAAGAGAACGTCTACAACCGCCTTCTGGTCTCCCGCCCGGTCTTCCCGATGGGACGCGATTTGGGCTTCCTGCCGGGCGACATCGAGGAGAAGCTCACCCCCTGGATGCAGCCGATCTTCGACAACGTGGAACTCCTGCTTACCGGCCATGAAGGGGAAAAGCGCCACAGCAAGGGGTACAAGGAACTCATGGCGATGGGGATTCTCGACATCGAGCCCTTGACCTACATCCGCGGCCGCTCGATTCCGAACCAGTACATGATCGTTGACGAGGCGCAGAACCTCACCCCGCACGAGATAAAGACCATCGTCACCCGTGCCGGGGAAGGGACCAAGATCGTGCTCACCGGCGACCCGGACCAGATCGACAACCCCTACGTCGACGCGGAGAGCAACGGCCTCACCTACGTGGTCGAGCGCTTCAAGGATCAGGCCATCGCCGCCCACGTCACCATGACCAAGGGCGAGCGTTCCGCGCTGGCCGAGCTGGCCGCGAACCTCCTGTAGCCTCGTGCCGGCCAATCTCCTCCCTGCCAGCCACTACCCGGGCTCCCTTGCGGAGGAGGATGAGGGCCGGGACAGGGCAACCCGGAGAAAACCATTGTAGGAGCGCCTTTAGGCGCGAATCGCGGGCGGAGCCCGCTCCTACGACGGGGCACGGAGGTAGTGTGAGTTTAGGCAACAGACAAGGTTTTTCATGCTCCTTTTAGCCATAGAATCTTCCTGCGACGAGACCGCGGCGGCGGTGGTGCGCGACGGCAGAACCGTGCTCTCCAGCATCGTCGCCTCCCAGATCGACGTGCACGCCGAGTACGGCGGCGTCGTCCCCGAGATCGCCTCGCGCCAGCACCTGGAGGCCGTCTCCGTGGTGATCGAGCAGGCGCTCTCGCAGGCTCGCGTCACGGTTAAGGACCTGGAGGGGGTGGCGGTCACCCAGGGGCCGGGGCTTGCCGGTGCGCTTCTGGTCGGCATCTCGGCTGCCAAGGGGTTGGCTTTCGGCCGCAACCTGCCGCTGGTCGGCGTGAACCACATCGAGGGGCACCTCTTGGCGGTGTTCCTGGAAAAGCCGGTGGAATTCCCCTTCATAGCCCTGGCCGTCTCCGGCGGACATTCGCATCTCTACCGGGTCGACGGCATCGGGCGCTATACGACGCTTGGCCAGACCGTGGACGACGCGGCCGGCGAGGCTTTCGACAAGGTGGCCAAGCTCATCGGCCTGCCGTACCCCGGCGGGGTGGTGATCGACCGGCTGGCGGCAAGCGGCAACCCGCAGGCGATCAAGTTCCCGCGGCCGCTTCTGCACGACGGCACGTTCAATTTCAGCTTCTCTGGCCTTAAGACCGCGGTGCTCACCCACGTCAGCAAGTTCCCCGAGGCGAAGGGGGAGGGGGTGAACGACCTGGCCGCCTCCTTCCAGGCCGCGGTCTGCGAGGTGTTGACCGCCAAGACGGCAGCCGCGGTGAAGGCCACCGGCATCAAGCGGGTGGTGGTCGCCGGCGGGGTCGCCTGCAACAGCGGCCTGCGCCGTTTACTGGCTCAGTTCGCCCTCCGCGAGGGGGTGCAGCTCGCCCTGCCGACACCTTCCTTGTGCTCGGACAACGCCGCCATGATCGCCGTGCCGGCCGACTTTTACCTGCAAAACGGCTACCAAAGCGGCTTCGACCTGGACGCCCTGCCGGTTTGGCCCCTCGACCGCCTGGCGGGACGGGTCAAGGAGGAGAAGTGATGTTGCAGCCGCCGCCCCGCGCCAAGAAGGCCTTCGGCCAGAACTTCCTGATCGACGACAGCGTGCTCAGCCGCATCGTCGCCTGCGTGGCTCCCAGCCCCGGGGACGCCATCCTGGAGGTCGGTCCCGGCCGCGGCGCCCTCACCAGGCTCCTCGCCCAAAGCGGCGCCAGGCTTCTGGCGGTGGAATGGGACCGCGACCTCCTGCCGGTTTTAAACGCCGAGTTCGCCGATGCCCCGCAGGTCGAGATCGGCCACGGGGACATCCTGCGGGTCGACCTGCCGATGCTCCTTACCACCCGCGCCCCCGGCCGCACCTGGAAGGTGGCCGCCAATCTCCCCTACAACATCTCCTCCCAGGTGCTGTTCAAGTTCCTGGAGTGCGCCCCGCTCTTCGAGCGGCTGGTCTTGATGCTGCAGAAGGAGGTGGGGGACCGCCTGACCGCTCCCCCCAACTGCAAGGAGTACGGGGCGCTCACCGTGCTTTTGAGGCTCCATTTCGACGTCCAGCGGGAGTTCGTCGTCCGTCCCGGCGCCTTCCGGCCGGTACCGAAGGTCGATTCGGCCGTGCTGAGTTTCCAGCCGCTGGCCGCGCCAAGGGCGGAGGTGGGAGACGAAGAGATCTTTCGCCGCCTGGTCAAGGGCGCCTTCAACCAGCGGCGCAAGACGCTCCTGAACGCCCTGCGCGCCGCCGGTTTCGGTGCCGAGGGCGATCGGCTTGAGGATGCGCTCAGCGAGTGCGGCATCGACGGAGGCCGTCGCGGGGAGACGCTCTCGCTTGAGGAGTTCGCCGCCCTGTCCCGCAACCTTGCCAAAAAGTTGTCCTAAGCGTCGAGATTTATGCTATATAGAAACGCTAATATTTTTCCCCAAGGAGATGGTGCATGAAGATCTGTGTGATAGGCACCGGCTACGTCGGACTGGTGGCCGGAACCTGCTTCGCCGAAAGCGGCAACGACGTCATCTGTGTCGACATCGACCAGCAGAAGATAGACGGTCTCAAGCGGGGCATCATCCCCATCTACGAACCCGGCCTCAAGGAAATGGTGCTTCGCAACTGCGAGGAAGGGCGTCTCGATTTCACCACCGATCTGGCCTTTGCCATCCAGGAATCCCTCGTCAACTTCATCGCCGTCGGCACCCCTCCCGGTGAAGACGGTTCCGCCGACTTGAAGCACGTCCTCTCGGTGGCGCGCACCATCGGCCAGAGCATGCAGGGCTTCAAGATCGTCGTCGACAAGTCGACCGTGCCGGTGGGTACCGCGGACAGGGTGCGGGGTGCGGTGGCCGAGGAGCTGGCCAAGCGCGGCGTGCAGTACGAGTTCGACGTGGTCTCCAACCCCGAATTCCTCAAGGAGGGGGCGGCGATCGACGACTTCATGAAGCCCGATCGGGTGGTGATCGGCACCGACAACGTCCGGACGGCGGAGCTCATGAAGGAGCTTTACGCCCCGTTCATGCGCAAGGTCAACCGGCTCCTGGTGATGGACATCAAGAGCGCCGAGATGACCAAGTACGCGGCCAACGCCATGCTCGCCACCCGCATCACCTTCATGAACCAGATCGCCAACCTCTGCGATCTGATGGGGGCCGACGTCATGGCGGTCCGCGAAGGGATCGGCTCCGATACGCGCATCGGCTACGACTTCCTCTTCCCCGGCGTAGGCTACGGCGGCTCCTGCTTCCCCAAGGACGTCAAGGCGCTGGCCAAGACGGCCGAGGAATGCGGCTACGACTTCGTGCTGCTCAAAGCGGTGGAACTGGCCAACGAGCGCCAGAAGCGGGTCCTTTCCGACAAGATCGAGCGCCGACTGGGCGAGGGAGACCTCCCGCTGGCAGGCAAGCGCGTCGCCGTCTGGGGGCTCTCCTTCAAACCCCGCACCGACGACATGCGGGAGGCGCCTTCGCTGACCATCATCGAGCGCCTTTTGGAGCTGGGCGCTGAAGTGCACGCGCACGATCCCGAGGCGGTGAACGAAGCGAAGAAACACTTCGGGGACCGTATCAGCTACAGCCTGAACCAGTACGAGCCGCTGAAAGACGCCCACGCCCTGGTGGTCATCACCGAGTGGAACGAGTACCGAAACCCGGATTTCGAGCGGATCAAGGGGCTCATGGTCAACCCGCTGGTTTTCGACGGCAGGAATCTCTATCAGCCGGAACGGATGGGACAGCTTGGCTTCGAATACCTGCCGATCGGCAGAAACGGCAAGACGCTAGCGGCCTAACGTAGAACGGGTTTTTCGGGGGTTTGATGCGTACACTTATCACCGGCGGAGCGGGGTTCATAGGTTCCCATCTGTGCGAAAGGCTCCTGGACGAGGGGCATGAGGTCATCTGCCTCGACAACTTCTTTACCGGCAACAAACGTAACGTCGCCCATCTCCTCGACAACCACAAGTTCGAGCTGATCCGCCACGACGTCACCAGCCCGATCCTTCTGGAAGTCGACCGGATCTACAACCTTGCCTGTCCCGCTTCGCCGATCCACTACCAGTACAACCCGGTGAAGACCACCAAGACCAGCGTGATGGGTGCCATCAACATGCTGGGGCTGGCCAAGCGCGTGCGGGCCAGGATCCTGCAGGCATCCACCTCGGAGGTCTACGGCGACCCGGAGGTGCACCCGCAGCCGGAGTCCTACTGGGGCAACGTCAACACCATCGGCGTGCGCAGCTGCTACGACGAGGGGAAACGGGTGGCGGAGACCCTGTTCATGGACTACCACCGGCAGAACGCGGTGGACATCCGCATCATCAGGATTTTCAACACCTACGGCCCCAAGATGGCGGAAAACGACGGCCGGGTGGTCTCAAACTTCATCCTGCAGGCCCTCAAGGGGGAGGACATCACCGTCTACGGGCAGGGCGAACAGACCCGCTCGTTTTGCTACGTTTCCGATCTCATCGAGGGGATGACCGGGATGATGGAGTGCCCCGGATTTATCGGGCCGGTCAACCTGGGCAATCCGACCGAGACCAGCATCCTCGAATTTGCCCAGCGGATCATCGCGCTGACCGGCTCAAGATCCAAGATCGTCTACAAGCCTTTGCCCGCGGACGACCCGAAACAGCGCCAGCCCGACATCTCCCTTGCCAAGGAAAAGCTCGGCTGGGAGCCCAAGGTGGCGGTGGACGACGGTCTGCGCAACACCATCGAGTACTTCGATGCCCTGCTGTCGGCGGGGTAGGTTTACGGTATGCAGAAAAAGCTTTTCCTGGCACCAGCGGCGCTGATAGTCTTCATCCTGTACTTCACCGTGTTCGGGGAGCGGGGACTTCTGCGCATCAACCATCTGCAGCGCGACCGCGACGAGATGCTGCGGCGCTACCAGGAGCTCAAGGGCGAAAACGACCGCCTTAGGCGCGAAATCACCGCCCTGCAGTCCGACCGCCGCTACCTGGAGAGCATTGCCCGGCGCGAGTTCGGCCTGGTGCGCAGCAACGAGGTGATCTACCAGTTCCCCGGTGCCGCCCCCGCCCCGAAAGGGACGACCAAGAACGCAAGTGACAAACAGCCGCCCGCCAAAACCTCCCCCTCCCCTTGAGGGAGGGGGTAGGGGGGTGGGGTAGAAGGAGTAAGCGATGGCGGAAAGACAGTACTGCGTGATCTGCGCCTGGCGGGAGAACTGCGCCAAGAAGTTTTGCATCCCCGACGGCGGCGCCCACTGCCCCGACTACACCCGGGACGTCACCATCAAGAAACTCCCCGAAGAACAATGATCTGATTAAAAAGCAGAAGGAGGAAGTGATATGAAGGAGCAGCTGCGCGCATGCATCCTGCAAGGTATCGAGGGGTGCTTCGCAGACGGCACGCTCACCTCGGGTGTGGTCCCGGCGGTCGCCGTCGAGAAGCCCGCGCACCCGGAGCATGGGGATTTTGCCACCAACGTGGCCATGCAGATGGCCAAAGCGGAAAGGAAGGCGCCCCGCGCCATTGCCGAGATTCTCGTTCACAAACTCGCCGGCAGCTCCGAGCTGATCGGACAGCTTGAGATAGCCGGACCCGGCTTCATCAACTTCTTCATCAAGGACTCCGCCTGGCGCAGCACCCTTTCGGTGATCGACCGCGCCGGCGAGGAGTACGGCAAGAGCACGGTCGGCGCCGGCAAGAAGGTGATGGTAGAGTTCGTCAGCGCCAACCCGACCGGACCCTTGCACATCGGCCACGGCCGCGGCGCGGCCACCGGCGACGCCGTCGCCTCGCTTTTGGGGGCGGCCGGCTTCGAGGTTACGCGCGAGTACTACATCAACGACGCCGGCAACCAGATGAACACCCTGGGCCTTTCCGGGCTCTTGCGCTACCGGGAGCTTTTGGGCGAGACCATCGACTTCCCCGCCACCTGCTACCAGGGCGACTACATGAAGGACATCGCCCGCGACGCCATCGCCAAGCACGGCGACCACTTCCTGAAGGTCCCGGAGGAGGAGGGGGTCGCCTTCTTCTCCAAGTTCGGCGGCGACGAGATCTTAAGCGGGATCGATCAGGACCTTAAGGACTTCGGCATCCGCTTCGACAACTGGTTCTCCGAACAGTCGCTCTTCGACGACGGCAAGGTCGTAACGGCCATCGACGAGATGAAGACAAAAGGGCTAGTCTACGAAAAGGACGGCGCGCTCTGGTTCCGCACCACCGATTACGGCGACGACAAGGACCGCGTGGTGGTGAGGGGCAACGGCGTCACCACCTACTTCGCTTCCGACATCGCCTACCACCGCGACAAGTTCGCCCGCGGCTTCGACTGGGTGATCGACGTCTGGGGCGCCGACCACCACGGCTACGTCCCGAGGCTGAAAGCGATCGTGCAGGGGCTCGGCCGTCCGGCGGACGACTTGGGCATCATCCTGGTGCAGCTCGTGGCGCTGTTGCGCGACGGCGTGCCGGTCGCCATGTCCACCCGCAGCGGCGAATTCGTCACCCTGAAGGAGGTCGTGGACGAGGTCGGCCGCGACGCCGCCCGCTTCTTCTTCCTCATGCGCCGCTCCGACAGCCAGCTCGACTTCGACCTGGAACTGGCCAAGAGGCAGAGCACCGACAACCCCGTGTACTACGTGCAGTACGCCCATGCCCGTGTGCGGAGCATCTTCGAGACGGCGCGCGAAAGGGGCGTCGAGCCCTGCTTCGACGACTTGAAGCTTGAGCTTTTGGACAGCGCCGACGACCTGGCGCTGGTCAAGAAGCTTTCCCTTTATCCGGAAACCCTGGAGAGCGCCGCCCTCAACTTCGAGCCGCACCGCATCACCTACTACCTGCAGGACCTGGCCGGCCAGTTCCACAGCTTCTACAACAAAAGCCGCGTCATCACCGAGGTCCCCGAGCTCACCCGGGCGCGCCTGTTCCTTCTGCACTGCGTGGCCATCGTTTTGAAAAACGGCCTCCACCTGCTGGAGATCTCCGCACCGGAGAGGATGTAGTACAAGGGGAAGCATGCGGCTTGACTATCACGACAAGAAGGGAGGCTGGGAGGCATCGGAGCGTAAGCCGATCAGCAAGCCGGTCAGCAAGAACAAGCAAAAGCGCGGTCCCGGGGGCGTAGGGTTCGGCATCGTGTCGCGCTTTTTGCTGCTGGTCGTCGTCTTCGCCGGCGGCGTGGCGACGGGGTGGAACCTCTACCCGCGGACCCACAAGACCCCGGTCGTCGCCGCCCGGGCCGTGAAGATCGAGGCTCCCACGCCGCCCCTGCCGGACAAGACTCCCCCTGACGAGGCCGCGCTCTCCTTCTACAAGAGCCTGCCTGCCGGAGGCAACGCCGTGATGGGGTCCGGGCTCAACCTCAAGAAACAGGCGCCCGCCGCGCCGCCGCGCCCGGCGTCCGCTCCTTCCGCAGGGCCTGCCGCCGGGCAAACGCCTTCAGCCGAGAAGAAGGACGGAGAAACCGGCGGCAGCTTCGTCGTGCAGCTGGCCTCCTATCGGGAGCGTCAGGAGGCGGACAAGGCGCAGGGGAGGCTCACCGGCAAAGGGGTGGCCGCCTACGTCACCGAAACGAAGCTCTCCGACCAGACCGTCTGGTACCGCGTACGGGTGGGACGCAACCTCTCCCGGGCCGAAGCCGAGGATCTCGTCGGCAAGAGCGGCAAGGGTGCCGTGGTGGTAAAGAAGTAACCGAGGATTTCGATGGCTATCACAACCGTAAAATGCCCGCACTGCAAGAAAGAGGCGCCTCTTGCCGGCAACCCTTTCCGCCCCTTCTGCTCCGAGCGCTGCAAGATGATCGATCTCGGCGCCTGGGCCACGGGTCAATACGCCATACCTGGTGAAAAAGCGCCGCAAGAGGACGATGAGTCCGAAGAATAATCGGCGCCATTAGCAAAGGAGTTCGTTCATGTCTGAAGTACGTCTGCGTTTCGCGCCCAGTCCCACCGGTTACCTCCACGTCGGTGGCGCGCGCACGGCCCTGTTCAACTGGCTTTTGGCCAGAAAGCAGCACGGCAAGTTCATCCTGAGGATCGAGGACACCGACGTCGCCCGTTCGACCCGGGAGTCGGTGGATGCCATCCTGGAAGGGATGACCTGGCTCGGTCTCGACTGGGACGAAGGCCCGTTCTACCAGTCCGAGAATTTCCCGCTCTACCGTCAGTACGCCCAGAGGCTTCTGGACGAGGGGAAGGCCTACAAATGCTACTGTTCCTCCGAGGAGCTGGAGGCCAAGCGCGAACAGGCGATGAGGGAAGGGGGGAAGCCCAAGTACGACGGCACCTGCCGAAACCTCCCGCCGCGCCCCGACGACGGCACCCCGTACGTCGTCCGCTTCAAGGCGCCGCAGGAGGGAACCACCGCCTGGGACGACCTGGTGAAAGGCAGGATCTCCTTCGAGAACGGCGAACTCGACGACCTGATCATCCAGCGCACCGACGGCACCCCGACCTACAACTTCGTGGTGGTGGTGGACGACGCCAGCATGGGGATGACTACCGTCATCCGCGGCGACGACCACGTCAACAACACCCCCCGCCAGATCCTGCTCTACCGTGCGCTCGGCTCCCCGGTGCCGGCCTTCGCCCACGTGCCGATGATCCTCGGCGCCGACAAGGCCCGCCTCTCCAAGCGGCACGGCGCAACCTCCGTCATGGCCTACCGCGACATGGGCTTTCTCCCCGAGGCGATGGTCAACTACCTGGTGCGTCTGGGGTGGAGCTGCGGCGACGAGGAGATCTTCTCGCTTAAAGAGCTGATCCAGAAGTTCTCCATCGAGAACGTCGGCCGTTCCGCCGGCGTCTTCAACACCGAAAAGCTCATCTGGCTGAACGCCCACTACATCAAGACCGGCGACCCGGTGCGCCTGGCAGGACTGGTAACGCCGTTCCTCAAGGAGCGCGGCGTCGATCCGACGAGCGGCCCCGATCTTACCGCCGTGGTCAAGACGCTGCAGGAGCGGGCCAAGACCATGCTGGAGCTTGCCGACGGCGCGGTCTTCTACTACAACGCCGGCTTCCAGTACGACGAGAAGGGCGCAGCCAAGGCCTTCAACGAGCAGACCCCGGCGCTTTTGACCGGCCTTTGGGCCAGGCTCGCCGCGCTGCCGGAACTCGCCGCCCCGGCCATAGAAGTGGTGTTCAAGGAGTTCTGCGAAGAAAAGGGGATCAAGCTCGGCCAGATCGGTCCGGCCGTGCGCCTGGCGCTTTCCGGCACCACCGCGTCCCCCGGCATCTTCGAGATGCTCGAGGTGCTCGGCAAGGACGAAAGCCACAAGCGCATCCAGCGCGTGATCGACACCATCGGCTAGCCGACGGTGTCGGAGCGTCCTTCGGGCGCGAGAAAACCGCACTTCGCGGCTAAAACCGCACTTCGCGGCTAAAGCCGCTCCTAGAGAAAAATGAAAAGGCCACGGAGGCATGAGCCCCGTGGCCTTTTTGGTAGCTGTCGCATTTATGCGGAGAAAAAAAACCTGCAGGCGGTAGAACCGCATCTGCAGGTCATGGCATTACATGAAGCTTGGTGCAGTTATGCGTGAATCGCGTTCACCGGGCAGGTGTCTACGCACGCACCGCAGTCGATGCAGGTATCCGCAGCGATGATCCTTTTGTCACCGGACTCGCTGATGGCGTTGACCGGGCAAGAGTCTTCGCAGGCTCCGCAGTTGATGCATTCCTCGGTAATAGTATGTGCCAAAGTATTCACCTCCTTTTGGTCCGAATAAAGCTGAGAGAAACTAGCATAGCTCTTCGGAAATGTCCACTATAAACCTGCGTAACGATAATCCTCGGTTTGTGCCCTTTGGCGGCGCTAGAAAAACCTTGAACTGTCCGCGACACTCCTGTATATATAAACAAATGTTTTATTTCTGAGTATTTTATTGCAGGTATTATGCCGATTCGTGCCTGCTAATTCACTTCTTATGGGGGTTTGTGATCGATGGATATACTGGCACTAAACTGCGGGAGTTCTTCGGTAAAATACCAGTTGTTCGACTGGGAGAAAAAAGCGGTTATTGCCAAGGGTATGGTAGAACGCGTAGTTATCGGCGACTCCTTCATCCTGCACGAAGTTCCCGGGCGCGAAACCTATAGGGAAGATCACGACTGCCCGGACCATAAATGCGCCGTAGACCTCATCATGAGGACCCTGACCTCCCCGGGACACGGCGTCCTTAAAGACATCAAGGAAGTATCGGCCGTCGGCCACCGCGTGGTGCATGGCGGCGAGCGCTTCACCAAGTCCGTGCTGATCGATGCGGACGTGCTGGAGGCTGTAACCGAAGTGCAGCATCTGGCCCCGCTGCACAACCCCCCCAACATCGCCGGCATCGAAGGCGCCATGGCCGTCCTCCCCGGCGTGCCGCAGATTGCCATCTTCGACACCGCATTCCATCAGACCATGCCCGAGCATGCCTATCTTTACCCGCTCCCCTTCGAGTGGTACGAGAAATACGGCGTACGCCGCTACGGCTTCCACGGCACTTCGCACCTCTACGTCTCCAAGCGCGCGGCCGCACTTTTGGGCAAGCCTGCCGGCGAGACCAACATCATCACCATGCACATCGGTAACGGCGTGTCGCATTGCGCCATCAAGGGAGGCGTCTCCGTCGACACCAGCATGGGGCTCACCCCGCTGGAAGGCGCCATGATGGGTACCCGCTGCGGCGACATCGACCCGGCCATTCCCGCCTTCATGATGCAAAAGGACAACCTGTCTGCCAAAGAGATCGACAGCATCCTTAACAAGAAAAGCGGGGTGCTCGGCATCACCGGCCGCTTCACCGACCGCCGCGACGTCATCGAAAACGCCGAGCAGGGCGACAAGCTCTGCAAGCTGGCGCTGGACATCGAGGCCTACCGTCTGAAGAAGTACATCGGCTCCTACATGGCCGCCATCGGCAAGCTCGACGCCGTGATCTTCACCGCCGGGGTAGGGGAGATGGGCGCACCGATCCGTGCCCGGGCACTGGAAGGGCTGGAGCACCTGGGCATCCGCTTCGACGCGGCGCGCAACGCCTCCGCCATGACCCGCAAGCGCGAGACGCTGATCACCACCGACGATTCCCCCGTCAAGGTCTACGTCATCCCGACCGACGAGGAGCTGGTGTTCACCGAGGACGTGGCTGCCATCCTCAACGGGACCTACACCGACCACATGAATTTCGAGTACAGCTTCTCCAGGCCGGATTTCGTCAGGTCCTGATCGCAACTTCGTTCGGATACTAAACAGCAAAGAAGGCCGGCAGGGAAAACCCCGCCGGCCTTTATTTCGCCCCGGTCCCCCTGATTGTAGCGCTCCTACGAGCCAAGGTCCGGCTCTTCCTGCCTGCCGGCCAGCATCTGCCTCAGCTGCAAGGCGTTGCATACGGCATGGCCCGCGTGGCAGTTCTTGAACATGACGAACGTCGTCCGGGTGCGTGCACTGAGCTCGCGGACGACACCCGCGATGCTCCCGAGTTCGTCCGGGTCGTAGCGGTAGTCGTAGCGCAGTGCGCTGTCACCCAGCCACCCTTCCGCATTCCTGCCGTGCAGCCTCAGGTAGGCAACCGGGGTCGTCGCCTCCGGACGGAACGGGACGCTCGACGAGGTGCCGCACTGCGGCTCGTCGCAGGTGACGTAGGTGATGCGGTGTTCCCTTAAGAGAGCGAAGGTCTCTTCCGCGTGACCTGCGGCAAGCCAACTGCGGTGCCTGAACTCGACCGCGATGGGGAGCCCGCTTGCCAGCTCCTTGCAGTAGATCAGGTAGTCGCGGTTTCTCTTGGTGTCGTTGAACCAGGGGGGGAACTGGAAGATCAGGAAACCGAGTTTCCGCGCGGCGCGCAAAGGCTCCAGCGCCGCCGCCATGGCACCGGCCAGGGCCTTTAAGAGCGCCGCTTCGCCGACGCGCGCCTCGCCCCTCGCGCGGTCGTTCTCGGGGAAAAGGTTGCGCAGTTCCGGCGGCAAAAGACCGGGGTCGACCAGGTGCCCCGTGAGGGCGCCATAGGCCTTCACGTGAAAGAGGAAGCGCTCCGGGGTCCTTTTCACCCAGGCGCAGGTCATCTGCAGGGTGGGAATGGCGAAGTAGCTGCTTTCCACCTCGACGGTGTCGAAGCGGCTCGCGTAATACCGCAGGCGGCCGGAGGCGGTGGTAACCGTGTGCGGATAGAAAACCCCGCTTTCGACCAGGCTTCGTTCCGTCCAGGAGCAGGTGCCGATGCGGATACCGCCCGATTCCATAACCGCCTCCCGCTTTGGCCTCAGAGTACGATCAAGCTCAGCAGATAGTTGACGATCGCCAGCACCAGGCTGAAGACGAGCGCCCAGCCGAAGCCGGCCACGGCGAACCCGGGGACGATGGCGCTGGTCAATAAGATCAGCAGGGCGTTGATCGCGAAGGTGAACAGACCGAGTGTCAGGATGTTGAGCGGCAGGGTGAACAAAAGGATCAGCGGCCTGATGAAGGTGTTGATCAGCCCGAGCACCGCCGCCGTGAAAAGCGCGGCCGCGAAACCCGAAAGCCGCACCCCCGGCAAGAGGTAGGCGGTAAGGACGATGGCGACTGCGCGCAAAAGCCAGTGAACGAGAAACGTCATGGGCATCCTCCCAAGTCTATAAACGGTTGTTTTTCAGTCACAGCCGGAAACAGTATACATCCATTCAGCGGCGTTTGCCTCGCTTAGACAATGCCGGTCAAACTCTGTGTAAGCAAGTAATTCTCATAGTAATTTGTTGCCCTCTCATTCATGTAAAGCCGTTGACAGTGCTGCCTTTGTTACAGTATAGTCCACCGGTTACACAAAAGACCCTGAATTTCAAGGAGTCCAGCATGTACTTCAACGAGGAGTTCGAGACACTGCCCCGCGAGGCGATCGAGGCGCTGCAGCTGAAACGGCTCAAGGCCTTGGTGCGGCGGGTACAGGACAAGGTTCCCTTTTACCGCGAGTCGCTCGGTAAGGCCGGGGTCTGCGCCGACGACGTCAACTCACTCTCCGATTTGACCAAGCTCCCCTTCACCTACAAGCAGGACATGCGGGACAGCTACCCCTACAACCTGTTCGCGGCGCCCATGGAAGACATCGTCCGTATCCACGCCTCTTCCGGCACCACCGGCAAGCCGACCGTGGTGGGCTACACCAGAAACGACATCGACGTCTGGAGCGAGCTCATGGCCAGAAGCTTCGTGGCGGCCGGCGTCCACAAGGGCGACATCATCCACAACTCCTACGGCTACGGCCTCTTCACCGGCGGCCTGGGCGCACACTACGGCGCCGAGCGGCTGGGCGCCTCGGTCATCCCGATGTCCGGCGGCAACACCAAGAAACAGATCATGATCATGCAGGACTTCGGCTCCACGGTCCTGACCTGCACCCCGTCCTACTCGCTCTTCATGGCCGAGGCCGCCCGCGAGGAGGGCATCGACTTCCGCGATCTGAAGCTCAAGGTCGGCATCTTCGGCGCCGAGCCCTGGTCCGAGGGTATGCGCGCCGACATCGAGCAGAAGCTGAACCTCTCCGCCGTCGACATCTACGGCCTCTCCGAGATCATGGGGCCGGGTGTGGCCATCGAGTGCTGCGAGGCCAAAAAGGGTCTGCACATCTGGGAGGATCACTTCATCCCCGAGATCATCAACCCGGAAACAGGAGAGGTCTTGAAGCCGGGCGAGAAGGGGGAGCTGGTCATCACCACCATCACCAAGGAAGGGATCCCGCTGATCCGTTACCGGACCCGCGACATCACCTCCATCACCTACGAGCCGTGCGTCTGCGGCCGCACCCACGCGCGCATCGCCCGCATGAGCGGCAGGAGCGACGACATGCTCATCATCCGCGGCGTCAACGTCTTCCCGTCGCAGATCGAATCGATCCTGATGGGCGTCGAAGGGGTCGAGCCGCACTACCAGCTGATCATCGACCGCCAGGAGTCGCTGGACACCTTGGAGGTCCAGGTCGAGGTGGACGAGGCGATCTTCTCCGACGAGGTGAAGCACCTCCAGGCGCTGGCCCATCGCATCGAGAAGCAGATCAAGGAGATGCTGGGCGTCACCTGCCACGTCAAGCTGGTAGAGCCGAAAAGCATCACCCGCAGCGAAGGGAAGGCCAAGCGGGTGATCGACAACAGACTTAAAGCCTAAAGGGGGTTCCTATGCAGGTAGAACAGATCTCTGTTTTCATCGAGAACAAATCCGGCAGGCTGGCCGAGGTAACCCGCATCCTGGGTGAGGCCGGCATCAACATCCGCACCCTGTCGCTCGCGGATACCTCCGATTTCGGCATCCTGCGCCTGATCGTGGACGACACGGAGAAGGCCAAGGGGGTCTTAAAGGAGCGTGGCTTCACGGTCAGCAAGACCGAGGTGGTCGCCGTGGAGATCCCGGATCGCCCCGGCGGTCTGGCGGGCCTTCTGGAGGTGCTGGACGCCGAGTTGATCAACGTCGAGTACATGTATGCCTTCGTGGAGAGAAACGCGCAGAACGCGGTGATGATCTTCCGCTTCGACGAGACCGCCAAGGCGATCTCCGCCCTTTGCGCCAAGAACTTCACCGTCCTTAACGGGGAAAAGCTCTATAACCTGTAACAACCCTTGCAATCTATTAGTGCTTGTCATCCTGAGCGTAAGCGAAGGATCTGCTTCTTAGGCAACTTCGAACAGCAGATCCTTCGCTACGCTCGGGATGACAAGCTGGCAGTAGCCGGGTTTCATTGATTACTACTTTGCAGCACATTTAATCTCGGGAGGTCGTATCTTGAAGAAGATTCTGGGTATTGTCAGCATGATGATGGTCCTGTGTGGCGCCCACGCTGCACTCGCCGCCGCTCCGGTCAAGATCGGGGCGCTTTTCTCCGTCACCGGCCCCGCCTCCTTTTTGGGCGAGCCCGAGAAAAACACCCTTGAGATGCTGGTGAAAGACGCCAACGCCAAGGGGGGCATCAAGGGTACCAAGATCGAGCTGGTGGTCTACGACACCGGCGGCGACGTCACCAAGGCCGTGCAACTCGCCAACAAACTGATCAAGAACGACCACGTGGCCGCCATCGTCGGCCCGAGCACCACCGGCGAGACCATGGCCATCATCCCGATCGTGGAGAAGGAGCAGATCCCGCTCATCTCCTGCGCCGCCGGCATCAAGATCACCGACCCGGTGAAGAAGTGGGTCTTCAAGACCCCGGCCAACGACCACGTGGCCGCCGAAAAGATCCTCAACCAGGCTTTAAAGCTCAAGCAGAAGAACGTCGCCCTCCTGACCGTTTCCGACGCCTTCGGCTCCTCGGGGCGCGAGCAGCTGAAGGCCATGGCCGCCAAGAAGGGGTTCAAGGTGGTGGCCGACGAGGTCTACTCCCCGAAAGACACCGACATGACCGCGCAGCTCGTGAAGATCAAGGCCGCGAAGCCCGACGCCATCATCTGCTGGGGCACCAACCCCGGCCCCGCCGTGGTTACCCGCAACATGCAGCAGTTGGGACTTAAGATCCAGCTCTACCAGAGCCACGGCGTCGCCTCCAAGAAGTTCATCGAACTGGCCGGCCCCGAAGCTGCCGAGGGGCTTTTGCTCCCCGCCGGCAAGCTCGCCGTCTACAACCTCTTGAAGAAGACCGATCCCCAGTACAAGGTGCTCAGGGAGTACGCCGACGCCTACAAGAAGACCTACGGCGTCGAGGCCTCCACCTTCGGCGGCTATGCCTACGACGGCTTCCTTTTGATCGCCGCCGCTTTGAAGAAGGGTGCCGCAACCCCGGCGCAGATCCGCGACGCCGTCGAGAAGAACGGCCGGCTGGTCAGCGTTTCCGGCGTGTTCAACATCAACCTCGCCGATCATAACGGCCTCGACCTTTCCGCCTTCGAAATGGTGCGCATCCAGAAGGGCGATTGGGCCTTGGTTCACTGACATTTACCAGGAGGGTAACTCTGTGAAAAAACTGTTAACGTCTGCCTTTGCGGGCTGCTGCCTGCTTTCCCTTGCCACCGCCGCGCTGGCCGCGGCCCCCATCAAGATCGGCGCGCTCTTTTCCGTGACCGGCCCGGCCTCCTTCTTGGGCGAGCCGGAGCGCAACACCGCCCAGATGGTGGTCGACGAGATCAACAAGGCGGGGGGCGTCAAGGGGCACAAGATCGAGCTTATCGCCTACGACACGACCGGTGACGCCACCAAGGCCGTGCAGCTTGCCAACAGGCTGATCAAGGACGACCACGTGGTCGCCATCATCGGCCCCTCCACCACCGGCGACACCATGGCGATCATCCCGATCGTGGAGAAGGCCAACATCCCGCTCGTCTCCTGCGCCGCCGGCAGCAAGATCACCGACCCCGTCAAGAAGTGGGTCTTCAAGACCGCCCAGAACGACGGGCTGGCCGTGGCCCGCATCTACGAGCAGCTGAAGAAAGAGAAGAAGACCAAGGTGGCGCTTCTGACCGTCTCCGACGCCTTCGGCTCCTCCGGCCGCGAACAGCTCAAGGCCCATGCCGCCCAGTTCGGCATCGAGATCCTCTCCGACGACACCTACGGCCCGAAGGACACCGACATGACCGCCCAGCTCACCAAGATCCGCGGCTTGAAGGCGCAGGCGGTGATCTGCTGGGGTACCAACCCGGGTCCGGCGGTGGTGGCGAGAAACGCCAAGCAGCTCGGCCTCACCGTCCCGCTCTACATGAGCCACGGCGTCTCCTCGAAGAAGTTCATCGATCTCGCCGGCGAAGCGGCCGAAGGGATCAGGCTTCCCACCGGCAAGGTGCTGGTCGCCAACCTTTTGCCGAAAAACGACAAGCAGAAGGCGTCGCTTCAGGCCTACATCAGGGACTACCAGAACCACTACCATGCCGAGGGCGACCATTTCGGCGGTCACGCCTGGGATGCGATCAACCTGATCAGGCATGCCATCGAGAAGGGCGCGGACAACCCGGTTGCCATCCGCAACCAGCTGGAGGCGACCCGCGGCTTTGCCGGCATCGGCGGCATCTTCAGCTACTCGCCGGCAGATCACGCGGGGCTTACCAAGGACGCCTTCGTCCTGGTGCAGGTGAAGGGCAAGGGCTGGACGCTGGTCAAGTAAGCAAAGAGGGTTCATGGAGCTTTTAAACGAAACAACGCAATACGTCATCTCCGGTACCGCCACCGGAGCGATTTACGCCCTGATAGGCTTAAGCTTCGCGATCATCTTCAACTCCACCGGCATCATCAACTTCGCCCAGGGTGAATTCGTCATGCTGGGCGGAGTGCTGACCATCGTGGGGATCAACACCCTGCAACTGCCGACCCTGGCCGCCGTCGTCTTCGCCGTCATCGGCACGACGGCGGTCGGGCTTTTGTTCGAGCGGCTGGCGATCCGGCCGCTCAAAAACGCCACGCCGCTCTCGTTAGTCATCATCACCATCGGCGCCAGCATCCTGATCCGCGGCGTGGTCATGCTGACCTTCGGCAAGGATACCAAGGTGCTTCCCGCGTTCTCCGGCAACACCCCCATCGAGGTCGTCGGCGCCACGCTCCTTCCCCAGCACATCTGGATCTTCGCGGTCACCCTCCTGGTGATCGTGGGGAGCCGCCTGTTCTTCAACCACACCATCACCGGCAAGGCGATGCGCGCCTGCTCCTTCAACCGGCGGGCCGCCAACCTGGTCGGCATCAGCGTCGACCGCATGGTGCTATTATCCTTCGTGATCAGCTCGGGCTTGGGCGCGCTGGCCGGCGTGATCATAGCGCCTTTGACCATGACCGCCTACGACGTGGGGGTCATGCTGGGGCTGAAGGGTTTCTGCGCGGCCATCATGGGCGGGATGGGGAGCGGCTTGGGCACCGTGCTCGGCGGGCTGATCTTAGGGATACTCGAATCGCTCGGCGCGGGTCTCATCTCCTCGGGGTACAAGGACGCGATCAGCTTCCTCATTTTGCTTTTGATCCTGTTCGTCAGGCCGCAGGGATTGTTCAAAAAAGGAGAAACCGAGCGGGTTTAGGTTCCTGTGGAGACGTTTCTACCTGTAGGAGCGGGCTCTGCCCGCGAAAAATCGTCGCGCCTGAAGGCGCTCCTACAGTGGACGGCGTATCCACCGAAAGGCTAACGCGTACTTGCTATGAAATCCGAACGCATCAAATATCTTGTCTTCTGCATCCTGGCTCTCCTAGCCCCCCTGGTGGTCCCCGGCGGCTACCTGACCAACGTGCTCGTCTTCGTGGGCATCAACAGCATGCTCGCTTTGGGACTGAACCTTTTACTGGGCTACGCCGGCCAGATCTCGCTCGGCCAGGCCGCCTTCTTCGGCCTGGGCGCCTACGGCTCGGGGGTCCTCACCACCCGGTTCGCCATGAACCCCTGGCTTGCCATGGGGCTCGTGGCCGTCTGCGTGTCGCTCCTCGCCTTTGCGATCGGCTTCCCCGTGCTGCGCCTGAAGGGGCACTACCTCGCCATGGCTACCCTCGGCGTAGGCATCATCGCCTACATCGCCTTCAACGAGACGGTCGATCTCACCGGCGGTCCCTCCGGTCTTTCGGGGATCCCCAACTTAAGCATAGGCTCCTTCAAGTTCGACTCGGACCTGAAGAACTACTACCTCGTCTGGGGCTTTACGCTCGTATCCATGCTGCTCGCGCTGAACCTCGTGCACTCGCGGGTCGGCCGGGGTCTGCGGGCCATCCACGATTCCGAGGTGGCAGCGAGGGTGATGGGGGTGAACGCGCGGCTGATGAAGGTGCAGGTATTCACCGTCTCGGCCCTGGTTTCCGCCGTGGCCGGCAGCCTCTACTGCCACGTGATGACCTTCATCTCGCCCACCGCCTTCAGCTTCAACGTCTCCATCGAGCTTCTGACCATGGTGGTGATCGGCGGGCTGGGGAGCATCTACGGCTCGATACTGGGCGCGCTTCTTTTGACCCTTTTGCCGGAGATACTGCGCGCCTTTCAGGACTACGACATCGTGTTCTACGGGCTCTTACTGATCTCCATGACCATCTACCTCCCGGGCGGGCTGGTGCGCGGGATACCTGCGCTTTTCCGCCGCCTGGTGCCGGAAAGGAGCGGTCATGCTTAGTCTTTCCGGTATAGGTAAAACGTTCGGCGGCCTCACCGCGCTCAAGGGGATTTCCTTCACCGTGGCCGAGGGCTCCATCACCGGCATCATCGGCCCCAACGGCGCCGGCAAGACCACCCTGTTCAACATCGCAACCGGCATCTATCCCCCCTCCGAAGGAGCGGTCGTTTTGAACGGCAAGGACGTCTCAAAGCTGCCGCCCGAGCGGCGAGCCAGGCTCGGCCTGGTGCGCACCTTCCAGAACATCGAGCTCTTCGGCAAGATGACCGTGCTGGAAAACGTCATGGTCGGCCTGCACACGCGTAGCAAGAGCGGTCTTTTTTCCTGTGCCCTGCGCATGCCCTGGCAGATCAGGGAGGAGAAGGAGATCCGCGCGCGGGCGAAGAAGTGGCTCGAATTCGTGGACATTCCGGAATTGGCCGACGTCGAGGCGGGCACGCTCTCCTTCGGCAAAGGGAGGGCCTTGGAAATCGCCCGGGCCATGGCGCTTGAGCCCAAGATACTTTTGATGGACGAGCCCGCCGCGGGACTTAACAGCCGGGAGACGGCGGAGCTTGCGCAACTGATAAAAAGGATCCGGGATCTCGGCGTCACCGTGGCCCTGGTCGAGCACGACATGGACCTGGTGATGGACATCTGCGACGACATCGTGGTTCTAAACCTGGGCACCATGCTGGCCGAAGGGACCCCGCGCCAGATCCAGGAAAACCCCGCCGTGATCAGCGCCTACCTCGGGGAAGAGTAATAACCATGCTCAAGATAAAAAACCTCAACTCCTATTACGGCAAGGTGCATGCGTTAAAGAACGTCTCCCTGCACCTGGACCGCGGTGAAATAGTCACCCTGATCGGCGCCAACGGCGCCGGCAAGACGACCCTTTTGAACTCCCTTTCCGCCATCATCCCGGTGGGGACCGGGGAGATCCTTCTGGAAGGAAACAACATCGCCGGCATGGCGGCCGACCGCATCGTCTCCCTGGGGCTCTCCCAGGTGCCGGAGGGGAGGCAGGTCTTCAACCCGCTCACCGTCGAGGAAAACCTGGAACTGGGCGCCTACCTCCGCTACCGCGCCCACGGGCAGAGGCCCGCAATCGCCGCCGACCTGGAGCACATCTACCGGACGTTCCCGCGCCTGAAGGAGCGCCGCAAGCAGGCTGCCGGCACCCTTTCCGGCGGCGAACAGCAGATGCTCGCCATTGGACGCGCGCTGATGGCCCGCCCCAAGCTGCTCCTTCTGGACGAGCCTTCCATGGGGCTTGCACCCCTGGTGGTGCAGGAAATCTTCCGGGTCGTAGAGAAGCTTCGAGGCGAAGAGGGGACCACGATCCTCCTGGTGGAACAGAACGCGCGCGCCGCGCTCAAGGTGGCCGACCGCGGCTACGTGCTGGAAACAGGTAAAGTGATTCTCGAGGGAATAGCCTCGGAGTTATTGGAAAACAAGGACGTGCAACGGGCCTACCTGGGACACGACAAGAAAGAGATCTGGGAAAGGTAGATTCAAACGAGGGGTTTCTAATGCAGATATGGGATCCGCAACACGAATGCATGCCGCGCGAGGAGATCGCACAGCTCCAGCTGGAGCGCCTCCAGGCCACGCTGAACCGCGTTTACAAGAACGTCACCTGCTATCGTAACAAGTTCAACGCTGCAGGGATCGTCCCCGAGGACGTGCAGTCGCTCGCCGACCTCGCCAAGCTCCCCTTCACTACCAAGGAAGACCTGCGGCTTAACTACCCTTACGGCATGTTCGCCGTGCCGCTGCGCGAGGTGGTGCGCATCCACTCCTCAAGCGGCACCACCGGCAAACCGACCGTGGTCGGCTACACGAAAAACGACCTCAAGGTCTGGTCCAACCTGGTTGCCCGCTTCATGACCGCAGCCGGCGTAACGAGCGACGACGTGGTGCAGATCGCCTTCGGCTACGGACTTTTCACCGGCGCCTTCGGCCTGCACTACGGCTCGGAATTGATCGGCGCCTCCGTCATTCCGTTTGGCGCCGGCAACACCGAAAAGCAGATCATGATCATGCAGGACTACCGGACCACAGCACTCGTCTCGACCCCGAGCTACGCCATCACCGTGGCCGAGCACATGGAAAAGATGGGGGTGGACCCGAAGAGCCTGCTTTTGAAGGTAGGCCTCTTCGGCGGCGAGCCGTGGTCCGAGGGGCTGCGCCGCGACATCGAATCCAGGCTCGGCATCACCGCCACCGACAACTACGGCCTCTCCGAGGTCATTGGCCCGGGTGTGGCCGGCGAGTGCCTGTGCAAATGCGGCATGCACATCTCAGAAGACGCCTTCCTGGCCGAGATCATCGACCCCGAGACCTGCGAGACGCTGCCACCGGGAAGCGTCGGCGAACTGGTACTTACCTCGCTCACCAAAGAGGCGTTTCCCATGGTGCGCTACCGCACCCGCGACATCACCTCGCTCGACTACTCCGCCTGCGACTGCGGCCGCACCACGGTGCGCATGAGCAAGACCATGGGGCGCTCCGACGACATGCTGATCATCAAGGGGGTGAACGTCTATCCATCCCAGATCGAGGACGTGCTCTTCGCGGTGGAGGGGTGCCAGCCTCACTACCAGCTGGTAGTCGACAAGCAGGGCGCGATGGACACCCTGGAAATCAGGATCGAGGTGACCGAGAACATCTTCTTCGACGAGATGAGAAAGCAGAAGGAGTTCCTCGACAACGTCGCCCGCCGCATACATTCCGTGCTCGGCGTCGGCGCCTCGGTCAAGCTCGTCGAGCCGAAGAGCATCCCCAGGGTGGAAGGTAAAGCCATAAGAGTTATTGACAAAAGAAAATAGTCGTTTAGTCTTAAACCCGTTTCCAAAGTGCAGTGTAATCTCATAGTCACACCTCAAGGAGGAATAGGGTATGAAAAAGCTGGTAGCTGTATCCGTCGCGATGTTGTCTTTAACTGTTCTTGCCACGCCGGGGTTTTCCGACACCAAGAAAGGCGGAAAAGTGGACGGCAAACATGAGTTCCAGGAACACTGTGCAGCTTGCCATCCCGGTGGCAAGAACATCGTCACCCCGGCCAAGAGCCTGGGCAAGCCGGTGCTGGCCGCCAACGGCATCAAGACCGAAGCCGACATCGTCGCCAAGATGCGCAATCCCGGTCCCGGCATGACCAAGTTCACCCCCCAGGCCGTCTCCGACGCCGAAGCCAAAGCGATCGCCCAGTACATCCTGAAGACCTTCAAGTAAGGTTTCCCTGGCACCATCAAAAACAAAAGGCACCTGCCAGCCCGGCGGTGCCTTTTGTTTTTGTCCTACCTAACGCAACCCGTGTCAACCCGTAGGTTGGGCAAAGCGTAGCGTGCCCAACGACCCATGCCAAGAGCCAAGGAAGGCAAGGAAAGGAAAGGAAAGGAAAGGCCGGTCCGAGGACCGGCCTTTGGTCGTTCTTACTTATGAACGACCAGCTTCTTGGTTGCGCGGTCGACCCGCAACAGATGGAGGAACTCGCGGAGGGGCTTATTGGCGTACTCCTCGGGAACGTCGAACTCGGCCACCTCGGCCCCGTCCTGCGGAGCGATGCTGACCATGTGACCGGACGAGGGGGCGCGGGAAACGGCGGTCAGGATGTGACCATTGCCATCGTAGGCAGCTTGGATTTTCATGGGTGCCCTCCTTAAGGCGAGACGTCGACGACGTTCCAGGCGAAATAGACCGGAGACGGGGCGTTGTTGCGGACGGTGAACCACAGTTGTATCTCCTGCGGAGAGGCCACCGACCATTTCCTCGTTATCTCGACGTTGCCGGTGGCGTTGCTTGCCGGATCGGGTGCGACCCAGACGTCGTTGAAGCGTGCATCCGTCGGATGAAAGAAGTAGTTCCAGCTAAGTTCAGCCCCCATCCAAATCTCACCGTTCCAGTAGTTGACGTTAGCCATTTTTTCCCCCTTCAGGGTTGCCCCCGGCTTCGACGTTGGCGTCGAGGTGCCGAATGATGGATGTGCCGCGAACCGGTTCTGACTCCGATGCGGTCCCACCGTTGACAGGGTGGAGGCGTCTGCGGTCCGGGCGAAATTAGCAAGAGTTTAAAGTCTACGTGGCTGCTGTCAAGGGAAGGCAGATTTTAAACGACGAGACCGCCAACGAAAACCGGATGTGATGCCTGTTGCCGGGCTTTGGCCAGCCTTCTCCCGGTTGGCCTCGAAAAGACATTCTCCTCGCCGAAATTTCTCCCGATCGGTGGGGAAACGATCTTTTCTTGGGAATTGTTCGCCGGATTTGACCTGTAAGGGAACTTATTACGTCGCAATTCTCCAGATTGGGAAGAACAGGAACCTTTCGGGAAAAAATTTCTCCGGTTAACACCCAAAAGGAGACTATCGCAGTGGGAACTTCTGCCGATCTGATGATAGAAGAAACTTTTTCAGGAAAACTCTCTCCCGATTGGCTAGAAAGGAAAAATTTCCCGACGGAATTTCTCCTGCTTGGTGTCGAAAGGAGCCGTTCGTTGAGATTGTTCGCCGAATTTGCACTGGCGATGAACTTTTTCAATGGAAATTATCCTCATGGGAGTGAACAAGAATCTTTCGAGGAAGATCTTCTCCGGTTGACACCGAAAGGGTGACTATTGCAGAGGCAAATTCTTCTTTCGGCGAGGAAAGAAGCTTCTTTGAGGGATATCTGCTCCAAGGCGGAGTCGAAGGGAAACTCTTTCGGGGAAAGTTCTCCAAGCCGGAACAGAAAGAGGATTCTGCCGAGGAAAATTCTCAAAGTTGGGATAGAGGAACTTTTCAATAAAAATGAGAAACGCCGACGATGGGAGATGGCGTCACCGAAGAAAACTGGAGGCCGATTCGGGAGGGATGAATGGCGGCTTGAGAGCAGATCGCGGCTGGATCATATTAATCCAGCCGCGCGCATTGCCTGGTATCTCGATGCTTTAGAGCACGATAATGCACACCGGAGCAGACCAACGGCCTACCCCGCCTTCTTCGTGATACCTTGCCCGAAGGTAGACCCTTCTGGCAGCCTCTTGATCTCTAACCTCGACGCGAGACTTGTTGAAGATCCCTAAGCTCTTATCGATCCACGACTCTTCCTTGCCGGGGTCCTGATCCGTCAGCTGCAGTTCGATGCTGGCGTCTTTTTTTGCCCGCTTTACCAGGACGTCGAGCACGCCGGTTACCGGTCCGTGCTTGACGAAAACGTCGGGCACCAGGTCCAGCAGGTTTATCCTGACTTTAGGAGGACTTTTTTTCTTCTGGTCAAAT